>ENA-OOXF01000510-OOXF01000510.1-human-gut-metagenome-genome-assembly--contig:-NODE-510-length-30153-cov-3.276165_pt1 | contig 30153 bp, 32 predicted proteins | sample MGYA00241586_ERZ501341 | MGnify/ENA primary metagenome ERZ501341 (study PRJEB25962, sample SAMEA2042985) | human gut metagenome | biome: human gut; feature: human-associated habitat; material: faeces... | reverse complement strand
AAAAAAGACCTGCTTCGGCGGGTCTAAATTACATAGAATCATTGAGTCTGAAAAACCTTTGAAATTCTTAATAATTCTGGTTGAAAAATTCATTTTGAAATGATATATAAAACAGACTGAAATCTGTGTCTAAGGACACCCGCACCCTCACACGAGAATGAATAGGATTTCCTATCATTTCGCATCACGAGAAGTTACATAGTGACATTTACTTGCACTTGCAACGTCCACCAAAAATCGAAAGACTTGCTAATTTCGAGCCAATCGGACGGTGTAAAATCCCTCTGAATTAGCTATCACAGCGTAGTATCAGATGGGATTTGAAATGCTGAAAAACCTTGTATTTCCAAGCATTTTTAAGCATTAGATGCCACTTCCCGATGTCGTATCGGGTCTACTCCTAAGCGGTAGGTCGCCAGTTCGATTCTGGCCGGGATCACCAGTAACCATGCGGTTTTCCATATTCTGGAAAGCCGCTTTTTTCATTTCCGCACCTTATTGACACCTTATTTTCAAATTCTGATGAAAATAATGTGTTTTTTTATTTGAAGCACCTTTTTGAAATACTTATTTTCACAGGATTTCAGTGTTGTAACTGAATGCAGCAGATGAATGTTTTGGGGAATTTGAAAATAGCTTTTCATCGAGCAGAAGGAAGAAGATGACAGTATATCTATATCTGCAAAAGATAAATATATGGTGGTAAATTAATTGGTGCAGCGTGGTGCAGACTAATTTGGTATTATTATAGAGATTTGCAGAATGCGATGAATACTGGCTTTGCTGATGGTGCAGTGTTCTGTGGTGTAATAAGTGGTGCAGATAAAATAAAATATATGCGTTTAGTAATGGAGCTGTTAATGAAAGGGGGGTAAAACAATAATATATAGAATGGGAAAATATATATGAGTGGTATTGTAAAAAGGCTCATTACTAGGAAGAAAAATGCAGTTCTGCATGTATATCAGAGAGGATATACAGGGAGTTATGGTGTCATATGCTACGATATGGCATTAGACGTGAGCGTTTGTAACAAAATAAAATGATACAAACACGTAACTAATTTACGGAAAGGAGCTTGGTTGAAATGAATGATTTAGCGAAAACCAGCAAACCGAATTTTTTACGTGCTAAGGATGTTGCTACATACTTTTTTGATGGAAAAATAAGTTATGCAAGAGTACTTGCACTTACAAAGGATGGAAAGCTGCCAGCTACTAGAATTGGCAAGTGCTATTACTATACGCAGGAAGCTTTGGTTGAGTGGGCAGAAAAGAATATGGGAACACCAGCTTGGAATGGCATCAAGTAAAAATATTTAAATGGAGAAGGATTGCAGAATGTGTAGTTCTTCTCCTGTTTTATATATGTAACAAAATGAAAAATCAAATTTACAGGAGGTATAAATTATGGCAGGGTCAATGGTAAGCAAAGGGAATAATAAGTGGGAATTAAGAGTATCTAATGGTTACGATGAACAACATAAGCAGCGTAGGTTCACAAGAACTATCTATGCATCGACGAAAAAGAAAGCGTCAATAGAGTTAGCTGCTTTTGTTTTGGAGGTTACCGGCAAGCTGAATGTCGACAAGCCTGTCACGTTTAAGGAGTTTGTTGATTATTGGAAGCAAAAGCATAGTTGCAGGGTGGGAACTATAACTATGGTTAACTACGAGCAGATGCTGAATGACAGGTTGTTGCCTGCGTTTGGATTTAAGAAAATGGATAAAATTACCGATGCGGATATTTTGCGCTTTATGCAGAGTCTTAGTAGTGCTAATATGCGTTTGGATAGTAAGAACGAGAAAAAATTATCTAGTGTTACAATCATGAAGCACTTTAAGCTGCTGAATCTTATCTTTAATAAGGCTTGCGCATGGAAATATTTGCCAAAGAATCCCTGTGATGCTGTATCTCGTGACTTGTTGATAAAAGCAGAATCAACGCATTATCCAATATGGGATAGCGAAACGTTACGTAAAGCAATGAAAATCATAGAGGGGATGCCGCATAATCTAAGCAATCAAAAAAATAAGCTGATGTTTTATATTGCGCTGACGACTGGAGCGAGGAAAGGAGAATTTTTAGGCTTGTCGTGGGATCGTGTAGATTTAGAGCGTCGAGAGCTAAAAATAACAGAAGCAATGAAGTATGTTAATGGTCGAAAACCATTTTTAGGGACTCCGAAAACGGATGCTTCTGTACGGACGCTATATTTTGACGATTTTCTCAAGCAATTGTTTTTAGAGTATAAGAAGCTGCTTGATGAATGGCTTACTAAGAATAGAATAACAAATCCGCAGAATCTGGTTTTTATATCAAGAAATGCTAATGAACAGAATGAAGCTGTGCCAGTTAATGGTGACAGCTTTTATTTATGGCTTAAAAGGCTTTGCAAAAAGCATAATTTGCCGAGAATAGCAGTACATTCGCTTCGAGCAATGGCTGCGACAAATGCTTTAATTAGCGGAATGTCATTAAATATGGTACAGGCAATGCTTGGGCATACCAATATTTCGACGACATCTATTTACTTACGTGATGTACAGGATGAGCGCAAGAAGGTGACCAATCTATTATCAAAGCATTTTGCTGATTTAAGAAAAGAATAAGATTAAAGGTATATCTCCCGCAAGTGTAGTATAATTAAAAGAGATACATATACTTGTGGGAGGTATTATTGCTATGAACCATTTAACTAACGATGATAAGGAAAGGCTTCTTTCTCAAATGAAAAATGTTGCTTATGTAACGAGTTATGAGATAATGCAACATAATAGGAGTATGTATCAGGTTAAAAATCGGCAGCCGAGAAAGATGCTAAAAATAAGAAATTGTTACTGTGAAAAGAAGTTTCGGGATGGATTTTATGAATTAGTATCTCATTATATATCTTATAAATGTTCTAGCAGTATGAATGTTTCTCCGTGTGCTGTTCAGAAATACTGTAATATAGGACATTTTTTTGCTTGTAAACAACCAGAGATATTTAGAGAGATTGATGAAATTGTAACAAAACATAAGTCCATTAATAATAGTAAAGAACTAATAAATGATGAATCTATAAAAAATATATATTTGAAGTTATCCGATGAATGGAAACGACTTTGTGTAAAATGTAATTTAGAGTGCAAGCTAAGTATGATAGCACATTCTGATATAAATAAGATCGTTTATATGTTTGAAGATAATTTTGTTGTTTACAATAACACTAGTAATACTTATATTGCTAGTGATAGTAGAAGCTTACGTTATATATTTAGCCGTTATTTGGACTCTATGGGATTAAACGTTAGAGATAGTATAGATGAAAGTGATGTTATTAGCGATATATTAAAAAGCTTAGAAGGTAGCAGAAATGACTTCTTTAATAAATTAAGTGAATATAACTATGTAGATGTGATATCCTTTGCAAAAAATCACATCATAAACAGATTAGAGCAATTTCATTGTAAAAAATATACTTATGAAAATTTACAAAACCTTAATAATGAAGTTTTCATTAATGAAAATATAAAGATGAGAAGGGGGTGGCTTAACGAGTTTCGAACTTGGGGTGCAAGTGCTGAATGTGCTGTTTTACTAAATACGCTGTTTATACTTACTGATGGATGTAAAGAGAAGTTTGATGATTTAGCGAAGATAATAGCAGAAATCGTTATAGGACCTAGGTTAAGCCAAGAAGTTGGTATAAATATTCCGCAAGCTTCGTTAATCAAAACGAATAATACAACATTTATAAAAAAATTTTTGTTGAATATATTTGGAGCTTTGGTGCCAAATAGCAGAGCGTGTGGTGTAACACAATATTCTGCAGCAGAATTATCTAATAAAAATATGACTGGAAAGTTTATAGAGGATAAGCTTTATTCCAGATATTTAAATATCACTAATAAGTTGAATTTCAATAACTCTGCTGAGTGTGAAAAATATCTTTTTGATTTGATTAATGGTAAAGTCGTTAAGGGGAAAAATGAATATTTAGGTGAGCAGAAAATCAGCTCTTCGATGTACTATGTTTTTTTGGCATCAGGTGAGGATGATATTTCTAAATTTACTTCAAATCACTGCAATATAATTGAATTAGGAAATAGTTTGCTTAAAAATATCGAGTACTTAGCTAAGTGTACTGGTGAGAAAGAAAAACTTTGCAGAACTCTTAATATCTATGAAGTCAAATTTATGTTAGTACATGTAGCAAACTATGGGCTGGAATTATTAAAAGAACAACAAGAAAATACAAAGAAAAAATCATATAGCGAAGTAATAAAAGAACCAGTAGGCTTTTTCATAGAAAAATGCTGTACAGTTGTTGATAATATAGGGGAAGGTACAAAGCCTAATGCTTCAAATGCCACGGCTATGCCGACTTTTACAGCAGCGTACAATCTTTTTTATAAAATAGCTAATGATATTTATAGCAATAGGAAATTTAATAAGAATATAGAAACAGAAGCAGGCTTTGTAGGTAAAATTATTAAGGATAGAGGTAATGATGTTCGTGAACGAGATTTAAAAAACGGCTATGACGAAGATGAGGTACTAAAACCAAATAGTAAATCTAATCATTGCTTAGGGATTATTGTAAAACCAAAAGAAGAAATAAAAAATATAGCATTAGAATATAAAGAAAGCTTACAGCATAATATGCAAAAATGGAGTAGGGAAGAATTTGTTGATTTTATGATACAATTAAATCAACGTTATACATGGATGTGGTAATATTGCTTGCAAATAACTTGCCCCTGGGCAGTTCATGCCAAGGGGCGTAGCAGCAAATCTATTATTTCAGATACGGAAGCAGCTTTTCTATTAGGCGATATACTTCTGTTCCGGGCGTGGATTGCGAAGCCTTTTTGCTTTATTAATATTGGCAAGATTCTTGGCATTGCTAATAGCCTGCTCCATATAAGGTTCCAAAAGCTGGTACATATTAGATCTGTTTTTCTTATATTCACTTGTGGTTAATTTAGGCAGGCATGAACTGAGCTTTGCCCAATATTCCTGACGATGTAAATTTGAGTGAATAAACGAGAAATGCAATTGTAACATTAAAAACGCCAAAAATCAATTTTATAAGCCTGAATCAGAAAATATTTTACTGAAAGCGGCCTATAAAATTGAAAAATAGCATTATTAAAGGGAAAGGTCTTAGTTGATGAATTTCTCGCACATAATCAAACTGAACCCATATCTTTGCAGCAATGCATTTATCTTGCTCTTCAGGTAAGCTGTGTCCTGCCAGCCTAGATGCAACTTGTGTCCGTCAAGATAGCTTACAGAGTTTAAAATAAAATGTGTATGGAGATTATCAGTGTTACCATGTACAGCGTAGGCAATCTGGCAGTGTGTATAATTGCAAAGCAGCAATGCAGCTTCTTGACATAAACAAATGAAATCTGTTTGCCGTTCTGATTCTTCTTCGTTGAGGGATAACGTGATTTGCTTGTACTGTACGCCGGCAGTTTTGCAATTCAGAAGTTTGGTTATCATCATATCGTATAATGGATTTGTATTAATAGCATAAAGCGCATCTGTAAATAATATTTGATTATCGTGGACAGTGGCATCACTGATATAATCAAGCATACCTTTAAGCGTGTATTGTTCATGAGGTTCAATTTTAAAGATTGCCATTTCTGATTCCTCCTAAAGCTTGCAACAATAAGTTTTGAATATTATTGAATGTATTATTCGCTTGCTGCAGTTGCTCGATTGCTAAACCATTATTGCCTTGGCGGATGCACATATTAACAGTATTAAGCTGTTGGCTTACTACTGCGAGTTCTTTGGCAATGAGAGAACCGTTTTGAATTATAGGTAAATGATTATTACTGATTAATGATTCAAGCAAAGCTCCTTGGGGAAGGTTAGTTTCTTTTTGCAGCTTTGTAAAGCTTCCTTTTGTTTCTGGTGATACTCGAAAGCATAATCGTTCAGTTTTCTTCTCTTGAGATTTACGCTGTTTGTTGTCGTATTTGTTGTGAATTTGTTTTTCAATAGTAGATTTTGACATTTGAAGTACCTCCGATTATTTTTTGCTGTACAGATGCGTAACTAGTTAAAGATTACTACTGTTAATTATAGTTTGGGGTTGTTGGTGTAGAAGCTACCACTTATACATTGCTACATCTCATTTCTCTTTATCTTACATATTTCTCTCTATCTTATACATATATAACTACCTATGTCACCGCATCTTGTATCTGGATTACTATATATGTTATTAAAAGATATAAAATAAAATCATATAAAATCAAATCAGCTTGCTTGCTTTATTCTTAACTAACATATATGTAATTAATTTTCGGAGGTGGCTATAATGAATAAAATAGCTTTACGTGTTACAGATGCTGCATATGCTTTGAGCTGCAGCTCTGGTGTAATTTATAAACTGATTAGGACTGGTAAAGTGGAGTATTATAAAAGAGGAAGAGATTATTTTATTACGTACACAAGCTTAGTAGCTTATGCTGAGCGTATGGCATCTCATAAGAAATTATAACTGTTTATTGCTTAACATATTGTGTTAGTGTAGTTTTAAAAACTTTGCGCTGTATAGTTGTATAGGAATACTAACATATGATGTAAACAAGTCACTTGTTAGAAAATAATCTGCGAAAGGAGTGGGTAATAATGTTTGAGGAATATGGTGATATGTTAAGCATAGATGATGTTATGGAGATGTTGGGCATAGGGCGTAACAGCGTATATGAGCTTTTAAACAGCGGAGAGCTGAAAGGCTTTCGCATCAAAGGTAAATGGAAGATAACCAAACGAGCTGTGGTTGAATATATTACAGTAAAGTCAGGGTTCAGTAAGTAGTTTTGTCATAGTCTTTCTTTTCAATGATATATTATTATGGTGTATGAGCCTGTGAATATATCACAGTGCCCTTGCAAAGGAACATAGGAACATAAGATTGACCGCTGGTAGCAATACTAGCGGTTATTTTTATGTGCCGAAAATTCTAGGAGCACGCTTGAACTGGCGTGAGCCTATTTATCATATACACCAAATCTATATCAAAAAATTAGGAGGAACACAAAATGAAACAAGGAATCAAAACTATTCAAAATCTTTATGAGGAGCTGGAACGTCAGCGTGAAGCGCGTCAAGACCTGATTGCAGATACACGCAGCCTTAAAGTAAACAGCACTAATGGTGTGACGATGATAAGTGTTGCGACTGGTGACGACGTACTTTCTTATCGCTTGGGAGAGATTGCGCACCGCCAGCTTGCAGAACGCCTTGGCATTCCCTATAAGTATTATGAGCGTATGCGTGCGGAATATCCTGTGCTGCTCGATGAAAATGTTAATGGCTGGCTGACGAAGAATCCTGAAAAGCGTATGCTGCGTACTTTGGATGGCAGACTCAGAGCGTTTTTGAGTGACCGCTATCGCAGACTGGATAATCTGGAGCTTGTAGACCATGTATTGCCTGTAATTTCACAGATGAAAGGCTGCGAAGTTGTTAGCGCAGATATTACGGAAACTCACTTATATCTGAAGGTTATTAATAAAACCATGAAAACCGAAATCGTACCTGGCGATATCGTGCAGGCAGGCTTTGTGGTTTCTAACAGTGAGATTGGCTTGGGTGCATTGAAGGTTGAGCCTTTGGTATATCGCCTGATTTGTAAAAATGGCATGATCAGCAAAGACTATGCGCACAAGAAGTATCATACCGGTAGACAGGTCGAAGATACGGATAATGCGTATGAATTGTATTCTGATGAAACATTGGCTGCTGACGACAAGGCATATTTTATGAAGGTGCAGGATATTGTCAGTGCGGCGGTAGATGAAGCTAAGTTCAATCTTACTGTAGATAAGATGCGCAGTGCGATGCGAATTGTAACGGGCGAAAATCCTGTGCAGACAGTAGAAGTATTGGGTGACAGGTATGTCTTAAATAAGCTTGAACGTGCGTCTATCCTGCGCCATTTTATTATGGGCAACGATTTTTCACATTTCGGCTTGGTAAACGCTGTTACCCGCAGCTCGCAGGATGTAGCTGATTATAACCGTGCTACTGAACTGGAACGTATCGGCGGAACACTGCTTGATGAGGGTGTGGACAGAGCAGCGAAAAAGGGCTTATTGCTTTTACCTGCTGCTGCATAAAAATAGAAAGGCAGACAGCTCGCTTAGGGCTGTCTGCAAAATTTTAAGGAGGATTCGATTATGGCTAATGAGTGCAATAATATGGTGTGGTTTTATAGCCGGGATAAAAGGCTGCTCCAGAGCTTCTTTAACAAATTTCGCGCGTGTCACGATGATTTGTATGCTTCATATATCTATCAGCTGTTTTTAGCACATGGATATAAAGAAGCAGAGCTGCAGGAGCTTGATAGAGGCGACATGATTGTAGATTGTGATGGGATTATCAGCAAACAGGACAGCTTTTACTTTTTTCAGGCAGAAACGGAAACTGCATGGACTCCAAATGTAGAAAGCCTGCAAAAGCTTCTGTGTGAAAGATATAAAGATAAAATCAAGCTGATCTATTTTGCCGATGCATCCGAAGATGGAATTTACATTACTAATGATTACAATGGCGTTTTTTTAAATGAGCAGTACAAGCTGGATTATGCTGAAGATGGTGAATCGACAGTGGAATACTTCAAAACCTATGATGACTTAATGGAGTATATCAGGTACTTTCTTAGTAAAACAGTAAGTAATTTAGATGATTTCCCGACAATGGAAAGAAAAATTATGAGGAACTTAAAAGCAGATGCGTATTGCTATATTACTCATGTGAAATATGATTACGAACTGAAAGAAAGGAGTGCTGCGTGATGCCTGCTACTAAATTTATCTGTCCTGACGGGAGTAGTGTGACTGTCTTAAAGTGCCTTAATAAGTGCCCTCGTATTGAAAGATGTATGTTTTTGCCTACGTTGAGAGCCGTTGCAGCAGCTTTGGATAGAAAGCTGCCAAAAGCTACGGTAACGGAATTGCTTTGTGGCACGAGAGAAACTTATCTCAAGCAAACTACGGAGTATGCAGTTAATCCACAGCAGCAGCTCTACGCCATTCATGGCACCGCTGTACATACTATCAATGAAGCGCATACGGAAGGCAATATGCTTAGCGAAGAACGTCTTGCTGATGAGATAACTTCGGGGCAGTTTGATTTATATGGACAGATTGCCGATTACGATGATGCGACTTTAGGTGATTTTAAGGTTACATCTTCTTATAAACTTATGCGTGCCTTAGGTTATTACAAGGTAGATGTGCTGACAGGGGAAGTGTATAAGACAGGTGCGAGAAAAGGTCAGCCGAAAACACGTAAAGAATGGCGTATGGATGGAGTGAAGCATCTGTTGGATTGGGCAATTCAGCTTAACTATTATCGTATGCTGCTTGAAGCAAGAGGTTTTAAAGTAGATAGTATGAAGATACAAGCACTTTGCAGGGACTATAACCTGCGTATTGCTTCGGAACGCAATATTAGTAAGCCTGCCTATATCATTCCTATCAATAAAATTTCTGACCGCTGGGTGAAGCTTTACGTAAGCGAAAAGGCAAAGCGTTTACAAGCTGCGTTAGATAATAATGCCTTACCACCAGTATGTACAGTAAAGGAGCGTTGGCATGACAGGAAATGTCTTGGCTATTGTGCTGTTGCAGAAAACTGTCCTTATGGCAGAATGCTCAAGGAAAAGATGCAGGTAAAGGCTGCCTAAATTTTATTTTAAGCAGGGCGTGAAATATCGTCCTGCGATTTTTTATTGCAATTGTAGGAGAACAACTATGGATTTAAACTATGAAATGATGTATATTGTAAAACCTGCGGAGCAAGAAATCAGCAAGCAGGTTAATGCTAAACTTGAAAAGGTTATTACTGATAATGGTGGACGTATTAAAGACGTTGATTTCTGGGGCGAAAGAAAGCTTGCGTATGAGATTCAGGGATTTAGCAGCGGTGTTTATGTGCTGCTTACGTTTAAGGGTACACGGACAGTTATAAAAGAGCTTGATCGTGTAGCAAGGCTTACAGATGAAGTCTTGCGTCATATGATTATCAGAAAGGGTGCTTGAATTATGGAAAATGCAAAAATTGCGAAGAAATTGGTTGCTGTTATGAGCGAGTGCAGCCATGTTTGTAAGAATGGCTTGAACAGCTATCACCAGTATAAGTATGCGACAGCAGAAGATGTTCTGTGCAAGGTGAATGAAGCACTGACAAAGAATAAGCTTGCTAGTGTAGTTACGCCTGCTTTGGATTCTGTGGTTGACGTAGTAAACCTTAAAGGCAATAAGGAGCATTTGGCGACAATCAGTGTCAAGATAGAGCTTATTGATGCAGACAGCGGAGAATCAATAGTATTGCAGGGCTTTGGTTCTGGGCAGGACGCTGGAGATAAAGCGATTATGAAGGCGCAAACAGCAGCTATCAAGTATGCCTATATGATGAGTCTTTGCATTGCGACAGGTGATGATCCGGAAGCAGACAGTAAGACTGATGAAGCCGCTATGGGTAAAGCAACAGTGCAAAAACAGGCTTTAAAGCAAAAGGGTGGTCAAGGAAATCAAGAAATTAAACTTGTCTGTGATTGCTGTGGAGCAAATATTTCTGAGAAAGTTATGCAGTATTCAATGAAAAATTTCGGCAGAGCATTGTGCATGGATTGCCAGAAGCAGGCAGCTCAGGCTGCATAAGTTAATAGTGCTTAGAATAGCAGCAGGAGCGTGAAGCTTCTGCTGCTAATTTTTTTCTACTTCAACTAATAGTAAAGTCCAGAAAGAATTGTGCAAAACATGAGCTTATAAAATGTGTGATAATATATCTTGTAAAAGGAGTGGATGCATATGTTTGCAGTGAGGTACAAAAAATGGCGCAAAAATAGTTTATTATAGAAAAATAAGAAACTTGAGACAAGAAGAATTGGCAGAAAAAGCTAGTATTACACCACAATATTTATCAAGAATTGAAAATGGCGGTTATTCAAAAAATGTGTCACTTCAACTTTGATGAAGATTGCAGGAGTATTAGATTGTAATGCCATGATATTGTATCAAGATTTTATATATGGGTGCGTTCGAAAATGTACACATTACGGAACTTATAAAAAACATGGACAAACACGTTCGGAAATGTTAGTATTAGCTTATGAGAACGTTCAACTTTTTTTAAAAACTTTTAGGAACGGAGGAGTTAGTTTGGCTAATATCGCTTATATCAGAGTCAGTGCTCAAGACCAAAATACTGGACGACAACACCAGTGTTTTGATAATGCGCATATAAATCTGGACAAGATTTTTGAAGAGAAAGTTAGCGGTAAAAATATTACCGATAGACCGCAGCTAAAGGAAATGATGGCATATTTGCGCGAAGGTGATGTTTTATACATCGAGAGCATAAGTCGCTTGGCTCGTAGCACTAGTGATTTTTTGAATATGATGAAAGCTTTGAGTGCTAAAAAAGTTAGCGTTGTTAGCATAAAAGAAAATTTTAATACGTCAACACCACAAGGAAAATTTGCTTTGACTATGTTTGCAGCCTTATATGAACTTGAAAGAGATAGCATAAAGGAGCGTCAACGTGAAGGGATTAACTTATGCCTTGCTGAAAACAGACCTTACGGAAGACCAAGAACTAAGTTTAGTAATACATTTCCTACCAACTATAAACGTTGGAAGTCTGGGAAGATAACAGCTGTTGAATTTATGAAGCTTGAAGGTTTGGCTAAAACCACTTTTTATAAAATGGTGAAAAATTTCGAGAAGGCAAATCTAGATAGACAGATTTTGGCATAGTAAAAAGGTATATTTTTTATAAGGTGGAGAAGATTTTAGCCGTATAGGGAGGATATTTGTATGATTACAGGTGTGATTAAAAATAAGATTGATAAAATTTGGGAAGATATTTGGGCTGGTGGTCTCACTATGCCGTTTAAGGTTATAGAGCAGATTACATATCTGATGTTTATTCGTAAGCTGGATGAGAAGGAAATCGATAACGAAAAGCGAGCTAATTCATTGAGAAGACGTAATCCTAATGCTAAGGTGGAAATGATTTTTCCTCAAACTGCTTCTGGTCAAGGGATGCGTTGGAGTAATTTTAAAACCGCCGATCCGGAAGTTATCTTTAATACTATAAGAATAAAGGTTTTTCCGGCTATTAGAGAAATGAAGTATGGCCAGTTGCCGGATGTCAATGAAATTGGTAAAATTATACCCATTCCTGATGATCCTAATAAAGGCCAGAGCATTCAAAGTGCATTTTCCAAATTTATGAAAGATGCGTTGTTTGAATTGCCGACACCAGAGGTTTTAGTAAAGGTTATTACTGGATTAGAGGATCTTTACCAACATGATATTGGTGAATTGGATATGCAAGGCGATCTTTATGAGTACATGTTGAGTAAAGCTGCTTCTTCGGGTACGAATGGTCAATTCCGTACGCCAAAGCATATTCGTGATATGATGGTCGCTCTTATTGATCCGAATCCTGATGATACTATTTGTGATCCTGCTTGCGGCACGGCCGGCTTTTTGATTTCGTCTGCTGAACATATTCGCACTAAGTATGGCGAACGAATGACTGACGACCAATGGGAACGCTTTAATAGTACGACATTTTCAGGCTTTGATACGGATAATAGTATGCTGCGCATAAGTGCTATGAACTTAATGCTGCATGGCATTACCCATCCTGAGCTTGATTATAAGAACAGTGTATCTGAGAAGAACGATATTGATAGCGAATATACTGTTTGCTTGGCAAATCCTCCGTTTAAGGGTACTGTAGACGCAGAGACTATCAGCACTAGCTTAAAGTCTGTTACCAATACCAAGAAAACGGAATTGCTTTTCTTAGCTCTTTTCCTGCGTATGCTGAAAAAAGGCGGTCGTTGCGCCTGTATTGTTCCTGATGGCGTATTGTTTGGCAGTTCCAGAGCTCATAAAGCAATGCGTAAGGAATTGATAGAAAACCACGTTTTGCAGGCTGTTATTTCCATGCCATCAGGCGTATTTAAGCCATATGCAGGTGTTTCTACAGCTATTCTTGTATTTATGAAGACTGGTACTGGCGGCACTGAAAATGTATGGTTCTATGATATGGAAGCTGATGGTTACAGCTTAGATGATAAGCGTAATGAGGTGAAGGAGAATGATATTCCTGATATTATTACTCGCTTCCATAATTTAGAAGCAGAAAAAGAGCGAGAGCGTACCGAAAAGAGCTTCTTTGTAGCGAAACAGGAAATCATTGACAATGACTATGATTTATCCATTAACAAGTACAAGAAGGTTGAGTATGTACCTGTTGAGTATCCACCGACAAGTGAGATTATGGCAAATCTGAAAGCAAGACAGATGGAGATTGACAAGGGGCTGGCTGAACTTGAAAGGATGTTAAAATAATGGCTAAATTAATAGATATTACAGGGAAAGCAATATCTGGTGAATGGGGTACAGATGATTTGGTAGGTAATGGTGTTCCTGTTTTAAGAACAACAAACTTTACTAATATCGGTGTTGTTAATTTTAACAATGTTGTTACTAGACAAATTGTTAAAAAATCTATAAGCGAAAAGTTGTTGAGATATGGTGATATTATTATAGAAAAGTCAGGCGGTAGTGATAAACAACCGGTAGGGCGAGTAGTGTTTTTTGAAGGAGAGGATAACAAATATTTGTTTAATAATTTTACTGGCCTTTTGCGAGTTAGAGATTTTTGTAAATGGAATCCTAAGTACATATTTTATTCTCTCTTTGCCAACTATGCGAAAGGTGGGACAATACCTTTTGAAAACCGTACAACTGGACTTCATAATCTTCAAACTGATAGCTATGTCAATAGCGTTATGATTGTGGAACGTAAAATTGAAGAACAGACTGATATAGTAACAATTTTGGACAAAGTAAACCAATTAATCAATTATGAAAAAAAGCAACTTGAAGATTTAGATATTCTTGTCAAATCACGGTTTGTAGTGGATTTGGAGGAGGTAGCATGAGTCATAAGTATGTTTTGCTTAAAGAGGTGTGTGAAAAAGCGTCTTCAAATATTGCCCAAAAAGACTTAGCTGAATGTGATGGAATATATCCTATATATGGAGCTAGTGGATATATAAAAAGTGTAGATTTTTTTCAACAAGCCAAAGATTACATTGCCATCGTTAAAGATGGGGCTGGTATAGGAAGAGCGATGAAATTGCCGGCTAAATCTTCCGTTATAGGCACGATGCAGTATGTTTTACCAAAGGATAATATAAATATATCATACTTATACTACGCCATTTGTTCAATGCATTTAGAAAAATACTTTAGTGGTGCTACAATACCTCACATTTATTTTCGCGATTATCAAAATGAACAGTTACCTTTGCCAACCTTAGAAGAACAAGCTAAAATTGCAAATGTTTTTGGTAGGATAGATTATTTTATAAAAAAAGAAAAAGAACAATTAATCAATTTGGATAAGCTAGTTAAGTCACGGTTTATCGAGCTGTTTGGGGATGTAGAAGAATCTAGTAAGCGATGGAATACTGTGTACCTAGAGAAAGTAATTCAATCTATTGAATCCGGTTGGAGCGGAAATGGGATACAACGAGATAAATTAGAAGGTGAGATTGCTGTATTGAAGGTCAGCGCAGTAACAAAAGGTTTTTTTATTCCAAGTGAATGTAAAGTTCTAGAAGATCAAAAAAATATAAAGAAATATATTTACCCTCATAAAGATGACCTATTATTTAGTCGAGCGAATACAAAAGAAATGGTAGGAGCTACTGTAATAATATCCAAAGATTTTCCTGAATTAATTTTGCCAGATAAATTATGGAGAATTCGATTTAATGAATTAGCAAATATCTATTTTATAAAGTATGTTTTGAGTAGCAGGTCTATAAGAAATAAACTTTCTAGTGAAGCTACAGGAACGAGTGGGTCGATGTATAATATTTCTATGCAAAAACTAAAACAACTAGCTATTCCATTGCCACCTACTGATTTACAAAATAATTTTGCAGCTTTTGTTAGTAAAATCGACAAATCGAAATTGGCAATCCAGCAAAGCTTAGATGAATTGGAAACATTAAAGAAATCGCTCATGCAGCAGTATTTTGGTTAATTAGTGAAGACTTTTTACCGTCTAAATTTTAATATGTGGTTGAAGGAGGACGGTCGAAAGGATATAGTGCTAATGAATGATGAAGTTATTACTCAAATTTTGAGGAAGATGTTGCCGTATTTAGAAAATGAGCAGATGAAGATTTTGCAGGAGATTTTGCAGCACTCTTTTTATGGGTTGCAGGTAAGCAGGGTTGAAGGCTATATTAAACAGGAAGAAAATGTTGAAAATAGTGAGCTGCTGCAGAAGTTTATTGCTTCCAAAAGAGTGGAGGGATGTAGTGAAAAGACGCTACATTATTATGAAAGCACAATCGTTAAAATGTTTGCCTTGTTGGATAAGCATGTGTATAAAATACGGACTGATGATTTAAGGCAATACCTTGCGGATTATCAAAAGCTCAATAAGTGCAGCCAGGCTAACATAGATAATATTCGTCGAATCCTTTCTAGTTTTTTTGGATGGCTTGAGGATGAAAATTATATTCTGAAAAGTCCCGTAAGACGTATTCACAAAATAAAGACGGACAAAACAGTGAAAGAAACCTATACGGATGAAGCGTTAGAAGAATTACGTGATCATTGTACTTGTCTTAGAGATTTAGCTTTAGTTGATATGCTTGCTTCAACTGGCATGCGTGTTGGAGAACTAGTGAAACTGAATAGAGCGGATATTAATTTTGATAATAGAGAATGCATTGTCTTGGGCAAGGGCAGGAAAGAACGCCTTGTATATTTTGATGCCAGAACTAAAATTCATCTAAAATCATATCTTGCTGAACGCCAGGATGATAATGAGGCGTTGTTTGTATCGTTATTGGCTCCGCACAATAGATTGAACATCAGTGGTGTAGAGATAAGACTACGTAAGTTAGGACGAATATTAGGAATCAATAAGGTACATCCGCATAAGTTTAGGCGTACTTTGGCTACTAGGGCCATTGATAAGGGGATGCCAATAGAACAAGTACAACGCCTGTTAGGTCATTCAAAAATTGATACAACCATGGAATATGCTATGGTAAATCAGAATAACGTAAAAATATCTCATAGAAAATACATATGCTAAAAATATAATGGCTATATTACTTAGGCTACTGTTTTCAAATCACGGTTTATCGAGATGTTTGGTGATCCTATTACTAATACTAAGAGGTGGCCGGCAGATAAAGTTGAAGCTGTTTGTTCTAACATCTATGGTGGTGGTACGCCTTCAAAATCAAAAGAGGAATATTGGAATGGAGATATTCCATGGATATCATCAAAGGATATGAAAAGCGATATGATTTCGGATAGTCAGATACGAATTACTAATTTAGGTCTTGATAACAGTTCTGCCAAATTAGTTCCAATAAATTCTGTTATTATGGTTATTAGAAGTGGAATTTTAAAGCATACACTTCCTGTAGCGATAAATACGGTACCTGTAACAGTTAATCAAGATTTGAAGGTATTTATTCCTAGTGCTTCTATTCACTATAGATTTTTAGCTTTCCTTTTTAAAATGTTAGAGAAGGATATTTTAGCAAGGGTGAGAGCTGTTACTGCTGACAATATAGAATTTGATACCTTGAAAAACAGAAAAATTATACTGCCACCAGTCCAACTTCAAAATCAATTTGCTTCTTTTGTTACGCAAGTCGACAAATCGAAATTTGTTGTTACTGCTAAATTTCAATAAACTAGAAACTCTTAAAAATTTACTCATAAAGCAATACTTTAACTAATAAGGGGATGACAATATGGCTAATTTCTCATTTTTAGAAGGACAGAAAAACTACAAAATGTTTGCTTCAGCAGCTATCGAAGCAGAAAAAGTTTATACTTCTAGTCCTGCTATGTGTGCTATTGGCTGCCGGAAGGCTTTAGAATTGGCTGTGAAGTGGGTTTATGCAGTAGATAAGACCATAGATATGCCTTATCGCGATAATCTGCAGTCTTTGATTCATGAGCCTTCATTCAAAGACGCTTTAGGCGAGGATACCTGGAAAAAGTTGCCTTATATTATTAAGCTTGGGAATTTAGCTGTACATACAGGAAAAAATGTGAGTCCGCAAGAGGGAATTTTCAGTTTGAAGGGCTTATTTGAGTTTGTTCAATGGATTGATTACTGTTACGGAGACAAATATGAGGAACGTACTTTTAACGAACAAGATGTTCCTAGTCAGCATGTTGAGCTGGATATTGAAAAAATTAAAAAGCAAGAAAGCCTGGTTGTAGCTAAAGACGCACAGATTAAGGCTATGGAGCAGAAACTTGCTGACATGGCTGATGCCCTTGCTAAAGCTAAAGCAATTAATGTAGAGCAACGTAGCTTCAGCTCTGAGGGGATTTCGGAGTATGAAACACGTAAGCGTTATATTGATTTAGATCTTAAGCTGATGGGCTGGACATTTAAGGGAGAAGCTGGCTATAACGTTGTCGAGGAATACGAAGTCAATGATATGACTAATGTTCTTGGGCAGAAAGGCTTTGTAGATTACCTGCTTTTTGGTGATAATGGCTTACCTTTAGCTGTAGTTGAAGCTAAAAGAACTTCTTTAGATCCGAAAAAAGGCAAGAAGCAAGCTGAACTTTATGCTGATTGTATTGAAAGAAAGTTTAAACGCAGACCTTTTATTTTCTATACTAATGGCTTTGAAACCTATTTTTGGGATGATGTAACCATGCCTGAGAGGTTGGTAAGCTCTGTCTTTAGTAAAGAAGATCTGGAAAAGCTTATGAATCGCCGTTCGTCAGCGGTCGATCCAGGAACAATCCAAATTGATGAAAATATTAGTGGACGACATTATCAGATAGAGGCAATACGTGCCGTATGTGATGGATTACGCAATAAAAGTCGAAGACATTTACTTGTAATGGCTACTGGTACAGGTAAAACTAGAACCGCTGCCAGCTTGACGGATGTTATGTCTAAAGCTGGACAGGTTACTAATGTACTGTTTTTGGCTGATCGTAGAGCTTTGGTTAGACAGGCTAGGGATGCCTTCAAAGATTATTTACCTAAAATGCCGCTGTGTAATTTATGCGAGAATAAGCAGGACTTTAACTCCAGAATAGTATTTTCTACGTACCCGACTATGCTGGGTGCTATTGATGATACAAAATCAAAGAATGGTACTCTTTTGTATACACCGGCACATTTTGACATGATAATTATTGATGAAGCACACCGCAGTATTTTCAAAAAATATAAGGTTATCTTTGACTATTTTGATGCAATCTTGGTTGGATTGACAGCTACGCCAAAGACCGAAGTAGATAAAAATACCTATGAGTTCTTTCAAATGGAAGATAACGTACCGACATTTGCTTATGAATATGATACAGCAGTAGAAGAAGGCTATCTTGTGCCATATTATAACTATGAAGTGAAATCAAAGTTCGTAAGCGAAGGTATTGATTATGATCAGCTGTCAGATGATGATAAAAAGCGTTATGAAGATGATTTTACCGAAGATGGTACTAATGATATGCCTGAATATATCGCCGAAGGGTTGATAAATAAAATAGTGTTCAACAGAGGCACTGTTGACAGGTGTATTACTGATCTTATGGAGCGAGGTATTAAAATCAACGGTGGAGATAAGCTGGGTAAGAGTATTATTTTTGCTGCCACAAAAGAACATGCAAGATATATAGTTGAGCGTTTTGACAAATTATATCCACAATATGCTGGACATTTTGCTTCTGTTGTAGTATGTGAGGATGATTACGCACAGAGCATTATTGATGATTTTAAAGTACCAGATAAAAATCCCTTTATTGCGGTATCTGTTGATATGATGGATACAGGTATAGATGTTCCTGAGCTTGTAAATCTTGTATTTTTCAAAAAAGTTCACAGCAAAACGAAATTCTGGCAGATGATTGGTCGTGGTACTCGTCTTTGTGAAAATTTGAACTGTGTAGATTCCAGAAATGGGGAGTATGAAGACAAAAAGTATTTCTTTATCTTTGATTATGGGCAGAATTTTGAGTTCTTCAGAGCTAAAAAGAATGGCGTTGAGGGCAACAAGATTATATCGTTAACTGAAAGCATATTCATTAAACAGATAACGTTGATAAAAGCCATGCAGGAGCCTGTCTTTGCTGAAGAAAAGTATCAGGCATTCAGAAATGAGCTTATTGATATCGTTGTTGGGCAGATACTAGCGCTTAATAAGCAGTCTGTTGTTGTGCGCTTGAAGCGTAGATATGTAGAGGCCTACAACAGTAAAGAGGCGTTCCAGTGCCTTAGCAGTGAAGCTGTTGGAGAGCTTTGTAAAGAGATTGCACCATTAGTATATAACGAAGAGCAGGATGAGTACGCAAAACGCTTTGACAACTTCATGTATGGATTGATGATAGCATTTATTGAGAAACGTAGCTCTTTTAATGCTTGTAAAAATCAGCTGACAAAGACAGCGGAAATGCTGGAGGGAAAGTCTGGCATACCTCAAGTTAAGAATAAGTTGCCTGAAATTAAGTTGATCCAGAGCGATGAATACTGGAAGGCTAATGACATTTTGCTGTTCGAGAATACGAGGAAAGAACTGCGTGACCTTATTCAACTGCTGTATGATGGTAGGAAAACTAAAATAATCAAAACCGTTCTTACTGATCCTATTGTGGAGACGAAGGAAGGGGAAGTACTGCCTATAGTACAGGATTTTGAGAACTATAAGAAAAAAGTTAACCGTTATATTGAAGAAAACAAAGATAGCCTAGCTATTTTCAAGCTTACGCATAATAAACCAATTACTGATGCGGAATTACATGGTCTGCAGAATGTTTTTCTAAAGCAATTAGGAAATGAAGCAGATTATAAGAGAGAGTTTAAGGATACACCTATTGGTATTTTAGTTCGCAATATAGCTGGTATGGATAAGGAGTCAGTTAGGGATGCTTTTACAAGCTTCATCAATAGCCAAAAGCTTAATCAGAATCAAATAGTGTTTGTAGAGAAACTGATTGATTATGTTTGTGCTAATGGATATGTAAAAACAGATGAAGTATTAGAAAAAGCGCCTTTTGACAAGCCCAAGACAATATACAATATTTTCGAAGGACCGCAGCTCGATGAAATCTTCGATATTATTGATAGCTTCAAGAAGACTGCGATGGTAGAAGATATTGCCGGTTGATGTGAAATGAGGAGATAGTATACAATTTACTATACAACAACAGCTTAAAACGTATGGAAAAAGTGGAGAGAATAAACAATTTAGATGCTATCTTGATGAAAAAATCAGTAGATTGTATGATGAAGTTGCTAACCTAGTTAATCCTTTTGCTGATGTGTATAAGCTGATGGAAAGATTGCTATGAATAAGGTGGTTTTCTTTCTGTTGGTTTTGTATTGTTCTGTGCGTGTAACCTACTCCGGTTTTGGGTTTTATAGAAAAAAACGCGGGTAGATGTGGCTTGGTACAAGTACGCATGAAACTCCTTGAAATGTATTGCGAAATATGCTATTATTATTTCGTAAAATACGAACAAATGAAAGATGGGTGAGAAAATGATCGTTTTAAACCTTCAGTTAAATGGTATCTATGGATTTAATAATTTCAACATCAATTTTACTTATCCCAAAAAGATTATTAATTCAATTATTGAAGATGAATTTTTGGATGGACGCGAACGCTTTCGCTATAAAAAGGCTGTTATTTTAATGGGAGCGAATGCTACAGGCAAAACTAGTCTTGGTAAGGCGTTGGTCAGAATTTTTACTTATATGACAACTAGCAATCCGCTTCTGCTTTGTGAGATGGTAGCTGGTGAAAAAGGTTCGTTTTCCATTGATTTTGTAAATGGAGATTATCGTTTGCAGCGACTGGTTGCTGAAATTATTCCAAGTACAAATGAGGTGAATATTCAATATAAGGATGCTGAAATTGGTACGTTTGATTCTTATGAAAAGTGCGCCAGCAAATTGAAAGATCGTACAGCAGAAGCAACGAAAACGCCTGCTTCACTGAAAAAACTGGTTGGGGATATTCGTTATAGATTTGCCTATCCAGAGATTGAGAAAACCTTGAAGCTTACGGGAGCTAATAAGGCTATTTTGCTCAAAACACTTCATGCGGTAATTGGAACGCTTGACCCAACGCTTCAAGATGTAAGAATATCGAGGGATTTGAAGGATACATTTATTATTCGTCGTGGAGGTACGGAAATCATTATTCAGGAGGGAAGGCTTCTGAATCGAGAGGTTCTTTCTAGCGGAACAGCAGATGGGATTGATGTAGCAATGTTTCTTGCAGCTATTATTGCAAGGGAGAGTACTTTCTATTATTGCGACGAACATTTTTCTTATATTCAGAGCGATATTGAAAAAAGAATTTTTGGTATTATGCTGGATAGGCTTGGTAATAATGAGCAGTTGATTTTTACCACGCATAATACAGATATGCTGGATTTGAATCTTCCTAAGCATAGCTATATATTTTTGAGAAAACAACAGGAAGATGGTATTTATAATGTGTCAGCTATTTCTGCTTCGGAGGTATTAAAGCGTAATACTGATTCTATACGAAATGCTGTAGAAAATGATATATTTGCTTCGCTGCCGCAGGATTCACTCTTAGATGAGCTGGAAATGGGGTGGGCAAATGAACAATAAGTGTATCTATTATGTGGAAGGCCCTTGTGAGCAACAACTAGTAGCTGCATTAAAAGAGAATCCAGCTAAATTAATTCCGGGTAAGATTAAGGTGTATAATGTTGTCCAAAACTTAATTCCTAAATCTCAGCTGCTATCTATTCAATGTGGAACAACTATAGTCCTAGTATTTGACACGGATGTAGAGCAAACCACTAATTTGAAAAAGAACCTTGAGCGTTTGCGTAAATATTGCGGTAGGCTGTATATAGTGTATCTGCCGCAGGTACTTAATTTAGAAGATGAATTAGTGCGCTGTACAGATGTACAAAATGTTGTTGATTTAACGCGAAGTAATGGAGTTCGTAATTTTAAAACCGACTTCTGCAAATTGAAAGTAAAGGATTGTAGGGCAATGCTGGAAAGGCATGGATTGAAAACGGAACGACTTTGGACAACTAAGGTGCCGGAAGCGTTTGCGTTTGTAGAAAGCAATAGCAACAGGATAAAAGTATAGAAAAATTATTTGGTGATAGATTGTATAATGAAGTTGCTCACTTAATTAATCACGTTACTGAGTGTGTATAAGTTGATAGAAAGATTGCTGTGAATAAGGTGGTTGACACCTTATCCGCACCTTATTTTGAAAAATTACCTGAGATTAATGGCTATAAGCAGTAATTTGTCTGACGATTTATTGATGCCCTTAAACTTTGAAAACGCAGTTATATCAAGGGTTTCAGCTGTTTAATGGTAATGCCATTATATACGGTAAAGTGCTATATTATCGAACTCCTAAGCGGTAGATTGCCAGTTCGATTCTGGCCGGGATCACCAAGAGAATAAGATTGCCGTACATGCTTACCCGAGAGGAAAGTCGCCAGTCCAATTCCACCCTTGCGGGTACGCGTGGCCGGGATTACCAAGAAGAAAAAGCTGTTTCCGTGTTTGAGTGGAAACAGCTTTTTAGCTTTCAGTATTCTTTTTTTGCCTTGTTGAACTTATCTATTCACCTTCGCCATAAACTTTTCATTATCAATAATAAAACGCTCGTGCGTACCCTTGCCGATAACGCCCTTGCTGTCAGCAGCACTGACCTCAAAGGTCAGCTTGCGTCCGTCAACCGCAGTCAGCTTAGCGGTAGCGGTAACACTGTCGCCCATAGCGGTAGCGCGGTCATGTGTAATATTCAGGCTGATGCCTACACTGCCGCTGCCCTCCTCCAGATGAGCATTGACTGCGGCGCAGGCAGCCTCCTCCATCAGTGCGCACATAGCAGGAGTCGCAAAAACAGCCAAAGAGCCGCTTTTTATAGTAGCGGCAATATTAGCCTCGGTTACGGTTACGTTAGCGGTGCCGGTAAGTCCGGTATGTAAATTTGTCATGCTTAAAACCCTCTTTCAATAATCAAATCATACGCTTATATCATAAAGTATTATCGTTCTGCTGACAAGTCCTAAATGCAAGGATAAGAATTTTTTGTCTGTATATTGCAGGAATTGTTTGCCAAGCGCCGAATTATAATAATATAAACGAATTGAAATGATGGCTGGAGGTGTAGAACCATGGCTTTAGAATTTAACAAAACCTCGTATTTAAAGATTTATACAGGCGAGGATATTCTCTTTGAGGATATCCCGCTTTATAAAGCAATTTTGCGTGAAGCGCGCTCTTTGGGCCTTGCCGGCGGTACTGTTATCAAGGGTATCGAAGGCTATGCCAGCAAGGTGCGTGGTGTAGGACGTGCTGTCAGCACATTTATTAGCGGCAATGCCAATTTCCCGGTTATTGTGGAGCTGGTAGATAAAAAGGAAAACCTCGAAAAGATTCTGCCGTTTCTGGAAAAGAATGCAACCCATGCCTTAGTGGTGATGGGTGAGGCTGATTATCTGGTAACTGATTTTATGCGTAAGGCAGAGAGCTATAAGGATATCAACAACGGCTCGCCGGAGCCAAGCTACCTGCGTAAGCAAAAGGAACAACAGCAATAAGCTGATAAACCGCAGTTAAAAATTGAGGCTGCGGTTTTTTTATGGGAGATGACGAGGAGGAGAATTTATGTATGATGTTGCCATTATCGGTGGCGGTCCTGCCGCAATTTTTGCCGCCTATGAGTTCGTACTGAAGTATCCGCAGCTGAAGGTTATTATGCTGGAGGCCGGCAATACGATTGAAAAGCGCTTCTGTCCGCTGGCAGCCAAGAAGGTCGACCACTGCATTAACTGTAACCCCTGCAGCATTATGCGCGGTTTTGGCGGTGCCGGTGCTTTTTCGGACGGCAAATATAATTTTACGACGGAATTCGGCGGCTGGCTGAACGAATATCTGCCGGAGGACAAGGTTATCGAGCTGATTGATTATGTTGATGAGCTGAACTGCCGTCATGGTGCTCCCGGTGAATATTTTTCTACCAAGAACAGCAAAATAGGCGTGCAGGCGCTGAAATACGACCTGCATCTGCTGAATGCTAAGGTACGCCATCTGGGTACGGAAAATAATCTGGTGATTATGGAAAACATCCATAAGTTTTTGGAGGATAAGATTGAAATCCGCTGCAATACTGCGGTTGAAGAAATTTGCCGTAAGGAGGACGGAACCTTTGTGCTGGAGCTGAACAAGGGCGAGAAGGTTGCCTGCAAGTATCTGATTGCCGCTCCTGGTCGCGCCGGTGCGGAATGGTACACTGAGCAGTGCGCTAAGATGGGCCTTGATTTTATCAACAATCAAGTGGATATCGGCGTGCGCGTGGAGGTGCCGGCAGAGGTGTTCAAGCATATCACAGACGAGGTGTATGAAGCAAAAATTTTGTACCGTACCTCGCTTTATAATGACGTTGTGCGCACTTTCTGTATGAATCCCTACGGCTATGTAGTGGCGGAAAATACGGACGGTATTATTACTGTTAACGGCCACAGCTTCCGCGACCCCAAGATGCATAGCAAGAACACCAACTTTGCGCTTTTGGTGAGCAGCAAGTTTACCGAACCCTTTCATGAGCCGCTGCAGTACGGCAAGCGTATCGCTTCGTTCTCCAACATGCTGGGAGGCGGCGTGCTGGTACAGCGCTTCGGCGATCTGGTGAAGGGCAGACGCACGAATGAGAAGCGTATGCTTAAGAGCTTTACCAAACCGACGCTCAGTGCAACGCCAGGAGATTTAAGTTTGGTCTTGCCTAAACGCCATCTAGATGATATTATTGAAATGATTTATGCTTTGGATAAGATTGCTCCCGGTATGGCGAATGCGGATACGCTGCTTTACGGCGTAGAGGTGAAATTCTACAGCGCACGCCTCGAGCTGGACAGCAATCTGGAAACCAAGGTTGCGAATATGTTTGCGGTAGGCGACGGTGCCGGTATTACACGCGGATTATCGCAGGCGAGTGCCAGCGGTGTCTGGGCGGCGCGCGTCATTGGTGCCCGTGCCTGCGGACAGAAGAATTAAGGAAGGTGCTTTTTTAGATGAATTTTGAGTTTTTTGCGTTTCTGGTATTTATGTCTTTCGTTTCCTTTGCGGTAGCCTTTTTGGCTTATGGCATGGTAGTGCGCTTTATGGGTAAGGACGGCTTCCTCGCCCGCATGGGACAGATTATCCTGGTGCCTGCATGTATCGTTATCTATGACTTTATCACGATGGCTGCACCGCAGAGCTACCGTTATGTTATCGGCAGGATTCCGCTGGTGCTGATTGCCGGCATTGCGATTTATTTCCGCTTTGTGAAGGGCGAAAACTTTGCCGAGGTTAAGGAGCAATCTCCTTCTGAGCTGGCAAAGCTGGCTGATGAACCGAAAAAGTTCAGCAAGAAATCTGCCCGCATCCACGAAAAAAGAAAAAATCGCGGCCGCGAGTAATTCAGGCAGGATTTTTTGCGCTAAAGCAGAATATATAACGTAAGAAGAAAAAAAGCCTCTTCTTGTAAAAAATATAATAAATAAATTACAACATGTGCATTATTATGGAGGTGCGTTGTTATGTTTAAAAAGATTCTTGTTCCTGTAGATGGTAGTGAAGGCTCCTGGAGAGCACTGGATACTGCTGTAGAGCTTGGCAAAAAGTTTGGCGGTGAACTGCATGTAATCAATGTAATCCAACCATATAATAATGCTGCTTTGCTGGCAGTGCCTCTGGATCACGCAACTGTAAGCCAAGGCAACAGTGAGCTGGAGAAAATCGGTGATAAGGTTCTCGAAATGGCGCAGGAGCGCCTGAGCACCTACGAAGGCGAAACCAAATTCAGTCTGGAGGTTGGCCATCCGTCCGAACGCATCATTGCTATGGCTAAAAAGACCGGCGCAGATGCAATTATAATCGGCAGCCGTGGCCTTTCCGGTATTGCTGAATTCTTCCTTGGCAGCGTAAGCTCTAAGGTTGCTCAATATGCAAATGTACCTGTGCTGATTGTAAAATAAAATGCTGAAACGCATTCTTGTACCTATTGACGGTACGGAGCATTCCTGGAGAGCATTGGAATATGCCTGTGAGCTTGTAAGCTATACGCGCGGCTCGCTGGTGGTTATGACGGTGTTTTCCGGCAGAATGAAACAGCATATTGTGGAATTTGGAAGCGATTGCCTGTATGCTCAGATGGGTGATGAAGTGCTTGATGCCGCACATGCGATTCTCAGCGGCAAGAACATTGACTGCACCTATTTGCTGGAAAACGACAACGATATTGCCGAAAGCATCCTGCGCGCGGTAGGTGAGCAGGATTGTGACGGTATCGTGCTGGGCAGCAGAGGCATGGGAGTTTTGGAAGGCTTGTTCCGCAATAGTGTCAGCAGCGTCATAGTGGAAAACGCTGATGTGCCTGTGACAATTGTTAAGTAAATATGCAAAAATTAACGAGTACGCAAGGGTTCGTCCTGTGCGTACTCGTTTTGTTATGCTTATAATTTGCTTTGGCTGATGAAGCCGAGAAACTCCTTGACGTAGCTTGGCAGCAGATAATTTTTGCGGTAGATGAGGTAGAGGCTGCGTTCGGAAAAAGCCTGCGGCAGCTCGAAGGCCAGCAAACGTTTTTCCTGCAGAAAGTTGTGCGCCGCCTTTTCTGAGATAATGGAAATTCCCATACCGCTGGCGACAAGGTTCTTGATGGTTTCCTGATCGTTGACGCGGGCAATAATCTGCAGCTCGTCCTCGGAAATACCGCTGTGCGCCAGAAAGTTATCGGCCATTTTTTTGCTGCCGCTGCCCTTTTCGCGCAGAATCAGCGGCTCGCGTAAAAGCTCCGGCAGCACATTTTCCTTTTGCTGCTTATACTGCAGAAAATGCTCGTTGACCGGAGTTATGACTACCATGCGGTCCTTGCAGAAGGGCTGGCAGCAGAAGTCGCTGTCCTCGCAGCTCATGCCGATAAATCCAAGGTTGAACAGGCCGTCCTTCAGGCCGTTGATGATTCCCTGACTGTCGCTCTGGTGAATGATGAAGTAAATATCCTGATGCAATTTGCCGAAGTCCGCCAAAAGCTGCGGCAGGATATAAGCTGAGGGGATGGTGGAGGCGCCGAGGTGGATGATGCGCCGGCTTTCGATGGAGCAGGCCTGAATCATGCGCTCCTTCAGCTCCAGGATATTCAGCGCGTATTCGTAAAGCTCGCGTCCCTTGGGTGTTATCTGCAGGCTTTTGGTAGTACGCAGAATCAGCTTGGTGTTAAGCTCGCTTTCCAACTGGTGAATGTGCGTGCTGACGGTGGACTGCGATACGAAGAGCCTGCCTGCAGCCTGCGTGAAGCTCTCCTCCTGCACTACGGTAACAAAGCTTTGCAGCTGTTTAAAGTCCATGGGCGAGCACCTCTTTCAATGCTTGCAGGGTAACATTGACTTCCTCTGCAGTATTGTGCCAACCGAAGGAAAAGCGCAGTGTGCCCGTGGGATAGGTTCTGAGCGTTTTGTGGGCGTTGGGGGCGCAGTGCAGGCCTACGCGCGTAGCAATGGCGTATTTGTCCGCTAGGATGAAGGCCAGCTCTGCGATATCTGTTATATCTGTACTGATAGAAACAACACCTACGCGCTCGCTGCAGTTCCTTTTGCCGACGATGCGCAATAAGTTTTGCGCTTCTAATTGTTGCAGTCCGTCTAAAAACTGCTGCGTAAGCGTAAGCTCATGCGTGCGGATTTTATCAATGCCCTGCTGCTGCAGCCAGCTGAGGGAAGCATGCAGGCCGGCGATGCCCGGTAGGTTGAGCGTGCCTGCCTCAAATTTATCCGGCATGAAGCGGGGAGTATGCTCCGTATGGCTGAGGCTGCCGGTGCCGCCGACAATGAGCGGTGTTATTTCGTCAATAATGCTTTCGCGCAGCACAAAGCCGCCGATGCCCTGCGGTGCCAGGAGGCCCTTGTGCCCCGTAAAGGCGAGGGCGTCGATGTGCATTTCCTGCATGTTGATGGGAACGACGCCGGCACTTTGCGCACTGTCGACGATGAAACGCAGTCCGTGCTTTTGGCAGAAGCTGCCGATTTCCGCCAAAGGCTGCAGTGTGCCGCAGACATTGCTGGCGTGCGTCATGATGATGGCCTTGGTATTGGGGCGCACAAGCTGCGGCAAAGCGTCTAAGCACAGTGCGCCATCCGTGTCGCAGGGAATGCGGCTGAAGGTGATGGCATCGGTGGGAGCGTTGCCGGCAGTAAGCTCTGTGCCGATTTGCTGGAGCGGACGCATGACGGCGTTGTGCTCCATTGCGGTAACAAGCACATGGTCGCCGCTGTGCAGCAGTCCTTTGATGATGATATTCAGGCTTTCAGTAATGTTCTTCGTAAAGACAACATTTTTGCTGTCCTCGCTGCCGAAAAAGCGGCAAAGCTGCTCGCGGGTGGCAAAAACAAGGTCCTCGGTAGTGGTCGCGCAGGTACCGCGGCTGATGTTGGTGCCTGCATGTGTAATATATTGATAAACTGCGTCAGCAACTGCCTGTGGCTTGGGAAAGGTGGTGCTGGCGTTGTCGAGATAAATTTGCTGCATTTTCCGTACCTCCTCATGTTACGCCTATTCTATCATATAATTATCTGAAAAGCTAATAAATCAATCAGCTTTATCTATAAATGATATTGGTATAAGCATGTGAGCTATGATATACTTTTGTCGAAGAAATATTTTGGGGAGGCTTTTTATGAAAAATGAACAAGTAACGATTGTTGTGACAGGCGCGATTATCGGTCTTGTGGCAGCAATGCTGGTGTTTTTCGGCAATCCGGCCAACATGGGCCTGTGTATTGCCTGTTTTTTGCGTGATACTGCTGGTGGCTTGGGCTTGCATGCCGTCAAGGCTGTGCAGTACATCCGTCCGGAAATCAGCGGTCTGGTGCTGGGCGCCTTGGCTGCAGCTTATATGCATGGCGAATTTTCGCCGAAGGGCGGCAGCTCTCCGCTGACACGTTTTGTGCTGGGCTTTTTTGCGATGATTGGCTGTCTGATGTTTTTGGGCTGCCCGTTCAGAATGCTGCTGCGTATTGCCGGCGGTGACTTGAACGCTGTTGTCGGTCTGGTTGGTTTTGCGGCAGGCATTTATGCCGGCATTTTCTTCCTGAACCGTGGCTACAGCCTGAAGCGTACCTATAAGATGACGGCGGCGGAAGGCAGCATTATGTCGGTGATTGCCGTTGTACTGTTGGTGCTGCTCGTTGCCGCACCGGCCTTCATCCACTTTACCAAGGCGGGTGGCGGCCCCGGTGCCAAGCATGCGGCTGTTGCTGTGAGCCTGATTGCTGCAGTAGCAGTCGGTTATCTTACGCAGCGCACACGCTTCTGCATGATTGCCGGTATCCGCGATTTTATTCTCTTTAGAGAAACTAAAATGCTGTGGGGCTTTGTGGCTGTTGTTGCGGCAGCTGCTGCCTGCAATGTTGTGCTGACCTCCGTAACCGGCGGTGCCTTCTTCAAGGTTGGCTTTGCGGCGCAGCCTATTGCGCACACCGATGCGCTGTGGAACGTGCTGGGACTTTTCTTGGCGGGTTTTGCCTGCGTACTCTTGGGCGGTTGCCCGATGCGTCAGCTGGTGCTGTCCGGCGAAGGCAACTCCGACAGCGCCGTAACTCTGCTGGGCTTTATCGTGGGTGCGGCCTTTGCGCATAACTTCGGTTTGGCTTCTAGCGGCAACGGTCCTACTGCCAACGGTCAGATAGCTGTTGTAATCGGTATTGTGGTTGTTACTGTGATTGCTTATCTGAATACATATAAAAAGTGAGGAAACGCTATGAAAACTATTGATGCAAGAGGACTTTCCTGTCCCGAACCTGTTATCCTGACACGTCAGGCGATGATGAGCGGCGAGGCTGCTTATGAGGTAATCGTGGATAATAATACTTCCAAGGAAAATGTAACACGCTACGCACAGCATCAGGGCTATAAGGTTGCCGTAACGGAGCAGGACGGCGAATTTACTCTGTCCTTGAGCAAATGATGCAGTATATTGCAACGTTCTTTTCGCACTTCGGTGCGGTGCGCTTTCAGCATCTGTGCACGGAGCGCGGCTGGCAGGCGCAG
>ENA-OOXF01000475-OOXF01000475.1-human-gut-metagenome-genome-assembly--contig:-NODE-475-length-31083-cov-6.941633_pt1 | contig 31083 bp, 27 predicted proteins | sample MGYA00241586_ERZ501341 | MGnify/ENA primary metagenome ERZ501341 (study PRJEB25962, sample SAMEA2042985) | human gut metagenome | biome: human gut; feature: human-associated habitat; material: faeces... | reverse complement strand
CACCCGCCTGTGGCTGCTGCGCGCGGGCATCGACCCCTCGCGCATCGACGTACACCCCGACTGCACGAAGTGCCGCCCCGAACGCTACTGGTCGCACCGCGCGATGGGCGACCGGCGCGGCGGCATGGCGGCGATGATCTGCCTTACGGAGGATGCGCTGTGAAGCGCCGCCTCTCTGCGCTTTTGTGCGCGCTGACGCTCGCGCTTTCGCTTTCGGGCTGCTGGAGCGGCGATGTGAGCGACGACAGCAGCGGCGACTTCTGGGAGGAAACGCCGCCGGTGGAAGCGGACACCTCCTCCACCCTGACGCCGATCACGTCGTTCGCGCTGCCGTATTTGCAGGGCGTGACGCTCGACCCCATCACCTGCCCCGACGGCATGCAGCAGACGCTTGGCGCGCTGCTCTACGAGGGGCTTTTCGTGCTGGACGAGTCGTTTGCGCCGCAAAATATGCTGTGCAGCCGCTATGAGCACAACGACGACTGCACGAGCTACACCTTTTACCTCCGCGACGGCGTCAGCTTTTCCGACGGCAGCAGCCTGACGGCAAGCGACGTGCTCGCGACGCTCCGCCGCGCGCAGAGCAGCGAGCGCTACAGCGCGCGCTTTGCCAACGTCGCCTCGATGCGCACGAGCAACGGCGCGCTCATTGTCAATCTCACGCGCGCGGACAGCGCATTCCCCGCGCTGTTTGACATCCCCATCGTCAAATCCGGTTCGGAGAAGAACACCGTGCCGCTCGGCACGGGGCCGTATCTCTTCGTCACGGACAGCGACGGCGCATGCCTCAAGCAGAACCCCGACTGGCGCAGCGACGGCACGCTGCCGTTCGAGCGTATCGAGCTGCGCGCCGTCAAGGACGCGGACACGGCGTCGTACCTTTTCTCCTCGCGCGAGGTGCATCTGCTCTCGGCTGACCTGACGAGCAGCACGGGCGATCTGCGCAGCGCGGACACGGCGCTCACCGACTACGCGACGGCGAACATGATCTACCTCGGCTTCAACACACAGCGCGCGCCGCTCTCCGATGCATCGCTTCGCAGCGCCCTCGCGGGTGCGATCGACCGCGCGACCATCACGACGGGCTACCTTGCCGGTCACGCCGAGGCGGCGCGCTTCCCGCTCTCGCCGCACTCCAGCCTCTATCCGACGGAGATGGCGTCGACGCTCGCTTCGCCTGACCTCGCCGCTGCGCTCGAAAGCGCGGGCGTGACGGAAAGCCGCCCCCGCACGGTGACGATCCTGGTCAGTGAGAGCGACTCGTTCAAGGTCTCCATCGCCGACTATCTGAGCCGCACGCTCTCGACCGACGTTCTGACGGTCAGCGTGCGCTCACTCCCGTGGAGCGACTATCTGACCGCGCTGCAAAACGGGAATTTTGACCTGTATCTCGGCGAGGTGCGCCTGACGGCGAACTGGGACATTTCGTCCCTCGCGCGCACCGGCGGCGCGCTGAACTACAGCCGCTACGCGGACGAGCAGTGCAACACGCTGCTCGATGCGTTCTCGCTCAATGAGACGGATCAGACCGCCCGCGCGCTGTACCGCTACCTTGCCCAGAGCGCGCCCATCGCGCCCATCGCATTCAAGACCGCGTCGGTCCTGACGCCGAGCGGCCTCATCGACGGACTGAACCCCACCGTCTCCTCCCCGTTCTACGGGATCGAGGGCTGGACGGTGCACTTTGACAAGAGATGAGGGCGTAACAAGCGGGATTTGTAGTTGATAAAGGATATCGTGGTTGCGGCATTGGCGGAGAAATATTGGAAAAGACGATACAGCTTGTTTATCGTGACTTTGGTAAGCGCCCCATTGCCTTAGGGTGTCATAAGGATAATATTCAGGCAGAACACTTTTATTTACGACACGGGTTTAAGAAAATGGATGTTATGGAAGGAAATGACTACCTACTATTATTTAAGATTCACCAATTGATCACGTTCCGTTTGCCGCAGCGCTCCCTCTAACCCTGCGCTTTCCCCCATAACAACAAAAAAACGCTCCTCCGCATTCGCGGAGGAGCGTTTGCTTTTCTCGCTTAGTACTGCCGCACCACGGCAACGACGCGGCCCAAGATCGTGCACTCGCGGCCGTCGATGGGCTGGTAGTCGGGGTTCGCGGGCATGAGCCAGACCTCGCTGCCCTTGCGCTTGAGCGTTTTGACCGTTGCCTCGTCGCCAAGCAGGGCAACAACGATCTGCCCGTTCTGCGCGAGGTTCTGGCGGTGGACGACGACCAAATCGTCCGGCAGGATGCCGACGCCGAGCATCGACTCGCCGCGCACACGCAGGGCGAAATACTCGTCATCGTGCCCGCCGGTGTCGAACGTCAGGTAGTCCTCGATGCACTCCTGCGCCAAAATCGGGTTACCGGCGGCAACATTGCCGAGGATCGGCACCTGACGGCGGCGCGGGGCAAGCTCGTCGATCTCGACGGGCTGCGGCGCAACGGGAACGGCCTGCAGCTGCTTTTTGAGCGTGATGGCACGGCCCTTGCCCGCGCTCTTCTCAATGAGCCCCATCTCCTGCAGGTGCTTGATATGGAAGTGGACCGTGGAGGGTGACTTGAGTCCCAGCGCCTCACCGACTTCGCGCACAGAGGGGGCATAGCCGTGTTCGGCGATGCTCTCTGCTATATAATCGTATACGCGCTGCTGCATTCTGGACAGTTTTTCCATCTTGTGCGCCCCTTCCAACATTTGTTCGAATTTATGATACCACATTTTTCCTGAAATGCAACATCTGTTTTAGGATTTTATGTCAATTTCGCGGCTTTTTTCTGCCGCGAAATTTTTTGATCTTTTTTGCGTCCGGCTATTGACAAATGCCGCTTGATGTATTATTGTACTAATTACTTAATACAGTGATACACAAGGAGGATCACTATGGACTGGAACTTCCGCAATGACCAGCCGATCTACTCCCAGCTGACACAGCGGTTGACGGAGGCCATCGTCTCCGGCATCTACGCGCCGGGAGAAAAGCTCCCCTCCGTGCGAGAGCTTGCGGTGGAGGCGGGCGTCAACCCCAACACGGTCCAGCGCGCGCTATCCGAGCTCGAACGCAACGGTCTGGTGTTTTCCCAGCGCACGGCGGGACGGTTCGTCACGGAAAATGAAAACATGATCACAAATGCCAAGCTCCGCATTGCGGACGAGCGCGTGGGAGAATTTCTCCACTCGATGAAAACGCTCGGCTGCACGAGAGACGAAGTCATCGCTCTCATTCAGGGAGCTAAGGAGGAGGAAGAATGAGTATTTTTGAATGCAAGGCGCTCACGAAAAATTACGGCGCCAAAACGGTGCTCGACAGCATCGATCTCACGATCGAACCCGGGCGCATCGTGGGCCTGCTCGGCCCCAACGGCAGCGGCAAGACGACGCTCATCAAGCTCGCCAACGGCCTTCTGACGCCGACGTCGGGCGAAATTCTGATCGCAGGCAAGGCCCCCTGCCGCGCAACGAAGGCCATTGTCTCGTACCTGCCCGACCGAAACACGCTGCCCGGCTGGATGACGATCGCGCAGGCGCTTGACTACTACGGTGACTTTTATTCGGACTTCCGCCGCGGCGTGGCCGAAGCGATGCTGATGAACCTCGGCCTTGACCGCACACAGAAGATCAAGACGCTCTCCAAAGGCATGCGCGAGAAGACGCAGCTCATCCTGACGATGAGCCGCGACGCCAAGCTCTATCTCCTTGACGAGCCCATCGGCGGTGTGGACCCCGCGACGCGCGACTACATCCTGCGCACGATCATCGGCAACTACAGCGAGGACGCAGCGGTCATCATCTCCACGCACCTGATCGCCGACGTCGAACAGATCCTTGACGAGGTCGTGTTCCTGCGCGAGGGGCAGGTCATGCTCCACGAGAGCGTGGAGACCATTCGAGATGAAAAGGGCAAGAGCGTTGACGAGCTCTTCCGGGAGGTATTCAGATGCTGAGCAAACTGATCAAACATGAATTCCGTGCAACGAGCCGCATCATGTGGCCGGTCTTTCTTGGAATGCTGGCACTGACGGCGCTGATGCGTTTTTCTCAGTTGCTCCTGAACGGCGGGCACATTCCCTGGCTCTTACAGCTCATCGGCGTACTGCTGGTCATCGGCTTTGTGATGGGCCTCTTTGCGCTGGCGTTTGCGCCGCTGGTGCTCTCCGCCGTCCGCTGGCGCGACCATGTGCTCAAGGACGAGGGCTATCTCACGCTGACGCTGCCGGTGAGCCTCCATCAGCTGCTCATCTCCAAGCTCATCGTTTCCGCCGTGTGGTATGCTGCGGCGTTCATCGTGGGACTTCTCTCGCTGCTGATTGCTGTCTCCGGCTGGAGCACTCTCCAGTATGTCCCCGATTTTTTCAATGATGTTTTCACAGCGTTCTTCGAAATGGAGGCCTCGCTGCGCAGTCACGCGCTGCTGATCGTCTTTGAGCTTTTCTGCAATTTCGTCTTTGCCGTTTCTGCCGCCGAGCTCGTGGTATACGCCGCCTTCTCCATCGGTTACAGCTTCAATAAGCACAAGACGCTCTGGACGACCATCCTTGTGCTCGTGTTCTTCGAGGTCGCGCAGTTCACTGCCATCGCCATGATCGGCGCGTTTTTCAACGCCGACCCCACGCGCTGGATGAATCTGGACATTCACAGCGCGCCCGCGAGCGTCGAGCTACTGCTCCTCTGGGGGATGTTCGGCGAACTGCTCTTCGCCGCAGCGGGCTACGCCGTGACATGGTACTTCACGACGAAAAAACTGAATCTCGAGTAACGCATTTTCTGAAAAAGCAGCCGCGAAGAGCCTCCGCTTTTCCGGCTGCTTTTCTGCACCCTTTTTTCGGCAGAATGTTCCGAAAATAAAAATTATGTCAACCGTCAACGTCTATCTCATTCGTTAGAAAGGAGTCACCTCATGCAAATCCTGACTGTTTCCGGTCTTCAAAAGACCTACACCACGCGCTTTGGCGGCAGCAAGGTCCAGGCGCTCAAAAATGTCAACTTCACCGTCGAATCCGGCGAGTATGTCGCCATCATGGGCGAGAGCGGCAGCGGCAAAACGACGCTTCTCAATATCCTCGCCGCGCTCGACAAGCCCACCGGCGGCACAGTGCTGCTCGGCGGCAAGAACCTCTCCGAGATCCCCGAGGAGACCGCCGCAGCCTTCCGCCGCGACAACTTAGGCTTTGTGTTTCAGGACTTCAGCCTGCTCGACACGTTCTCGCTCGAGGACAACATCTGCCTGCCGCTCGTGCTCGCGGGCAAGTCGCGCACGGAGATGCGCGACCGGCTCTCACCGCTCGCCTACGACCTCGGCATCGAGACGCTGCTCAAAAAGTACCCCTACGAGGTCTCCGGCGGGCAGAAGCAGCGCGCCGCCGTCGCCCGCGCGCTCATCACCCGCCCGCAGATCTTGCTGGCCGACGAGCCGACCGGCGCGCTCGACTCCCGCTCGACCGACGAGCTCTTGAAGCTCTTCGGCGAGATCAACGCCTCTGGCCAGACCATCGTGATGGTCACGCACTCTGTGCGCGCGGCGAGCTGCGCCTCGCGCGTGCTGTTCCTGCGCGATGGCGAGGTCTCGCTCGAGTTAAAGCGCGGCAAGGACACGGATTCCCAGTTCTACCAGCGTATCACCGATGCGCTCACGCAGCAGCAGACGGGAGGCGAATGCGCATGAAGCCCACCTTTTACCCCCGCCTTGCGTGGATGGGTATCAAAAAGAACGCAAGGCTCTATGTGCCCTATCTTCTCTCCTGCGCGTTCATGGCAGCGATGCTGTATGTCATTGCGTACCTCGCCGTCACCCCCGCGCTCTATACGGTCAATGGCAAGGTGAACGGCTCCGGCACCTCTGCGGTCGCGATGACGATGAGCCTCGGCTCGTTCGTCGTATCGGTGTTCATCGCGCTGTTTCTCTTCTACACGAACAGCTTTCTCCTGCGTCGCCGCAAGAAGGAATTCGGCCTTTACAGCGTGCTCGGCATGGACCGCGGCGCACTCAGCGCCATTCTCTTCTGGGAGACACTTCTGGCCGCGGCGTTCACGCTGATCGCAGGGCTTGGCCTCGGCCTGCTGCTGAGCTTTGTGTCGCAGACCGCGCTGCTGCGCCTGCTGGGGCTTCCCGTTGCCGCATTCGCGGTGAGCTTTGCCGCCGTGAAGCAGTGTGTCGCCACCTTTGCCGTCATTTTTGCCTTGCTCTATCTGCGCAGCGTACTGTCGCTCAGGCACGCGCAGGGCGCGGCGCTGCTGAAAAGTGAAAACGTCGGCGAAAGGCCGCCGAAATCGCAGTGGCTGCTCGTGATCCCCGGCATAGCCCTGCTCCTTGGCGCGTACTATATCGCCGCGACGATCAAGGACCCCGTGGCGGCGATGCTGCTCTTTTTCGTTGCGGTGCTGATGGTCATTCTGGCAACGTATCTGCTCTTCATCTCCGGCAGCGTGACGCTCTGCAAAACACTCCAGAAGGATGAAAAATTCTACTACAAAAAGCGCAACTTTGTTTCCCTCTCGTCGCTCACCTACCGCATGAAGCGAAACGGCGCGGGCCTCGCCTCCATCTGCATTCTCTCGACGATGGTGCTGGTGATGCTTGCTTCGACGGCGAGCCTCTATTTTGGCGCGGAGGACGCGATCAACACGCTTGCCGTCCAGAATCACTGGCATCCCACGGAAATGGCGGACGTCCGTGCGGAGTTCTTCTCGCTCTACGGCAGTCTCTTTTTCCTCGGCATTCTTTTAAGTGTGCTGTTCCTGTTCGCAACGCTCCTGATGCTCTACTACAAACAGGTCGTGGAGGGGTATGAGGATGCCTCGCGCTTTGCCATCATGCAGCGCGTGGGCATGACCAAGCGCGACATCCGTGAGAGCGTGAACGCGCAAATGCTGCTCATTTTCCTGCTGCCGCTTGCTGCGGCGGCGCTGCACCTCGCCTTCGCCCAGCCGATGGTCTGGCAGATCATGCAGCTGTTCGGCATCCAGAACCTCACGCTGTTTCTCGGCGTGACCGGCGCGGCGCTGCTTCTTTTCGCGCTGCTCTACTGCGCGATGTACCGTCTGACGTCGAATGCGTATTTCCGCATCGTCAGCACTGGCGGCGCCGCGGCGTAACGCGCTTTAATATATAGAGAACGGGACGGAAATGTTCATTTCCGTCCCGTTCTTCTTTTTCTCTTTTTACACCAGCAGACCGTATTTTTCGACCAGCGGCGCAAGGGCATCTTCGGCGAGATTTCCCTCGTACAAGGCTCTTCCCTGATAGGCGCGCAGGCCCGCTTCCAAAAGCTCCGCGTCGTCGCAGATAAGGCACAGCGGCTTTCTGATCATGTACTGGTAGTCCGCCAGCGCGTCGACGTCTGCCCAGGACGCGAGCTTCAGCGCGACCATCGGCCATTCGTCATCCATCGCGTCGGAGAGCTTATCCTCCAAATCGCCGTCCGCGGTCAGCACCGCGCCGTGCGTCGCATCGGCGGGCAGGAAGAAGGCTTCCTTCTCCGTTGCCGCGGGAAGAAGGTCGAGGCATTCCGGTGCGGGGCGAACGTATTCCGCGTCCTTGAGCGCTGCTTTCAGCGCGGCGATGTGCTCCTCCGTCGTGCCGCAGCAGCCGCCGAAGAGGGCCACACCTGCCTTGAGCATCTCGGGCACCAGCGCGACAAATTCCTCCGGCGGGCAGTTGTACACGGCCTCGCCGTTCACGATCTCCGGCATGCCGGCGTTGGGCTTGGCGATCAGCGGCACGCGCGCGTATTTATGCAGGCGTTGGAGCTGCGGCAACATCTGCTCGGGGCCTGCCGAGCAGTTCAGGCCGAATGCGCTCACGCCCATGCCCTCCATCACGGAAAGCGCCGCGACCACGTCCGTACCGGAGAGGATCTTGCCGCTCTCATCGCAGGTAAAGGACACAAGGATGGGCTTTTTACTCATGCTGCGCACGGCCAGCACCGCCGCACGCGCGTCGGTCAGCGTCATCATCGTCTCGATGACGTAGAGGTCAACGCCCGCCTGCTCAAGGCCCGCCGCCTGCTCGGTGTAAATGTCGACGAGCTCTTCAAACGACGCATCGCCGAGGGGGGCTAAAAAGCGGCCCGTGGGCGCGATATCGCCCGCGACCCATGCTTTTCCGTCCGCCGCCTGTTTCGAGAGCTGCGCGAGCGCTTTGTTCATCTCCTCCGTGCGGTTGAAGATGCCGCGCTCTTCGAGCTTCTGGCGGTTGCCGCCGAACGTCGGCGCGTAGAGCACATTCGAGCCGCTCGCCACATACTTGCGCTGAATTTCAAGGATGCTCTCGGGATGCTCGAGCACCCATTGCTCGGCGCTCATGTCGCCGGTGAAGCCGCGCTTTTGGAGCTCGGTGCCGGTCGCGCCGTCCAAAATCACGGGAAACTGCATTTCCATAGGGTTTTCCTCCATTAAAAATTCCTGTTCGGAACGATTCTCAAAATGTCAAATCGTCGGTGAACGCGCGGGAAAAGTCGTCGCGTCCGGAAAGCTCGAGGTAGCGGCACTTTTCGGGAATCTCCGCGAGCTTTCGCCAGTTTTCCCCGTCGAGCGCCAGCATCGAAGCGCCCGCGAGCGCCGCGTTGCCAAGGGGTCTGATTTTACTAAGGCACGCGCGCGGCAGCATGCCGATGCGCACCGCACTCTCGGGCGAGAGATAGTTGCCAAACCCGCCCGCGAGCTCCACGCTCGCAATGTCGTCCGCCGTCACGCCGCGCTGCTCGAGCAGCACCCGAATACCGCCTGCCACCGCCGCCTTGGCAAGCTGCAGGTTGCGCACGTCGCGCGCCGTCAGGCTGACGGCCTTCGTCAGGTAGAAGACGCCGTTGCCCTGACCGTCCTCGGTCAGATAGCGGCGCATGTCCTCCGGCGCGTCCTGCGGCGGCAGAAGCCGCCCGCTCTCGTCGATCACGCCGCGGTCCAAAAGCACGGCAACGAGGTCGACCAATCCCGAGCCGCAGATGCCCTTCGCCTCGCCCCCGCCGACAATGTCGCAGAGGAAGCCCCTGTCATAGCTCACATGGCTCACCGCGCCCGTGATGCCCGGCATGCCGCAGCTGATGCCCGCACCCTCAAACGCCGGGCCCGAGGCGACCGCGCAGCAGAGCGCGCCACTCTCATTTCCCAGCGCCATTTCGCCGTTCGTGCCGATATCGAGAAACAGCCGCAATTCCGGCTGCACAAAAAGGCCGTCTGCCAACAGTCCCGCCGTGATATCGCCGCCGACATAGCCCGCGACGCACGGGGCAAATTGCACGGGAATGCCCGAAAGTGGCTCGCCCGCGCCGTCTTCAAACAACGTTTCCGGCTGAAACGGCGCGCGGGCGATGGACGCGACCTCGCGCCCGTCGAAAAGGTGCTGCATCACGGTATTGCCCGCAATGACGAGCTCCTTGACCTCCTCCAACTTCCGTCCGGCGGCGGAAAGTGTTTGTCCTAAAAGCGTCTCGGTCTGCGCGCGGATACAGCGCGACAGCTCGCCGAGCCCGTCGGACGCTTCCATCGTGTGCTGGATGCGGCTGATAACGTCCGCGCCGTAGGGCGCCTGCGCGTTCCAGTCCTGAGCCTGCGCGAGCAGCTTTCCGTCTGCGCGGTCGAAGAGCCGCAGCGCCACCGTCGTCGTACCGAGGTCGACTGCCGCGCCAAGGCCCGAGCGGTCCGCCTGCACCTTTGGCAGCGTGAGCGTGTCCGTCAGGATGACGCCGCGCATCGTCTCGGGCAGGTCGATCCAATCGCCGTCCTGCGCTTTCGTCTTGCAGGCAAGGCGCGGCACGCCGTTCACCTTCACGCGGCATTTGCCGCAGCGGCCCTTGCCGCCGCAGGCCGCGGGGATGGAATATCCCGCCCGCCGCAGCGCGGAGAGCAGCGTCTCCCCTGCTTCGAACGGGACCGGCGTGATTTTCGCCCCCTGCTGAACTTGAATGCTTGACACGAGCTTCCCCCACCCATATAATAGTTAAATAATGTATAAATAGTATTTTATGCAGAAATAAATTCCCTTGTCAAGAGGCATTGCTTATGACAGACCTTCTCACCCTCACCCACGAGGTCGGCTTCTCCCAGTGCGCACCGGTGAATATGGATGCACTCGATCCGCTCGAGGCCGTTCGCGACATGTGCAAAGCTGACCGCTGCGGCCGCTACGGCAAAAGCTGGAGCTGCCCGCCCGCCTGCAGCACACTCGAGCAGGCGAGGGCGCAAATCAAGCGCTATTCACAGGGGATTTTGGTGCAGAGCACCGCGCAGCTCGAGGATGAATTTGATTACACTGGTATGACATCGCTCTTGGAGGCGCATAAAAAGCGCTTTTCGACCTTCGCCCGTCAGGCGCGGCTCTTATATCCCCACTGCCTGCCGCTGACGGCGGGCACATGCACGCTCTGCCATACCTGCACCTATCCGGACCGTCCCTGTCGACATCCCAAGCAGAGGCTTTCTTCGATGGAGGCCTACGGACTGTTCGTCAGCGACGTCTGCATCCGCTCGAACCTCGATTACAACTATGGTCCCCGCACTTTGACCTACACAGCCTGCGTGCTGTATTGATGAAGGAGATCTTCCCCATGTCTACCCCGAAAGGAATTTTTCTTGAACTCATCAAGCCCGACGGCCAGCCCGAGCGTCAGCTCTGCCAGTATGAAGCGCTGCACATGTGCCTCACGGACCCCATCAACACCTATCTTCGCGGCAACCGCAAACGCGGTTCCGTGAGCAAGGACCGCTGGGGCACGACCATCAGCTTCCCCGAGGATGCGCCCGGCCCCATCCCCGTCCACACACCGGAGCTGACGGTCTGTCCCGATGTAACGCACTGGAAGGACACCGTCCATGTCCCCGACCTGAGCGTCTGCTCCGAGGGCTGGGAGGAGTGCCGCACGCGCTCGCGCGCCGCCGCGAATGCCGAGGGCAAGCTCCTCGCCGGCTTCATGGGCACAGGCATTTTTGAGCAGTGCCACTTCCTCATGGGCTTTGAAGATACGCTGACCGCGCTCTACGAGCATCCCGACGAGATGCACGAGCTCATCGAGACGATCACGCAGTACCGTCTCGACTATGTCCGCCGCCTGATCGACGGCCTGCAGCCCGATGTCATCTTCTCCCACGATGACTGGGGCACGAAAAACGCCCTCTTTATGAAGCCCGACATGTGGCGCGAGTTTTTCAAGGAGCCCTACCGCCGCTTTTATGGCTACATCCGCTCGCGCGGCGTCATCGCCATCCACCACGCCGACTCGTACCTCGTCCCCATCGTGGACGACATGGCCGAGATCGGCATTCAGGTCTGGCAGGGTACACTGCCGGAAAACGACATTCCCGCCCTCCAGCGCCACTTAAACGGCAAGCTCACGCTTATGGGCGGCTTCGGCGCGGCCATCGACCGCGCGGACGCGCAGCCCGATGAAATTCTCGCCTACGCAAGGGACGCGCTCGCGCGCTATTGCCCCGGCGGGCACTTCATTCCCTCGATCACCTACGGCCTTGCCGGTACGGTCTTCCCGCACGTGGATCAGTACCTCGATCAGGCCGTGAACGAGTACAACGCGGGGCTGCACATTCCCGTCACGCCGCTCCCCGCCGTGCCGAAGCGTGAGATCGGTGCCGCAAAGGCCGAGGTGGTGCAGACCGCAGCCTCCGCGCAGGAGTCTGCCGATGTGTTCGGGAACATCGCCCGCGCGCTCGAGCGCGGCCAGCAGAAAAAGCTGCTCACCCTCTGCCAGCAGGCACTCGACGAAGGCCACGAGCCGGGCGACATTCTCTCACGAGGGATGATCGTCGGCATGAACCGCCTCGGCGAGGCGTTCTCCGCCAACCGCGCGTTTGTTCCCGAAATGCTCATGGCCGCGCGCTGCATGTCCGCCGCCACGGAGCTTCTGAAGCCCCTGATGGTCGGCGAGGGCACCGAGCCCGTCGGCCGCGTGTGCCTCGGCACCGTGAAGGGCGACATGCACGACATCGGCAAGAATCTCGTCCGCATCATGATGGAGGGCAGCGGCATCGAGGTCTTTGACCTCGGCGTAGACACGTCGGCGGAGCAGTTCGTCAGCACCGCCGTGGAGAATCACTGCGGCGTGATCGCCTGCTCGTCGCTGCTGACCACCACGATGGAGGAAATGCGCGAGGTCGTCAAGCTCGTCCATGAGCGCGGCCTGCAGGATCAGATCAAGGTCATGGTCGGCGGCGCGCCCATCAGCCAGAGCTTCTGCGACGAGATCGGCGCGGATTGCTACGCCGAAGACGCCGGTGCCGCCGCCCGCAAGGCGGTGGAGATCCTGAAAGCGCGGAAGGCGTCGTAAACAATCACAATACATCAAAAAGGTCCCGTCCGAAGACGGGACCTTTTTTCTATGCATTCTGTTATACGGTACGTGTCCTTACTTGCCCGCGTACTCAACCAGCATCTCGAAGAAGTTCAGGCAGGTCTCATAGTCGCACAGGGCCTTTTCGGGGGTCTTGGTGTAGAGCACGAACTTGCAGTCATTCTCGGGGTGGAACTGCACGCCGAGGCAGAACGTCTTATCCTGACGCTCGACCGCCTCGATGATCTCCACACCGTCGATCGTCGCCGTGCTGACGACGGTGAGGTTCGTGCCCTCAACGCCGCCGACCGCCTGGTGGTGCCAGGAGGAAACGTTCTTCAGCTCCGTGGAGCCGACGATCTTATAGAGCCACTTGGAGGCGTCCTTATTGATGGTCACATCGTGGCGGGCATAGGTGCGGTCAGGCGCGTCGGCCGGCATTCTGTGCGTATCGTTGTAGGTCTTCCCCTGCTCCTTATAGTAGTTGGGGATATCCTGGATGAACGTGCAGCCGGAGACGATGGACATCACCTGCTCGCCGCGGCAGACCGCGAACGTCGGCACGTCTTTTTCAAGGCAGTAGGCCATGAGCATGTAGTCGGAGATATCGCGCGTGGCGTTGATCTCTTCGCCCTCGTTCTTTTCCTTCTCGGGGACCTTGAACAGGGACGGGCTCACATCCTCGCCGCCAGTGAAGAAGACGCCGTCGATGGCCTGCATCACAGCGCCGACGTTGCTGGCCGTGAGATCCTTTTCCTTCACCTTGTCAGCGTATTCCTGCTTGAGCATGCCGCTCTCTTCGAGATACGCGGACTCGATCTTGCCCTCGGCATCGTACTTCACGGCCGTGCTCGTCACCTGATCGAGCTCGACGGGGATAGCGCCGACGGTCTTGAAGATCGTCTTGTGGGAGTCGTAATTCTGGCCGTTGTAGGACCAGCTGATGCCGATGACCGGCTTGTCCGCGATCGCCGCGGCATTCTTGAGCATCTGCTCGAGCATCGCCGTCGTCACGGGCTTGGCGGCCTCGTAGGTCAGGCCGTCCATCAGGCCGGACCAGACAGCCATATCGTCATAATCCGCGGGCCAATCCTTCAGCAGTGCCTTGTCCAGGCCGGTGCTGCGCAGGATCATCGCGGCCGCTTCCAACTGCGTAACGGCTGCGTCGGGCGCAAATGCGTCCTTGCTGACGCCGTTGACAATGCCCTTGGAGTAGGCGAGGTTGATCGCGCCTTCAAACTTGCTGCCCTCGACAACATCCTTGAATGCGCTCGCATCCTTGGCGCTCACTTCCGCCTGTGCGGCGAGGCCCATGTTTTTGATGACCTCCTGCGTCACTTCGGCGCGGGTCATCGAAGCGGCGTTATCATCTGCGAAGGCGGTGACGGAGAGACTGAGCGCGAGAACAAGTGCCAGGATCAGGGACGTTGCTTTCAGAGACAATCTTTTCATACAAATTCTCCTTCGTTCGATATTGGGCGGCACGCGCATGCCGCTCTACCGTCATGATAACGAGGCAAAGTGAAAATAGCAAGTCCAAGTTGCGGCAAATTGCATTTTTAGCCACTGTATACAACCCATCGACCACTTTTTCCGTGTGATATGCACAATCGCTTTTCCGCTCTCGCATTTTCACTATTCAAGCCGCCGGCGTACGATTTTTGCCCCGCCCTTGTTTTTATGGGGCAATCACGGTATACTATAAAAATAAGCACCGTTCCCATTTCATCAGAAAGGAAATATTCTATGGATATCAAATTTTCCGGCTCGGACGCCGGCGGCTTTCAGTTCGACCCGAACGCCGCGCCCAAGCCCAAACGCGAGCGCAAGCCCCGCAAGTCGATCGGCAGCAAGGGCGGCCGCATCGCGGTCAACACGCTCGTCACGCTGCTTGTCGGCGCAGTCTTCTTCTACGTGCAGATGCCCGCCATCAACCTGCATGCTGAAGAGTTCTACGGTTTCGTGCTGCTGCTTTGCGTCACGTACTGCATCTGCGCGCTCTTCACCTCCGGCTTTCAGGGCACAGGGGCAAAGGGCTACTTCACGTTCGTCAAAAAGCAGTGCACGGTGCCCTTCTTTGTCGTGGCGGCGCTCATCGTCACAGCGCTCGTCGGCGCGCTGACGTCGTGGGTCGTGCTGCGGGCCAAGGACTATCAGGCGCTGCTGCCGATCGAGAGCGGCAGCTTTGCAAGCGAAATTGAAGAGGTCTCGTATGACCGCATCCCGATGCTCGACCGCGACAGCGCCGAAAAGCTCGGCGACCGCAAGCTCGGCGAACTGGCAGACATGGTCTCGCAGTTCGAGGTCGCGGAAAACTACACGCAGATCAACTACCATGGCCGCCCCGTGCGCGTCACGCCGCTGCGCTACGGCGACATCATCAAGTGGTTCAACAACCGTTCGGAGGGGCTGCCCGCCTACCTCATCATCGACATGGTCACGCAGAACGTCGAGGTCGTGCGTTTGGATGACGGCATGAAGTACACGACCGCCGAGCATTTCTCCCGCAACCTCTACCGCCACCTGCGCTTCGCATATCCTACCTATATGTTTGAAGAGCCGGTCTTTGAGATCGACGAGGACGGCACGCCCTACTGGGTCTGCGCCAAGAAGGAAAAGACCATCGGCCTGTTCGGCGGCACGGACAACCACGGCGCGGTGCTCGTCAACGCCATCACGGGCGAGAGCGAATACTATGAAGAGCCGCCCGCGTGGGTCGACCACGTCTACTCTGCCGAACTCATCATCGAGCAGTACGACTACTACGGCATGTATCACAACGGCTTCTGGAACTCCATCTTCGGCCAGCGCGACGTGACGGTCACGACCGACGGCTACAACTACCTTGCCGAGGGCGACGACGTCTATCTCTACACGGGTGTGACGAGCGTCGGCGGCGACGAGAGCAACATCGGCTTCCTGCTCTCCAACCAGCGCACGAAGGAAACGAAGTACTATCCCTGCGCAGGCGCGACAGAGTACAGCGCCATGGACAGTGCCGAGGGTCAGGTGCAGAACCTGCGCTACAACGCGACGTTCCCGCTGCTGCTGAACGTCGCCGAGCAGCCGACGTACTTCATGGCGCTCAAGGACGCGAGCGAGCTCGTCAAGATGTACGCGATGGTCAATGTCAACCAGTACCAGATCGTCGCCACCGGCGCGACGCTCGCCGACTGCGAGGCGAACTACCGTCAAATGCTGCTCAAAAATAACCTCATCTCCGACGATCAGGGCTCCATCGACGTCACGCCGAGCGATTATAACAGCGTCGAGGGCACGATCGCCGAGATCCGCACGGCGGTCGTAGATGGCAACAGCATCTACTTCCTGCGCTTTGACGGCGAGAGCGCCTTCTCCGTGCGCATGAGCGCGGCTGAGGTCGCCTATGCGCCGCTGCTGAACGTCGGCGACCGCGTGTGCGTCTACTACCGCGACGGCTACGTCACGGAAAACTGGATCGAAGCGTCCGACGTCGAGCTGCTGGATGGCAGCGCCCAGAGCGCACCGCCCGTAGAAACGAGCGTTTCGACTGAGGACAGCGCGGATCCCGTCGAAAACGCACAGGAAATGCCGTAAAGCGGCGGCAAAGCACTTTCTATTACAAATTTTGATAGGGGTGGTGACACCCCTATCTCTTTTTGGAATGCATTGCACAAAAATGCAAGATTATGAGCAGTTTTTCTCGATGAAATAACCACTTTGAAAGTCGGCTTGCATCAATCTAATATGTTTTATTAAAAAAGTTAAAGTTTTTTGCCAAATTTTCTGCTAAATGCACAAAAAGTTAGAAAGAATTTCTTGCACAGCGCCAATAGCGTTTTGCTTGAGAATTTTTTCCTTTGGTGATAAACTCATAGACAAGATGGCTGAACCATCAAGCCCTGATTTTCAGGGTAATTTTAGAGGAGGCTACTTATCATGAACGCTTACATTGAGAGAGTTCTTGCCGAGACCAAGGCCAAGAACGCGAATGAGCCCGAATTCCTGCAGACCGTCGAAGAAGTCCTGTCTTCCCTCGAGCCGGTCATCAACGCCCACCCCGAGTACGAGAAGGCCTGCCTGCTTGAGCGCATGGTCGAGCCCGAGCGCACCATCGAGTTCCGTGTTGTCTGGATGGACGATAACCTTCAGTATCACGTCAACCGTGGTTACCGCGTGCAGTACAACGCGGCCCTCGGCCCCTACAAGGGCGGCCTGCGTTTCGCTTCCAACGTTAACCTTTCCATCATCAAGTTCCTCGGCTTCGAGCAGACCTTCAAGGATGCTCTGACCTGCCTGCCCATCGGCGGTGCCAAGGGCGGTTCCGACTTCTCCCCCATCGGCCGCAGCGACGGCGAAGTCATGCGCTTCTGCCAGGCTTTCATGACCGAGTTCCATCGTCACATCGGTCAGGACATCGACTGCCCCGCTGGTGACGTTGGTGTCGGCGGCCGCGAGGTCGGTTATCTGTACGGCCAGTATCGCCGCATCGTCGGCGCTGCCGAGTTCGGTGCTATGTCCGGTAAGGCTGTCTGCACCGGCGGTTCCATCCTCCGTCCCGAGGCTACCGGTTTCGGCGCTGTCTATTATCTGCGCGAAGTCCTGAAGCACGACGGCAAGGAAGTCAAGGGCATCCGTGTCGCCATGTCCGGCTACGGCAACGTGGGCTGGGGCATCATGAAGAAGATCGACGAGCTCGGCGGTAAGGTCACCTACTTCGCCGGTCCCGACGGCTACATCCACGACCCCGATGGCGTCTGCGGCGAAGAGAAGCTCAACTTCATCCTCGAGATGCGCGCTAAGGACCCGATGCACTGCAAGCCCTATGCTGACAAGTTCGGCGTTGAGTTCGTCGAGGGTCAGAAGTGCTGGGGTGTCAAGGACGTCGATGTCTACATGCCCGCCGCCACCCAGAACGACGTCAACATGGAGTGGGCGAAGAAGATCGCTGAGTCCGGTGTTCCCTACTACATCGAGGTCGGCAACATGCCCACCACCAACGATGCTCTTGCTTTCCTGATGGAGCAGAAGAACCTCACCGTCGCTCCTTCCAAGGCTGTTAACGCCTGCGGCGTTTCCGTCTCCGAGCTCGAAATGGCTCAGAACGCTCAGCGCATCTACTGGAGCGCTGAGGAAGTCGACGCCAAGATGGAGTCCATCATGAAGAACATCTATGATGCTTCTGTTGAGGCTGCCGAGCGCTATGGCCTGGGCTACAACCTGGTCGCCGGTGCTAACATCGCTGGCTTCCAGAAGGTCGCTGACGCCATGATGGCTCAGGGCATTTTCTAATCGAAAATCCCTCACGACTTTCTCGTGCCGCACATCTGTGCGCATGAACCAACAAGAAAAAGGCATCCTGCTTTCGCAGGGTGCCTTTTTTGTTGTTCTCAGGTGTTGTCGCGGCTGATGGGCTTTCGCACCAGCAGCGCAAACAGCGCCTTTTTGTCGAGCGGACAGAGCGGATAGAGATACCCCTTCCCCACGATCGGCTTCGTCGTCGCGAGCAGCACGACGATCACGATGCACCCGAGCACCAGCCCGATCCAGTCCAGCGCGCCGACAAACAGCAGCAGCATCAGCCGCAGCAGCTTGAAGGCGTAGCCGAGCTCATAGCTCGGCTGGGCGAAGTTCGCGATGGCGACGAACGCCATGTAGGCCAGCACCTCCGGCACGAGCCAGTGCGCCTGCACGGCGAAATCGCCGAGCACGAGCGCACCAAGCATGCTGAATGAGTTGGAGAACACGTCCGGCGTGTTGAGCGAGGCGAGCTTCAATAGGTCGACGATAAACTCCGCCAGCAAAAGCTGCACGAGCAGCGGCACAGAGTAGTCGCTGTCGATGGCCAAAAACTCAAGCCCCGCCTGCGTGCGCGCGGGGTCCTTCACAAGCAGGAACCACACGGGTGTGATAAACATCGTGAGCAAAAACACCACAATGCGCAGGATGCGCAGATACGTCCCGATCAGCGGCGGAAAGTAGAAGTCGTTTGCCTCCTGCACAAAGTCGAAAAAGTGCGTCGGCAGGATCATCGCCGCAGGCGAGTTGTCCACGAGCACGACGATGTCGCCCTCCATCACACAGGCTGTCGCGGCGTCGGGCCGCTCGGAGTAGCGGACTTTAGGAAACGGCGTCCACCACTGCTTCTTGCCCATCATCGCCTCAGCGATGCTCTCCTGGCTCATCGAGACCGAGCGCACATCGATCTTCGCGAGCTTCTGCCGCACCTCGTCGAGCAGCTTTCTGTCGACCTTGTTTTCGAGATAGCACAGCACCACGTCCGCGCGCGAGCAGTCCGACACCTTGTGACCTTCGAGCGTAAGCTGCGGGTCGCGAATGCGGCGGCGCAGCAGCGCCGCGTTGGCGACAAGCGTTTCGATGAAGCCATCGTGCGCGCCGCGCAGCACCTTGCCCGATGACGGCTCCTCCACCCCGCGCGCGGGATACTGCTTCGCGTCGATCAGCGCGCACTCGTCATAGCCCTCGACCAGCAGCGCCATCTTGCCCAAAAATACGCTTGTCACCGCGTTTTTGACGTTTTGCTCGGCGTTTACCTCGTTGAATGTGATGTATCGGTCGATGAATTGCTGCATCGTCTGCGCGTCGCTAACGTCTCTGAGCGGCAGCCAGAAGCTCAGCATCCGCTCAATAACCGCGTCGTCGCCGTAACCGTCCACCACCCACAGCCGCGCCCGCCTGCCGCCGACATACAAGTCGCGCGAGATCATATCAAAGCACCGCCCCACGCCAAGCAGATCATCCAGCGCGCGGGTGTTTTCCTCGTAGTTTGCCGAAAAAAGCTCCATAACCGCCCTCCGCCACATAATTTTCCTTATTATGCTCATGAGCGGAAATTTTATGCCGCGCGGGCGGCAGATTTTCCCTGCGACGCGCAGGGAGAACGGAAAAGGGAGGGGTATCTCTTTTTCGAAAAGAGATACCCCTCCCTTATACCCTCCCAGAGAAAATTTTCATTGCAGGCGAGCAGCTTGAAAAGCTGCAATGCTTGCCGATTGCACTTCCCTGCGCGCGGCGTTGCCGCGTTAACCTCTGCTATACGATTTGGTCTGCTTCTATTATCCGCTGCCGCTCTGCCTATCTTACGTTAGTACAGCCTAATCGCCTGCTACCGATAGTACGCATATCGCGGCGAGCGCAGCAATGCCGCCTCGGCAGGCAAAAGCAAGATTGATACAATCCGTAGTAGACGGAAATTGCGTAAGGCTAACGAATCGCAGGCAAAGCGACAGCGAAGATAGAAGCAAATCAAATCGTTTAGATACAATACTTGGCAGGCAGTTGCATTCCGGAGGCATAAAGGCTGTTCAAGCCTGGGACTGCCAATCAAAGCCCTTTCTCTTGGGGGGTGTAAGGGGGGCTATTCTCTTTTCGCGGAAAGAGAATAGCCCCCCTTATTGCCGTTCCCGCACAGTGCGGGAACAAATATCAAACTTCTTTGTTGAAGTAAAAGAACTTCTCGTCCTCTCCCTTCTTCCTCATGCAGGAAGAAAGCATCTTATAAGAAGCGTCGTTCTCCTTGAAGCACTTGGCGACGACGTGTCCCAGGTGGCGCTGGTAGAGGCCCCATTCGGCCACGGCGCGGAACGCTTCGACGCCGTAGCCCTGTCCGCCGTATTCCGGCGCGATGCGGCAGCCTTCCTCCGCGCCGCCCTTGCCGTCGAAACGGTAGAGCAGCACCTCGCCGATGCACTTGCCGTCTAAACGGATGGCAAAGTTGATGGCGCGCTTTTTGGCAAAGTCCTCTCGCACAACGTCGAGGAAATAAGAGTCTAAGTCTTCACCCTTCCAGTCGGTGCGGTAGTCGTAGCCCCACCACTTGTTGCGCTCATCGTCGAGGCAGAGGGCGTTGTAGGCCTCGCGGTCCTTGTCGGTAAAGGCCGAGAGCGTCAGGCGCTCGGTCTTGAGCGTCGGGATCTCGTCCAAGTCCTCCAGCTCGTTTTTCACATCAAAGCAGAACTTCTCCGCGAGCTTGCATGGCAGGTATTGGAGCTTCGAGGTGCGAAGGCCGCGGTCGCCCGCATCGTCCTCACGGTTCAAATACCTGACGCCGTCCACCGCGTAGCAGCGGGCGAACTCCTGCACCGTCGCGGGATAGACGCCCTCGTAGCCGTAGAGCGCCTTTTCGATGTGGACGTGCAGCGTTTCGCCGCAGCGCTCAGCCATTGCAATAGAAATGAGCCGCCCCTCGTACTCCATACCGCCGACATAGAGCCACGACACGCCCGTCAGGCGCAGCATCGTCTTGGCAAGCGCCAACTCCTGCCTGGCCGACTGTGAGGTCTTTTCAAACACCTCCGTATAGTCCTGCCAAAAGCGCTCGATCAGCGGCAGATCATCCTTCCCCAGTGCGCGGAACTGCGCCTCGGGATAGAGCTTGCGGAATTTGTTGACGTGGTTGCGCTGGCCGCTGTAATGGCGGCCCGGGAACTCGCGCAGATCGTTCGCCTCGTAAATATAGTCGCGCCAGGAACGAAAATTGTTGAGGTGGAAGCGCGGATAGCGCTCTAAGAGCTTCGCCGTCTTCTCCTGCGGCACGACGGACAGCTCGAGCGAGATGCCCTGCTCCACGCAGTAATCCTCAATGGCGCAGAGCGCGGCCTCCTCATCGCCGTCCGGTCCCGGCACGGGATAGTCGAAGCAGGGCTTACCATCGATGCAGTTTTTCACGATCAGGCAGCCCGCCGCCTCGGCATACTGCGGGTGCAGATGCCCGCGCCACATCAGCTTGACGAGCGCGGAATACTCGCATAATTGGTAGTTGCAATCCTTATAATAGCGGCGCAGGCGGGAAAGATCCCGCTGCGCAACGGGTTTGAATGTCAGCATGGAAAACCTTTTTCTCCTTTTCGAGTCGTATCGATTATTTTACCCGTTTTTGCGCCGCGTTACAAGCCCTTTTTCATTTGGGTTCCAGCTCGGCGAGCACTGTCTGCGCGCATTCAAGGAACTGCTGGAGCGACGCCTGCCGTCCCTCGCCTGCGCGCACAGCCATACCGAGCTCGCGTGCCGACTTGGGCTCCACCGGCACAAGCAGAACGCCGTCGCCGCGTCCTCGCAGCGTCAGCTCCGTCATCATGCTCACGCCGAGGCCGTGCTCGACCATGCTGATGACCGTCGGGTCGTCCACTGCCGTCGGCAGGATGTGCGGCTTGACGCCCACGCGGTTGAAGATGCGCATGATGTCCTTGTCAAAGCCCTGCGCAGGCATAATGAAGTCACGCCCGTCGAACTCGCTCAGCGGATACCCCGTGCGCCCGTCGATGGGATAGTCCTTGGGCAGCACGGCATACATCGTGTCGTCTCGCAGATGGATCCACTCGTAGCCACTCTCCTCTTCCTGATGGCTGACAAAGATGACGTCCATCTTTCCCTGCGCCAAAAGCTCATAGGGGCTGCGGATGTGGTCGGCCATGCGGATGTCGACATCAACGTCGGGCCGCTCCTCGCGAAAGCGTCGGATGATGCTCGGCAGCCAGTGCATAGCCATGCTGGCGAACGCACTTACGCGGATGACCTCGCTGCGCGAGGACGCCACCTGCGCGATCGTGCTGTCAAGCCGCGCGTTGGCCTGCAAGAATTCGCGGATGGCGGGCGCCACGCGCTCGCCGTCCTTCGTCAGACGGACGCCGCCGCGCCCGCGTTCGAGCAGCGTGAAGCCGACCTCGCGTTCGAGGGAATTCATCATGTGCGTCAGGCCGGACTGCGTGTAGCCCATCACCTCCGCCGCCTTGGTAAAGCTGCCGAGGTCTACCGCCATCAGCAGCGCTTCTAACTTTTTGCTCTCCATAGGATATTCCTTTCCTATTAGTATTCAGCATGTTTGGATTATAATATATCCTCGCGCCATATGCAAGCGGAATTCTCGTTTTCGGCTCCTTTTTACAAACTTTTTCCATCATCTGTCATACAGGTTGGTCTTTTTTGTCCGCCTGCTGCGTAAAATAGAGCCTGAGGTGATGATCTTGAAACGACGTTTCGCGCTCTTGCTGCTATTTTTGTTGACTTTTCTTGCACTCTGCTTTTCCTGCGCCAAAGACGGCCAAGCTGTCGCCGTCTCGGCCCCATCCCAACTGCGGCGCTGCATTGCGCTAACCTTTGATGACGGCCCTTCCCCGCAGACGACCGCAGCTCTGCTCGACGGGCTCAAGGAGCGCGGCGCGCACGCGACGTTCTTCCTCATCGGCGAGCAGATCGCGGGCAACGATGATCTCGTCCGCCGCATGAAAGACGAAGGCCATCAGGTCGGCGGCCACAGCTACACGCACATCCGTCTTGACAGCGCTGACGCCGCTGCACTCGCCGAAATCCAGAAAACGGACGAGACGCTGCGCGCCATCCTCGGCGACGGTGACTACTGGCTGCGCCCACCCTGGGGCTTTGCGAGCGACGCACTCAAAAGCGCCGTCTCCGTCCCGCTCATCTACTGGACGCTCGACACGATGGATTGGAGCGTGCGCAACAGGGACCTCGTCGCGCACCACATCATCGAAAACGCCAAAAGCGGCGACATCGTTCTCCTGCACGACCCATATGACACGAGTGTCGAGGCCGCACTTCAGACCATCGACGTTCTTAGTGAGCAGGGCTACGAGTTCGTTACGCTCGAAGAGCTGTTCTCCAACGCCGGCGTCACGCCGCAGGCCGGACACTTCTATCTGCGCGCGGATGAAGAAGTCCCGTGGTGAGGTCTCGACAAAATTTTTGAAAAAATTTCAAATTAGGACTTGCATTTTCCGGACTGGTGTGCTATTCTATCTAAGCTGACATTGAGCAGTACACATCATCCGGGTGTGGCGCAGTTGGTAGCGCGCTTGACTGGGGGTCAAGAGGCCGTGAGTTCAAGTCTCGCCACTCGGACCAAACAATGATAATCCGAACTACATTATCCAAGTGGGTAGTGTGTTCGGATTTATCATTTCTATTGAAAATGTGCTTTGATGGACAGGGGTAGGAGTTTATTCCTACCCTTGTCTTTTTTCGTGAAGCTGTATATAATCAGTTCATAAGGATGGTGGTTTTATGACCTACTCTATCTCCATATATGACTTCAATAGCCAACTGATATATACTGCGGCTGTTGATATGTATTTTGATAAGTATAAGGGCCGTGGCCCCGGTTATTATGATAAGCCGATTTTGACTTCTCCGCAGAGATGTTCGGAAGAAGATATAGAGGCAGCAATCCAACAATGTATCAATGTGTTGCAAAACCATCAAGACAGCATTTTCAAGGATAATTCTGAAAACAATGTTATGCAGATGGAGAAAAAACTTTTTCATAATTTTAAGCTGTTCGGAATAACTGCGTCCAAGACACAAATCATAAAGCAATCAACAGAGATACTTATACGACGAAAAGAAGATGGTTTTACCCTTTGTAAGTGCAAGGCAAAGGGCAAACACATGATGGTGCAAAAAGAACTTTCTCTTTCTGCCGAAGTCCCCATGTCGGATGTTGCCCGGTGCGTATCAGAATTATTGACCGATTAGCAAGGAATAGGCGGGAGCATCGTTGCAGATGTTCCCGCCCTTGTCATGCCTTGTTCTCTTGTTCAGCCCGTTGCTGCGCTTTCCACTCGGCATATTCCCTCTGCCCCTCCTCACTCTCGAAAAACGCCAGTATCTCCGGGAGCAGGACACGGGCCAGAGCCTCCACCTCATGGTAGGGTATCCCGGTGCCGTAGTCGTTGATTTTCTTCTTCCGTGCCATGGGAGCCGCCCCCTGTCTTAAAGCTGCCTGTCATCAAACAGGAAGCCCTGGAACACCGTCCCATCCCTGGTGATGAAGCGTCCTCTTGCGTCCTTGGGTATCTGCTCAGCGGCGCTGCCGTTGTCGAGGATGATGGAGGACAGCACGCTTTCCGCCCGTCCGCATACCCGGAAATCCAGATTGTTCTTGATCTGTCCGGGGATGATGGTGGCGTCGGGCCGCTGGGTGGCGAGAATGAGGTGGATGCCAAAGGCCCGCCCCAGCCTCGCTATAGTCGCCAGCTTACTCTCGATCTGCGCCAGCAGCTTCTTTCTCTCTGCGTCTGCGCCCGTCTTGTCCAACACCTCCGCCACCTCGTCACAAGCGAACACCAGCCGGGGCAAGTTGTCACCCGTGGTCTCATTGTAGGTGTCAAGGTTGGGACACCCGGTTTCCGCCAGCCGCCCCTTGCGGTATTCCAGCACCGCCACAAGCTGGTTGAGGGTATAGAGCAAATCCGCCTCGGTGAAGCACATCCGGCATTTTTGGTGCCAGACCTTGGGGAAGTCCACGCCGCTCTTGAAGTCAGCGATATAGACCTCTGCCCCCTTGCGTAGCGATTGCATGAGCAGCAGCTTCAGCAGCACGCTCTTTCCGCTGCCCGTGGAGCCGCCCAAGAGGATATGGGGGATGTGGGCCAGATTGACCGTCACAGGCCCCGTGAGGCTTTCCCCAAGGGTCAGCACAAAGCTGTCCGGGGAAAGATAGGCGTCACTCCACCGCAGCACCTCCGGCAAGCTGGTTTGGGTGGGGACAGCGTACACCAGCACCCGGCTCTTGCTCTTGCCAAAGATGATTTTTATGATGGTCACATCCAAGGCCGCTTCTATTGCCGCCTGTTTGTCCTCCCATACGGTGAGGGGAATACTCTGGTTTCTGAACTCCCAGACCGTCACACGGGGATTGTCTCTGTCCCGCTTCTTACGGAGCAGATCGGGAGCCATCCCGGCATGATTGGCAAGGCCAATGCTTTGCAGTTGGTCTTGGGTCGCTTTTCTGCCGAATGGGTACACCAAGAGGACAGCCAGCGCCACGCCGCCCAACAGCAGATAGGCGGCAACGGCGTGGGTCATAGCGGTGAGCATGATGGGAGAAAGCAGCTCCACGCTCTGGGCGTAGGCGCTGACCGCCTCTTGCTTGCTCCATACCCACACCGCTCCGGCGAGATACAGAGCCACGAACAGCAGCTTGACGGGAGCATCGGGGCCACCGCCCAACTGCTGCCAGAGGTTGCGGCAGACCGCCCGGCGCTTGATTTGAAACTTTTCATTTTGGGTCATAGGGAAAGCCCCCTTTCTTGTGCTGGACGGTGGAGCCGTCCGGTAAATACTCGATGACATTCTTCACCCGCCGCAGGAACGCCCGCCATGTTTCCAGCTTGTCCCTCTGAATGTCCCGGTACTGCTGCTCCAAGGGAATATTGCTGGTGATATAGACCTTGGTATAACAGGCCGTCCGGTCATTATAGCGGGCGGGGAGCGTGATGGGGTAAATGTCCAGATAGTTCAGCATGGAGCCGATGGGAATTTGGGAATGAAATTCCTCAAACACCAGCACATCTTGACAGCGGTAGGCATCGAAGCGGACTCCGTTTCTCCCGCCGTAGTCGGTGATGCGGCAAATGCTTTTAGGGTCGTGTCGCTCGAAGATCCCCCAAGTCTTTCCTGCCCCACTTACGCCGTAGAGGTAGGTCACTTCCAACTGCCTGTTTTCGGCGCTGTACTTTTCCTCCAGAATAGCTTGACGGAGGGTTTCGACTTCACGGATACGAAAGGCGTATTTGGGATTGCCCTCGACGATCTCCATAATGGACTTTCCGGCTCGGAGGTCTTGAATGAGCTTGAACATCTCCGGGGCATCTTCCTCCTTTTCGGCGGGGAGGTCGCCCCACTCCTCAAAGGTGCCGGGGACAGAGGTTTCCGCCTTGTCGGTGTCGGCCCACTTGCCCGTCTTGGCGATATAGTCCCTGTTCAGCCTTGCGCTCTGATACGCTTTCTCGATATGCGCTGTGGGGAAACGGTTTTTGACGGTGGAGAAGCGCATGGGCGAGGGAGAATACAGGAAGATATGCGTGTGATATGTCCCGGTTGTCGCTATCTCGTCGGCCATGCAGAAATAGGCTGGAGAAAAGCGGTGCAGGATTTCCCGGATAGCGGCGTGGTCAAGTCCGGCCTCTGATGGATTGTTGATGACCAGCGCCCACTTGCGGGATTGTGTATTCTTTTCCATGTTGGCCTCCTTGTTGTTGCTATATGATACATGGTTGCCATAAGGGTAATACTAACCCTTATGGCAAATGGGCGGCGCTGACGCTGCCGCCGGGGGATATTTTTCTTAGGGAAAAATATCTGTTCCCCGTCTGCGCCCCAGCGCCGCCCAATGGGTCAGGGCTTCGGATTCACAATATGGATTCCGGTTGCCTTTGCGCCCACATGGTATTCACCCTTAGACCAGTAAATAAACACTTCCAGCCCGTCAAAGCGCACTTCCACATAGCCGTTCGGGGCCTCTGCCTGCTGCTGTCCGTCAATGCGTACATCGACTTTGTCCAAGCCTTTTTCGGGCAGGGCAACAGAATAGCGATAGCCGAGGACGGTATCGGTACGCTTATTGTCCTTATACTCGTAGGCCGGGGACACATCTACCAGCCACAGCTTATCGCCAAGGCTCTTAGGGGAAACGATCAAATCAGTCAGTTTCATTGCTAAATCCTTTCTTACGGCGCAATGCGCCATCCATCGGTTGACAGGTACATAACACGCGGCCTTGTGTTGTGCCTATCATAGCAAAGAAACTTTCAAATGTTGTTTCATGCGTGAAACACTTAAAAAGAGCGCAAAAGGCCGACGCCCATGTGCTGTATAGGGCGTCGGCTTTCGGTTTATCGTTCAGTTGTCAGTAATGGGAGACCTTTCTCATACAGAATATCGTTGGTTTCGTCCACAGTATAGCCTTGCTCCGCCGCCTCCTCCCATACGCGGAACTCCGGGAAAGCCGTGTCAAACAGTTCTTTCCTTTGTTCGCGGGAGAGCTTCAGCGTCAGGGCGATAGCCTGTATCGTTCTCAACGATGGCTGGTATTTGGGGTTTCCGTTCTTGTAATTTGTAATTCTGCTGATAGTCGCTTTAGACTGGCCGGATTCTCTTGCCAGCCGTGCGGGACTCCATTCCCGTTCGGCTAAGTATCCGTTTATCAGCTTTGCTAATTCGACTCTATAATCCGGGTTTTGCTTTGGCACATAAATAGCCAAAGCTCGGTCCTCGGATTACAGATTACAATTTAGTTGGGTTTGACGCCGGAGGTGGCGCGTTGGAAATTGCGTCGCTGGGGACTATGGTATCGGTGCGAAAGGGTGTGCGAAAAAAGAACATATACCATAGCGACCACCTCCTTATCGTGAAATACGCCTTGGGTGAATAGTTGTTGCTATCCACCTCCGGCGCGCAAAACCCGTTCACGATAACTCAATGTTACATTTGAATACGGAGTTGGAGCCGTATTCTATCTCATTCGCTCGGGCATTTATCGGAGTTGCGTACAGCAACCGCATTCCCATGCCCTGTCACTTCGGACGGCTAAAATAGCTCGCCCTTCTCCTTTGCTTTGCTGCCGAAAGCAGCGGTGCTCTTGTGTTGTTAGTTTCTCACATTCATATTATGTTATTTTCTCCATGTATTTATAGTATAATTCAGTCTAAAAAGTTTGTCAATATGCCGAAAAGTAAACGATTTGTGAACAAATAGGCCGCGTTGCACTATATGACCTTATATGCAGTTATATCGCATTATTCCGTGTTATCTCATACCGGAAAATTTTTGTGCCACAGTTTCTGAACACCAGAGATAAATTTTCACCGCCAGAGGGAGACAAATAGACCAACGTATGCTATAATATAAATATGGCTATAGGCTGGAATTTACGCCCAAATTTTCGTCTGTATGAATAATAAACAGTTTGGCGAACTCAATTTATGGAGGTGAAATCGTGCGGATTGTCGAATTATTTGAAATAGGTTTCTTTACATCATTTTGGAATTGGAAAGTTCCCATTCTAACAGTCGCTATATATTTCTTTGTGCTTATTGGTGCTACCTTTCAAATTATTCTGCAAAAGAAACGCTGCATACCCAAAATGGAATGGTTTCTAATCGTTCTTTGTGTTATTTGTATTTTGCTTTTCGAATATTTAGGGCGGATAATACCTGGTTTTGATTCGCTTAATGCAACCATTTATTATGGATTTCTTATTTGTGTCTTTCTTGGCGCAGCTATAATAAAAATAGCTACTACATTATTCAGAAGTCAAAAGAAGTAATATTATTACACATAGCACGCCCAATGCCCCCTGTCAATGGTCGAGATAAACGGCAAGCCGCCATTGACAGGAGCCGGAGGGCGTGCTTTTCAGTTATCAAGCAGCGTCAGCCGCAAAGTGCTGACGCTGCACAGTAATTATAAATTTCAAAATCAACATTTACTTCTATGCTTATTTGTGATATTTTATCTGCAAGGAGAGTGATTTTATATGGAGCAAATCGGAAAGCGGCTGCGGGCCTTGCGGGAGGGCATTCGGCTGACACAGGTGCAAATGGCGCAGATTTTAGGCGTCCAGCAATCCCGTATCAACCGATTTGAAACCGGACAATCCACACCTTCACCGGATGTCTTTTTGAAATATGCGGATTACTTCGATGTGTCGATGGATTATCTCTACTGCCGCACAGATGAGCCACGGGGCAAGCTGTATGATTACCAGCCAGAGCGGTTGAAAGGCAAGAACATTCAAAATCAGGAACTGCGGGATTTTATCGAAATGTGCTTTGACCCACAAGCACCAGTCAATAAGCGTCTGAAAGAGGCGTTATTCCGCATCATGGAGGAGGGACAGGAAAAGACATGAAAGCCGTGATTTATGCCCGCTATTCCAGCGACAACCAGCGGGAAGAAAGCATAGAGGGCCAGCTTCGGGAATGCACGGCCTACTGTAAGAAAAATGATATTACCATTCTGCGGACATATATTGACCGCGCCATGTCTGCCAAGACTGACCATCGCCCGGACTTCCAGCGAATGATTAAGGACAGCGCAAAGGGCCTTTTCGATGTTATCATCGTCTGGAAGTTAGACCGCTTCGCCCGTAACCGCTATGACAGCGCCCACTACAAGGCCCAGCTTCGCAAGTACGGCGTCAAGGTGCTGTCTGCCACCGAGAACATTTCAGACGGGCCGGAGGGCATCATTCTTGAAAGTATGTTGGAGGGCATGGCGGAATACTACTCTGCCGAGCTGTCCGAAAAGGTCATACGGGGCCATACGGAAAATGCCCTAAAGTGCAAGTACAACGGCGGTACACCGACTTTCGGCTATATCATCGATAAGGACATGCAGTATCAGATCGACCCACGCACCGCCCCTGCTGTGCTGGAAATGTTCACCATGTATGACAAGGGCGCAACGATGAAAGAAATCGTTGCATATATGAGCGAACGAGGCGTTACCACGGTGCGGGGAAAGAAAATCGACCTTAATTTTATGGCCCGCCTACTGAAAAACCGGAAGTACATCGGAGAGTACAGCTACCGCCATATCGTCACGCCCGATGGGATTCCCGCCATTGTCCCGCAAGACCTGTTTGACCGGGTACAGCAGCGGCTTGCAGTAAACCGGAAAGCCCCAGCGCGGCACAAGGCCGAGGACGATTATCTTTTGACAACAAAGCTGTTTTGCGGCACTTGTGGGGCTATGATGGTAGGCGAAAGCGGAACAAGCTCCAGCAAGGGCCGGAAGTACCATTATTACCGCTGTGTGAATACCAAGAAACACCGTGCCTGTGACGCCAAGCACAAGACCGTCCGAAAGCTGCCGTTGGAAAACGCCGTTGTCAATGCGGTCATGGCGAAAATCATGGACGATAATTTTGTAGAGTATGTGGCGGATGCCGTGATGGACATTCAGAGCCGGGAAAGCAGTGTACTCCCCGCCCTCCGCAAGCAGCTGGAAGAAGCCGAGAGCGGCATCACCAATATGCTCAACGCTATTCAGATGGGGATTATCAATGCCTCCACCAAGCAGCGGCTTGATGAACTGGAAGAACGCAAAAAGGATATTGAGCTTCAAATCATCCAAGAGGAAATGAAGCACCCGGCTGTGAGCCGTGAGGATGTCATTTATTTCGTCTGCCGTTTCCGTTCGCTGGACACAAGCAAGCTGGACGCCCGCAGGAGGCTGATTGACAGCTTTGTAAACGCCGTTACCATTTTTGACGATTATATTCTTATTACATTCAACTACAAAGAGGGCGAGACGAGGATTGATTTTGCCGATATTGAAAGTTCGGATTTACAATCGGTCGGGGGACCATGCAGAGTGTCCTTATAGGATCTGAGTATCCTGTAATGGACACTCTGCTTTTTTATGTAGAAAATGGTGAAAAGTTGGAGCTGTCGATGCTCACCCGTTCCCGCAGGCACAGCAGCTTGACCTTATGTTCGGTCAGCAGGTCGATGTATTGCTTTGTCATGCCCCAATCCCGCCCCAAGCGGTCAAGGCTGTTTACCAGCACTACATCCACCTTTCCGGCAAGAACGGCCTCCGTCAGCTCTTGCAGAGCCGGACGGTCAAGGGTCAATCCAGAGCCATGCTCGGCGGCAACACCAACGATGGTGTACCCGGCCTGTTCCGCATAACGGCGAAGTTTGGCGACCTGCTGTTCCAAGGAAAAGCTATCGTCGTGAGCGACCCGGCAATAAAAATAGGCTTTCATCGTGTCGTACCTCCTTATACTGCAACCTGTTCCGGGGCGTAGCTGAGTGCTACGCCTTTTCTTGTTTCCATGATAATGTCGGTCTCCGGGATCTTCCGGCGATCCGGCACATCGAAAGCGCCGATGCAGTTGTAGTAGATGACGACACGCTGATTGGTAACGCCGTCCTGCTTTTCGGCGTGGTACACCTCGATATGGTCGATCAGCTCCGCGACCATACGCTTTGTAATGGTGGTCGCATCCGTGTACCGCCGTACCGTTTCAAGAAAATCGTCAATGTCCATGCGCTTGCTCTC
>ENA-OOXF01000453-OOXF01000453.1-human-gut-metagenome-genome-assembly--contig:-NODE-453-length-31845-cov-2.720981_pt1 | contig 31845 bp, 24 predicted proteins | sample MGYA00241586_ERZ501341 | MGnify/ENA primary metagenome ERZ501341 (study PRJEB25962, sample SAMEA2042985) | human gut metagenome | biome: human gut; feature: human-associated habitat; material: faeces... | reverse complement strand
CCGCCGATAATAATCAGATCATAGCTTCTATCGGTAGCCTGCTCCACCGGAGGCTCGTTGCCCAAAAGCTTTTCCAGTCTTGCCTGCAGGCGTTCCTTCGGCAGAAAGCCTGAGTAACGCGAAGCAACCTCGCCGTTTTTGATAAAGAACAGACCGGGAATAATGGTTATATCCATTTCCTCCGTCAGCTCCGGCTCCTTATCTATATCAATCTTCACGATATCTATGCGCTCGCCCATCTCCTTAGCAATATCCTCCAGCACGTAACTGAGCATCTTACAAGGACCACACCAGGTAGCATAAAAATCCGCCAGAAAGGTTTTCTTTTCGGCCAGCATCTGCTTGAACTCTGCAGCCGTCGGGTTTACAATAATCGCCATTTACATCAGGCCTCCTTTGTAATAATGTATTCGTAGTTTATCTTATATCAGTGATGACCGCCGCAGCCATGCTCGCCACAGGTGTGACCTTCGCCGTGCTCCCCGTGGTGATTGCATTTAACAGCGTGGTTGTAGTCCAAATTGCCTGCCAGCAAAGCCTCTACCGCTGCGTCAGCACTGCCGCTTACGCCACCGTACAGCTTAATGCCTGCAGCAGCCAAAGCCATCTGCGCACCGCCGCCGATACCGCCGCAAATCAGAACGTCTGCCTTCAGCGCGGTTAAAACGTCTGCCAAAGCACCATGACCTTGGCCGTTGGTATCCACAACCTCGGACGCAACAACTTTGCCGTCCTGCACATCATAAACCTTAAACTTCTCGGTATGTCCGAAATGTTGAAAAATCTCGCCGTTTTCATAGGTTACTGCAATTCTCATAATATCTTCTCCCTTTTCCTTGTATTTTTCATATAATTTTTGCTTAAAGCAATCAACACAGCCACAGCCTGTACTGCTGCCGTTACAGAGCCGGAAATCTCCGCCTTCAATACGCAGCGGCCGTCCTTCCACAACAAAATCCGCCAGCTTCTTGCGCGCCGTTTCATAAATGCGCTGCACCGTAGTCCGCGCGATCTGCATAAAGACCGCGCACTGCTCCTGACTCATACCGCGCCTGTCAATCAGGCGTATCGCTTCGTATTCGTCAACAGTCAGAACAATCGGCTCCAGCTCTGCATTATTGTTTTGCGGTAAAAACTCCAGCGTTTGCGGATAATGGCAAACCTTTCTGCATTTCACTCGTCTGGGCATCTGATTTCCCCCTCTCTGATTCCATTATATAGATGAAACGGGCATATGTCAATTATATTTTTGACATATGCCCATTATTTTTGCGGTGTAAATATTCTATTCTTCTTCCAGATAAAATTCCCACGCACAGCCGTCAGGACTTTCTGTACAATCAGGGAAGCAGCTCAGGCAACGGCATTTGATGCGCGCGTCAATCGTAGCAGCAAAGCCGCTGTACTCATAAATACCGACCGATTTGCAAGGATGATACGGCATACCCTTGCGGCTGCGCGCCGTCTGCACACGGCAGTCGCGGTTGCGGTAAACGAGCCTGTTGCCGTCATGGATACATTCATGCTCATTCAGATTGCCGTAAAAGCGATAGTGCAGTGCCTGCTCCAGACCTTCTAAGCCGGGATTCTCCGGCAGCTGCAAAAACTCCTTGATGCGCTTGGCTTCGATAACGGTAAAGCGCTTCCACGCCTCCTCATCATGGTACATGGCCTCCGCCATGCCGAATTTGCCTTCAATCGACTGAAACCAGACGCCGTCATGCGCCAGCCAGTTTTTCGCGTAGAGCTCAATCAGCTCCAAAAGTTGCTCTTTGCTCAGCTCCGCAAGATATTTGTTGTACATGATGAATAACCTCCTTTGTGGGGGGAATTGTGGTACTTGTAAAACCTATCGGATTTTTACTTTAAAAATCAAAGGCTATATCAATCGTAAACTCAATCTGCTTATAAATACTGCCGTCCGCCGCTTCAATGATAAGATAATACTTTTCTTTTTTATCATACGGTTGATTATGCAGACTGAAATGAACCTTGAAAATACGCTCCTGTTCGTTGGCAGATGTTTTATCAGCAACGATAATACAAGGCTGGCAGATAGGCTTGCCTGCAATATTAGTAAAGTACAGCTTGTAGTTTGTTGCCAGTCTGTTCAATGCTACAGGCTCTTTTTGATAAAAATTCAGACTGAAAACAGGATTATTAATTGTGTTGCCCGTAAAATTACAGCCTAAGGCTACAGGCTTCGCATCAAATTTATCCTTGTTCTGTTTATAACCAACGCTACTGTTACGGTAATACGCAAAATCGACAATCGGCACTGCCATTTCCTGCAAGGATACGCCGCCATGCACAAACTTAGTGCTTTTACCGCTGGATTTCAAGCGAATGCTTTCTCGTGCAGCAAAGCCACGCAGCTTACCATCACCGGCAACAAGTTTCACTGGCAGCAAATATTCCGGCGTTACACCGGACGCAAGAATTACATGGCGTCTGCCCATCTCTACAGCCTGCTCCCGGAAGTCCTTGACATCAGTCTTATTGCTTTCCGTCAGCTCGCGATGCGTATACAAAAAGCCATGGTCTGCTGTTACGATAATATGTGAACCGCCAAAGTCATTCACAATGATACGCATAATATTTTTGATTTCGTTAATTGTTGTCCTACACGCTGCGCAGGTATCAGGATTATCGTTATGGCTGTTGCTGTCTATAACATCATGATAGATATAAACAACATCCATGCCCTTGACTCTTGCTTTACGCTGTTCGCGCTTTTCCTCCAACAGCTTTTTCGCCGGTATTGCTACACTGTTTGGATTATACGCCTGCAAAACCTTTTGCCTGTAATCAGCATTCGTGCTCATGCCGTCAGCCAGTACAGCCACCTGCTTTTCGCCAGCCTCCTGGCTTAATTCCTTATGCGGTAAAAGCGCAGCCATGCCAAAATGCGTCACTGTCGGGAAGATTCCTTGGCAGGCCGTCAGGCTCACGCTTCCCTGCATCTCCTGCTCCAGCTCTATGCTCAGGCTTGCAGCAACCTCATAACGCATAGCGTCCGAGATAATAACAAAGGTTCTGCTAGTAGCCTGAGCAACGTGCTTTTCATAGAAATCTGTCTGCTGCTCAATTCCCTCAATGTAACCTGTTTCAGCAAGCTGTTTACCGGCGGCATTTGTCCAGTTTTGCGTCAGATTTGCAAGATACCAATTGTTATACAGATTATCAACTACATCCGCAGCCTGTTTAAACAAATCATCCAACTCATTGTACGTGCTTTGCTTAACATTGCGGTACTGTTGATAGAAGCTCATATAATAGCTGTCCATCTTATAGAAATCATCACAATAGCTCTGCCAGATTTCTGCCGGATCCGTCATATGGAAGCCTGCGCCATGCTGCATATAAAAATCCTGCATCTGCGCCACCGCCAGCAATGCTTCATAAAAATAGTCGTAAAGGCTGTACCATAAAAGCGGCTTGCGTGCATCCACAGCCTGTTCAATGCCCTTTACATCAATAATGTTATGTGCAACATCGCCAAGCATCTGCTTCAAAATACATTCATTGATACACGGCAGGCAATCTACATGCAGTATCTCTTCCTTTGCCATGCTGCCCAACAGCTTCTGCAAATCAAGGTCGCGTTCAATTGTCTGCGCCACGTCATAATATTGTGCAGCCTTATCACTGCGCATCCATTCCGCAACCAAATCATAACAAAAAGCCTGCTTCGTACCCGCAAAGTATGCATTCAAGCCTGTCAGCGCTTCTTCGCGCACTGTTTTGGCAAGCGCCGATACAATTATATGGCGTGCCAGCTCTTTGATGCTGAAATCGTCACCCTCGCTGTAGCCTATATCCGTAGCAACCATTCTGTGCAATGCGCCTTGGCAGCCGTAATTCACCAATGCCTGATAGGCAGCATTAATTTCATTATCAAGGTTATCACAGAGAATAGTTTTTACAATTTCCTGCAGTGTTGCTTCCTTGCTGCCTGTCAAAACTGCCATAATGCCCAGATAAATCTGCTTAGAAGTAGTTACACTTGGGATTAAAGCGGCAAATTTGCTGCGGCGTTCCTTGGCGTTAAAGAATTTTTTATTCTGCTGCACATGCTTGCGCAGGTTTTCTTCACTGGGTATATGCAGCTCCTCCATCCACAAGGATACCACATCGGCACGGAACTCCTCACTGTATAGCTCTACATCGAGCAACCAGTTATCCGCAATATTTTTATATGCCAACGGACAATAAAACAGATAATTGCTTGTAGCGTCATTGTGCAGCGTCAACTTCGCCTCAAAGCTGTTGCTACCGGTCAGCGCAAAAACCTTGGCATTGTCCAAAACAAGCTTCTGCACATCCTCGGCAAATTCCTTATCGGGATCATACCAAAAGACTACTCTTCTGGGATAATATTCCTTCAGCGGTGCCGCAAATTTTTTATTGAGTTCTTTAGTAATATATTCAATATCCACTATTCACGTACTCCATCACTTAATCTTCGCAGTACATCCTTAAAGATGGTATAATTATTATTATCTCGTCATTAATTTATAGGTATATTATAACACATAAACAAGTATAGAAAAAACTCTCTGAAAGCTATCAATAAGCCTTCAGAGAGTTTTTAATCAAAAAATACGCAGTTCGATACAATCGTGATTATCTCGCGCCTGCTCAAAAAATGCAATCAGGAATTCAAGACAATCATCGGTTTCGTCATAAGACTGACTTTTCCCGATATATTGCTTCAAATCATCAATATACTCCTGCAGATTAATAATGATATTATCGTCATCTCCAGAGAATGCACCAATACCTTCTTGATAATCTCTAGTAAAGCCTTGCCAACCATCATTATTAAATATCGGATTACTAAAGATATCCTCAAAATATCCATCCCAAATCTGAATCGTCAAGTCCTTATTGTTTTTTATACTAAGGATGACTTTTCCTTCACCTACAAAACCATTATAGAAGTCATAGTTATTCTTAAACTTCCAATATACATTATTTAATATCTCCCTTTGTGCTTCCGTTATTATACCTTGCTTCCTAGCTCTAATTGCTTCATCCCATTTTGCTTTTGATACCCACTGATCTTCTCCAACGAGTAATTCTCTTTTTGCAGGTTTAACATCAGGTCCTGCGCCAATCCCAGGCAAATATCTCTCAATAACCCAACTATCTCCTTGATCACTAGGAGCATTAGGTGTACGTGTATGCCAATGACAAGTGTAATTATATCCATCACACGTCCATTGATACTTAATCTGACTGCAGAAGTCTTTATTCTGAACTAGAATTCTAGCATTACTTGGTATTTGTATCGGAGAAGTAACAGGTAGTATATTTTTAATATAATCATCACGTACTTTTGCTTCATTATCCGCAATTTGTATATTTAAACTTTCCTGTTCTAAAGTTAACTGTTTTCCTGAAGTTAATCCGCTGGTTAAACCACAACCCATTATAATCCCCTCCTTAACATATTACGTTCCCGGAGAGAATTATTAACAATGCGAACTATAATTCCTTTTTCCATGGCATAATTAAATAATTTAAAACACGTTGCATCTTTACCACAAGCAGAGTATACCAGTATAGTTTTCAACGGCAAGTTATCCACAGCATATTTAACCGCAGCCTTCAGCAAATTTCTTTCCTGCTTACGTCTAATATGCCCTTTAGCATTAAACGCAACTACACTACATGTTTCCAAACCACTAAAATACACTGGAAAGTCTTCACTATCTGCATATGATATATTAGGAATAACAACAGCATGTAATTCAAAAACAAACCACAAAGCAACTATTCTAGATCTGTATATCCTATATAAATTTTCAATAACAGGCATATCGCCAAATACTGAATAGTCAGGTGTAACTATAAACTTAATGTTTTTAAATCTTTCTTTAAAATACTCAAGTCTCTTTTTGTTATTATAATAAATAGCATTGAACAATCCATTTACACCATCAAATTCTACATCATAAGAGTAAAAACAAACGCCTGCCATTTTAGATTTAGTATATAAGCTCTTTTCTCGATATGTAGCAAAATAATCCGGATATACCATAGTGTCGCATTTAATTTGCGGAATACCCAAATATCCAACGAGTTTAGTCTTATTTAATAGGTTCATTACGTTGAGATTAAGCAGAGATAACATATTTACACATTTTCTTGTAACCGCACCATTCTCTAACTTAACCTTTGTTGTAATTTGTTTCATCATTAATACCTCACTTTACTAAAATTTACACTTTGCGCTATTTTACCGTAAAAAAGGTATAAAAATAGCACACCCGTTACACTTTTTAAGTGTAAAAGCTTGTAAATTGAGCTCGGATGTGGCATAATAACAACGTGTGGGGGTGTTATTATTAACATCCGAACTCTAAGCACTTCATTGATTGCGCCAACAATCTTTGAGGTGCTTTTTTTCTTTTGTCAATACAAGATAATTCTCGTATTTTTCCGTAAACAAATTTACCTCCTTATTATTTCGTTTGCAACTCAGCTTTTTTCAAGTCAAAAATCATTGCCTTTTCATCAGGATAATAGTCGCCGTCAACTTTGTAGACTTTCTTTTCGAAATCACAATCCATTATCTGTGCCAGTGTTTTTAGTAATTCTTTGTTATTCCAGCGCACAGAACCGGATTTTTGCTTGTTGAAAAACTGCACTGATCCGTCAGAATTTTGTTCAGCAGCTTGTATTGCAAATCGTTTGTTTTCTCTGTCAATGAAAACTTTAGTGTATTCGCACTTGTTCATTTTCATTACAGCCGCCTTGCTGAATCCAACGCCGTTTTCCGATATAGATATCGATGCAACGCCAGTAGTCATATTGTATAACTCGAACCCTTCAAGCATCTTGCTTCCTCCTTTCTTTTAGTCCTACAACCATTATACTACGCTACGGATAACTAAGCAAGCACATTTTCTCGTTAAAAGCGTCACAGCTCCCGTCTTTGAAGTTAGCTCTGTCTTTCTCATTATATCGCCTTATTGTTTAGTGAAAAAAACGCTCAAAAATATCTTCTATTTTTTTGAGCGTTTTTCTTGTTTTGTTCTATTTGTTTCAGTGTCTTTGCTGTTTTATTTTTTCACTGTATGTTATTTCTTATTTTATTTTTACTCATTTTCTATTTAATCTTCGCCAGTACATCCTTAAAGATGGCATAATTGTGCTTCACACCGTCATCCAAATCGATTTCAAGCATTTGGTCGGCAAGGTGATGGATTTTTTCCTCGTAAAGACGTGCTTCCTCCACCTGTGCCTGCACGGTTGCCAACTGCTTTTGCAGCTTTACGCGCACTCCTGTACTTGCAGCGTTGTCGATGCGGTTTTGTAGGTCACTGATTGCCGTGCGGTAGCGTGATTGCTGCTCATGCAGATAATCTGTACGAATACGCGCAATAGTATCCTTTTGGTAGCGATGCATGTAAATCAAGCACTTGAAGCCATTCTTTTTACCGCTGTCAAACAGCCAGTAAATCGGTCGCTTCTGGTACGTTTTGCAATGGTCAGCATAAAAGCCGTTGTTAAAATATGCACGGATTACGTCACGCGCACTGCCGTTGCCGCCCAACGCTGTGGCGATAAAGTTCAGGTTTGCCTCCAACGTTTTTTCATCAGCGCCAAAGGCAGTCTTGATGAATTCTACAAAGCGTGCCACGATATCATCGTTAAAGTATTCGTTATCGCTGATGGGAATAATCGCGTCCTTATCTGCCGCAAAGGTTCGATAATTGTCTGCATCCCACTCACCGCCTGCATAAACAAGTCCAGGCTTATCCAAGCTATAGCGCCCGAACATACAGCCTACGGCGTAGCTGATGAGGCTTTTTACTACCTGCTGCTGCGTGAGGATATAATTGCTGCCTTTCATTGCTTCCGGCACATCGTCCTTGCTGTCGAAGATGCGGTGTACTGTTACGTCCTTCTCCTCTACTTCTGGAGTTAATTCGTCCTGCAGTCCGTAGATATCGATGAAAATGCGATTGAGTTCTTCTTCGTTGGCTTTGAGCTGCGCAAAGCGAGAGTTGACGATTTGTTTATAGCTTGCGTAAGCATCTTCCAAAAGTTCATGCTTCGTGGATAGCAGAGGATGTATAGCGAAATTCCAAGATGTTTCGAAAGAATCCCAGTCGGATTTGGAGATGGAGATGTTTTGTTGAACAATATTTATTGTTTTTTCCCGTAAGCTAGGTATTGGAGCTTTTTGTATAATACCTGAGCTATAATTAATAGTAGGATTGAGTAATCTAAAAACCTTTCCCCAAACTTTAGAATTAATACCTGCAAACAACATATACAAATCGTCTAAATGCTTTTCAAATCCAAATATTCCACCAGCTGCATTTGATATCATAGTGTTACTTGGACTTAACCTAAAAGATATATCATTGGAACAGATTACAGACCATGTTAATCCTTTGCGAAAATATAAATCAGTATTAAATATTCTACGACTCCATGACGTAGTTTTAGGATCTTTGGGATTATGAGTAACCCAATATTTTATTTCTTCACCATCATTTTCCCAATTAACAACATATTGTAAATTTCCATACCACTTTCTGTATTCTCCACCTTTTTGAAAAAAATACCATTTCAATGAGTCATTTCCTGTTTTTGATATTTTATCAAATGACGGCTCCCATAAAAATCTTAGGAAACGTTCATTATCTGAAGTAGATAATCCACTTCCAACAGAAAATTTATTATCTATCAAATTCCCTTTTGAAATAATATCTACAAACTTTTCACTCACCCAATACGCCACAGGTGCTCCCGGAATTTTAGCGAAATTGTCACTGCAAGCAACATAGCGATTTTCTTTAGCCAAGAACATTTCTTCTTTGCCTGCTTGCGTTGTCGGTTCCACCAAGCGACAATACGTTCCTTTATAGCCATTAATATGCTTGTTCGCCAAAACAAAGCTTGTTGTCTGTACAACCTCGCCACCGATTTCTTCAAAGGCTCTGGCACCAAGATGCACCATATTGACAATGTTCTGCTTTTGAATTTTAGCACGCAACTTTTCAAAACTGCTGAGGAACATCCATGAATGCATGGTAATCATTGCCTGATAACCGTTTTCAGCAGTCATATTATGACAAGCCTCCATAAAAACAGCAAACAAATCACTCTTGCTGTCCGGATAATGCTGCTTTACGTACTTGCTGAGCTTTTCATCCATATTCCCCGCACCCATATACGGCGGATTAGTCACCACAACCTCATACTTCTGCGCCAGCATTTCTGCCACCGCAATAAGCTGCTGCAAGCGTTCCTGCAGCGGTGCCAAAGCACCGCTGGCAAACAAATTCTGTTCCGCATCATAGGCAGCAGCAAAATCGCGCAGCAGCGCAAAGTCGTATTCCGACACCGTAATAAGCGAACCATACTCGCAGGCATCTTCCATTTCGTCCAGCATGCCGTTAAGCTGGTTAAGTGCGTTTTCGCGGTTCAAAGCATCCAGTTCCACACCAAAATAAGCCAGCAGCTCTCTGTCAATGCCGTTGGACTCGGTGATAGCGTAAATATGCGGTTGGTAATGACGTGTAAGGAAACGATTATCATACTTGCGTCCCTGCATCATCACGGCAAAATATGCCAGCTGCGCCGCACGCTCGTCAATATCCAAACCATAAAGGTTATTGTTGATAATATTCTTTACCGCATCACGGTCACGATAACCCTCGCTACGGTAAACTTCCATCAGCACATCAAACAAATACGCAAGAATATGACCGCTGCCCATGCAGGGATCAATGCACTTGGTAGTTGTCAGTGAAAAGTTAGTAGTGGATAGTTGGGCAAGCTGCTTGCGAACCTCAGTCTCCTGCTCTGCCTCAGGCAAATAGTACTTCCAACTTTCCAATGGATAGTTAGTAGTGGTTGGTTGAGCGTTATCCGAACTTGCATTATTCACTAATCTGCCCAAACTGTTTTCTACCATATAACGCACAATCCAGTCGGGGGTAAAAAGCTGTGTGGCCGCAGGAATATCATTTTTGCCAATCTTGATATTTTTATCCAGATTAGCAAACACCTCTTTCTTCGGCTCGATATTGTAGTATTGATACAGCCAGCCGATGATCTGCACAGCGTCCTGCCAATCCTCCTCCGGAATCAGCGTAATCATCTGCTCGATGACGCTGCCCTCACGCAAAAGGTTATCCGGAAACAGCAGCTCCGTGTAATCTTCAATGCGTTGGAACATGCGCGGAAGCTCATCATTCAAAGCGTTGCACTGCGTAATCAAAAGATACTTGTACAGCTCCTCGTCAGCATTTGCTTCTTTCAGTTCATAAATTTTCTGCTTATCCAGTCCCGGCAAATCCAATTCCAGCGCTTCTGTTAAAAGCTGCGGACGAAATTCGTTTTTATCATTGGTAAACACACGGACAAGCGAAGGCAAAAAGCCGTTGACTTCCATAAAACGCAATGCACAGAAGCGGTTAAACCAAGTATAGGCAACCTCCTCCATCACCTGCTTGTAGCCCTTGGCAAAAATCTGCTCTGTCAGCGCCTTGCGCTCCTTTTTTTGCGCAGCAGTAAGCACAAGCCCGTTCACACTGTCCGCGTCGGGATTGTACACCTCATGCTCGGTTATACCGTAAGCAAGCGCCTTCTTGCTTACACGCTCTATAAGCTCCTTACGCGCCCATACAGCAAATTTTTTGATTGCATTCTTATCCATGTGTTCTACCTCTTCTATTCACATTTCTATTATTTTAAAGCTTGATCTTCCAATAACCCTTTTGACTACTGCCAACTCGCTCGATAACACTTTTGGCTTTTAGCTTTTCAATATAATACGTTACTTTAGACCTGCCCCATCCTAACTTATCAGCTATTTCGCTAATCGTAATATATTTATTATTTTCTAGTAAATCAAAAACCTTTTTTTCGCTACTATTAAATTTAATTTCTTGAGCTTGTTCTGTTTTTTGACCTTGTTTAGCAACTTGTTCTGTATCTTGTTCTGTTTTTCGACCTTGTTTACAAGCTTGTTCTGTTGTTTGTCCCGACACTTGCTCTGCTTTAGGCGTTTGTCCCGCATTATGCTTCCTGTAAATATTAAAGCGCAGTTCTGTTCCGCCATCAATAATTTCCAAGTCACCCAAGCCTGCTTCTCGAATCATCTCTGCAATGCGCAGCATTCCCGTACCCCAGCGCTCAATCAAATGCATATAGCTAAACGCCATTGCCAACGCCTCATTACGCACTTTGGAATAACCTTCTCGCATCTTTTCGATGGTCTGGCCAACTGGCAGCTTACCCGGTGAAGTAATCTCTAAACGATTATCAAAAATCGCCACCTGTATACTTCCATTATCAAGATAGCTGCGATGCACTGCTGCGTTGATAATCAGCTCACGAATAGCAGCAGGAGGGATTTCATAAACATCCTGTCTATACAAGCCTTCAATTACAGCTCCAAGATGAATATTACGCAGTACAAAATGATAAGTATCTTCAATAATATCCTGCACCGGTCCTGTAAATTCACGCCTATCTACAAAAACAATACGCCTATTATCTTTAAACACAGCACATTGGAAAGTACAATGCAAAATATCTGCACCGGTAAGTATAGCGTAAGCATTTGTCGGTACAAGCTTTCCTTCATGCTCAACCAAAACACCCCAAGACAAAAGCTGCTTTGCTGTAACGTCCTTCACCAAAGCCTTTTCCTCATCGCTGTGGCAGTTGCGCAAAGCCACCTGCTTCATTTGTCGGCAAAGCTTTTCTATATCAGCATCGCTTGCCTGCAAACCAAGACAAACAGTTTTATCAAAAAAGCGATTGTTACCTTCAAACAGCAATTCCTTTACCATTGCTTCATCCGCTAATCTGGTAGTTCCTGCAACACGCACATAAACACCATGTTGTAACCCTTCAGCAGCAAGATAATATGGCCTTTGGCGACCAGCTTCAATATCCACAATAATAATAGTTGCGCCATCAATTGTCTGCATATAAATATCAGGAATAATCGCAGGCTTACAGCTATCCGAAATAGCGTTAGCTACGGCATCCATAATTTGAAACGCTTCGTTCTTATCAATGCCGACAATTTTTCTCGTATCATCTTCAACACCAATAATAAGCTTGCCACCCTGTCCATTTGCAAAAGCAACTATTGTTTTCATATACTTACTGCTTTTTACCGGCAGACTTTCTTTAAACTCCACGTTTTTAGATTCACCTGCAAAAATTTCTTCTATTTTCATTCTCTCACCATTCTTTCCAACAAAAATATATATTTTTTTATACTATTTCAATTTCATCACAGCTGTCCTTCAGACTCATCAGTGACTTTTTAAGGTTAGCCAGATAGTTATCTATATCCTGCTCGTTTCTCAGCACTGCACCATCCATATTAAACTTGCGGAAAGTTTTGCGCACCTTCTTCTTAGGATTATCCGGTGTTTGCGATGGCTGAGGTTCAGCCGGCTTAGCTGCAGGCGTAGCAGCCTGGCGCAATCTCCAAATATTGGTATCAGTATTGCGCTCAAACATACCATCCTTGCCGTCCAAATCCCACAGGAGCGATGTTCTGGCAATCAAATCCTGCTGATCGGCAAAATAAAGCTTAACACGTTTAATTTCACGCTCAACCTTAAACTTCACATCACTGTCCTGACGGCAAATCTCCTGATGCTTCTGCACTTCGGCATCGTATGCCTTTTCACAGTTAGCAATAACTTCTGAAAGCTCATTTTTACGCTCTGCCAGCATTTTATCATGCGCAGCAGTAACTGTAGCAGCAAGTCCTCTGATTTCCGGTATCTTGTTATAGTCAAAAGCACCGTTGGCAGAAGGATGAGTGTAGCGGTATATTTTGTCATACGCCTCTTTTACCGCTGCATCCTGATATAAATACTGCGTAGCATCCTTTTGCAGCTTATTCCAAAGCTTAACACCCTCATCAAAGATTGGTCGCTGACTGCCAAAGAAGTTTTCTACGTCCTCCATATCTTCCTTCATATCAAAAAGCTCATTCTGTTTATCAATCACACCCTGCAGCAAAGCGATATTATCACTGACCTTTGCCAAAATGCTGTTGATCAGCTCCAACGCCTCTTTTACCAATACCTCGTCAGGATACTTGCCGTTTTGGTATTCCTGCTGGTATTCTCTGTATGTATTTTTCAATTCACCAAAGTGCATATTGATATAAACAACCAGGCCATCCTCATCACTCGGCACATCCATTCTGCCGAAGAAGTTGCCCAAGAAGCTGCTTACCTTGCGAATCATAGCAGCAGAAGCGGAAACCTTGACAGCTATTTGCATATTACCGGTAAAGCGTTTGGAACGCAACATATCCGGAAGATTTGTTTTATCCGTCATAATAACGGCACCGCTGTATTTTAAAACTACCTTCTGCTCATACATAAGCTGAGCAATAACAGCAGCAATATCAATCTCACGCCAGCCAAAAGGCAGTCCCTGGTACTTTGTCTGCAAATCCGAAACAGTAACAGGCTGCTTCATATCGAACTTCATTTTCAAAAAGCTCAGCATTTCCTCAGCTGCATCATTATTGATATCAAAACCGCCGCCTAAATGCGCACCCTTCTGTCCCAAAGCAATCACTCTGATATCAGGATCTCCGTCAGGCTGATAATCCAGCATTGCATAATTTTTGAAAACAAAGCCTACCAGTTTTTGTAAAGCCTGGTCCAGCTTCGCCTTCATGTCACCGGTAAACTTCGTCAAATCAGCCGAAACATAGAAATTGGCACCCTCGATAGCTTTTTTCAGTGCCTCTGCGGCCTCCAGCTCGTACTTATCCGCGCGCAGCTGATAATTGGACACAATGGCACGCATCGTTTCCGTCATATCATTGATATTATTCTTGTTTTTATATGTGCGAATCTTTAGAACTGCTTCCACCAAATCATAATAATTGGTTTTGCCAAGCTCAACCACAACCTTGTTATCACAGTTCAGCATATATGCAGGATCAATGTCATAAACACTGGAGATAAACTGCAACACCAACTCATTACCGCTTCTGCCGACAGCAACATCATCCACCTTGATGTCAAAATCAAAGTCCTTTTTGCCGCAGCGCACCTTGTTGGATTTATAAATGTCCGTGATAATTTTGCCGATAGTGCTTAAAACCTTGTTTGATTCAACTGGTGTATTTTCTATATCAATCTTGATGTCCTTTTCTTCGTTGGACAGGAAGCAATACACATCGCCGTTCACATCAATAAAATTCTGCTTATACAAGCGGTCCAAAGAAAGACGCAGTTCCTCACGCAGCTTTTGCTTATCAACATCAATATTATCTGCCATCAAAACAATTAAATTGTCTATATTCGCTGCCACCGATTTATTAACATAACGCAGCAAATACAAAGTTTTCAGTACATCAGTATCCTGCATCTCTACACCATGCCCTGCAGCCGCAGCCTTGGCACAGTTGTTGATTACCTCTCGCGTCGGGCTATCGATAGCATCCTTAATCGTATCATAGAAATGATAGAACGGAGCAAGACTCTTTTCATCCTGCAGTTGAATCTTCTGCGCTGCTTCCTTAAAGCCAGACAGCATAGAACGCTCCGCACCTGACTGATGCTGGCCGATAACACCATGCTCCTTCAGCTCCGTAAACACCTTCTGCAGCAGGAAGAACTGATATGGCACAAAGGGATAATACTTCACAAAAGCATCCTTACTTTCATATCCGCACATGCTGCCAACAGTTTCCGAAGTAAAGGAAAATAGATTCTTCAGCACCGCATCCTTAGCATCATATTCTTCACTGAGTACTGCTTCCGCAGCTTCTTTTTTATCTAAAATACGTTTTTGAATAACTTTCTCCGCAGCAGCAGAGCTTAACGTCAAAATCGTCTTAAAGCGTGCAATAATACGAGAAAACTCGTCATTGCGCAGCTTAATAACCTTATCCAAGGCCTGCTGACCGGTACACATAACCCATACACGGTTACCGCAGGTACTGCCGATTTTTTCCACAACGGACTGCAGATTCAGAAGATGCTCTCTGTCACTGCCGACATATTGTCCCATTTCGTCAATCATAAACAGCAAGCGGAAATTTACCGGCTTCGTATCAATATAATATTTAATATCATCAACTAAAGCAGCAATGCTGAAATCATATTTTTCATCATCACGGAACCATTTTTTTGCATCCTCTTCTTCAAGACCAAAAACTTCCATCAAGGTCGGAACGATATAACGGGCCTGCAGTTTAAACGCTCTGCGGCCAACTGTCCAGTCCTTGCCGCTTTTCTCTTTAAATACTCTTCTGAATTCTTTTGTTTTGCCATCCTGATAAAGATAAAACTCAAAACGCGCTACCTTAAGATTTTCACCGAAAAATCCCAGATGATTATAAAACATCTTTGCAAAAACACGCATGACGGCAGTGCTGTCCTTTTCAGAAGTACCTTCTATATCAATATTAAATAAAATAGCTTCGGTATCAACTGCCGTAGCCTGTTCCATCAAGCTGTACAGCTTGGGAGAAGCAGCTAGCTTCTCTTTGAACATCTCTACAGTTTTACTGCTGCCGATTTGTTTATTTTCCAAAATATAAGAAAGCATCTTCAGAAAATGTGATTTACCACTGCCAAAGAAGCCGCTGATCCATACACCTATGCCATTGGTAGGCTCCTTAAACGCTTTAAAATATGCGTCAAAAAACTTTTCAAAAAGCTCCTGCAGCTCATCAGTTACGACATACTCGCTTACCTCCTGGTAAACAACACTTTCCGTATTCTGCGCAACCTGAATAACGCCGTTAATCTCACGGTTTATATCCTTGGTAAACATGTCCTTAATCAACATATTACATCATCCTCCACTCTCTTAAGCTATTACAAGTTGGCAGTTGCTCTATAATAACTGCTCGGCGTCAATTTGTTAAAAAGTCTTACCTGTTCCCCGGTAAACTCTCCGGGATATAAAACAACAACAGGCTTCTGCAAACGCACCGGCTGAATTGCCGAAAGAATCAAATGCAGACGGGCAATCGGATAAACCTCGCCAACACCATACAAAATAATTACCTCGGCATCATTCATTCCCTGCTCCAACATCTTTTGCACAAAGGCTTTATTATCCGCAAAGCCTTGAATAGCTTCCAAGACAGACTCCGAACCGGAATATTTTTCTTCTTCGATAATATCGGTAACAGAAGCATATTCATCACAAATATCCAGAAAAACATCAAACAGATTAAATGTTTTTACACCCTTATATTTACCGGCATCCTCATTCACCAGCTTCACAAAATAACGCACCGCCATTTCATCTGCAGGATCATAAGCAAAAATTCTTATATTCGCTTCGTTCATCAGGCCTTCGCCGGCACGAAAATCCTCCGCGCCCAATCTTGCTCCCAATTCGTCAAGACGTTCTTTTATATTCTTTTCTGACATGTGCACACCTCGTTAGTATAAACAATTGAAAGCAGCCAAGGCAGGCTTATGCTTTTCTCTCAATATATCTTCTAAAAGCGGATTTATGGTAATAGTATTGAGCTGTCTGGAGTTAATATCATCCAGATATTCATTATCAACCAAGGTTTTGACAATAACCTGTCTTATTTTATTCAGCGTACTTACACTCCACGAAGCAACCCACGGATCCTGCTCCTGAAGGTCAATAAGAAAACTGCTGACAACAAGCTTGCTAAAGCTATAATCACGTTCAACAAATTTATTTCCGATAACCTTCAGCATAAAATCGTTGATTAAACGATTTTGCTGCATCATTGCGTATAGGCAAATTTGCTTTGCTACACTGCTGGACCTGTTGACCAAAGCATCTATTAAACGCTTATCATCCGGATTTTCAGCATCCTCCAAAGCATGAATGCGCTTTAGGCAGGCTCTCGCAATGTTACGCAACATCTTTTCCGTAGGATAACGAAAAAGATTTTCCGCATAAACTTTGGCAATTATTTCTTCATCAGTCAGCCCCAGCAAATACAGCTCACCCACAATTCTCGTTTCATGGAACAGAAATTGCTCTCTGGTCAATGAACCTGAATTTGCGTAAGGACTCAATTCTTTATATCTTAATAATTCAGGATCACGCATATCAAAAACTCCTTTATTGGAAAATGGTACAGTAAACCATAATTAAATTTCTACAGAAAATCTCTTTTTCCTGCCTGGATCAGCCTTCTTTGTTTTCTTTGATCCAAAAAAAGAGGCAAGCTGCAAAGCCTGCCTCTGAATGTTAGGTAATTGTAATTTTAAAACAACGGTTTCATCTTTTCTTCTTTATCCTCCAAGCACCTCTCCACCATCTCTTTCAGCGTATATTCTTCAAGATGCTCAAAGAAGAATGCCCTCTTCGGATGCAAAGGCAGCGACTTGCTCACCGCCACATTATACTCCGCTCCCTTGGCAAAGTCCGTTGTCAAAAGCTCCGCCTTATCACTGACGCTCGCCAGCAATTCCGCTCCGGCTGCACTGTTCACCAGCACCAACGTAACACCATTATCATCATCAAATTCCGGGAACTGCTTATCAATGCCCCAATAATCGGCAATCGTAATATCCGCCTGGCTGCGCTTATTATTAAACGCACACTCTCCGCAAGACGGACGAATGCTAATGTTATTCAGGAAAAGGCGCATATAGGTTTCCTGCCGCTTGCTCGCGCCAAAGCGCTGATGCTCGGTAAAGAACAAGGTCTCGCCATGCTTCCAACCCTTCGCCTTATCGCGGAATTTCACCTGCACAACAGGCTCGCCTGCCTCCTGCGCCAGTTCCATCAAATGCTTATGGTAAACCTTGGGACTCGGCACACCATGACAAACAACATCAACCGTTAAAAGATTCTCCGACGGCTTTACCAGATATCTCTTTAAACCGGCAATCTGGCAAGGCGTACCGCTGAACAGAACCTTTCTGCCTGCACGCAAAATTTGCCGTACCTCACTGTAAATCTTGCCGATTTTGCTCTGCACATATTTCGAACCGCGCAGCTTAGGCAAATCGGCAATGCTATCCACGAGTACATGGTGCACAGCAAGCTGCTCGTCCAGCGCCGCACCGACCACAACACCGCCCTGCTTTAAGACAAACTCAGCAAAAAGCGTGAACATTCCCCCGCTGGAGCTGGTAAAGCGCACTACATCATCGTTATTCTTGGCGCCATACACAGCGAGCAGCTCATGCTGCTGCGGCTTGTGCTGCATAGGGCAGACATTTTCGCATAAACCGCAGTCCATGCACATTTCTTCGTTAACCTTGGGATACAAAAAGCCTTCCTCGTCCGCCGTCATTCTTATACACCCACGCGGGCAGATATTGGCGCAGGCACTGCAGCCTGTACAGTTTTGCTTGCTATTAAGTTCAATCATGTCTTTAACCTCCCTATTGCCATAGCCTTGTTACAACTTATATTTCAGCGTAATACTTCGCTTAAGTAATTTTTCTTTTATTATATCACAAATATCACAAATAAGCCCTACTATCTTCTAGTTTATCAGCAAGCTCTGACGCTGCCTGACAGCGTAAAGAATAACCTTTTCCCCGCACACAAACAGAGCTGACTTTCGCCTTGCGCCAAAGTCAGCTCTTATTTTTATTATAATATTATCTTATTACCATAAACCCGCTTACAAAAATTTGCCGGTAATACTGTTTGCGTTTGCTTTAATCTCTGACGGCGTTCCGCATGCCACAAGCCGTCCGCCTGCATCTCCGCCGCCGGGTCCCATGTCAATAATATAGTCAGCGTTACGAATAACGTCCAGATCATGCTCAATGACAATAACTGTTGCCCCATTGTCCAACAGCGCCTGAAAAACCTCCAGCAGCACCTGAACATCCAAGGGATGCAAACCAATCGAAGGCTCATCAAAGACAAAAACGGAATCATGCTGCGTCCTGCCGATTTCGCTGGCCAGCTTCAGGCGCTGTGCTTCACCGCCCGATAAACCCGGTGTTTCCTCACCCAGCGTTAAATAGCCAAGTCCCAACTGACGCAGAACGTTCAGCTTTTGGCTGATGCCTTTCATATTTTTGCAGAACCCAAGAGCAGTGTTTACGTCCATAGCCATCAGCTCCGGCAGCGAAGCACTCTCCCCCGCCTCGTTCGTCAGCCTGATATCGTATGCCGCCTTCGCGTACCGCGAACCGCGGCAGTCCGGGCAGGGTATATCCACATCCGGCAAAAACTGTACGTCCAAACTGACAACGCCTGTTCCGTCACAGCCTTGGCAACGCAGCGAGCCTGTGTTGTACGAAAACGCACCGGCCTTATATTCATGTGCTTTGGCTTCGGGCAATTTTGCATAGAGCTTGCGCAAATCATCGTGAATGCCTGCATAGGTAGCAACAGTAGAACGGACATTAATTCCGATAGGCGTAGCATCAATGAGCTTTACGTGCTCAATCCCATCAGCGTTAACGGCACGGATATGCTCAGGCAGCGCCTTGCCGTCAATCGTCGCAGCCAGCGCAGGCACAAGGCTTTCCAAAACCATCGTGGTTTTACCGGAACCAGATACGCCCGTAACAACTGTCAAGCGTCCCTTGGGAATATCTATCTCCAATGGTTTAACGGTATGTATCGATGCAGTAGCAAGATGAATGGTGCCGTCAGCAAACAGTTCCTGCTTCTGAGCGCAGCTTTTCCGCTTTGCCGCTGCCTTTCCGGCAAGGAATGGGCCGATTTGTGAAGCAGGATTTGCTTCTATCTCCGGTATTGTTCCCTGCGCAATTACATGACCGCCGCCGGCACCTGCCTGCGGTCCCATTTCCACAAGCCAGTCTGCCTCCTGCAAAATCTGCGTATCATGGTCCACAAGGATTACAGAGTTGCCGTCTGCCACCAGGTCATGCATCACACCGGTCAGTCCCACGATATTGGAAGGATGCAGACCGATTGACGGCTCATCCAGCACATAAAGAACTCCGGTAGTACGGTTGCGAACAGCGCGCGCCAGCTGCATCCGCTGCCGCTCTCCAGTAGAGAGCGTAGCAGCGGAGCGGTCAAGCGTAAGATAACCGAGTCCCAAGTCCAGCAGACGTTTTGCAGTGCCTGTAAAAGCTTCACAGATGCGTTCCGCCATCGGGCGCATTGCCTCCGGCAAGCTTGGCGGAATGCGCTGCACCCATGTCACAAGCTGTGCCAACGTCATGCTGCAAGCCTCAGCCAGCGAAATCCCCAACAGCTTCGGCGCACGCGCAGCTGCGGAAAGACGCGTACCGTGGCAGTCGGGGCAGATATCTTCCTTCAAAAACTTTTCTACGCGCTTCATGCCCTTTTCATCTTTTACCTTAGACAACGCATTTTCGACTGTATAAACAGCGTTGAAGTAGGTAAAATCAAGCTCGGCAAAATCGTTGGAGTTGCTTTTCTTCGGATGGTAGAGAATATGCTTTTTCTCTGCAGGACCGTGATAAACGATATCCTTCTCCTGCTCCGTCAGCTCGCAAAACGGTACATCTATGCGCACGCCCATCTCCTTGCAGACATCAGTCATCAGCGACCACATGAGGCTGTTCCAGGGTGCAACAGCGCCCTGCTCTATGGTAAGCGATTCATCAGGCACCAGCGTGCTTAAATCTACCATGCGGACGCTGCCGGTACCGCCGCAGGTTTTGCAGGCACCCTGCGAATTGAAGGCCAGCTCCTCGGCAGACGGCGCATAAAACTGCGCGCCGCACTCCGGGCAGGTCAGCTTCTTGCCTGCGGCAACCAAAAGCGTCGGCTCCAGGTAATGTCCGTTGGGACAGCAATGGCTGGCAAGGCGCGAATACATAAGGCGCAGGCTGTTCAGCAGCTCCGTGCCTGTGCCGAAGGTACTACGGATTCCCGGTACACCCGGACGCTGGTGAAGCGCCAAGGCTGCGGGAACATACAGTACCTCATCTACTGAAGCCTTGGCAGCCTGCGTCATACGGCGGCGTGTATAGGTAGAAAGCGCCTCCAGATAGCGGCGTGAGCCTTCGGCGTACAGCACGCCAAGCGCCAGGGATGATTTGCCGGAACCGGATACACCTGCAATGCCGACGATTTTCCCCAAGGGAATATCTATATCAATATTTTTCAGATTGTGGACCTTCGCTCCACGGATAAGCATTTTATCAATCATTTTTCTGCTCCTGTATGAATTGAATCGCTTTTAAATATACATGATATGTTTAATTTAGTCTAACACTATAACAATGCAAGTGCAACTTATGCGCAAGCTTTTTTTCCACGATTGATGATGTTGCTTATGATATAATCGAATTACCGGCTGATGGAGTGTAGCATCATACTTGGAAGTCAGCGGTTAGATGAGGGACACAGATGCTTGGTTAGTCCCTCCCACAAAGAACTACCCGTAATTCGTTGTTGGGGCACTGTGTCACCAGCTTCTAACGTACGGGAGTTCTTTTTTTATTCTTAAACTTCAAAGCGTGCAAGAAGGCATAATAAGCTGCATTCTCGCAGCTTATTATGCCTTCTTATTTTGCTCATCTTATAAAACTTACTTCCGATAGCCTAAAAGTTTTATACGCAGGACTAGTGCTTCTCTACCAAAATCTTTTATTTCCAACGTTCCGGAATAGTATAAGTTTCCAGCATCCACCGATAATCATCGACATAAGCCTGCGATTCCGGTGCAAGCTCAGCTACAGCATTTAGACATATATTTTCTATCCCAGCATAAATGCTGTTGCTATAAGTAAATCTTTTGGGAAGCAGCTGCAAAATTTCTTCCAACATAGCATCAGCTTTTTCTGATGTACCATCTATATATTCTTCACAGCCGGCAGGATATTGAAAAGGAAATCCCTTGTCATGCAAGATTTGCTGAAAGAAAACATCCAGAGCAGATAATAGTTCATCCCTTGTTATAGCAACAGATTTTTGCATCCTGATATTCTCTCCCTCATAAAGCTGTGCATCAACAGACAACCGAAATAAATCTTCTTTTAAATGTTCTATCTCAAAATGAAGCTCAGTATGGTCTGACCAGTACCAGAAAATCTTATTATCATGCCAAATATTGCTATCCTTTGCTTCACCACAATCACGGACAGCAAGATATGTTTTCATAAGATCAATAATCGGGTCACTGATTCCCTCATCAAACATATGCCAGAAATTTGATCTGTTTACAGTAATTCTCGTAAACATCCAGCCTGAATTCAACTTTTCAATGCGAATATGAAATTTTTCGTCAGCACGATGAATATTATACTTACTTTTCATATGTTTCCCTTTACCTCATACATACTTCTATTCTAAACAATATCCTTCATTCTACCAAAACATAATGTTTAGCGCTCCTCAAACCTCTTTCTCAAAGAAATTATATCCGTCGCAAAGGCATACGTCCCATCACCCTTGCGCAGAGGATAAATCTCCTCCTGCAGCCACTGATAAAACTCCCTGCTAAGCTCATCATTCAGCTGCCACTTGGCCTTTACAGCGCCATGACGCAGCGTAGCCTCAGCCACCCGGCGCAATCTTTTCCACTTCGAATAATACGCCAGCTTCATCTTCGTCATAAAATGCCTGCTGTCCTCGATAACAAAGCCTTCAATATGCTTTCCGTCATACAAATAATCCTCCTGCATAATCGTTTTCAGCCACACCTGCAGCTCATCCCAGGATGCCAGTGTGCAAGCCTGCTGTTTAACCTCAACCTGCAGCTGCTCGCCCAAAGCCACCAGCTCCGCATACGGACGATGCGCAAAATTCAGCTCATTTTCAATAATCTCCAGCAGTACAACCTGCGGCTTCTTATATTCGATAATATGCGGGTCCATCTCCGGCTCAATGCACTCAAAGATAACCGAGCAATTATTAGTCTTAACAAAATTCTCCAAAAGCTGCATGCGCTCCTTAAGCTCCGCCGCCAAGGTGTTTGTGAAAATCTTCGCATATAAGCCGTACATATCGCCCTTAGAGGTTACAAGCAGCTTTTTCTGTGCGCTGTCATAACCGACAATGCCTAAAAAACCATTAACCTTCACATAGGCCTGCACCGGAAACTGCAGATTATGCCTCAATGCGTTCAGCTTCGTTTCCGGGCGCTCATCAAGATTGAAAAATTTGTCATAGCTGCGTGCGACAATTTTTTCTGTCCGCTTGTTGATGTACAAGCCTCTTGCCTTGCAGGTAACATCATCCCATGCCTTGTTGTAAAAAGCGTCACGGGTAAAGTTAAAGGAAGAAATTACACCGAAGCTCTTCTCTTTAATCAGCGGATTACCGGCAAAGTTGGCCAAAAGCTGCTGCACATTCTCAATCTTGGCATTTGCTTTGCTGTCCTTTGCGCCCTTCTTTTTATCAAGATACTCTAAAGCGTTACCGACAGTAACTACGGCAAAGCCATCCTCGCTAAGCTCCAGCGCCCGCAGCTGACCGCCCATTTCCACCGCTCCGTCCAGATTAAAGCAATGCTCGTTAACCTCCGCCGGCACCCCCTCATAATTGCGGTGTCCGTGAACCTGATACTCGTTTGCAGCTGCGTGCTTGGCAAAAGACATATCAACATCCAAAGCATCCTCATACACGCCGGTGCCGTAAATCAGCTCCGCTGTTGCCACCAAGGATAAATTCTCCGGCATACGCGCCAAACCGCCATGACTTACCAAAACCTTTTTCTCCTGATATGTATAGCAGAAGCACTGCGATAATTTCCTGTAAAAATTATATACAGCCTTCCTGCTCAGGCCTGCTTGAGCCAGCTCCGATGCCGTCTGCATGCGGAACTCCTTCGAAGCAACGCCATCTGCCAAGCCGTAATCCCGCAAATTAGCTTCATGGTTACCTTCCAGCAACGTAACGTTATCTAATGCGGCAAGCTGCAGCAGTAATTGCAGAACCTCGGCATTCTTGCTGCCTCTGTCGATGTAATCGCCAAGAAAAATATAGTAGTTCTGCGGATTTATTTCCTCAAGATATTCCTTCAGCGGCTTATAGCAGCCGTGAATATCGCCGATATGAATTACCTTTTTATAGGCAGATAAATCGCGTGGCTTGTACCAAATTTGCGAAAGCTCCCCCGGTTTAATTACGGTAATACCGGAAGGAACCTTATTATCCGCCAGCTGAGCATACATTCTTTCAATAACATTTTCCGGAACCTGTTTGTATTCCTCACGCAGCAGGTTCCTTTTCTTTGCTTCCTCAATGGTAATATCAGTAAAATCAACCACATAAATGCGATATTTATGCTCATTGGCGAGCTTTTTATACGCAGTCATATCTCTGCCGCGGATGTTGGTGGCATCCACGACCGTAAAGCAGCCTCGCTTCATACGCTCCTCCAGCGTCTGCAGCAAAAATGGCCACATCTGCTTGTCAAAATGCTGGCTGATGCACCATCTGCCTGCATTATTCAGCATCGGCGAAGCGTACAGCAGACGCAACGCATCCGCGCTCAATGTATAAGGCTCCAGCCCCTGCTCTTTTATAAACGTGCTCTTGCCGGAGCCCGGCACACCACGCATCAATAATAAAATTCTCATATCAATCACCTTACTTAATCAATACTTTGCAGCTAAAAAACTGCCTATAAATGCCGAATATTTTTCAGCTATGGGCAATTCATAGTCTGCCTCAAAGCTCTTTCTTTTTACGGATACTACTTTTTCTGAAACCGGATTATAGCCTTGGCGAATATACTCCTTGCTGTATACACCGACACCTCTTTTCTGCCATTGCGGTACATCGTTGTAGTTTATATTCCTTGCAAAGAGAAGCTCATTTTTGAAGGCAACACTTTTCGCCCGCAAATACTGCGTAGCCTCATTTTTCGACAGGCCTTCCTTACGTAACGTCCAATAACACCAGGAGTTCAGTGCATTGCGGTTTGCATCCTCCTGCCGCCACAAAAAATAATCCTTTACGAGTTCAATGTTAGGCAAAGGCACCACTCTGCAATCAAAGCAGACCGCCTTCCCAAGCGCCAAGGAAAAGTAACCGCTAGCCTCACCTGCTAATATAGTGTTTATTTTGCGTACTTTGTTAGCAAAAGCGCTGTTATCGGGACTAAACAGCAAGGATATTTCATCACTTTCTGTATAACCGTACAAAACCTTGAAACCGCAATTCATAATATGCTTTGTCGTATCAACCATCAAATCACGAAAGCGTGAGTCAAAGGGTGCCTCAAATTTGCATATCTCTCGCGTTAATTTAGTAAAACTGCGTCCGTCCAGCCTTGCTGCTATATACATTCCCGGAACTATATATTGATCAATGCTTTGTTCATACACTCGCATCCGCTTATCAAAATCGTCAAATTTCATTATCTAAAGCTCCTTCCATTCGCGTAAAAACTTCTTGGGCACGCTTTCCGTAAGCCACACACCGTTGGCCGAAAGGTAAAACTTGTAGCCCGCTCTTGCCATCTCGCCTGCCAGCACTGTGTAGATAAACGGCTCTCCATGTCTTTTGCCTACATTATGCGCTGTTTCGACATTCGCCGACAAATGCACATACAGCCTTTGCTTGGCGATAAGTCCCTGTCTGTTGATGCTCGCAACATATTTAACGCCAGTCCCGTGATATAAAAGCTCCGGCGGCACAACCTCCCGAAGCTCCACATCAACCTTCACGGAATGCCCCTGATTTGCTCTGATTCTCTTCTTATCCTCGTTGAATGCGAAACGCTGCTTGCCATCTTCGGCAACAATCTGCTCCAGCATAAGCATATTAAATGCTTCAATACGATTAAAGGCAACAAGCAGCGCCTCCACCTGCGCCCAACCATGCACATCCAGCTCAATGCCGACTGCTTGCGGTTTATGCCGCAGCACCAGCGCCAAAAATCTTCCCCATTCGTTCAAGCTCTTGCTCATAGCATTTCCCCACCTTATAAAAAAGCAGAACTCCCGAAACTATAGCCATAGTCCCCGGAGTTCTGCTTCTTCTTACGATTATAAATTTTTGCCGAAGCCTTGACCTTAGTAATCGGCTTCACATTTCCCCAGTTGCCTCGTTTGGAGGCGTTGACTATCTTTTGCTGTTTTTTCGACATTTTCTCATAGCTTACAAATCTTTCCATATGCTTATTCCTCCATTATCTGTTCTGTTTTATGAAAATAGCTTGCTGATATGCTAATCTTAACACAGCAGCAAGCTATAATCATGGAAAAAAACATGCGCACTTAAATTCCCGCTCTGCATTGCATTTGCTCCCTCAGCTTTTTCCTGATAAGCTCCTTAAACGCTTCCGGCTCACGCACCTTAACCGTCGGCCCAAAGCTCAGCACACGGAAAAGCATTTCGGTTTCATCGCCCTTGTCGTATTGCACTGTTAAAAGGTAATGCGACTCGTCCAGCTTTTCCGTTTCCTTCGCCAGGTCGGAAAAATGCATCAATGCGCGCACCATCGTACTGCGTTCATCCTCAATTTCCAGAACAAGAGTCTGCTTGGAAAGCTCTCCCTTCTTCAAGTTTTTTATATGCTCAACTGCCTCGCCAGCTTCTACGGATATTATTCTGCCTAAATTCAGCGTAACCTGCTTACGCGCGGCTATTGCCTGCAGGCGAAACTTATCGTCCTTGGCCGAATATTCCAAGGACACCGGCACCAAATCCGTCCAGACAATAATCGTTCCCTTATTGCTCCGGTACGAAGCATTCAGATAACGCTTTTCCCGCACGGCATGAAGAATTTCCCTAAAGTTTGCTCTGTATTTGGGATTGGTATAAGCATCGCCATCCACAAAGCGGTCGAAAAAGACAAACTGCTCAGGCCTGTACAAAGGCTCTACAGACTGCAAAGCAGCCTGCTGCTTCGTGATCTCCTCATCAGAAAAGAATAAGCTGATTTTTTCATCAAGCAGCAAGGTTTTCAGCCATCTTTTCTGCAGAGCAGTCAAAGGCATCGTCGGCTTATTTTTCAGCGGCGTCCCAAGCTCCGGCGTCAGCAGTTTCCATGTACCGTCAGCAAGTGCAGGCAAAAGCTGCAGCACGCTGTCGCCATAAGCCCCCTCGCAGACAAGCTGCTGCATGCTTGCTGCAGACAGTTTTCCTTCAAGCGCCTTTGTCAGCACCTTCGCCACAACATTATAATATGTTCCGTAAATCTCACTGAACACTGTGCTCATTTACGCTTCACCTGCTTTCTTCACGCCATACATAGCGTACACCTCAGCCAAATCCTGCCGGAACTTTTCGGTCACAGCCTTATTGCTGCAGGAAAAGCCTTCAATACGGCCGATAAAGGTACGCAGCCAGGGCAGCATTTCGCCTGCATCATGCACATCGGCAATAAAACGATAATGCTCAGCATCTGTTTTTTCCACTCGTCCGCAGCGCTTTTCCCGCTCCAGACATTGCAGAATATACGGCTCGTCACTGCTGATGCGCACGACAAGTTCTACATGCTCCAAGGCATCAGCAGCGGCAGGCCCTCTGTTCATAGATACGCCCCAAAGATGCTGCTCCATCTGCTCAGCCTTAACGCAAAACTTATCGTAATCACGCACAGGCTTAGCTTCCAGAACACGTTCAAGATTATCCAGACGGCAGAAAATAATCCTATGCGCCTTAAAGAACCAGCACATCACATAACGCCTGCCGCTTTGCGTGCTTACGTAAATCTTCAGCGGCAACACGCGGAAAGAAATGTTCTTGCCTCTGGAAGAACAGCTTTCAATACGCACGCACTGTCTGCGCTCCATCGCCGCCAGCAAATCAAGCAAAACGTCACTCTCCAAGGCATGCAACAGATAATGATGCTTATAGGAAAATACGCTGCTGCCCGCAGCAAATTTATCCTCTATAAAGCTGCCCACAACACCTATCTGATTCGTTTCGGCAAAAAAGCTCACAGCCTCACGCCACGCCGCCAAATCAACTTCATCCCTGCTGCGCTCATAATATAATTCCCGCCCGCATTTTTCATTTTCTATTAAACCAAGCTCTGCATATTCTGCCAATTTCTTACGCACAGTGGAAATATCTAGCGCCACTGGTTCGTCAAAACAAGATAAATACGCTGCATCCAGCCTTTCCATAAGCTGACGCAGAGTAAATTTTTCACCAGGCTGCAAAATATCCAGCAGAAAAAAATGCAGCATGATATCATTAGCCGTAAAGCTCTTGGCTTTTAATGCTTTATAAAAAGGATTATGCCGGATTTTTCTGCTGTCTACGGAAATAAAGCAGTTCTTACCGCCGGCATTCTGGCGGAAATACATATACTCACCCAGCCAGCTTTCAATGCGTCTGCGCTCGTTATCATAGCTGCGAGCGCTTTTATCCGCAAAATCAGCTCTGCTCTTAAAGCCAAAGACATAAAAATCACGCATCAGCTGCCGTATATTATCAAAGTTTTTTATTAACTCATTAAAAGCCATGAGCAGCACCCTCCTTCCGCAGCAATTCCGCTAAACAGTATTCCCAAAAATACGCTGATAATTCAGTGTTGCTTTTTTACTTAAGCACTGATTTATCCTTAGTATATCACACATCAACGACAGATTTTGTCTATGTCAGACAATCGAATACACTCTAACATAAAAAAGTAAATAAGTTTTTTTCTGCGTTACAAGCAACAAGAAAAGCGCAGCTATCAACATACTTTATGCATGTATAACAGCTACGCTTTTGGATTACTGCAGATACTTCAAAAACAACGCATTAAGCTCGTCGTATCCATGCCTGCGTTCCTCCGGCAGGCTCCTGATTTTCTCTTTAAGACGCGGAAATTCTTCTTCAATAAAATTATTTATCTCGTCCACTCTCGGAATCAGCTTCAGCTCCGGCACCTCCATCTTAATGCGCAAAAGCTCCTGTACGGATTCATAAAGATATGCAGGCAAATCAGCTGCAACCAATTCTGTAAAACGCATTGGTGGCGGAGTATTGGTCCTTAAAATCCATCTGCAGGCAAGCAAAGGCCGCAAAACATAAAAGTACTTTTTAGCTCGCACCATCTCTCCCCGCAGATACTCCCGATAGTTGCCTTCTGCCATATTCAAGTAATGATAAAGTCCGCTCTTCGCGGAAAAATAGTTTTCCATAAGGGGAATAAATTCTTGGCTGAAAGCAGTTTCCCTATAAACAATCGGTGATTTAAACCACTCGAATACCGACGGATTGGAACGATGCAAAAGCCTCAACGCCTTCTGCAAATCCCAGCCGTTGACATCCAGCAAATCGTTGATGGGGAATTCCAGTACATCTCTCGTCTGTTCTAATTTTAAATAATAATCATGCGGACGCACATAAATAAAGCGTACATCAAAATCACTGTCCGGAGATTCAAAGCCCCATGCACGGCTTCCCGATTCTACTGCGTGGAGAATCCTTACATTTTCCTGTTTTTCTATCTGCTGCAATTTTCCAATGATAATTTTTCGCATTGTCACCACACCTCACCCTCGCTACGCGTTAATTGTATTTTACACTACGAGCGCCGGAAAATCATTGATAAAAATATGCGCACTTGTGAGCTTAAAGGTTATGTGCGGATTTTGCCGAAAGCCTCAGCCCTCATCCTTGATATTTTCTATTTCGTCCTGCACATCATTACGCCGCTCTTCCAAATCGTCGTAGCTTTCACCGTTAGCTTCTCTTTCCGCTATTTCGTCCTCTATATCTGACTTTTCTTCTTCAAGATCCAAAAGCTCTTCTCTCGAAGCATATGCATAGTTATCTCGAGAAAAAACAAGCGGCATAACCGCAAATAATGACATTATCAGCAAAACCTTAGCTATTATACTTTTTATTTTCACAATTGCACCTTCCAGACATATTTTCCAAATTGTCATTGCGCATGTTCCTGCCAATATGTTATCTATTTTTGCTTACCACTCCAAGGTCAGGCCAACACCAACTTCTTGCACCGTCAGCTCCTTATGCAAAGCAAATTTAGCCGCCAAATTAGTACAATGGCAGGGATAGATAGTCCCCTCAACATTTTGCTTCAGATAATCTACTGTTGCCACTGTCTGCTGTGAGTGGCCGCTAAAAAGATGCAAGCCACCAATAATACTCTTAATCACTCTGCAGCCTGTTACCTGCTTGGCATACTCAGCAATATTGCAAATGCCTGCATGAGAGCAGCCTGTTATTATATATATTCCGTCCTTCTGCTTATAGACCAGCGCCGAATCATCCAGCACATAATCATCGTGCCAGCCATCCGCCAGGCAATGCTCTCCCACAGGCTTTTTATTTTCAAAGTCATTCACTCTGGGAATCTCTCCCAAAAACACAAGCTGCTCATCAAGCCATAGAGGCTCTCTTGTCAGCTTAAACGCAAACCTGTCCTGAAGATAAGCCTCCGATACGGGAAGTGAAATACTCAGACCTTCTGCTTTTTTAGGCTCCATAATTCCGGGATGAGCTATAAGCAAGAGCTTGTTCTGCCTCTTGGGGTAGAAAGCAAGACCACCGGTATGATCATTATGCCCATGTGAAATAATCACAGCATCAAGAGATTCAAGCTCTATACCCAGCCTTTCCGCATTCTTCAGATACACATCGCTATAGCCGGTATCAAAAAGATATTTTTTACCGCTATTTTCTATGTATATGCTTAAAGCAGGTTCAGCGAGATAATATTGATCAATATACGTATTGTTGTCTGCAATGACTACCAGTTTCATTAGCATGCTCCTTATTTTCCTTATTATATTAATTATATCATGCTTGTATAAATCATAACACATGAATCAAAAATGAAAAGCCCTAAACCTCAAAACATCTTCAGCGAGGAACTTTTCAGCCAACAACTTTTTGAATGCCACGCATAGTTTTAAGAAATCATATACTTTTTGTTTACTCTTAAACTCGTTGACAGCCAAAAACCTGTCTGCTAAACTATATTCAAAAGGAATTTCTTCTTCCGAAGCGTTTCCTTTCCCGCCATCTTTCAGGGAAGCTGGCTCTGGGATGGCGGGATTCTCAAGGTATATTGAGTGAAGGCCTCGCGGAGTCGACGTCTTTTCAGACGCCTGCCGTGTTATGGATTCACTTAATAAAAGGATGAGCTTGCAAGCCATAGTTCCGGTTAAAAACGGGAGTAGCCACGGTTTGAAGCTCATCCTTTATTTTGTAATAATCTTAGAAAACTTTCTTCTTCCCAGATTTGCCAAACACAAAATTTAGTACTATAATAGGAAATGCATTTTTGATATATTTATTGTTTTCGAGAGGGGTTAAAAAATGCTTTTAAACGAAAAAAATTCACGTCTGACCTTATGTGGTGAGCTAGCACTTTTGGTTGCGGTAATCATCAACAGCTTCAGCGTCGTGCTCATGCTCTACTCCGGTTCCGGCATCAGCGCCATCAGCAGCGTTCCCTTTGCCTTCAGTGAAGCCTTTCCTAAGCTCACACTTGGTACCTGGACCTACATTTTCCAGGGACTGCTTATCGCCAGCCTGATGTACATGCGCAAAAAATTTATCGCGTCTTATATGTTTAGCTTTGTTGTAGGCTTTGTGTTCAGCCAATTCCTTGATTTGTTTGAGCTGTATATCAACATGCTACCGCAGGCCTTTTCCTGGCGTGTACTGTATTTTGTCGTAAGCTATATTTTAATCTGCATCGGCATTGCTTTGTCCAACCGCTGCGGCCTGCCCATTATCCCTACGGATCTGTTCCCGCGTGAGTTGAGTACCATTATAAAAATTGAGTACGCCAAAATCAAAATTACCTTTGACGTCACCTGCCTGGCTATCACCGCACTGCTGACACTGTTCTTGCTGGGACACATAGACGGATTGGGAATCGGCACTATTTTAGCAGCCTTTACCATGGGTAAAGGCGTAGCCTATGCCGGTCAATATTTAGATAAAAACTTTCAGTTCATGCCCTATTTACAGAAAAACTAAAGAGAGATTACTGTGAAGCGCAGCATTAAGAAGCTTGATTTTAACATCAAA
>ENA-OOXF01000449-OOXF01000449.1-human-gut-metagenome-genome-assembly--contig:-NODE-449-length-32028-cov-3.885184_pt1 | contig 32028 bp, 26 predicted proteins | sample MGYA00241586_ERZ501341 | MGnify/ENA primary metagenome ERZ501341 (study PRJEB25962, sample SAMEA2042985) | human gut metagenome | biome: human gut; feature: human-associated habitat; material: faeces... | reverse complement strand
AAGGTACAGAACGGATACGGATCGCCTGCGGAAATGAGGAGAAAATGACAAAGATCAGAACAAGATACGCACCCAGCCCTACCGGTAAAATGCATGTAGGTAATCTGCGGTCCGCATTATATGAATTTTTGATTGCAAAGCATGCCGGCGGAGATTTTATGCTCCGCATCGAGGATACAGATCAGGAACGTTATGTGGAAGGTGCTACCGAGATCATCTATCGTACCCTGGAGAAGACCGGACTGGTACATGACGAAGGCCCGGATAAGGACGGCGGTTATGGTCCTTACGTGCAGAGTGAACGTATGAAAACCGGTATTTATATGAAATATGCCAAGGAACTGATCGATAAGGGAGAAGCTTATTACTGTTTCTGTGACAAGGAGAGACTGGCTTCCCTGAAGACCGAAGTTGTGGACGGTAAGGAGATCACCGTATATGACAAGCACTGCCTGCATTTAAGTAAAGAAGAGGTTGAGGCGAATCTCGCAGCGGGAAAACCACATGTTATCCGTTTTAACATGCCTACAGAAGGCACAACAACATTCCATGATGAGATTTACGGAGATATTACAGTGCCGAATGAGGAACTGGACGATCTGATCCTGATCAAGTCAGACGGATATCCGACATATAATTTTGCCAATGTTGTCGATGATCACCTGATGGGAATTACACATGTAGTGCGCGGTAATGAATATCTGTCATCTGCACCGAAGTATAATAAGATCTATGAAGCTTTTGGATGGGATGTACCGGTATATGTTCATTGTCCGCTTATTACAGATGAGAACCATAAGAAACTGAGTAAACGTTGCGGACACTCTTCTTACGAAGATCTGATCGAGCAGGGATTTGTGACAGAGGCAGTTGTAAACTACGTAGCACTTCTTGGATGGTCACCGGAAGGAAATCAGGAGATCTTCTCACTGGAAGAACTGGTAAAAGCATTTGATTTCCATCGAATGAACAAGTCACCGGCTGTATTCGATCTTGGAAAACTGAAGTGGATGAATGGGGAATATATCAAGGCTATGGACTTCGATAAGTTTTATGAAAGAGCCGAGAAGTATGTCCGCGATGTTATTACAAAAGATTATGATCTGAAGAAGATTGCAGCACTGGTAAAATCAAGAATTGAGATTTTCCCGGATATCGAGGAACAGATTGATTTCTTTGAAGCAGTACCGGAATATGATACAGCTATGTACTGCCATAAAAAGATGAAAACGAATGAAGAAAATTCACTGGAAGTATTAAAAGAAGTTCTGCCGCTGCTGGAAGCTCAGGAAGATTACAGTAATGATGCATTATTTGCACTTCTTAAAAAGTATGTTGATGAGAAGGGCGTGAAAGTAGGATATGTAATGTGGCCAATCCGTACTGCAGTTTCCGGAAAACAGAGCACGCCGGGTGGTGCAACAGAGATTATGGAAATTCTTGGAAAAGAAGAATCTGTAAAACGTATTAAAGACGGAATTGAATTATTAAGCAAGTAAGGGGATTCTATGAGTTTAAATCATGCTCAGACAGAGGCAGTCGCCCATAATAAAGGACCATGTATGGTCCTTGCCGGTCCCGGTTCAGGGAAAACTCTAACCATTGCAAAGAGAATAGAATATCTGATCATGAAGCATAAGGTAAGACCAGAAGAAATTCTGGTCATTACCTTTACTAAGTATGCGGCTTGGGAGATGAAAAACAGGACCCGAAGTATATGTGGTCCTTCTTCTTATGCAGTAACATTCGGCACATTTCATGGAATATATTATGGAATTTTGAAATGGGCGTATCGCCTGAATCAGTCGAATCTTTTGTCGGATGAAGAAAAGTACAGGATATTAAGAGAAATTTTACCCGGAATTGACTGGGATCAGGAACCGGAGGCAGATGAAGAAAAAGATTATCTGCAGGAACTGGCGATTGAGATAGGAAATGTAAAAAATAACTGTATGGATATTGAAGAATATGAGCCGGTGAAATATACGACAGAGAAATTCCGCAAACTGTACAGAACCTATGAGGAGACAAAAAAGAAATATCGTAAAATTGATTTTGAGGATATGCTGATACAGTGCAGAGATCTTTTTATGAAACGGCCGGATATCCTGAAAAAATGGCAGGAAAAATTTCAGTATATTCTTGTAGATGAATTTCAGGATGTGAATCAGGCACAATATGATGTGGTACGGATGCTGGCGGCGCCTCAGGACAATCTGTTTGTGGTAGGGGATGATGATCAGTCAGTGTATGGATTCAGAGGGGCAAAGCCGGGAATCATGAAGGAATTTATGAAGGATTATCCAACGGCCAGACAGATCCTTCTGGATGTCAATTATCGCAGCAGCGGATATATTGTAAAAGGGGCTCTGCGCGTGATCGGAAATAATAAAATCCGGTTTGAAAAAAAGATAGAGGCATTCAGAAAACCAGATGAGACAGTTCATGTTCAGGAAGTAAAAGATCCGGTGCAGGAAGCGGAATATGTGTTGGAAAGGATTCGCGAATACCGGGAAAAAGGTGTATCGTATACGGAAATGGCTGTATTGTACAGGACAAATGTGGATGCAAGGGCAATGTCAGAACTGATGACGGAGTATCAGATCCCGTTTGTGATGAAAGAACATCTGAATAACATTTATGAGCATTTTATAGCGCTTGATATGATCAGTTATCTCCGTTTGTCACAGGGAGAATATGACAGAAAATATTTTCTCCAGATTGCGAACCGGCCAAACCGCTATCTTACAAGAGAGAGTATGAAGACAGGAAATGTTTCTTATGAATCACTCCGGAGATATTACCGGGATAAAGACTGGATGGTTGACAGAATCGATCAGCTGGAATGGGACATGAAGATGATCTGTGACAAGACACCATATGCAGCCATTCAATATGTACGGAAACGCATGGGATATGATGAGTTCCTGAAGGAATATGCAGCATACAGAAAGATTTCTTCGGAAGATCTTTTTGCAGTGCTCGAAGAAATCTGGCAGAACTCCAAGGGGTATGGCACCATAAAAGAATGGTTTGAACATATTGAAAGTTATGGAAAAATGCTGAAAGAACAGAATAAGAAAAACGGAGAAAAAGAAGGGGTAAACCTGATGACAATGCATGCTGCAAAGGGACTTGAGTTTGATACCGTATTTGTGATTGAAGCAAATGAGGGAAGCTGCCCATACAAGAAAGCAACTGCCGACGAAGAAATAGAAGAAGAACGCCGGCTTTTTTATGTGGCGATGACAAGAGCGAAGAGAAAGCTGGTTATCAGTTATGTAAAAGAAAAAAACGGGAAAGATCTTCTCCCTTCCCGTTTTGTATCCGAATTACTCCTCAATGTCTGATTCGTCGAATTCCTGAGAATCCATCCATTCATCAAATGCATCCGCTGCAATTTCATATTCTTCATCGTCTTCAATGTTGCCGAGGTCAGGTTCGCCGTCCTCGGTTTCATTATACTGATAAAGATAAACATCACCAGCTTCATTCGGCTCAAGATTTTCGTCCAGAGGCAGCAGGGCAATGTATTCCTTGCCTGCAGCTTCATATACTGTGAGGATTGCACATTCGATGACTTCGTCATTGTCAAGTGTAAGCTCTACTGTGGTGTAGCCTTCTGTTTCCTTTGTGTCGCTCATATCATAGTCTCCTTTACTAATTTTAAAACTTATCTTAACTTTAACAAAGAAAGCGATAAAAAGCAAGATGATAGTAGTCAAACAGACAAAAATGTTGTAGAATGTAGCTGTATGTAACGCAATAATAAGGAGGAATAACAACATGATGAAGAAGAGAATGTTAGGAGTGATCGCAGTATTACTCGTATGCATTTTCGCATTATCCGCATGCAAAAAGGAAGCAGGAAAACCAGTGGATAATGCAGTCAGTGAGGATACAACAGATGATTCGGAGGATACAGATCAGACAGATGATGCAGGAAAGTACAAATTTGGCTTTTCTGTAATTGATATGCAGAATCCGTATTTTATAACACTTGAAGAGGCCGTACAGCAGGTCGTGGATAAAGAAGAGTGCACAATGGTAGTAAAAGACCCGTCATCGGATGCGGATACGCAGGCGGAGCAGATACAGGAGATGATCGATGAGGGGATTAATGCAATCTTTCTTTGCCCGGTAGACTGGGAAAAGATTACTCCGTCATTACAGGCTTTGCAGGAGGCTGGTGTGAAGATCATCAATATAGATTCACAGGTGAAAGATACAGACTATATAGATGCCTATGTCGGTTCTGATAACAGCGAAGCGGGTAAGCTCTGTGGTAATGACCTGATTGAAAAGTATCCGGATGGCGGGACAGTGGCGATTCTGGAGGCAACAAAGCAGAATTCGATCAATGACCGTATTACGGGATTTGAGCAGACAATTGCCAAAGCGGAAAAAGGATTTGAAGTCGTAGCAAGAGAAGATACCAACGGAACGTTCGACAGTGCACTGGAAGCTGCAAAAAAGATCCTGAATGAACAGCCGGATATTACTGCGATTATGTGTGGAAATGATCAGATGGCAGTCGGTGCCAAAACAGCTATGAATGTAGCAGAGCAGGGGCAGATTCTCATTTATGGAGTAGATGGTTCTCCGGATATTAAGAAGGAACTGAAAAAGACAGAGAATCAGATTGCCGGAACAGTGGCACAGTCTCCAATCAGTATGGGAAAAGATGCTGCAAATACAGTTCTTAACATTTTAAATGGAAAAGATTATGAAAAGGAAATCAAAGAAAATGTGTTCATGATCAATCAGGAGAATGTTGACATGTACGGAGTAGATGGCTGGCAGTAACAGCGGAAAGGACAGAGCATGAAGAAAGTTTCGGGCAGCCCATTGCCTTTGGGTGTGACATATAAAAATGGAAGGGCGAATTTTGCCATGGAGGTCCCGGAAGGGAAAACATGTAAGCTTCTGCTCTATCGGAAAGGAGAAGCCAGCTTGCTGGCTTCTTATGTTTTTTCTGACCGGATTGGTTCGGTGTGTTATATGGCGGTTGACGGACTTAAGGAAGAGGCATATGAGTATAATTATGACATAGATGGCGAGAGTGTGACGGACTCTTATGCAAAGGCGCTTTCCGGAAAGGAAGTATGGTTTAAAAACATAGAAATATCGGAAAAAAGTAAAGAAAATGTGCGCGGTATATTTTATGAAGATCATTACGACTGGGAGGCAGATCAGTCGCCACGGATACAGGAAGAAGAACTGATTGCCTATGCAATACATGTCCGTGGATTTACAAAAGATACTCATTCAAAAGTGAAGAACAAAGGAACATTTCAAGGGGTAATTGAGAAAATTCCTTATCTAAAAGATCTGGGAATTAACCAGATCCAGTGCATGCCTGTCTATGAGTTTGAAGAAGCAGGAATGCGGGTAAATTACTGGGGCTATGGTCCGGGATATTATTTCGCACCGAAAAGTGCTTATGCCAAGGACGGTGATGGAGTAAAAGGATTAAAAGATCTTGTGAAGTATTGTCATAAGGCTGGTATTGAAGTTGTGCTTGAGATGCCATTTGCAGAAGGTATTTCCGGGCTGATGGTGACAGACTGTCTGAGAAATTATGTGATGGAATATCATGTGGATGGATTTATACTGAATCCATACAATGTGCCGATGGATATCATTTTAAAAGATCCAATTCTTTCAGGAGTCCGGATTTTAAGACATGCAGAAGAATTTCAGAATGTGATGCGTCGTTTCTTGAAAGGTGACGAAGGTGTTGTAACGGATGTGATGTATCAGACAAGAAAACGATGGGATCTGGAAGGCATTTATAATTGTATTACAACTCACACTGGATTTACACTGAAAGATCTTGTGTCCTATGATGGCAAGCATAATGAGGCGAATGGAGAAAACAATCAGGATGGACCGGATTATAATTATAGCTGGAACTGTGGCGCAGAGGGCGAGACAGATGATCCAAATGTAAACGGACTTAGAAGGCGCCTTATAAAGAATGCATTTGCAGCGCTTTTGTGCAGTCGCGGCCCGGCGATGTTTTTTGCGGGCGATGAGTTCTGTAACACCCAGTTTGGAAACAACAATGCGTATTGTCAGGACAATATCATTTCATGGCTCGACTGGAGCAGGCTTGAGAAATTCAAGGAAATCCATGATTTCGTGCGTCATATGATTCAGTTCAGGAAAGAGCATCCTATACTCAGAAAGATGACAAAGCCTTCATCCTGCCAGTTCCCGGAAATCAGTGTGCACAACGGTACACCGTTCAATGCCTCGACTGATTACAAGACAAAGCTTATCGGCATCATGTATGCCGGAAGAAATGAGGAGGACACGGAGGATGATATTGTATTCTATTGCATGAATGCATATTGGGAGCCGCTTGTGATGCAGCTTCCAGTGCTTCCGAACGGAAAACACTGGCATGTGGACACCAACACCAATGCAGAGTATTTTGACGGAGAGGACTTCACGGCAAAGACAGAGCTTTTGGGTGTCAACACCATAAGAGTTCCTGCGAGAACCACGATAATACTTGTGGCAGAGTAACAATAAAATCTGTTGCCTGCATACAGACAGGACGTATCAGCGTTTGGTTCTCAGTGATTATGAATAGATATCGTTTTAATAAAAAAACAGCCCTGCACATATTGTGATATGTGCAGGGCTGTTTTTCGTTACGGTTTTGGCTTAGACTGTAACATTTCCCCCTTTCATTTTTCAATATATTTTATGTGACATTTGCATCAGCAGCCGGTGATGGTTGTGAAGTGATACCGGAAGGCCTTGTATATATCACATAATCAGTTGTGAGTTGGACAAATTTCGTCTGTGAATCCAAGAAAATAATTGGGTGTGACACCAAAAATTGTACTTAAATGGCAAATGACAAAAATGTCAGGCACTCTACGGCCTGTCCTGTAGCCTGAAATAGTTGATTCTGCACAGCACATGATTTCAGAAAGAGCAATGTTGGTCAAGTTGTGGAGCCTCATCAGATAATCAAGCCTGTCAGGCACAGTTGTACTAATGGTTGATAGTTGCTTTTCTTGTAAAAAGACATTAATTTTATTCATAAACAAATTGTAACACAATAATCATAAAAAACAACAAATATCTGAAAAAATACGAAAAAAATAGAAAACTTAAAATTACAATTTTAAATCCAGCCACCATCAAAAGTGATTATCTGTCCGGTCAGGTAATCAGGTGCAGTGATAATAGAGTAAGTCATGTCTGCAGCCTCATCGGCTGTGGCAAAGCGTCCGGCAGGGATTTCATCGGCAAGCTCAGCGCGTTCTGTCTCATCAAAGCAGCGGTTCATATCGGTATCTATGACACCGCAGGCTATGGCATTTACCGGAATATGCGATGGCGCAAGCTCCTTGCCGAGTGCCTTGGTAAATGCATTTATACCGCCCTTGCAGGCTGAGTATGCCACCTCGCAGGATGCTCCGACATTGCCCCAGACAGAGGAAATCTGTAGTATGCGGCCACATTTATCGGCAACCATATAAGGGATGACGAGCTTTGTAAAGTTGAAAACACCGGTCAGATTTATCGCCACGATATTGTTCCATTCCTCCGGTGTCATGTCGCTCAGCAGCCCGATATGCGATATGCCGGCATTGTTAATGAGCACATCTATATGGCCAAAATGGGAAATGGTATTCGTAACCATATCCTTGGCAAAGAAAAAGTCTCCTACATTTCCGGTGTAGCATAGCACCTCAATTCCGTATGCACAGTGAAGCTCATCAGCCAGAGCCTTTAGCCTGTCAGATGAATTGCGGCAGCAAAGCGAGAGGTTATAGCCACAGGAAGCCAGCTTTTTGGCAATGGCGGCACCGATACCGCGTGAAGCTCCGGTTATTATAGCTGTTTTATTTATGTGATTGGTGTGATTTATGTGATTTGTCTGATTTGTCATGATATTCTCCTTATAATTTATATACCGTGGTGCTAAGCCGGTCGCTACGCTGCCGGGCCGGCTTCATAGTATAAAGAAAATAATTACGTGATTAAATTACAGTTCTGCCATGGGTATGATACCTCGTTGTGAGGCTGGGCACAACAGTGTAAATTTTTATCTTATACAGCATAAATCATACCATAAATATATATTATGGGGTAGACAAAATTTATACATTGTGATATTATTTAATAGTTGCAAAACGAATTGCAGACGGCGTGTGGCTCAGTTTGGTAGAGCGCTACGTTCGGGACGTAGAGGTCGCAAGTTCGAATCTTGTCACGCCGATTTATTTATGTATCTGAATAGTTATAGACTGTATTATTTTGGAGCACGCGCATAGCGTGTTTTTTTTGTTACTGTTCAGTGTGAATAGTAACTTTTTTTATTTAGTTCTTTGTAAATCAAAATAATATATTGCTTTATTGGTAAAAATAATGGTAAAATAGTACTAGTGTATTGGCTTGATTTAGGAAAGGTACAGGAAATAGAGGATATGAATATTGTTTCACAAATGTGTGCCATTGCGGTGATGTTCGTAATAATGTATTTTTATATTTCGCAGAAAAAGATTATATTACATACATCGAAGGCTTTTGTTGAGGTATGGATTGCAGGCCTGCTGTCACTTTTCTTTGATATTTTCTCACTTGTTGCAATTGAAAAAAGAAGCGGATATCATCTTACTGCTACCAATATTATCTGCAAATTATATCTCTGGACGGTTACATGGGTTGCCATGGTGGCCTTCTGGTATATTTGTGTGGATATTTTCAGGAAAAAAGAGCTTGAGCGCAAGTGGAGAAAGCGGCTGTGGATATTTGGAATCTCCACTGATATTCTGATAATGGTCGTACCGATTAAAATTTATGATTCGGATAATATAGTTTATACATATGGTCCGGCTGTTATTATAACATATGCAGTAACTGTAATTCTGCTGGCGCTTATTCTAATGCTGACAAAAAAATACAGTCAGGCTATAAATCCGAGAAGAAGAAAGAGCATGCAGGTCTGGGTTGCTCTTATGTTTATATCGGCGGTTATTCAGTTTATAGATAAAAAAATATTGATTGTCAGCTTTGCGAGTGTGATAGGTGTGCTTATCATTTTTATTATGCTTGAAAATCCGATGGCAAATATTGACAGGGATACAGGATTTTTCAACCTCAATGCCCTTTTTGAATATATGAAGGAGGCATATGGACAGGGGAATGATGTATCGATAGTGTGTATTCGCTATGGAAGCAATGAAAATGATTTTTTTACCCGCGAGATGGAAAAAAGTATTTTTTATGAGGTGGTTTCTTTTATAAATAAGCTGCCTGATAATTATGTTTTTAGAAGCTCGGCAAACGAGTATCTGCTGGTTTTTGAGAATACTGATAGTGCAGAAAAAACAATCGGAATATTGGAACGCAGGTTCGACAAGCCATGGGGCGGTGACAATATGACGATGCTGTTTGGGGAAATATATTATCTAAGGTCTACTGAGCTTGTGCGGAGACCATCGGATATACTGGGGCTTTTTCAATATGCCAAGCGTAACAGAGCTGAGTTTACGGGGCGCGGCGTGATGCTCATAAATAATGAAGTCATTGAGCACATATATGATGAGAATTCGGTTGAGAATGAGATAATAGAGGCATTGCGCGATAACCGTGTTGAGGTATTTTACCAGCCTATTTATAACACTAAAACGCATAAATTCACCTCTGCGGAGGCGCTTGTCAGAATAAGGTCGCGCGAGGGAAATATCATACCTCCTGGCAGGTTTATTGCTGTAGCTGAGAAGCGGGGACTCATTTTAAGGCTTGGAGAGCGCGTGTTTGAGATAGTGTGCAGATTTATTGTACAGCATGATATACATGCGATGGGAATTGAGTATATTGAATGCAACCTGTCAGTGGTGCAGTGTGCTTATGACCATTTAGCGCAGGATTTTATTGCAATTATGGAGAAATATCATGTGGATGCAAATGATATTGTACTTGAGATTACAGAGTCTGCATCTATCACTGAAAAAAAGATACTGCTTGATAATATGAATGCCCTGCGTAAGGTGGGAGTGAGGTTTGCGCTGGATGATTTTGGCACAGGTCAGTCAAATTTAAGCTATATTGTTGATATGCCGATTGACATTGTGAAATTTGACAGAGGCATGACAAATGCATATTTTGATAACGGAAAGGGCAAGCCGGTTATGGATGCCGCAATGGGCATGATTCAAAAGTTAAAGCTTGAGATTGTTTCTGAGGGAATCGAGGAGAAGGAGCAGTTTGCAAAGCTGGATGAGCTTGGAATAGATTACATTCAGGGCTATTATTTCTCAAAACCGAGAAATGCTGCTGAGTTTATTTCATTCATAGAAAGTAATAATGCATAGTTTATTTCATTCATAGAAAGCAATAATGCATAGTTTATTTTATTCATACAAGATAATAATGATATGAGGGGCAAAAGGTATTTTGCCCCTCATTTATGATTAATCAGATTACTACATGCTACGCATTCACGTAATCTGACTACACCTCGAAATCCGCTAATTTTCTGCGTCCCCGCAGCAAATTGCTACTTTCTCGGTGTGGTGCGTGTCACTAAGGTATACATCGAATTGCATGCAAGCATGCATCGATGATACCTTTTGAACCTTTAATCATAATATTTGGGTAGAAATGTTTCCATATGGCAGGGGCACCTATGAATCTTGAGCAATAATTATTTTTATTTTTTCTGAAAATTCACTTTTTTTGTCTTTTTATTTAGAAAATACTGGCATCACATGATGCAAAGAGTTAGGAGGAAAATAAAATAAGTTCAATAGATAATAGAATCCAATGGTTGGAAGGTGAGATATTAGAGATTCAGGAAAGGCTGGAGACCATCACTGAGGAAGGGACAATCTATCCAACACAAAAGGATGGAAATGTTAAATGGTATGTTTGGAAAAATGGCAGAAGAGAGTATTTATCAAAGAAAAATGATAAAGAAATCAGAAATCTTGTCAATAAAAAATATCTGGAGCTTTATTTGAAGGATACAATAAATGAGCTCAGACTACTCGAGACAAACAGGAAGGCCCGGAAAAAATATAAAACCGATTATGCCCAGAAAATGTTGAAGCAAAAACATTATAGCAGTATACTTTTAGCAGTTGATAAGAAGGAAAATGAAGAGACAAATGAAAAGACACAGGTTCCTAACCCTGAAGCACTCAAGTTTTATACTAAAATGGGAATTATAGTGCGGTCAAAATCAGAAGTAATTATTGCGACAGCCTTGTATGATAATAATATAAAGTTTGAGTACGAGAAGGCGATTAAAATCTCAGATGGTATTTATTATCCCGATTTTACGGTTGAGAAGAAAAATGGCGATATAATTCTGTGGGAGCATCTTGGCTTGATAGACAATCCTGATTATCGAAATAAAGCTTATCGAAAGATATTGAAATATAACGAAAATGGATATTATCAGGGAAAAAATCTTATATTGACATATGAAACAGCGGAAAGTCCATTGGACCCAATGGACGTAGAGCATGAAATAGAAAAAATGTGCAGGTGATAAAATGCTCAAAAAATTACGAAGAAAATTTATAGCCATAGCAATGTTATGAGTTTCAATTGTTCTTATTGCAATTGTAGGCACGATAAACATCGCAAACTATATAAGTACAAACGAGGCGTTGGATGCATGTCTTAAGCTGATTGACGGAAACGGAGGAACATTCCCGGATCTTTTAGATACAGAAAACGCAAACACAGATACATTCGGCAATACAGCAGATGAAAGTACAAATAAAGGGACTCCCACGCTCAAAGAGCCACCATCCGGCAGAACAGATGTACAGCCACCGGAGGATATGAATTTACAGTCGTATTGTAGATTAAAAATATTTTTTTACATGCATTTTACACACTAATGATTTTGCATTTTACATTTCCCCATTACTATATCAGTTGTAACAAACAAAGAAACAAATTCAAGAAAGTAATGAAAGAGGAAATTAAAATGAAAAATCGTATGAAAAAACTTTTAGTTTTAGCAACTGCTGCAACAATGATGACAGCAGCATTTACAGGATGTGGTTCAAGCTCAGACGGAGCAGACAACAATGCAGATACAAGCGCAGATGAAGGTACATCAAATGAGAACTTAAGCGGTTCACTTTCACTTGCAGGAAGTACTTCAATGGAGAAGCTTTGTGAGGCGCTCAAGGAGTCATTCATGGAGAAAAACCCTGGAGTAACAGTAACAGTAGAGTATACAGGCTCTGGTTCAGGAATCGAGTCAGTATCAGCAGGAAGCGTAGATATCGGAGATTCATCGAGAGCACTTACAGATGATGAGAAAGCAAACGGTGTTGAGGAAAACATCGTAGCAATCGACGGAATCGCAGTAATCACAGACAAGGACAACTCAGTAACAGAGCTTACATCAGATGACTTAAAGAAAATCTACACAGGTGAGATTTCAAACTGGAAAGACCTTGGTGGAAAAGATGAGGCAATCGTAGCAATCGGCCGTGAGGCAGCTTCAGGTACAAGAGGAGCCTTCGAGGAGCTTCTTGATGTAAAGGAACAGTGCAAATATGCACAGGAGCTTGACTCAACAGGAGCAGTTCTTGCAAAGGTAGGCTCAACACCGGGAGCAATCGGATATGTTTCACTTGACGTGCTTGATGATACAGTAACAGCAATGAAAATTGACGGAGTAGAGGCAACAGAGGAAAACATTGTAGCAGGCAAATATCTTCTTTCTCGTCCATTCGTAATGGCTACAAAGGGCAAGATTGACGAGCAGAACGATATTGTTAAAGCTTGGTTTGACTATGTAAACTCAGATGAGGGACAGGCAGTTATCAAGAAGGTAGGCCTTATCCTCCCTCAGTAGAAATTATCGGTCATAGTAATGATACGAAATACAGACATCAGTATTAATACATATCGACAAGATACAGGGTTTCCTCAGGAAATGGCAGGTTTCCTGGGGAACTTTTTGAAACAAGGAGTATCAAATGAAACATAAATCCATAGTAGAGAATGTTGCCAAAATAATATTCACGGTATGTGCGGTTGTGGCAATATTCGCAGTATTATCAATAACAATTTATATGTTCCTTAAAGGCGCACCGGCATTTTTCAAGGTTGGAGTGTTAAATCTCTTATTCGGAACAAAATGGGCGCCGACAGCGGCAGACCCAAGCTACGGAATATTGTACATAATCCTCACATCCATCATAGGAACAGCAGTATCTATACTCATAGGAGTACCGATTGCTCTTCTTACGGCAGTATTTCTCACTGAGGTGTCAAACAAAAAGCTCTCAGCGGTAGTGCAGCCGGCAGTAGAGCTGCTTGCAGCCATTCCATCAGTAATCTATGGACTTTTAGGACTTATGATACTTAATCCGGTATTATACAAGCTGGAGAAACATATTTTTGCAAACTCAGCAACACATCAGTTTACCGGCGGATCAAATCTGCTTGCAGCAATCATAGTGCTTGCAATCATGATTCTTCCTACGGTAATCAACATGAGCGTATCATCAATACAGGCAGTACCGCAGCAGATGAGAGCGGCATCCCTTGCTCTTGGAGCAACAAAGATACAGACAATATTTAAAGTGACGGTTCCTGCAGCAAAATCAGGAATCATGACAGGAATTGTGCTCGGAATAGGTCGTGCGCTCGGAGAAGCGATGGCTATCAACATGGTAGCCGGTGGAACGGTAAGCTTTCCACTTCCGTTCAACTCAGTGCGTTTCCTTACCACACAGCTCGTCAGCGAGATGGGATACGCCAGCGGACTTCACAGACAGGTGCTTTTCTCAGTAGGTCTTGTGCTTTTTGTGTTTATCATGATAATCAATCTCACCCTTATGAAACTCAAAAAGAAAGGAGCTGTGGAAAATGACTAGTATAAATGGAAAACGCCGTAGAATAGGCGATGATGTAGTATACTTTTTCATATATCTGTGTGCGGCATTATCGGTAGTGCTGCTTGCGGGAATCATCATATATGTATTTGTCAGGGGAATCGGCCAGGTAAACTGGCAGTTTCTGACCAGCGAGACATCCGTCTTAAGAGGCACTGTCGGAATAGCGGGAAACCTGCTCAATACACTTTACATCATAATTATCACCATGCTCATAGCAACTCCTGTCGGAGTGGGAGCAGCCGTGTACTTGAATGAGTATGCAAAGCCGGGTAAGCTCGTATCCACAATAGAGTTTGCCACAGAGACACTTGCAGGAATACCGTCAATCATCTTCGGTCTCTTCGGAATGATGTTCTTTGGACAGACAATAGGCTTTGGCTACAGTATCCTGACAGGTTCATTGACACTGACACTCATGGTGCTGCCTCTCATTACCAGAAATACACAGGAGGCGCTTAAAACTGTACCGGACAGCTACAGACACGGAGCAGTCGGACTTGGAGCCGGAAAATGGCACACCATCCGCACCATCCTGTTGCCATCAGCCATGCCGGGAATCATCACAGGTGTTATCCTTGCAATCGGCCGAATAGTAGGTGAGTCAGCAGCACTTCTCTTTACGGCAGGAAGTGCAGGAATGCTTCCAAAGGTTGCCAGCGGTTATTTCTCAAAGATAATGCAGTCAGGTGGAACACTTACCATCAAGCTCTACCTTGCAGCGACAAGTGAAGGAAAATTCGACCAGGCATTTGGAATTGCGGTTGTGCTTCTCGTAATCGTATTCTTAATCAACATCCTGACAAAGGTGCTGGCAAAGAAATTCCAGGCGAATCGGAGCTCCTTTTGAGTTTCATAAAGATTATTTCTTAAACAAATCTTAATATGTTACATAATTGGATTTTAATGTTACAATTGATACAATAAGATCAACATAAAACTTCCGGAGGCAATTATGTATAAAGTATTAGTATGTGATGATGAGAAAGACATTGTATCAGCAATCAGCATTTATTTAACCAGCGATGGCTACGAGGTAATCCCGGCGCGAAACGGGCTGGAGGCACTCGACATAGTAAAGCACAATGATGTGCATCTTGTCCTGATGGATATCATGATGCCTGTCATGGACGGCATAGAGGCGATGGTGGAAATCAGAAAAATCTCTAATGTGCCGGTCATACTGCTCACTGCCAAAAGTGAGGACACTGACAAGGTACTCGGGCTCACGGTCGGAGCAGACGACTATGTGACGAAACCGTTTAACCCGGTAGAGCTGCAGGCAAGGGTGAAGTCGCAGATCAGGAGATACATGCTTCTTGGCGCAGGCAATACAAGCGCAGGAAAGCTTGTAATCGGCGGCATTGAGCTGGATGACAAATCAAAGACAGTGACAGTTGATGGCGAGGCAGCAAATCTCACACGTACAGAGTACGATATTTTGAAGCTTCTCATGGAGCATCCGGGCGAGGTGTATTCGCCGAATCAGATATATGCAAAGGTCTGGAAGGATGAGCCGTATGGGACAGAAAACACGGTGGCGGTACATATCCGTCATCTTAGAGAAAAGGTTGAGATAAATCCGGCTGAGCCAAGGTACTTAAAGGTCATCTGGGGTCGCGGATACAAAATTGACGCTGAATAGGTGCATGCTTGATAAAGTTTGTCAGGTGAAGCACTATAAAATGGAAGGTGAATGATATGAAAAAAATATCAAGAAATCTGTGGCTTAAGCTGGCGGCATTTATAGTATGCTCGGTCATGGCGGCAGGGCTTGTTGTAACAACGTTAGTTGCAGTGTATACAAACAATTATGAAAGTACAGCACAGCTAAGGGATGAAATTCATGCGAATATTGCAGGAGCCTATAGCAGACAGATGGTGTACAATTATGAATCCGGTGATGACAATGCATTTTCGCAGATGATGGACGATACCAATCTGCAGGCCGCAGTGGTAAAGAGTAATGAAACATCAGAGGACAAGGTAGATGTAAAATCTGATGCAGCAAAGGTGTATTCAAGTGTGGATGAAATATCAAATCCGGATTATATTTTTAGCTACAAGGCAAAGAACTTAAAGTGGAACAGGCTATCATATCTGTGGGATGCAATGAGCGGCAGCTATGAAGATTCAGACGATGCATCAAACAATATGAACAGTGAGAGAATCAGCTCAATCATGTATTCCAAGACAAATGGGCTCTTTTATCTGTGCCTGAATGATGGTACCGCTTATGTCATTCCAAAGGTGAGGGTGATGACAGGCTCTAACGATAACAGCTCGCTTGGCTTATATAAGGCAGTTGAGAAAACCGATGAGAATGGAAATAATTACTTTGCCTACGAGGAGATGTTTACAGGCCAGTCACTCGATATTACAGGCTTTGCCGAGTGGAAAAATGTAAAGTGCTATGATGAAAAAGGAAATCATATAAAGTGTGGCATGAATCTGAGTGATGACGGCGATTCGCGCTTTGATAGTGACGGCTCTTACTACGATTATGATGAGGATATTTATTATGACAGCTACGAAATCATAAAAGTGGTGGAGCAGGTGAATGAGAGCTATGAGCTTTTACCGGATACCTTTAATATATCGGATACCGGAATTGTGTACTATCCATACACCCAAACGGAAGATAAGCCTGAGTACTATTATGTGTATGCAAAGCTTCCGCAGCAGCTTCAGGAAAAGGGCGATTACTTCAATCAGGCAGACAGCTTACTTGACGTCATGGAATTTACAGAGGCTCATTTAAGTGTATTGTTTGTCATATTTATACTTGGTTTTGTGATTACAGCGGGGTATCTGCTGACAGTTGCCGGAAAACGTGAGGATTCGGAAGAAATTAAATTACGATTATATGACAGGCTGCCGTATGAGGTGATGCTTGGAGTGACAATGTTTGCAGACTTTATGGTATTTCCGGCAGGCTTTTTGCTTATAAAGCAGCTTCCGGTGGTGGCACTCATTTGTCTGGCGGCAACCATGGTTTCGCTTGAAGCAATCCTGACAACATACGTAAGAATCAGGGCACATGAGTTCTGGAAGCATACATTGTGCTACTATGTTGTGAGATTTTTCTTAAAGCCTGTCAAAAAGCTATGCAGGATGGTATTTGCCCCAATCAGATACGGCTTTTCATGGATAGAAAGAAATGTACCGCTGTTTCTGATCAGTATGCTGGCATTCGGTTTCATATGCCTGCTTGAGCTTATAGGATTTGGAATAAGGAGTATTGGATTTATATTCATTATAAAGCTTATAGAGCTTGCTCTGCTTATCGCATTTATCATGCAGTATGACAGGATAAGATGCGCCGCAAAGGCTATAGCAAACGGTGATTTTTCACAGCCGGTTGATACATCAAGGCTCATGCTGTTTTTCAGAAAGCATGGTGAGGATTTGAACAATGTGAGCAATGGAATAGAGGCGGCGGTCTCTGAAAAAATGAAGAGCGAGCGCTTCAGGACGGAGCTCATCACAAATGTGTCGCATGATATCAAGACACCGCTCACCTCCATTATCAATTATGTGGACCTGTTGCAGAAGGAGGACATAGATAACGAGAAGGTACGCGAATATCTTGACGTTCTCGACAGACAGTCATCACGTCTGAAAAAATTAATTCAGGATTTACTTGAGGCTTCAAAGGCATCTACCGGCAGCATAAATGTAGAACTTGAGGAACTGGATGCGGCTGTTATGCTGTCACAGGTAGCCGGAGAATATGAAGAAAAATTCAAGAAAAATAATCTTGATTTAATTATTAAAAATGACGTTACGCCTGTCATGATTCAGGCAGATGGACGACATCTGTGGAGAGTGTTTGATAACCTGATGAACAATATCAACAAATACGCCCAGCCGGGTACGAGAGTGTACATTGACATCATTCCAAAGGACAGCGGAGCCATCATAACCTTCAAGAATGTATCAGCTACACCGCTTAATATCTCAAGCGATGAGCTCAAGGAGCGTTTTGTCAGAGGAGACAGCTCGCGAAATACCGAGGGCAGCGGACTGGGACTGTCTATTGCAGAAAGCCTTATGAAGCTTATGAATGGTACTTTGGAGTTGACTGTGGACGGTGATTTATTTAAGGTGACTCTGGAGTTTTAAACTTATAAGGCATTAGAAACAACAACAGCCGGGGCATCTGCCCCGGCTGTTACACTATTATTTTCAGACCAGCTGCTCAATAATGCAACTGTGATGCTTCTTATTCTTGCCATCCATATTATAATTTATTCCGACAAGCAGTACCTTACCAGAGTATTCCTTTAAAACCCCGTGATAACGTTTTTCCTTTATCTGCCTTATTGCACTATATGCCGATTGATTATATTTAAGTTCAATAATCATTGCAGGTCTTTCTCCTGCATTTAGCCTGGGTATGAAAACAAAATCAGCAAAGCCTTTGCCTGCTGGCATCTCTCTAACAACATTATAATATGCAGGTGCTGTAAAATATGCCATAGATAAAACACAGCTTAGTGAATTTTCATCATTATATTTAAGTATTGATGTGTAGGCATCGTGAGCTTTTTCAATGAGCTCGGCCACTTTTTCGCTGTCACCATTTATGGTTGCTTGCAAAAGTTCATCACATCTTGAAATCGAATCCGCTACTTTACTCCATCCACTTGTACAAAGTGCAGCCTGATAGGCTTTTTTAACCTCAAAATTTGGAACAAACGCATTTTTTTCATCTATTTTATATCCTAAATATCCCAAATGAATTAAAGCTGTGAGGGCTTCATCTTTAGATGAAATTGATACAAAATCATTCTGAAAGGTATCTGTATTCACGTAAACCATGCCATCTGATAACATTGTCATTATATCATCTTTTAAGCCATCATAATTCATCGTAATAAATGTGTTTATAGAGGCAAATGAAGATGTGTTTTTCCAATATGAATCGAATCTGTGCCTCTCTATTGCCATAGAAACAGAATTTGGATTGTACATATGAAGTCCATTAATCAAATAACCATTGTACCAAGCCTTCGTATTATCCATATCCAGTTGAAACTGTTCGCATAATTGTTTCACTTCATCTTCTGTAAATCCAAAAAACCGTGTGATAGGGTACGAATCAATCATAGTAAATTCGGTAAAATTATTTAGGGCAGACTCATCTTTTATCTTCTTAATCGGCAAAATTCCGGTAATATAAGCTAGTGCCAAAAATGATTTTGACTCCTCCGACTTGAATAATGAATGTAAAAACTGTAGATATTTGTGAACAAGCTCCTCTTCCTTGCTGTTACGGATAACGCAATCCCATTCATCAACTATTATCACAAAAGGAATCCCTGTATCTTTATAAATCACCATCAGATTATAGCTCAGACTATCCTCATAATTCAGCTTATCTCCAAATTCACGCCTGAAATCTTTGTAAATATATTCCTGTATTTTTTCAATCAGATTATCCTTATATGAATCCCAAAAGGTAGAAACATCAACATGAATAACATTATATTTATTCATGTATTTTTTATAATCGGAATATGTCTCAATCCTGGTACCGGCAAATATATCAGTAGAATCGCACCCCAGACTGTAATATGCATCTATCATACCTGCCGCGTGTGATTTGCCAAACCTGCGAGCATGACTGACAGCAATGCAGTTTCTTGGTGTGCCAAGCCATTCATTTGTGTAATTAAGCAGCTCTGTTTTATCAACATATATCTTATAATTTCGGTCTTTTCTGAAGCTATCATTGCTTGGGTTGAAATATATACCCATACTGTTGTTCCCCCTTTCGCTTTATATTTTTACTCCCTTTTTACAAATGTGTGTCTAATGCATAAAACCTTATAATTATTCGCTTTTACAACTTTTATACATTTTCTATTCATTTTTTCATAATGGGGAGCTTATTTTTGATAAGTTGTCGTGTAATCGTAAACTACTTGAAACTCCTCACAAAGAATTCTTGTTTGTCCATTGAATTCAGTTTTAGTTTCTTCAAATTCTTTTGTAAAGAATTCTTCATGAACCGCTCTCCAATATGCAAGACTTCTGTCTCCTTCCCCTTCCTTGTAAGCGTGTTCCTCTGATACTTCATTAAATGGAACGACTGTAGTCTTAGTGGTTTGAATAATGCAAATTGCCTCATCCTTTGAGTCTAAAATAATACTATAATCACCTGGCTGTGGTAATGGCTCTTCTTCTCCTTCCATAAAATATAGATCATATGCGGATGCAGTTGCAGTCTTGATTCCCTTTAATACAAGGTCTGCCAGCTGATCAGGTGCATCTCCAAATCCCCACGCCTTATAAGGAGTATCAATATCTATATTCTCTTTCTCGCAATATGCTTTCCATAATTCTTCTGCTCTCATAATTCTCCAATCTGCAAATCCCGATTTGCATAACAGCATTCTAACATATGTTGATAAAAAATACTACTGCCAAACTAAGGTCTACCAATTACTCTGATAGGCTCAGCTAACAAGCTTTTGAAATGGGACTACTTAATTAGGTATACCTAAAGCATTTGATAAATTGTTGATGAATGATTATGTTGTATCATATCCAATCCTTTATTAAGAAAGATATACCTGCTATAATTGTACCGGATAATAGTGTTGAAACACATGATATATAATTATAAATGGTGAAAAATGAAATGGCAATAAAAATGTAAATAGAAAACAAAAAGGAATGCTATTACAAATTATAATAACATTCCTTAATCATCATATCATCTCCAAAAACCTCTCATGAATCCGTGTATCATCATCAAGCTCCGGATGAAAAGCCAGCCCAATCTGGTTCTTATACTGCACACCGACAATTTTGCCGTCATACTCTGCGAGCACATGTACATCATTTTTGGCTGAGTCATCAATAGCTTCCACGTAAGGCGCCCTGATAAATGTCATTGTAAAGTCAAAGCTATTGTCAAACCTTGTTGTAGCCTCAAAGCTTCCAAGCTGTCGGCCGTAGGCATTTCTTTTAACAATGACAGGCAGAGTGCCGAAATATACGTTGTCATCGTTGCTGATATGTGAAGCTAAAAGTATAAGACCGGCGCAGGTTGCAAGCACCGGAAGTCCGTTTGCGATTCTTCCCTTAAGCTCATCAAACATATCAAGCTCACGGAGCAGCTTGCCCTGCACAGTGCTCTCACCGCCCGGCAGCACGAGTCCGTCTAAGTCACAGATATCTGATTTTTTGCGCAGCTCAACACACTCACAGCCTAAAGTCTCAAGCATGCGTTTGTGCTCAATAAACGCTCCCTGAACGGCTAAAACACCAATCTTAAGTCCTGATTTCATTTTATTTGCCTCTTTCCTCCATGATGATTTTAATCTCGCTCTCGTTGATTCCGACCATAGCCTCACCGAGATCCTCAGAAAGCTCTGAGATAAGCTTCGCATCTGTAAAGTTTGTCACAGCCTTTACGATAGCGGCAGCTCTCTTGGCAGGATCGCCTGATTTAAAGATACCTGAACCGACGAACACACCCTCAGCACCGAGCTGCATCATAAGAGCCGCATCAGCCGGAGTAGCCACACCGCCTGCCGCAAAGTTTACAACCGGAAGCTTGCCATTATCGTGAACAAACTTAACCAGCTCGAAAGGCACCTGAAGATTTTTAGCTGCCTCGAAAAGCTCATCCTCACGCATGGAAGTAAGCTTAGCAATCTCAGAATTCATCTTTCTCATATGTCTGACAGCCTGCACGATATCACCTGTACCGGGCTCACCCTTTGTACGGATCATGGAAGCTCCCTCGTTGATACGGCGAAGTGCTTCACCGAGGTCTCTTGCACCACATACGAAAGGCACCTTGAAATCTCTCTTGTTGATATGGTACACATCATCAGCAGGTGAAAGCACCTCAGACTCATCAATGTAGTCAATCTCGATAGCCTCGAGCACCTGAGCCTCCACGAAGTGACCTATACGGCACTTTGCCATGACAGGGATGCTGACAGCCTCCTGAATTCCCTTGATCATCTTAGGGTCGCTCATTCTTGAAACACCGCCTGCGGCTCTGATATCAGCAGGGATTCTTTCAAGCGCCATGACAGCACATGCACCGGCAGCCTCGGCAATCCTGGCCTGCTCCGGAGTCGTAACATCCATGATGACACCGCCCTTGAGCATCTGCGCAAGCCCTTTGTTGAGTTCGTATTGAGTATTCTTATTGTTTTCCATTTGTTAAATCTCCTTTTATTTTTATATTGTTTTTATGTCAATTTATATGACGGAAGTAGTCGGGCGTAAGCAAATATGTTTAGGTGGCGCAGGCGGCGAGTAGCGACGGTTTCGTCTGGCATAGAAAAACTATAAGGCATAATTCTTACAGTATCTTGGCAGCAAAGCGTAGCGAACACGAGAGTGTACACGCCACCTGCGCCACCGGGCTGTATTTGCTCATGCCAGCCATATATCATGGTTGCAATATTACGCCACATCTGGTAATATTAAAATATTCAAAATAAGGAAAATAAAAATGCCAGAAAGCGGTGAATCAAATGCTGACCTACGACCTCACAAAAACAGACGGGCCACTCTACAAATGCCTTTATGAGTGCATCAAAAACGATATATCACAGGGAAAATTAAGCTCCGGGGAGAAAATGCCATCAAAACGTACCCTCGCCAAGAATCTGGGGGTTAGTACCATTACGGTTGAAAATGCATATGACCAGTTGATAGGCGAGGGCTATATGTTTGCAAGGCCCAAGAGGGGCTATTTCATAGCCGATGTGTCAGATATCAGGGTAATAAAGGCACCGGTGCACAAGGAGCTTAGCATAAAACTGCCGCCTGAGCAGGATGAAAGTATATTTGACTTCTCATCAAACAGGACAGACTCGGGTAACTTTCCGTTTTCCATATGGGCAAAGCTCATGCGAGAGACGATTTCACTTAGGGAGCAGGAGCTTTTGTCGGTGTCGCCGTGTGGCGGAGTGAGAGAGCTTCGGGAAGCGATAGCAAGCCATCTGTCATCGTTTCGCGGTATGAATGTGGACCCGGACCAGATAATAGTCGGAGCGGGAACAGAGTATCTGTACGGACTGCTTGTGAAGCTTTTGGGTACGGACAAGGTATACTGCGTGGAGGATCCGGGCTATAAGAAAATCAGCCAGATATACGAGTGCAACAATGCAAAATGCCTGCCGGTGCAGATGGATGAGCAGGGCATCATCGTGGAGCTTATAAAGAAAGCGAACGCGCAGATAGCACATATCAGCCCGACACACCATTTCCCGACAGGAATCACGATGCCTGTGAACCGCCGCTATGAGCTTTTGGCATGGGCCAACGAGAGCAGCGACAGATACATCATAGAGGATGATTATGACAGTGAGTTTCGCATGAACGGACACCCGATACCGCCCATCCTCTCGATAGATGCGTGTGAAAAGGTCATCTATATAAATACATTTTCAAAATCTCTCACATCCACCATCCGAATCAGCTACATGGTGCTGCCGGAGCATCTGGCAAATGAGTTTTACAGGAGGCTTTCATTTTATTCATGTACGGTATCCACCTTCGAGCAGTACACGCTGGCACGATTTATCAGCGAAGGCTATTTTGAAAAGCACATAAACAGGATGAGACTGCACTACGGCAGAAAGCGCCAGAGCGTGCTTTCGTCCATAAAAGGCTGCTTCACTGAAAAGGAATGCAGTGTAATAGAAAATGACTCCGGACTGCATTTTATCATACAGTTTGACACAAACATTCCGGACAAAACAGTTGAAGAAAGGCTTTTGAAAAAAGGCATAAAGCTTCAGGCGATTACACATTTCAACCTGAGCAAGCCAAAGGAAGACCGGCATCAGTTTATTATCAATTACTCCAACATTGATGCAGACAGGATAATGGATGAACTTTTAATTATTAAAGATACAATACTTTAACCAGACAGTACTTTAATAAAGCCGACTATAAAGCATATAAATAGTGTATACAAATAATAAATACAAACAGTGCGAATAATTTATGTGTGTAAAAATTTGACATAGATTTTACATACATCTGATAGAGCATTTTACAAAGCATCCATATAATGTATTCTCGAAGACAAGAAATTTATTACATGTTGCAGGAGATACAAATGGAGAAAAAAATCAAAATTCAGGTTCGCGACCTGAATCTGTATTATGGCCAGAATCATGCACTGCATGGTGTCAATATGGACATAAAAGAAAACAGCGTGACAGCGCTGATCGGACCGTCAGGATGTGGTAAGTCTACATTTTTAAAGTGCATCAACAGAATGAATGATCTGGTTGACAACGTCAGAATCGAGGGAAGCATAGAGATAGATGGTGAGAATATATATGCACCATCAGTCGATACAACCGTACTTCGTAAAAAGGTCGGCATGGTTTTCCAGCAGCCAAATCCGTTCCCGATGAGCATATATGACAATATCGCATATGGCCCGAGGGTGCATGGCATCAAGGATAAAAAGACACTCGATCAGATAGTTGAGGAAAGTCTTCAGGGTGCTGCGATATTCGATGAAGTTAAAGATAGATTAAAGAAATCTGCTATGGGACTTTCGGGTGGACAGCAGCAGAGACTGTGTATTGCGAGAGCGCTTGCCGTACAGCCGGAGGTGCTTTTGATGGATGAGCCTACATCAGCGCTCGACCCTATCTCTACTTCAAAGATAGAGGAGCTCATGGAGGATTTAAAGAAAAAGTACACAGTTGTGGTTGTAACACATAACATGCAGCAGGCAGTGCGTGTGTCAGACGATACAGCCTTCTTCCTTGTGGGAGATATGGTAGAGTTTGGTGACACAAAGACGATTTTCTCATATCCACAGGACAAGAGAACAGAGGATTACATCACAGGGAGGTTTGGTTAATGAGATCGAAATTCGACGAGCAGCTTAAGAAGCTGAATGAAGAAATGATGCACATGGGAAGCATGATTGAGGAGTCAATCCAGAAAGCAATCGAGGCATTTATACATCAGGATGCCGATAGCGCCAAAGCCATCATGGAGGGCGATTCAGAGATAGACAGAGAGCAGAAAAAGATAGAGAGCCTGTGCTTTAATCTGCTCATGCAGCAGCAGCCTGTAGCAAGAGACCTTAGAACAATTTCAGCAGCGATGAAGATGGTTACTGATATGGAGCGTATAGGGGACCACGCAGCCGATATCAGCGAGATGACCATTTTGATGAGCAGTGACAAGCCATACAGGGTCAATATAGAGCATGTCAAGAGCATGGCTTCAGAGACAATGCTTATGCTTATCAGAGCAATCGAGGCATATGTTGAGAAGAACAATGACAAGGCTTACATAGTGATGAAGCAGGATGATGTGGTTGATGAGCTTTTTGATAAGGTAAAGGCTGAGCTTATTGATTTCATCAGGGAGCATCCGGAGGATGGTGAGCAGGCAGAGGATCTTCTCATGGTTGCAAAATACTTTGAGCGTATCGGAGACCATGCGACAAATATTGCAGAATGGGTTGAATTTGCACTTGATGACAAGGTTCGTAAGTCATGATTTAATTATCACACACAAATGAAAGGTATACATCGAATTGCAAGCAAGCATGCATCGATGATACCTTTTTACTCTTTAATCATGAAATTGATACAGACGATGGATTTTACATAAATTTTACATAAAACCATCGTCTGTTTTACATTAGTAATGTATAATCGAAAGTAAAATACAGGTAAAAATTTTACATAAGATTTTTTGAAATGGAGAAAGCTATGGCACTTATTTATATTGTAGAGGACGATGAGAGCATACGTGAGATAGAGACTATTGCTTTAAAAAACAGTAATTACATCGTCAGTGCATTTGAAAACGCAAAGGAATTTTACAAGAAGCTGGATGAACTCGTACCGGACCTCATACTGCTTGATGTGATGCTTCCGGATGAGAGTGGCTACGATATCGTGAGAAAGCTCAGAAAACGTCCGGCCACACAGGATATTCCTATTATAATGGTCACAGCCAAGACCACAGAGATGGATATGATAAAAGGGCTTGACGGAGGCGCAGATGATTACATCAAAAAGCCTTTCTCAATCATGGAGCTTATCACAAGAGTAAAGGCACTGCTTAGGAGAACTGCGAAGGAGGAGCCGAAGCTTTTAAAGCTGGATGATCTGGTGATTGACCATGAGCGCCATGTGGTTACAGTGAACAATGAGCCGGTTGACCTTACATACAAGGAGTATGAGCTTTTAAGGCTTCTGATGGGCAGTCAGGGTATAGTCATGACCAGGGAGGTTATCATGAGAAGCGTCTGGGATACTGACTTTGAGGGTGAGACACGTACGGTGGACATGCACATAAAGACACTCCGCCACAAGCTGGGTGACTATGGCAGCAGGATAAAGACAGTCAGAAATGTGGGCTATGTTATAGAATAATAGCTGTTATAATGATTTCTAATATACATAAGCGGAGCGTACAGCATGAAAAAGAAGATTAACTATTATCTGGTAGCAACAGCACTTTTTGTAGCAATTGCCACTATGGTTTCCATGACAGTAATCAACTATTACATCTTTCAGAAGCAGGTAAAGGAAGACCTGCAGGTCATGGCAGAGACAATAGAAAGCACCGAAATACTAAAACAGGATGTAAATGAAATCCCCCAGATTGACGTGGAGGGGATTCGTGTCACCTGGATTGACAAGGACGGCACAGTGCTGTATGACAATCAAAATGATGCGAAAAAACTTGAAAATCATGGCGATAGACCGGAAGTTGAATCAGCATTTGATAAAGGTACGGGAGACTGCGTGAGAACATCAGCCACCATGAACAGCAATACCTTCTATCATGCCATAAAGCTCAATGATGGAACGGTACTGCGTGTCTCCATTGCAGCGAGAAGTATCTGGAACATGTTTGCAAGCAGTATACCTGCCATGCTTATAGTGACGGTTATCATAGTAGGAATATGTGTGGTTCTCGCCAAGAGCCTGACCAGAAAGCTCATGAAGCCAATCGAAACACTCGCAGGCAACCTGGAGCAGGCCTCTGTCATCCAGAAAAAGACAGAGTACAAGGAGCTCGTGCCGTTCATGAATGCGATAAGGATACAGCATGAGGGCGTGCTTGCCGCGGCAAAGAGCAGACAGGACTTCACAGCCAATGTGTCACACGAGCTAAAGACTCCACTCACAGCCATCTCCGGCTACGCAGAGCTCATAGAAAACGGCATGGTCGAAAAGGAGCAGCAGATTCATTTTGCTGCTGAAATCAGAAGAAATGCACAGCGCCTGCTTTCCTTGATCAATGATATCATAAAGCTCTCGGAGCTTGATTCAAGCGAGGCGCAGCAGGGCTTTGAACAGCTTGATCTATATGGTCTGGTCAAGGACTGCATGGAAAATCTACAGGTGAATGCCGAGCAGAGAAAAGTAGCACTCAATTTTGACGGCACTGACTGTATGGTACGAGGCAACAGGCAGCTTCTCACTGAGCTCGTTGAGAATCTCTGCCAGAATGCTATCCGCTACAACAATGAGGGTGGCACCGTAAATGTGACGGTACACAAGCTCGGTGGCAAGACAGTTCTCACGGTCGAGGACAACGGCATAGGCATCCCAAAGGATCAGCAGGAGCGCGTCTTTGAGCGCTTCTACAGAGTAGATAAGAGCCGCTCGAAGGAGACCGGCGGCACAGGCCTTGGGCTTGCGATAGTAAAGCATATAGTGGAGCTGCATGATGCAGGGCTTACACTCGACAGCGAGGTGGGGCGTGGCACAACAATAAAGGTGGAGTTTTAGCTCCGCCTTTTTGCGTCTCCTGCGCCATACCGGGCACACAAGCTCTTGCAAAATAGTGGCGCAGTGTTTATAATCATATGTTAGCAGTGAAAACAAGGCAAAACCAGGAGGAACAGCCATGTATCAGGAAATATCAAAATTACTTATGTACGGAGATTTATCTCAGGATGAGATACTTTATAAATTGGGACAGCTCTTTGAGCAGTTTGAGGTGGGCGAGTACAACAAGACAGAGCTTGTGCGCGACATCAATACACAGGTCAAGAGAATCCTAAAGGTAGCGACAGACTATGGTTTTGATGACAATCTGTGGCACAACTATCTCACTTTCTTCCTTATGATGAGTGAGAATCCGTTTTCCATCACCTGTGAGAAGGTCGGAGCCAGTGATGGCAGCGTAAACGGGCTTGTGGCAAACGATTTCAGGATTTTTAAGAAGCTTTTCGATTATGATTTCAAGCCAATCGAGTCAGCACTCGGAATCGACTGCTTCACACAGATCAGCAATTATAAGGCTATCGTGAAAAAGGACCTTATGTACAATCACAATGTCAGCGAGAAAGTAAGGGCGCTGAGCAAGAAGCTTGAGGCAGCTAAGGATGAGCAGGAGTTCTTTGATGTGGTAACAGGCTTTTACAAGGCATACGGAGTCGGCATGTTTGGTCTCAACAAGGCATTCAGGATTGAGGAGCATCTGGACGGTGGCTTCTCCTTCATGCCAATCAACAATATGGATGCGGTCATGCTCGATGACCTGATTGGCTATGAAATCCAGAAGAAAAAGCTCACAGACAATACAGAAGCGTTTGTACAGGGCAAAAAGGCCAACAATGTGCTGCTTTTCGGAGACAGCGGAACCGGAAAATCAACAAGCATCAAGGCCATTGTCAATCAGTATTATGATGACGGACTGCGCATGATTGAGATATACAAGCATCAGTTTAAATATCTGTCAAAGATTATCGCAGCAATCAAAAACAGAAACTACAGATTTATCATATATATGGATGACCTCTCATTCGAGGAGCATGAGATTGAGTACAAGTTCCTAAAGGCAGTTATCGAGGGTGGCGTGGAGACAAAGCCTGACAACATACTGATTTACGCAACCTCTAACCGCCGTCACCTGATAAAGGAGACATGGAATGACCGTAATGACCAGGACAACAGCAATGACAAGCACCACTCAGATACGGTTGAGGAGAAGCTGTCACTTGTAAACCGTTTTGGTGTGACAATCAGCTACTCAAAGCCATCGCAGAAGGAGTTCTTCAATATCGTAACAGAGCTTGCGAGAAAGAGCGGCTGCACACTTTCCGACGAGGAGCTGTGCAGGGAGGCAAACAAGTGGGAGCTCAGCCACGGTGGTATTTCAGGACGTACTGCAACACAGTTTGTCAACTACATTATGGCTAATAATTAAGCAGCAGGCATAAGCATGAAAGGATAGTATATGCTCTACCAGATAAGTAATGGCGCTGTCGCATTTGGCGACGACGTCATTTTGCATAGTATAGATTTTGAAATCAGAAACACAGAAAAGATAGCGATAGTCGGCAGAAACGGCTGTGGCAAGACAACACTTTTAAAGCTCATTTCAGGCGAGGTTGAGATGGAAAAGCTCGACAGCGATGAGAGCGCCTTTATTGCAAAGGCAGGAAACCCGGAGATAGGGTATCTGAAGCAGATTGCGTTTGATGATCCTGATGTGACACTCGAGCAGGAGGTGCGCAAATGCTTCGTGAAAATGGACGAGCGAAAGGCAGAGCTTGCGCGCGCGGCGGCAGAGCTTGAGCATGATTATTCCGATGAAAAGGTAGCCAGATATACCGCGATGGAGGAAGCTTTCAAGGATGATGGCGGCTACTATTATGAGAAGGAATATGAGGTCATGATCCGCAAGTTCGGCTTCTCGGATGATGAGCGCAAAAAGCCAATCCGTGACTTTTCCGGAGGGCAGCAGACCAAAATAGCATTCATAAAGCTGCTTTTGTCAAAGCCTGACATACTGCTTTTGGACGAGCCGACCAACCACCTCGATGTCACGACGATTGAGTGGCTTGAGGGCTATCTGAAGTCGTACCCGAAGGCAGTAGTTGTCGTATCCCATGACCGTATGTTTCTCGACAATGTGGTAGATGTAGTATACGAGATAGAGTACGGCACAGCAAGGCGCTATCCGGGCAATTATACCAATTTTATCGCCCGCAAAAAGGAAAACTACGACAAGCAGATGAAGGATCACATCGCCCAGCAGAAGGAGATAGAGCGTTTGCAGCGTATGGTTACGCGCTTCAAGGGCAAGCCGACCAAGACAGCCATGGCGCAGTCAAAGCAGAAGGCTATCGACCGCATGGTGATTATCGAGGCACCGGACAAGTACGACAACAAGACCTTCCATGCCAATTTCCAGCCCGAAAAGGAGACCGGAAACGATGTGCTTTATACATCAGAGCTTGCAATCGGCTATGACCATCCGCTCTCCGTAGTGTCGCTTGATTTGAAAAGAGGCGAAAAGCTTGGCATACTCGGCGGAAACGGACTTGGAAAATCGACATTTTTAAAGACTATCGTGGGTAAGATCCCTGCACTTTCAGGCGAGTACCGCTTTGGAACCAACGTGCAGATAGGATATTTCGACCAGCAAATGGCCATGTATACAAGCAACAAGACTGTGCTCGATGATTTTTGGGATGAGTATCCGAATCTCACGGAAACCGAGGCCAGAAATGCACTCGGAGCCTTCCTTTTTTCAGGGGATGACGTGTTCAAGAACGTAAATATGCTCTCAGGAGGAGAAAAAGTCAGACTGGCGCTTTGCAAGATTTTAAAGACCAGACCGAACGTGCTCGTGCTCGATGAGCCAACTAACCATATGGATATCGTAGGCAAGGAAACGCTAGAGAGCATGCTTAAGGACTACAAGGGCACACTGATTTTTGTATCACACGACAGATATTTTGTGAAAAAGGTAGCCACACAGCTGCTTGTGTTCGAGGATGGCACGACCAATCTCTATCAGTTTGGCTATGAGCAGTATCAGGAAAAGCTCGATCGTGAGGCTGAGGAAGGCAAAAATGTATACAGAGGCAATGCAATATTTGGCGGCGCGATAAGCCAGAACGGCGGCAGTCAGACAGGCAGTGATGCAAACCAGAGTACGTCACAAACCGTTGCAGCAGGTAATGTGGGCGAAAGCACCAATGCAAATAGCGCAGCCCAGGCTGGCGGCATGGCTGTCTCATCAACCGGCAAGGCATACTACAACCCGGGCAAGGAGCGCTCAAAGATACAAAAAAAGGTCAAAAAGGCCGAGGAGGACCTGGCGGTCAAGGAAGCAAAGCTCGATGAGCTCAAGGCTGAGCTCATGAAGCCGGAGTATCAGTCAAGCTACTCAAAGCTCACGGAAATCCAAAACGAGATAGACGCTCTCGAGGAAGAAATCCTTATTGATATGGAGGCGTGGGAGGAGCTTTCCTCTCAGCTTGAGGCACTGGGATAGGTTAGATGCGCTGTGGTAGCTTAGAAACGTTGTGATAGCTTAGATGTGCTGTTGTAGTTGAGAAATGTTGCGATAGTGTATAAAAAATCACTCGACTTGATGTTTTTTATTCTGATGAAATCCCTAATCATAGCGAAATCAAGCGATTTCGCGAAAAACCGTAAATAAACCCTTGATTATTTATATAAATTGCATAAAAATGATTGATGAAAACGAAATTTATGGTATAATATTTACATGATACAGACAACGTATCAAATAAACGATAAAGGGGTTGGACATCATGAGAATAACAATTTCAGGAAAAAACATCGAATTAACAGAGGGGCTTAAGCAGGCAGTAGAGGAGAAGCTGTCAAAGCTGGAGAAGTTTTTTAAACCGGACACAGACGTATACGTTACACTCAGCGTAGAAAAGGATAGACAGAAAATCGAGGTTACTATCCCGGCAAAGGGACATGTTATCCGTTCAGAGCAGGTCAGCAACGATATGTACGTATCAATCGACCTCGTAGAGGAAGTAATCGAGAGACAGCTTCGCAAATACAGAACCAAGATTTCCGCAAAGAAGTATGCACCGGCGATATTCCAGGATGATTTCGTGGAGGCAGACGATGCAGAGGACGAGGAAATCAAGATTGTCCGTACCAAGAGATTTGGTATGAAACCTATGTATCCTGAGGATGCATGCATCCAGATGGAGCTCTCAGGCCACGATTTCTTCGTATTCAGAAATGCAGAGAATGACGAAGTAAATGTAGTCTACAAGAGAAAAGGACATACATACGGACTTATCGAACCGGAATGTTAGACTCTTGTTTTTCATCATAATTTAACCTTTCTTTCATCGAAAACCGGCAGC
>ENA-OOXF01000439-OOXF01000439.1-human-gut-metagenome-genome-assembly--contig:-NODE-439-length-32394-cov-7.005381_pt1 | contig 32394 bp, 35 predicted proteins | sample MGYA00241586_ERZ501341 | MGnify/ENA primary metagenome ERZ501341 (study PRJEB25962, sample SAMEA2042985) | human gut metagenome | biome: human gut; feature: human-associated habitat; material: faeces... | reverse complement strand
CGCCGCCGTCAGCACGAGCAGCAGCGCGAATGTGGCGTAAAACGCCTTTTTTCCGAAAACGATAAACAAAATACCCCTCACCCCGGAACAATGTATGCCCCGCGGCGCGGCCTTATGTGCTTTTCATTATACAGGACTTTGAACAAAAAGAAAAGCCCCGCTTCCCTTTTTTCTCCCGCTGCATAGGATGGTGTGGGCGGATGCCCGATATCTTTGCAAGGAGGAGACTTCTTTGGACGACAACAGAGCCATGCGCGCCGAGTCCGGCGTGGGCACACTGCCGAACGGCTGCTGCGCGCCGCTGGCTTTTCCCTATGTCCCCGTGCAGAAAAACGACCCCGAGCGCTATTCCCAGCAGGACGCGCTCAAGGCCGGTACGCTGTTTCCGGGGCTGAACCTGCCCTTTCACGCGCAGATGAAGACGAAGTTCCCCGCCGTCAACACGGCGCTCTCAGAGCTGATGGCGCTCGATTTTGCTATCGACGAGCTGGGGCTTTATCTCACCACACACCCGGAGGACACCGAGGTTCTGAACCTCTACTGGTCGTATATCAAGCTCGGCCGCGAGGGGCGCGAGGCCTATGAAAAGCAGTACGGCCCGATTTTGCAGACGGACGTGACGCCCGGCAGCTTCAAGTGGCTGAATGATCCGTGGCCGTGGGACCTGGAGGGAGAAAAGTAATGTTTGTATATGAGAAAAAGTTACAGTACCCGGTCAAGATCAAAAATCCGAATCCCAAACTCGCCGCGGCGATCATCAGCCAATATGGAGGCCCAGACGGAGAATTGGGTGCATCGCTGCGCTATCTCTCCCAGCGCTACTCCATGCCCTACCCCGAGCTCAAGGGCCTGCTGACCGACATCGGCACGGAGGAAGCGTCATGGCCCCCTATTTTTGCCCGGTATTTTTCCAGTCCGTCCAGTACATAGACCCACTTGGCGGGCAGCAGATTGAGCGCCACCTCTACCCTGCCGTCCCGGTACACGGTCATCTGTTGGAGGAGGTGCCCGTAAAAGTCGTCGTCCGCCGTGCGCCCGCTGACGATTCCCGTGATGGCGGTGCGGATGTCCGGCTTTAGGGTCTGTGTGTCGGTGTTCAGCGTCTGCCGCTGTTTGATCGCGGCGATTTTCTCCTGCACCCGGTTCATTTCGCTTTCACAGCGGGCTTTGGCGCGCTGATAGTCAGCCTTGGTGATGCTCTCGTCGAAAAAGCGGTCATGGATGGTGTCATTGCGTGCTTGCAGCTTTTCAAGCTCCAGCTCCAGCCGCCGCAGCTCCTGCTCACCGCTGTCCTCGCCGGACGCCAGAACGCTTTCCACAATGCGGGTGAGGTTCGATATGATCGCTCTCTTATCCAGCGTCACGGTGTTCACGGAGCGCCGCAGAAGATCCATAGCAATATCATCCCGTATCTGCCGCCCAACGCTGCATCCGATGACATTTCCCGCGCCGTCTGTGCGCCGCAAGCCCTCGTTGGTGGCGGTGAAGCAGCACCAGCGATAATAGGAGCTTCCGTCCTGCCGCGTTTTTGTGCGGTGAGAGAAGCTCTTGCCGCACTCACCGCAGCGAATTTTGCCGGAGAGCGGATAGCGGTTGCCGTGTCCGCCGCAGCCTGTCGCGCGGTTGCGGCGGGACAGCTCCCGCTGCACCGCCTGCCATGCCTCACGGTCAATGATGGCCTCATGGTGGTCTTTCAGCGCTACCAGCGGTTCCTTGCCGTGGTTGTACTTCTTTTCGTGCGTCAGATAGTCCGGCGTGTAGGTCTTTTTCTGGATCAGGTCACCGCAGTATTTTTCATTCTTCAGGATCTTTGTCACGGTGGCAGACGACCAAAGGCAGTTGCCCTTGCTGCTGAGGATGCCCGCCTCCCGCAGCTCCCGCGCGATGGTGCTGCACCCTTTGCGCTCTTGCAGGTACTTATGGAAGATGAGCCGCACAACTTCCGCGCCCTCCGGGTTGACGGTCATTTTGCCGCCAATCACGTCGTAACCCAGCAGCGAGCCGCCAAAAACGACGCCCTTCTCCATGCTGCGCATCTGTCCCCATTTGGAGCGTTCAGAGGTCCTTCGGCTTTCGTCCTGTGCGAAGGAACTCATGATCGTCAGCCGCAGCTCCCCATCGTTGGTGCGGGTATCCAGGCTGTCATTGAGAAACAGCACGCCGACGCCGCGCCGACGCAGCTCGCGGGTGATTTGCAGCGCGTCCACCGTGTTGCGGGTAAAACGGCTGACCTCCTTGGTCACGATCAGGTCGATCTGTCCCAGCTCCGCCGCATGGAGCATTTTGTTGAACTCCACGCGCTTGTTGGTCGATGTGCCGGAAAATCCTTCGTCAGCATAGATGCCTTGTAGCTCCCAATCCGGCTGGCGCTGGATGTACTCGCGGAAATACCGCTGCTGCGATTCAAAGGAATTTGCCTGGTCTTCCTTATCCGTGGATACACGGCAATACGCTGCTACTTGTAACATAAAAACTCCTCCTTTTCGTGGTATCATACGATACAGAATGTGTCTTTGCAATTGTGCGAATACTGAAAGGCACTATTCCTTTACAGATTTTGATTTTCCTGTATTTCTTATCTGTTCTTCTAATTTTTGTACACAGTTCCTACACTGCATTTCGTTGAGGAAGCCTTGCCGCTGCAAGGCGAGCAGGACGGCTCGCTGGTACGCGAGAAGAAAGTCCTGCCCGATCTCGTCTGCCGCCTGATTATGCAGCAACTCCGGTTTGCTTGCCATCCTGCTCCCCCCCTTTCCTTGAAACTATGCGGAGAGACCGGTGAACTTGTTGCCGTTTTCCCGGAAGCGGTTTCCTGCCTGACAGAAACTCGATTTCTGATTCTTGGCACGCTCGCGTCATCAGACGGTCATGGCCTGCTTCCCCGAAAGAGAAACGCTCCGGCGGTCATTCAATTTTGTGGAAGATCGTTTGCGCTGGATTTCAACTTCCACAAAAATGATAGCAAGCGTTGACGGAGATTTCAATATGTGGTAAACTATTCATGTGACAAATGATTTACCACAAACGATGCGGAGCTGTGTCCACGAATGGAGGAAAAGCCTTGAGAGCCTTGTATTGCTTGAGTTTTGGCCCCAAAAAGGAATATGTAGAAACGGATTTCAAGCCCGTGGAATATCGTCTCGGGACAACCCTTATTGCCTTTTTGTCCACAGATTTCGCTTCTTTACGGGCGAAATTACTGGTGCGAACAACGCCCATGATGGAAAATCAAGCCATTACCGAGATCAAAAATGCGCTGAGCGCGATCCACCCTTTCGGGGAACGCTTTGTGCAGTCCCTCTTTTTTGAAGAAAAGCTGGCAGACGTGCTTGATGAACGTATGGAAGGTTTTGAGAAGCTACAAAAAGAACTCTCCGCCTTTGCAGATGCCGTGCTCGTGCCGGACAAATCTAAGTTGAGCGCCAAGCAGCGTTTGGCGCTCTATATGAGCCGCGATTTTCAAGCTGCCACAGCGATCGCCGGTTTGGACCTCAAGATGCGCGCGGAACGAAAGCTGTATGTAGATGAGCAGAATTTTGATCCGGTGTTGGTGGCAGACCGCATTTCGACGCCACCAAAGTCCGTCCGGTTTGCCCGCATCGAGGGCTCGGACGATTTGGGCGCGACGCTGCTGACAGAGCTGCTGGAGATGGTCGAGCAGGGAATTGAATTGAAAAAGTGTGAATATTGTCATCGTTACTTTATCCCTTTCTCTTCCAAAGCTCTTTATTGTGATCGGTCAGTCGGTGATACCGGAAAAAGCTGCAAAGAACTCGCAGTCAAAGAGAAGCATGAAAAGAAAATCGCTGCCGATGATGGCTTAAAGCTCATCCGGCAGCGGATCAAAACCTATGATATGCGTGTTCGCCGTACTCCGGCTATTTACACAGATGCCGCATTTCAAATCTGGAAAGCACAAGCGGAGAATGCACGAAACCGCTACGTGAACGGCGAATTGACCTACGAGGAATTGGCCGCTCTCACACAGCTCCCTAAGAAGAAAGGCGAAAAATAGACGAAGAAAATGCGAAATATTTGTGTATTCTTCTTGTCCTTTGCGTATACTGTGATATAATAAAGGCGAGGTGATGAGCGTGACCTTAAAAGAATTGCGTATTTCAAAAGGGCTGAATCAGGCCCAATGTGCGGAATACCTCGGTATGTCCACGCGCAACTATCAGAATTACGAAAACGATGCCGCAAAAGCAAACACAGCCAGATACCATGCGATTTATCAAAAGCTGGAAAGCTATGGTCAGCCTGTTGTCACAGCCGCTGTACCCTCGCAAACAACAGAGTTTCATACGAATGTTGTCACAGGTGCGGGCTTGCAGGCGTTGGCAAACAGCGTGGCAAAGTACGGCAAGCGGGACTGCTTCAGCACCTTACAGAAGTTTGTGAACGGCTCCTACGATGGGAAAATCTGTATTTTATTCGGTCTCCGCCGGACCGGAAAGACAACACTTCTGTTTCAAATGCTTTCCAAACTGCCCATAGAAAAAACGGCCTACATCAAGGTGCAGACCACCGATGATATGTCACGGCTGACAAAGGACTTGAAAGCTCTGTATGAACTGGGCTATCGGTATGCGTTTATTGATGAAATTACACTCCTGAGCGACTTCATCGACACCGCTGCCGTGCTTTCCGATGTGTTCAGCATGATGGGCATGAAAATCGTTGTTTCCGGTACGGACTCTCTTGGTTTCGCTATGGCGAACCGCGATGAACTGTACGACAGAAGCGTGACGATCCACACCTCTTTTATTCCCTTTCGGGAGTATGCGCGGCTCCTGAACATCCGTTCTGTCGATTCTTATATTGAATACGGCGGAACACTGAAAATGGAAAATATGAGCTTTGACGATCCGGATGCCGCCTTTGACGAGGTCGCGTTTCGGGACGATGAAAGTACCCGGAAGTATATTGATACCGCCATCAGCCGCAACATTCAGCATACACTGAAAAACGACCATTACGGCGAATACTTCAATCAACTGCGGGAACTTTACGAAAAAGGCGAACTGACCAACGTCATCAACCGCATTGTGCAGCACATGAACCACCGGTTTGTGCTGCGCGTGGTAGAGGACGAATTTAAGTCCCATGATTTTGGCTCCGCAAAGGAACTGCTTTTACATGATCTCCCTGCGGAACGGGCAACCGTTCTCTATGATGTCAATGAAAAGCAAATATTGGAGCGATTAAAGGCCATCATTGAGGTCAAGGAAAAGAGTGAAACAACCGTCTCGATCACGCAGGAGCATATCGACAAAGTGAAGAAGTATCTGCTTATGCTGGATCTGATCGTCAACTGTCCGGAACGGTACGAAAGCGGTAAGCAGGCGGAGCATATCGTCTTTTCCCAGCCCGGTATGCGCTATGCCATCGCAAAGGCTTTAGTCTACTCCTTGATGCAGGATGCCTATTTCGCATCGATCCCCGAAGCGGATAAGGCATATATCACAGGAAAGATTTTGGACGATGTAAAGGGCCGGATGCTGGAGGACATTGTTCTGCTGGAAGTCCGCAAAACCGCGCCCAGTACGATGGAAGCGTTCAAATTCAAGTTCGATGACGGCGGCGAGTTTGACATGGTGATTTACGATAAAGCAGGTCAAAATTGCCGCATCTATGAAATCAAACACAGCACCGAGGCCAACGAAAAGCAGTCACTTCATCTGCGTGATGCAGAGAAATGCCAAATCGTTGAAAAACGCTTTGGCCCGATCAGCGGTAAATTCGTTCTTTATCGCGGGAAAGATACGTTTGCTGAGGGTGTTCAGTATTTGAATGTAGAAAATTTTCTGTGTGGTCTGAAGTGACTTTTTGAGGAGGATTTATCATGAACTATATTTTAAAGCAGTTCGATGAACCGCTCGTTAAATTCTCCGCAACGACTGATACCAGTGAGCCGGAGATCCAAATTCTTTGGACAAATGAAGAAAAAGCGGCATTGCTGCCGCTTGATCTGACGCTGACGCCGGACGGATTGAGCCGTTGGCTGCGCCGCCGCACGATCCCGAAGAATCGCGCCTATGTCCATAGCCTTTTGGCAAAATGCGGCTTAAACCTCAACCGACCGCTCAGTATTATCAGTGTTTGTAAAGGACTATCACTTAACGATTGCTATTGGGTCGTTGAGGACGGTGACACCGCTTCTTTCGGCAAGGTAAATCTCTACGACAACCCATTCAGCAATGTTCTGGCAGAGCTTGCCTTTACCGGTTATGGCAGCAGCGTCCGCACCTCCCTGCTCTCCAGCCCGGAGTTTACCACCAATGGAATGCTCCGCAAATGCTGGCGGCGCATCGGCGGCAAGGTTTATCTTTACAAGGGCGGCACGGAGGGGGCGGCCAATACCGGCAACGAGCCATACTCTGAGTTTTACGCTGCACAAATCGCCTCCGCCATGGGCGTTCACGCGATCCCCTACGGCTTATCCCGTTGGAAGGGCGTTCTCTGTTCCACCTGCGAGCTTTTTACCGACAAGGCGTATGCCTACATCCCGATCGGCCATCTCGTTTCTAAGGGCGGCATGGGGGCTGTCAGGGCGTATTACGAAAAGATGGGAGATAAGTTTGTCAACGCGCTGAACGAAATGATGGTGTTTGATGCGGTGATCTGCAATGTGGATCGGCATTTTGGGAACTTCGGCGTGATGGTCGATAACCGGACGAATACCATCGTCTCCCCCGCCCCCCTGTTCGACCATGGCAATTCCCTCTTTAACTTTGCAGGCGCGGACGCCTGGGCGGACGAGGCCGCGCTGGAGGCATATATCGAAACGCTGTACCCCAGCGTATATGATGATTTTCTCGGTACAGCCAAGGCCGCGCTGACGCCGGAGCTGCGCGAGAAGCTGCGGCATCTGCTGAACTTCAAGTTCAAGAAGCACTCGCGCTATAACCTGCCCGAAAAAAGATTGCGGATGATGGAACGGCAGGTGCAGAAACGGGCAAGGATATTGTTGGATATGTAGAGTTAAGACCGCCAGTAAAAACCGGCGGTCTTAACTCTACATACTCCGCGTATTCAATACGTCTTCATGTTTTTCAGATAGAACTCATAATGCTTAACAGACTCCGGTATCCTCCTTAGTCAGCGACAACGAGTGATGCAAGATAGTTTCTAATCTTCTTAAGCTCCATTTTCCTATCCATCTTATTTTCAAAAGCAATCTAATAAAATAGACTGTTTTCCGTATCACTTGCCGTTCTCTCTGCGGATATAGTTCTTATCCTGCAAGGACGTTATGATCCGCTTCACGGTTGCGATGGATTTACCCGTTGCGCTCACAAGTTCCTGCTGCTTGATGCTTGGGTTCTGTGCGACCCGCTCCAAAACAGCCAGTTCCTCCAGCGAGCAGTCCAAAGTATCAAATTGATACTTTGGAACTTTGGGACTGATACTTTGGGAAACGCTCTTGTCCGCAAAATCAATGTGCATCTCATTCCTTGCTCAGATCTTCCGTCTTGAAGGTCGTATACCCCTCATAGTAGTAGCTGTGGTCGATGCCCTTCATATAGACCTCGCGGCTATTAATCTCGTCGGTCAGAGCCGCCTTCAGCAGCACCTTGATCTCCACATCCTTGATGGGGCTGCGCTCCATGGCCAGTAGGTAGTCCTCTTTATCGACCTTGCTCCAATCCACAACCTGTCCGATACCGGCTTTCAGCATCTGGTCGAGCCACAGACGAGTGCTGCGGCCGTTGCCCTCGCGGAACGGGTGGGCAATATTCATCTCCACATACTTTTCGATGATCTCGTCAAAGGTAGATTGCGGCATCTTGTCGATGTTTCCAAGCGCTGCCTCGAGATACATTAAAGGGGCAAAACGAAAATTGCCCTTTGCAAGATTCACCGTGCGCAGTTCGCCTGCAAAGTCATAAATATCCTCGAACAGCGTCTTATGAATGGCTTGCAGCGACGCAAATCTGCCGGGGGCCAGCTTGTCCAGAGCGCCGCTTTCAAACAGTTCCACGGCCTTCCTTTTGCTGATTCGCTCCTCCTTGCGGGCAAGCTCGGCGGAATTGGTGATACCAAGTTTATTTTCAAGTGCCATTGTGGGCCTCCATGCTTTTATAAAATAGTTTCTCAGAGCGTATCCAGAAGATTGGCATATCGCTCACAGATGCTTTTCTCCAACGCTTCAATGATACCGCTGATGATAAACTCAAAGGTCAGCAGCGTATGTGTTTCCTCCTCAACATCCAGCCCGAAGCGGCATATATTGCCGCCATGAACAGCCAGATCAATATCGCTTGTGCGGTGGAAGTTCTCTCGTGCTCGGGAGCCAAAAAGAATCACTTTTTGTAAGAGGTGTTTTTTTGTCAAAGTGGAAATCTGCCGGATGACCGTTGGTTCAATTCCATACGCCGTCATCCCGTCACTCCCTTCGATAGAGCTGCAAAGCTGCTACCATACCTATAACTTCACAAATTTATTATACCATAAAACGCCATCTCCACAAGCAAAAGAAAGAAAATAGCAGGGAAAATGTCAAATCTACAATGAGAACCTCCGGATGCCTTGACGCCGCTCTCCTGTGATAAAATATTATGAAAGGAAACATCAGCGCGCTGTGGTGCTTTGGGTGTAACCTGTGGAGAGATTTTCCTCCATGTTCAGAACTGTGCCGGTGTTTTCTTTTTTGTGCTCTATGCGCCCCTCTCGTGCGCAACTCCCCGCCGCCGCAAGGATTACAATATGATGGAAATTTATTTCCTCAATGTGGTCGCATTGTCGTAGTTCCCGATTTTCTCTCGTAGTGGTATAATGCTACAGTTGAGCAGTGGTCAAGGGAGCACGTCGTAGTTCCCAATTGTCTCTCGTAGTGGTATAATCGTATTGCCATGGACATCGAGCGATACGGCGTCGTAGTTCCCAATTTCTCTCGTAGTGGTATAATATCGCCGACGCAGCGGCAGATCGAGCGCAAGTCGTAGTTCCCAATTTTCTCTCGTAGTGGTATAATAAGCCTACGGCCTGGACGGCGTGTACTGGTGTCGTAGTTCCCAATTTTCTCTCGTAGTGGTATAATCGCGTTTTTAATCCATGTAACAGTAGTAATGTCGTAGTTCCCAATTTTCTCTCGTAGTGGTATAATTCGCGGCACATAACTGTGTTCGCGACTGTGTGTCGTAGTTCCCAATTTTCTCTCGTAGTGGTATAATAAAATAGGAATGCCAAGTACCAACAAAACAGTCGTAGTTCCCAATTTTCTCTCGTAGTGGTATAATAAAGGAAATAGAAAGCACATTTGCGATAAAGTCGTAGTTCCCAATTTTCTCTCGTAGTGGTATAATAGGCGAAAAATGTGAACGCAAATCCAACGCTTTTAGCACGTCTTTCTTATCAAAAGGCAGGCAAAAGTACAAAAATACGGAACGATTTCTGTGAGAAGTCGTTCCGTATTTTTCTTAAAAAATCATCAGCTGCTCAAATTGCTGCGGTTTGTCGTATGGCGTCGGCCTGCCCACCAGCAGTTCAATGGCATTATACTGTTTTTCGGTGATCACCAGCATCCGCACAGAGCCCTTTGATGGAAGCGCCAGCAGAATTCTTTTCTTGTGGGTCTCCACGGAATCCCGGCCGTTGCAGATACGGGCGTACACAGAGTACTGCACCATGTGGTATCCATCGCCCACCAAAAAATTCCGGAACTGCGTCGCGCTGCGCCGCTCCGCCTTGGTTTTGACCGGCAGGTCGAACATCACCAGTATTCTCATAAGCCTATTCATACCGGTGCAGCTCCAAGGGGATCAGCTCCGGCAGTTCCAGCAGATTCTCCCCCGCTGTAACGCTATTGGCCAAAGCCGTACACACCCGGTCGATCGACAGCATGACTCGGTATCGTCTGTCCGCCTGCTTCACAAGATAATTGGTGAGATTAAAAAGTCCCGCTTTCTGCTGCGGTGTCAGCACATCATCATCTTCCGTGAAATTCTGCGCCACATGGAGATCGACAATGGGACGAAAGGGTTCGATCAGGTCATCCGCCAGATTGAAATTGTTCAACTCGCTTCGATGGTGCAGTCCGATGCAGGGCTCCAAGCCATGTACAACAAGATTTCTGGCAATTCCGGCCCGCATGACCGCATAACCGTAATTCAGCGCCGCGTTCCGCGGATCATCGGAACCTCTGAAAAAACCGCTTCCAAACAGTGCCGGGAAGTAGAGCGCCGCCGCAACCGCCTCCCGGTTGTCGCTATCATTGGAAAGGACTTTCCCGGCCATCTGCTGAAGCTCTGGCCATTCTTCCTTCCCCATCAGGCGCAGACACTGCGCCTGATTTTGTATTTTCCGGACGATGATCTGCTGCCAAAGCTGCTTTTGCAGCGGCTTGCCCATCTCGCACTGCGATAGCAGCAGCTTTCGCTGACGGCAGAACTGGTTGATTGGGAGCAACTGGCAACTTGGCAAATGCTTCTCGTCGCACAGAAATACGGTGATCCCGTGATCGGCCATCGCGGCCGCCGCGTGGACAGACAGTGTGATCTGTTGAGATTCGATGAGAACAGACGAAATATCCTCCAACGGAACCGTGATTTTTTCCGCCTGTTCGATGACCAGCTGTTCTCGCTGTACACTGAGCCGCGCGGGGTTCGCCAAAAAGATATTCCGATATTCCATCTCAGCCCTCCTTGGAAAATGTCATCCGCTTTTCGGGGAGATCTACTTTGTAATAGTTTCCTAATACGTCCACCTGATATTTTTCGATGGATTGCAGGGTCTTAATGCCTAAGCTCGACTGGGAATATCGCCGGTCATGGGTAGATATTGTAACAGCGCCAGACGAAATGTTTGCGGTTTGATAATAATACATCCCCTGCTGTCGAACGATTTCCGGTTCACCCGTTCCTCCCTTCGTAAGGGTCAGCTTGATCCCCTTGCGGCTCTGGATGCGTACCAAATCTCCCGGATAAAGTGAAAAAATAAAGTTTTCATTCTTCATTTCTTTCCATTCCGAGTATGCCTTATATGCGACCACCGCCTTGTTAGGCAGCCGCTCCTTCTTCGTATCCGCCACATAGATGGGAACGAAATAGTAGCCGTCATCCTCCACATAGAACACATCAATGCGGATCATGCTGCCATTGGCCGCGATGCCGTTTCGAACAGGCAGTCCGATTGTGGCTTTTTCGCAGATTTTTACCTTGTCCACTCGCGGACCCGGTGTGCCGTCCTTCTTGGGCTTATAAAACGGCTGGGCAAAGGCCTTCGCGCCATCGCCGCCGAAGTCTTTCAAACGCGACAGCAACGCATTGTACAGCAGCGTATCACTTGCCGGATTATAATACCCCTCGATTTCACCGAATTTGTTGAGCTTCAGATTCGTCAGAGGTGTTTTCGTCACGGTGAAGCCATCGCCGCCTTTGCTGCTGCGGATGGTCTCGGCGTGGGCCGCCCCAGTCACCTTATGATTTGGCATTCTGGAAACGAAAACAGGCTTGATCTCCTCGTCGCTCTCATAGGTCGACAGCTTGAGCAGGTCAATCTGATGCCGCGGGTCGATGGGATTGAGACGCGCCTCCAGTTCCTGACGGAAGCGTTCCCACGGCTTCGGGAACAGATCGCGCCGCGCTTCCTGCGGCAGTTCTAAAAGTTCGCCTGTAGCGGGATCAACATAGCCCGCGGGCGCTTTTTCCAAAGTCTCACGCCGCTTGCTGTGCTCGGTCAATCGCTGTACCAATCCTGGGGTGGTTGCAGCAATTACCGCAGCGTCCAGACAGTGGTGCAGGTCTCCGTCCTCACGGATCTTCTGCACGCCCCAGCGATTGCGGAGCATTGATGTGACCGCACCGTTGACCGTCTGGACAGGTCTCTTCTTGTAGTTTGATTCTGCAAAGACAAGGTTGTTTCGAATGAGGTTATAAATGGATCGAGTAATGTATTGTGTATCCTTGAGATTCCGGTCGATAAATCCCGCGCTTTCCTCTTCGCTCAACTGCCTTTTCAGCAATTTTTGCCGCTTGCGGTAGTTGCGGATCAGATTTTCAACCCGCACTTCGTATTCATGCCAGCGAACTTCATCGTACCCAAAATATTCGTAGGGTAGGCGGTTTCCCTTCTGCCGGTTTTCACTGGCCAGAACCAGAACCTTATTTTGATAGCTGTCGTCAAAACAACGGCTATAGGGGACGATGTGATCCACGTCCGCATAGCCCGGTTCAAAGAGTCGGGAAGGATCTAAATTTTTCCCGGAATACAAACATACGCCATCCTGTTCCTGATAGAGTTTGAATTTGACAATATCCAAGCCGGTCGCATGGTCTCCCTTGTATTCTGCGATCTGCTCCTTTGCGCGCTCGTTTGCTGCGCGATTCTCGTCCTGCCTTTTTTCCGCCTTGCGGCGTTCATCAAAGTTTCGGCTCATCTCGCGTGCCAATTCGATGCGTACCACATCCGGTGGGCCATAGGTGCGGACGATCGCATTGATAACCTTGATGGTCTGCGATACTGCTCTGCGGACTACTGGATTTGTGATTTCATCCATATCCGTTAAGGAAAGCCGATTCTTCCGCTGTTCTGAATGCAGCCCGCGATGATCGCCGTAAATCTGTGTACATGCCTCATCGTAGCGCATTCCCTGCTCAAGCAACGGGATAAGTTTCTGCATTGCCTGAACAGAAAGGCTTCCGTATTTGCTAAATGAGAGCGGCAGCAACGCTTCATCGAATTGCACCGGAATACCCGCCATCCGCAGTGCCGCTATGCGCTTCGCGTCGCTTTTGCACTCCGTTAAAATCGTAGCAATGGCATTGAGCTGCTCCTCGGTCAAGGTGCCGATCGTGTCCTTGCCCACCTTGTCCAGCGCCGTCCGCATTTTGTGGTAGGACTGCATCTGCGGCCACTTGCGTTTCTCCGCTTCCTCTTTCGTTTTCTCACCATAATAGAGGTCGTTAAAGAACACATCGTCATCCAGATTCAGCTTCTTGCGGATCTGTCCATAGCTCAGCGATGCCGAACGGAGCGCCGCGCTTTTCAGCACTTCACGCTGCTCATCATCCAACGGCTCTGGCGGCATCCCCATGCCGGTCAAACGCATGCGGTTCAAGTCCTGCAATAGCTTAAAATACTCGAATGTATAGGTCGCCTTTGCGGCCCTCTGCTGATCCGGCTCAAAGGTACAAAAACCGACCTTATCACCGATGCCCCCGCGAAACGGGCTTTCTCCGCCCGGCCCCTCGTCGAAACTTCGTTGTCCCTCTAAAATGGAAAGGTAGGCAGCCTCCAAATCTTCACTTGACCAGTCTGCACCCAGTTTTCTCTGCGCAGCGAATATCTGCTTTGCTTCGTCCACGATAGCCGAACGCTCCACGGTAAAGCGATAATCGTCTGTCTTGTTGCGAGTCTGCTGGTAGCGTGTGCCGTCCGGATTGCTCTGCCAGAACCGCTCATCCCGATACATCATCTCGCCTACTGTGCGGTAGCCGTGCTCGGCCATGCAGCGGCGGTTTTCCTCGATGGCGGTCTTGACCTTCCCTGTCTCCTTTTCATCCTTCGCCGCCTCCGCGGTGCTATTGGACTTGTAGCCGCGCCGCTGGGCAAGATGAATCAGCACCTGAACCGCTTCCTCCTTGGAGAGTGGGCGGTCCAGCGCCTCGGCGCGCAGCTGGTAGGGCGATTTTTGGAAGCCACCGGCGGCATACATGGCCTGTATATCCGAAACCGACATCATGCCGCGCTGCTCCATCAGGTAACGGATGCGTTCCAAACGGTGCCGATGGCGGCGCAGGCGGCGCCGGGCGCTTCTCGCATCCCGCCGGGGAGCCGCAAGGCTGGCACCTGTCTTTGGCTGCTCCGCCTTGTCAAAAATACGCACGCCCAAGTCCTGAATCCGGTCAGGTTCTCCGTTCGGCTGATTTCGGAGGACTGCCCAGCCGACAGAACCAATGCCAATGTCTAATCCAAGCGCATAATGAAACTCTGACATCTGAGAGGGCTCCTTTCTTAAAATACGAAGATACCCCGGCCGATAAGGCCGGGGTAGGGCTTCGAGGTGTTCTACCTTATCGTAGTAACACGGTTTTCCCTCGTAGTGGTATAAGGGTATATACAATATATCCTTTTTCACCAAGAATGTCAACACATACTTAATTTACCTCGTGTGGGATAACCAATGAGAAATTCGCATTATGCGATATTGTTACTTTCTCTTCATGATTTATTGCTATCGATTACATCCATTTCACCTTCTGCCAAATTCGTGACTGCATCTCTTTGATTTCATTCAAATCAGATTGACGGACATAGCCGCAGGTGTTGGCAACACGGGCTATCTGGTTGATGTTGTTACCGATGGCTGACAACTCATGCAAAAGGTCAATAAAAACCTCCGGACGCCGGGGCTTGATTTTCTGTCCCGCGATCAACAGGCGCAAAAAAGTCTGCGTGGTCAGTCCGGACGCGACGACCTGATCTTTCAAATGCTTGAGTTCTTCGTCGTTTAAGCGCAAGGTAAGCGCATGGTTTCTCTGGCGCATAGATATTCTCCTTTCATCGGGGATTTTAAGGGGTTGCCCCCTTAACAAGCGCATTTGGATAGCCAAATGCTATGCTTGCGAAAGCAGCTTCCGTATAGCGGTTTCATTTTCGTGACAACGCTGTTGTAAAATTAACTTCTTGATTTATTGGTGTCCAATAGGTATAATAATTGCAAGAAACTTTTGAGGTGAATGACCATGCTACACGAGGAACGAACTGCAAATATTCTTATCAACAAGGCGGGGGGAAACGCCGGTCCGGATGCCAATGGCTACCGCGTGGCTCTGCCATCTGCTTGGATGAAGGCCCTGGGCATCTCTGAGGGCAGCCGCACCGTAACGCTGCAATTCGATGGGGAAAGCATTACCATCCGCCGCCCTGCCGTGTCTGATTACAATGTATTTCTGGCCAATGCCCGAAGCAGCGCTCACGCCCTCCTGATCCTGTACTACTACGATGGGAATAAGCTCTGTACGAAGATCTGCGCTGACCAAACCACTCATCAACTTGCCATCGAAAACGAGGCCAGTTCTCCCCTTTCCACCGCTTTCGGCGTGAACCGCAAGCCCACATGGGACGATCTGCAAATCTTTTTGAAAGACCGCTGTGTGCCGCAGGAGCGGGACGGTTTGAAATATTACCTGTCTGACTTGGGACTGGACTGCTATGACCCGCTGGCGATCATCCGCAAGACCGAAGGGCGCATGGCAGAGGATTCGTGCTGGATCAAAATTGTGGAGGGCTGAATATGTCGATCAGACTGACAACGGGAAGCCGCATCGCGGAAACCTCGTCTAAGGGCAATCAGGAAAAATGGCTGGCAGATGGCCGCTGGTACAAGCTGGATCTGTTCGGCTATGAAGGGCTGGCAGAAACCGTAACCTCTGCGCTGCTGGCACAAACCAATACCGGCGCGTTGGGCTTTCGCTATGTGACCTACCGCATGGAGCGGCTGGAAGTCCACGGACACATCAGGAACGGCTGTTCCAGTGCCAATTTTCTACGTCAGGGCGAGGCCATCCTGACCCTTGCGGAACTGCTGCGAAAAAGCGTTGGCCCGGACTGGCAGACCGCGGTAAACCGTCTGCCCAATCTTCAGAGCCGCCTTGCGTGGTTGGTGGAGCAGGTTGAGCGGCTGACGGGACTTGACCGCTTCGGCACCTATCTGACGCTGCTGTTCGAGGTGGATATGCTGTTCGGCAACGAGGACCGGCATCTGAACAACATCGCTGTGCTGCGCTGCGGTGATGGCTTTGACTACTGCCCCATCTTCGACTTTGGTGCGGGCCTGCTGTCCAACACACGGGACTATCCCATGGAGATCGAGCCGGACGCATTGGTGCGACAGCTCAAGGCTCAGCCCATGAAAACGGGCTTTGTCCGACAGGTCCATGCGGCCCAAAATCTCTATGGGCCGCAGCTTCGCTGCGACTTTGCCGAAAAAGAGATCATGGCGGCCCTTTCAGAGCCGCTGGAGTTTTACGCCAAGCGGGATGTTCCTTATATCCGTGACCGTGTGACGGCCTGCATCAAATTCCAGCGGAAAAAGTTATTCTGATTTTCTGCCGTCCTCCCGCAGCCACGCGCCCCGCAGCACCATGCGGAGATACGCCGCCCGCCCGATGCCGTGGTCCTGCGCGGTGCGGGTGAGCCGCTCATATTCAGCCTGCGTCAAGCGGAGATTTACCTGCTTTTCCTGTAAGTTCTCTTTGTTCTTCATCTGATGATCCTCCCTATTATTCTTTTTTCGGCTTGGTATATATTTATCTCAGTATCGCTCTACTCAGTCTTATTAGACGCTGAAAATCAGCGTTCAGGTGCGCTGATTTTCAGCGTTCTTGAAATTCGAAAATCGAAAGTCAAGAAATTCGGTTTTCGAATTTCAGGGGGTACAGTGCAGACGGCTTCCCCAACCCCTGCCGTTTCCGGCGCAGCAGGCCAGCTTGCTCCAGTTCGGATAGCAGCTTCTCCGCCTTGCTGTGGGCGCAGCCCAAGTCCTCCATAATACGGTTGATGCCATAGTAAACAAAGGCGCGCCCTTGCTGATCGAACCACCCGCTTTTGCGGGAAAGTCCCATTTTGTCCAGCGATAACCCGTAAAGTAATTTTGCTTCACAATTTATGTTTTTGAATGGTTCCTCCGTAAACAGCACCTTTGGAACACGGTAAAATGTAAATAGCTCTGATTCATGCTCGTAGAAATAATCCATATTGTTCCTCCTTGCCCGTTGGGGCATAAAAATAGCGGAGGCAGGCGATTGACCTGTCTCCGCTGTTGTTCTTTTGCTGTTTTTACCGCTCGCGCATGATCTCAAGCGCGGCGCTTTTGATGTTGTTCATCGCACATACCCACGCCATCTGATCCCGCGCCTTCAAGTCCTCGTTGATGCCCTGTGCTTCCGCCATCTGGCGTATGATGGCCTCCAGCAGCTTGTCCTTTGTGGTGTCCGGCTCCGGCGGCAAAAGGCAGGGATAATACTGCTCGCCCCGCAGCTCGTAGTAAAGACCGTTCTCAAAAATGACCGGCGGCAATGGCGGTAAATTCTGCTCCATAATCCTCGCTCCTTTCTGCCGCTATTGTACGGAAGAAATTTGTATAGTGCCAGTATACGAAAATCATCGCTCTCCCCTGTTCTTTGCGCGGTAACGGGCCTCCAGCAGCTTGATGATCTCCCGCTCCATCTGCTGCGCAGAGTAATTGCGCGGGAAATACTTCCGCAGCGACTCGGTTTTGATGCGGATTTGCTCTTTCTGATTGGGCTTTTCCTCGGTAAGAATGGCGTACAGTACCTCCGGCGTCAGTTTTGCCTCGCGGGAGAGCTGCTTCATGCGGAGTGCCTGTGACAGCGATGGTGTGGCGTCCTCCCGCCCGATCAAGTCCCACAGCTCCGCCTGCTCGTCGCGGGTGAGATAGGACAGCTCCACGGCGGGAGAAAAGGCGATGCGTCCATCGTCCACCATCTGAAGCAGCGGCGGAACAAGATTGGTCAGGCGAATATATCGTTTGACCACATCTTTACTAATACCGGCTTCATATCCGATTTGTTCAGTTGTCAACTTCGGTGCGAGTTGCACCGAAGTTGATTTTCCTTGGTGTTTCATTGCCTCCAACTTCATCTTGTAAGCGAATGCCTTTTCGCTGGGCAGCAGGTTTTCCCTCTGAAGATTGCTGTCCACCATCAGGATCACCGCTTCGTCGTCGCTCATCTCCCGCACCAGCACCGGCACGGTGGGCAAGCCCAATTTCTGCGCCGCCAAGCGCCGCCGATGCCCGCTGACCAGCTCGTAGCACTCCCCTTTTGGCCGGGCCAACAAGGGCGACAGAACGCCGTGGACACGGATGCTCTCCACCAGCTCGTCCATGGCAGCGTCCTCCCGCACCTGATAGGGATGCTTTTCAAAAGGCGACAGCTTGTCCGGCGGGAGCTGTGAAATAAACTCCTTCACCATACCGTCCCTCCCTCCGAAAGCGCAGCGGACACGTTCACATGGTAGTGAAGGTCGGAGCCGCGATAGTGGTAGTCCGCGTCAAAGGAATGGAGCCAACCGGCATTTTGCACATTCGCGTTTTCCCTCTCTTTTTCGGCCTGTAACCATTGCGGCGCAAGGCTTTTTCGTACTTGTGGCCCTTGGGCTTCCACGGTCGGCACGGAAGAGCTGGGGCATCTTGAGATGGTCGGCACCATCGTCCATCAGCTCACGCGCAATTTGACGGAGGAGCAGATCAAGGAGGCTGGGTTCGAGCCGTACTTTGTCGACCACACGACGGGCGTTTTCCCGCAGTTCGCCTCGGGTTACCCGTGGTCGGCGAGCACCATGCAGGTCACGGGCGACACCATCGCGGACCTGACGGAGGATCTGGCGGCGGAGCAGAAAGCGCGCGTGACGTACGACAATATCCTGCGCCTTTCCGACGATCCGGACGTGAGTGATGTCATCAAATTCTTGCGTGCGCGCGAGATCGTACACTTCCAGCGCTTCGGTGAAACAAAGCGTACAAGATGGAACAAGATGAAAAGAACTGCTGACATAAAAGACATCCAAGACAGAATCTCTTGGATGTCTTTTGTTGTTATGGTTTAATTATGATGACGCGCAGCTGCTAATATAATCAATTGAAAATGCACTTGGGCTTGTTATCAGAAAAACTCTTTTTCATGGCTTTTGAAGAAGCTATAATACGTTTTGACATTTTCCAGCTGAGTCCATGGCTTTACATCGATTGGATCTGAGTCGAGATCATATATTTTTGCACCTTGCATAGAAAGCAGAAACGGTGAATGTGTTGAGATGATGAATTGGCAGTGATAGAATCGCGCAGAATCCTCAAGAAAACTTTTCAGTTTCAATTGCAGTGAGGCAGATAAACTGTTTTCCGGTTCATCCAGCAGGTAGAGGGCGTTCTCTTTAATTGAGTTGGTAAAGTAATATAAACCACTTTCCCCGTTGGATTGCTCTTGGACATTCTCCATTAAACGTTCTTTGATAAATCTGGATCGCGATTTTGATTTGGCGTCACATTTACGCTTGAATTCCTTGTAGTCATCAAGCCCTTTTAACTGGAACGGCTCATATTTGTCGCTTACATATTGATCAAAGAGTTTGACTCTTTCTGTGTCGATTCCTTGATTGACGTATCTGATGTCAAGCAAATAGTCAAATACGTCGTCGCTGGTTATGATGCGGCTACCCGGAGGAGCAATTTTCCCGAATGTCATCTTGTAGCTGCATTCTCGAACATAATCTTCAAAAAAGCTGCTCCGATTAAAAACGGTCTCTCTCGAAAGATGCAATCGTTCTGCAATGATGTTCAACAGCGTTGTTTTACCGCTCCCGTTACCGCCATAGAATATGGTTAGAGGCTCAAATTCGAGCTGCGGCACATCGCGATAACGGAAGATGTTGAACGGATATCGCGTGGTATAGCAGGTTTCTCTGATCGAATCAAGAATTCTTTCTTCCTGTTCGCGGCTTAGTATTGTGAAATTTTTCAAATAGACCATTTTAATGGATATCCTTGGTAACATAGGAGTTTGTCATTAAGAAGTATAGCCCACACCCCTGTACGTTTGTCTGTACAGGGGCGCTTTTTCCACAATTCTAGAGGGAGGCATATAACCGTACTTCTGCCTCCCAAAAAAGTTTTCTCGCTCCATCGATGCCGTAATGGTTGGTCCCACGAACCTTGAACATGGGGCAGCATAACAAATAACCATCAAAATAACCGATGCTCTCACCGAACTGTAAACCCGAACGGAGATCGTAACTCTGTTATAAAATAGTCAGACATTCGTATGGAAATGACGGAAAAAGATCATTCGCCAAGATCGAAGGTTTCGCGCCCGTTGATCGCGTCGAGCGCAAGCTGCGCGCGGGAAAGCTCGTCGACAGTTTTGTCGTAATCGGCCTCCACTGCGGCAATATCGTAGTTTGCATAGCGGTAGTCGATGATGTTTGACTGCCGACCGTACTGCTCCTCAATGCGCTCCTTGGGAAGGCGGCTCTTCATCTCAAGAAGCTTATTTTTGCGCCTTGTGAGTTGCGGGATATAGACCAGCATCTCGTCGATGGTCATTTCAAAGCCGTCGACAAAATGCGTCATATTGAAGCAGTTAATCGCGTGCTTGAGGGCGCGGATTTTCCCTTCGAGTTCTGCGAGGCGCGCCTGTGTTTCCGCGTAATCGTAGGCGGGGCGTACGGACTCCACGTCCTCGCCCATCGCAGCGCGGAAGTCGCGGCTGCGCTGCTCTTTATCCAGCAGGGCGGAATATTCGTCATTCAGCTTTTTCAGCAGCTTATTGGCCTGGGCAGAAGTATATTTCATTTTGTCCATCCTTTCTTGGCGCCGTACTACGGCACTATCCGTATGCTCTCTGTTCTGCTGATAGAATACACGGCACCCTGTGCGAATGTCTGTACAGGGACGCTGTGCATGGTTCTATTTCAGTTTCATATCGCTTGCCATGCGCTTATAGATGTGTTCACCGCTCGGCGTGGTTTCGCTCCATTGGAATATTCCGATGAATCGATAGGCGTCCTCGCCACGTTCGCCCTTGCTCTTTGCGAAGGTATAGCGTGGCTGATCCGGGTGCTTTACTGGGGTAGCGCCGCTGTCATTATGTTCGATGATCACATTCCAGTCAGCGGACAGCTCATTGATCCAGCCGCGAGACTGCGCCACCTTTGAGCCGTCAGGCAGTTCAATCGCCAACTTAGGACACCAAAGCATCCGATCATCGGCCACATGGAAAAAGCTGCGCTGGATGCGATAGTTCGCATCCTTGCCGAAGCATTTTTGGCAAATGTCGGCAATCGTTTTAAAGGAATAGGCATCCTCTGTCCGCAGAATACCGCGCTCTTTGATGCTGCGCCATTCCTCTTCATGCTCAAGCCATGGAGAGAGCTGTTCTCCTTTTTCTGCGACCTTTTGCCGGATCTCGCAGACGATCTCGCGGATGCGGGCGTGAAGCGCATCTGCGTCCAGCGTTGCATCCACACGGCGGATCGTCAATCCATCTTCGCTGCAGGCGGACAGCGCTGTTTGCAGGTCGATTTCGCGTGCGGCGTCCTTGAGCGTATTGTCCTTGTGATACGCTTCGTCGCACTCCACGCCGTAGTTGATCTGCGGGAAATAGAGGTCGATCAACGCATAGCCATTGGGGCGGCGGACATATTGCTGCGTTACAGGTTTGACATTCAGATCGTCCAGCCTCGCCCAGATTGCATTGACAACGTAGTTTTCCTTCTCTTTGTCCTTGGTATGGTGCGAGAACATACGGTAGAGGTAATCTTGTTTCCATGTGCGGTCATTTTCTAACATGATAAGAGCCTCCCAACTTTAAAGTTTAGATGATCGGTGTCGTAAGAATTTTTATATCTCGGGACAAATCTGCATCAAGACCGTCTACCATTTTGTCAGTATCATAACCGCCCAGCACGCAGGCTTTTAGCAGCACGATATCGCTTAGGCTAAGCGCACCGGTCAGCCAGAGATCCTGTTTCATAAAGGTGTTGAAACCTTCAATATTGCGATTTACGTGAAATGCACTGGGAATGGAACTGTCATAATATAAAATGCCGATCCTTTGGAAGTGACCATCTACCTGCTTGGCGATATCATGGATAAACTCCGCCGTATTGCAATGAAACTCAAAGAGAGTTTCCTCACCGGACTCATCGGACCAACCAACGACACGCAGTTGACCATCGTTGTCGAAAAAGTCAATACCGATGTGGTCGATGTCATCTTCAAAACTAATGTGCTGGTTTATTTGGTGCTTTGCAGCCTCCTGTGCGTCCTCGATGGGGGCGTCTTTTGACAAGGCTATATTCAATATTTTTTCAAAGTAACTTTGCGCGTGTCGGCAAACGATTGAGTATTCTTTTTCTCCGTCAGAAAAAGTCCATCGGTAGAATGGCCGCCACCACGCGTATGAGTCGGTAGAGAAACCCAACTCTTCGCAGGTACCCAGGTAATCAATGCGAACCATACTCATAATCATTTTCCTCCTCCGTATTTATCTGATATCAAATGGGTTTATGCCTATTTGGTATACTTGTTCTTTCCAAGGCTCTCAATGATCTCCTCCCGCAGCCACGCAGGCTCTACGACCTCCACATACGGCAGGTATTGCAGCGCCCAGAATTTGACGCCGCGCGGTGGCGCGGTAAAACTGGCGGTAAAAGTATTTTCGTCGCGTTCACGGATCTGCACCTCTGTGCCGAAGCGATCGATCACATCGTCGAGGATGGTGAGGTCACAGTTCATGACGATACGCTCCTGTGCACCAACATAGGCATAGACAGCGTTTTGCGCCTCCTGACGGGCGACGGCCTCGCTGCGAGGATCATCCAAAATCTGAATGTCCTTCATGCGGTCAATGCGGTAAAGACGCGTATTTGGCGCGTGGTCGGGAACACAAATGAGGTAATACCGCTCATTCATGTAAACCATTTCGTAGGGGCTGAGCGTATAGGTCTTTGTCTCGTGCTGTTTTTTATCCAGCCCGTAGTGGAGATAGCCGAGCCGGACTTTTTTCTTCTGCGCGATCGCCTCATCCAACTGCTCGATGTTCCAGAATACCTGCCGGTTGTCGGTCTTGCGATCCTGCCGTGATATGGTCAGATAGCGATAACGCTTCCGCTGGTGGACGCTAAGCTGCTTTTGCAGCTTCTGGACAAGCTGCTCCGTCTGCTTTGCGGGAATGAACGGGAAAGAATATACCGCGTCGGTCACAGCAGAAGGACTTCCGACTGCTCCAATTCCCGACTGCGGAGATAGTAGCCGGCGCCATTATCCTCGTAAATGGAGATATCGTAGCCGAGCTCGATCAAAAGCGCAACGGCCCCATAAACGGTGCGGCGGTCGATTTTGATGCCGTAGAGGGACTGCATCTTTCCAATGATCTCCCGCATGGGCAGAATGTGTTCCGCGTCGGAGTATTCTCTCAGGACTTCCAAGAGGCAGATGGCGTTAGCTTTTTCCGTCAGCATGGTACATATCCCTTCTTTCGCTTACTTTACTTGAGTATAGCATCTGCGGATGGGCTTGTATAGGATAATAACACAGTTGAATGTACAAATGTTTGTATAGGTTTTTTACTCAGCAAATTGATCCATATCTGAAGTGGCTTCGCTCAGCACGCCATAGACCTCCGTCAAAGCGCGAACATACTGCGGGAAATTACGCCGCAGCTCACTGTCCTCCCCCGGCAACGGGATCGGTCTCCGCATCATACGATGAACGGTCCTCCATACCTGAAGCCTGCTGCCAGGATAGGTTTCTCTCAGCTTCTCGACCGCGCGGTTCTTTGCCTTCTCCACGGCGGACTCCTTCATCATGTGATACATCCCAATCTCTTTCAAAGTTGCTTCCGAGTATCCAAAAACGCCGTAGGCTTTGCCAAGGATGTCCCTGTCCTTCTTCGGCAGGGTGTCGAACAGCTCCCGGAGGAGCTCAATGCAGACCTTGCGGTACACGGCCTGCTCCGCCGAAGCGGAGAGTAGCCCCGGCATCAGCCGCTCATAGGGATCGCCGTCATAGCCCTCCGGGACAAGGTCATGCACACCGAGGAAATGGGTGTTGTAGCGAACATACCGGCTGACGCGAGCCTCGGAAACGCCCAACTCTTCCGCAATCTCACTGGTATCCTTCCATGCGGCATGATACAGCCTCTGCGCCTGCCGGATGGAAGCCATCTCGTCCTTGCTCAACGCCATACAGCCAAGATTCTGCTCCAGCCAGCGGGTCATACGCCCTTTCAAATGCGGGTAAAGATAGGTGGTGAGCGCGGCGCAGTTCTGGTCATATTCTCTGCTCTGTATCCGCGTCAGAAGCTCCAACGCGCCTTCGCCGCAGAGATCGTCCAGAATCGTTTTCGTATACGCGGAAAATTGATTCGGATGATGCTGATTCGCCGTCAGGCAGTTGAATTCCGCCGCGGTTTCCTTGGCGATGCCGCGGATCAGACCGATATTTTTATGGTACAGCTTTTCCAGCGCAGCATCATCGCCGTCATAATATTGGCGAATTAGTTGCTCGTTGGTCATGCTTGCTCACCCGCCTTTTCCTTCGGCGGGCGGCCCCTCGGATTGGCCGTTCTGGTGATCCCGCAGTGCTGGTAGACATTCTCAGATGAAACGCTCTCTTCAAAGGCTTCTACGGAGATATTCGCGTCGCGCAGAGCGTCATAGAGCAGATCCCGCACATAGTCCTTGGCTTTTCTTGCGTCCTCCTGCGAGATCGCGCCCCGCTGCATATCCTTTGTGATGCGAGCAAAAGCGGTCACCTTGACTTTGACCTTGGGAATGTCCTTCGCCAGCTCCTTCTGCACCTCCACCGTACCGAACTGCCGGCAGGTGTAGCCGGGCGCGTGGGGACACGCTCCTTCGCAGTATAACGCGTGGACACCGCTCTTGAGCAGGAAATACCGTCCGCAGATGATGCAGCGGCGGACGTTGTGTCCGCTGTTCAGCGCCAGCATATAATCCGCTTTCATCAGCGCCTGCAAGCTGTCGGTCACGTGCTCCTGACAGATGGCGACAGAGCCGTCCGGCAGCGGCCGCGGCACATAGGAAAGCTCGTAGGCATCGTGGGTCGTATAGCAGTCGCCGTTGTTGCGGATGGGATTGACGATGAGCTTTTCCGCAATGCGGTCATCATTATAGAAACCGTAGAGAGCCTTCGCGTACTCCTCCGGGCTGTTGTGATCCAGTTTGGACAAGCTGAACTGAATAAAGTTCCGAATGGTCTCGTTGAAGGCGCGGATGTCATGGAGGTACAGTGTATAGCGGTCAAGTCGCTTCTGGTAATCACGCCATGCGTCCCTGGTGGGACCGAAGGCGCGGAGCATCTCATAATAAAAAGCCATCCCATCTTCCAGATCTGCCTCACTCGGATGGAACAGGTCGAGGGGAGCATACTCACCGCGCTGGGAGAATTGGTTTGCCACGCGCTCAAGCTGTCTCTTTTGCGCTTCCGCTGTCGGCGCTTGATCCTCTGTGGGAAATACGCTGAACTGCTCCGTGATCTCCCGTATGGCAGAGAAGAAAGCGTCCTCGTCTTCATCCAGCAGCAGGCGGAACACCTGATACCGGCGCAGCTTCTGGCAGAGTGCAGCCATCTCCTCATTCAGCTTCCACCAAAGTGCTGTGTTTTTGCTCTGCTCATACTCTTCCGCAAGGCTGGTGATCCGCTTCATGCGTTTGTCCATGGGCTGATATTCGTCCGGTGACAGGTTTAACAGATCAGCGGTCAGCATACCAGCGGTGAACTGCCGACCGTATAGCTCAAGCGTACTGCCATAGGTATAGAAAACGATGTTGCCCTCCATGCGTACCCTCCCCGCTGAAATCTGTCCTACATGAATTTTAATCTGTCCATGCTTTTTCTCAGCATAGCATGAATTCCTCCACAATACAAGCAGAGGGAAGAAACCACGCGCCGTCCCGTGGTAACGCCCCTCTGCTTTTTTCTGCTCTCATCGTTCCGATGGGAGCAATTTTTTAAGGAGGATTCGAAATTGAAAAAAGAAAACAGATTGCTGACCATCGACGGTGAAACGCTGATGAGTCAGCCGCTCACACCGCTGAACTTTGTGGTGGATACGTTGCTGTCCCAGGGCCTGCACATCCTCGCAGGCTCTCCCAAGGTGGGAAAGTCCTGGCTGGCGCTGTGGCTGGCGGTCACGGTGGCGAAGGGCGAATCCGTCTGGAGCATGGGCGTGAAGCAGGGCACCACGCTCTACCTCTGCTTGGAAGACTCCACCCTCCGCATCCAGAATCGCCTGTTCGAGATCACGGAGGACGCCCCCGCCAGCGTCCACTTCTCCACCAACAGCGATACCCTTGGTAAAGGTCTGGAGGAACAGCTCCGCGCGTTCCTCTCAGAGCACCCCGACACGGTGCTGGTCATTATCGACACGCTGCAAATGATCCGCGGCACCAACTATGACAACACCTATGCAAATGACTACCGTGACCTCTCCGTGCTGAAGCACATTGCGGACACCCATGGCATCGCCATTCTGCTGATCCACCATCTGCGGAAGGAGCTTGCCGACGATGTGTTCAGCCGCATCTCCGGCACAACGGCCATCAGCGGCGCGGTGGATTCCAGCTTCACGCTGGTGGAGGACAGGCGCGGCAGCGGCAAAGCGACCCTCTCCTGCATCGGGCGTGACATCGAATATCGTGAGCTGACGCTGGAACGCAACGCGGAAAACGTGTGGGAGCTGGTGTCGGACAGCCGGACACAGCCGGAGCTGCTGGGCGGCCGGATCGTTATTCTCCTCTCTGAACTGATGCGTGACCGCGCGGAATTTATCGGCACTCCCACGGAGCTGTCCGCGCAGATCGACCCTGTGGGCGGCGAAGGCATCACGCCGAAGAAGGTATCCCGTCTGATCCAGCAAAGCGTTGCCGCACTAAGCAAAATCGGCATTTCCGCCGTGGTGCGCCGCAGCAACGGCAAGCGGCTTATCGAGCTGCGCCGTGCCGAAAGTGACGATGCACAGGATGCCCGAACCGTTGACCCTATCGACCCTGCCGATGTCTCGGGCGGTGAAAACGCCCCGTGTTTCGCCCTGTGAGCTGCTGTGTGCGCGGTTCGGGGCTGGGGTGGCGTGTGTGCCAGACGAGGGGGGATTCAGCCCGAACATGGCGAATTCTGGGGCGGCATAAAAGCGGCAAATAAGCCGCCGTAACTCCTGCGCGTCCAGTGTTTCAACAGCATGAAGCGCACGCCGAGGGTAGTGATACCACCCCCCTTGCAGGAACGCCGAAAAAGCGCTGTGCGAAGGGAGAAAAATTCCTTAAAAGTCAGCAGAAGAAACACTTTATTTCTCTGCCGTAGATGGAAAATTCCTCTGCGTAAGCTGTTATTCCCGATAAGCGCAGAGGTTTCCTTTTACGGGAGTTTAATCACCTCCGTTGGAGGTGGCCAGCATCGCATTTGTCTGGTCTGCGGCGAAGCCGCTGCCCTGCCAAACGCACTGGGCGGGGCAAAGCCCTGCACCCAAATTCCGGGCAGAAGCCCGGACCCACTTGAAGCCACCCCAGCTCTCCGAGGGGACGAGAGAAATCATTTCAGAAAGGTCACTGATTATGAAAAAAGATATCAAATTCAGCACGCGCATGGCGTCCGCTGACCGTGAGAAGATCAGGGCGCTGGCGGCGAAGGCCCACATGTCCATGAGCGACTACGTCACCGCCTGCTGTCTCGGCAAGCGGATCGTCGTCATCGACGAACAGAAGGAACTGCTCCGCCAGCTCAAGGGCATCGGCAGCAACATCAACCGCCTCACCGCCCTCGCCAACATGGACAAGGTGCAGGTCATCGGTCTGGAAAAAGCTGCCGGTGAGCCGTCCGAGGTCAGCGCCGTGTTGCGGGCTGTCATAGAAGTTCGGTGAGCCGTATGGCCATCGTACATTTTGTGAACTACAAACGGGGCACACAGTCCCGCGCCGCCATGCGCGGCGTGATGCTCTACGTCATGCAGGAAAAGAAAACCGCATGGGAGGGCGGGCCGCTCGTCAGCGGCGTCAACTGCCAGCCGCAGAGCGTCTACGATGACTTCCTCAACACGAAGCTGCTCTATCACAAGGACGGCGGGGTGATGTTCTACCACATGGTACAAAGCTTTCCAAAAGGCGCGGCGGTCGATCCCCGGCAGGCCCACGAAGCCGCGCGGCGGCTGGCGGAATACTTTGACGGCTGCGAGGTGCTGGTCTGCACCCATGTAGACCGGGAGCACATCCACTCCCACTGCGTCATCAACTCCGTCAACTTTGAAACCGGCAAAAAGCTGCACATGGCGAAGGAACAACTGCAGGAGCTGATGCGGCGCAACGACGCGATCTGTCAGGAAATGGGTCTGCCGGTCTTTGACGCGCCAACGCAGCAGGCCCGCGGCATGAGCGGCGCGGAATACCACACGGCGCTGAAGGGCCAAAGCTGGAAGCTGCGGCTCATGAACACCATCGACGAGTGCATGAAATACGCCGCCGACAAGGACGCCTTCGTTTCTCTGATGGCATCCGAGGGCTACGCGGTGTGCTGGGAGAGCACCCGCAAGTACATCACCTACACCACGCCGGACGGACTAAAGTGCCGCGACAGCAAACTACACGAAGAAAAGTATTGCAAGGAGGCCATGGAGCATGAATTCAGAATACGGGCAGAGCTCGTCAAGAGAAAACTCCGTCGAGCAGCGGAAACCGATGGAGGAATTGAAGCGGATGAATCAGCCGAGCAGCGCGCCGCCGGCTGCGCCGCAGCCGATCCAGCCCATCGTGATCCAGTGCGAGCTGCCGCAGGCGATGAGCAAACTGGCGCAGCAGGCAGACGGAATAAACTGGGAGCTGGAGGAAATCCGGAAGACCCTGCCGGAACTGAAGCCGTACATCGACCTGACGCCGGTGCAGCAGTCTCTGGCGGAGATGCAGAGATCGCTGACAGAGATGAACAAACTGCTGGAACGGGTTGGGAACCTGAGCGAGAAGTATTCCTCCAAGTGGATCGACTGGCTCCCGGACTTCAGCCTGCTGGTGGCCCTCAAGTGGATCATGCTGGTGCTGATCCTTGGCACGGCGGCACTGGCGGGTTGGTATGGCGCGGCGGCGATCCGCAGCCTGTTTCTCTGATGCCCGCCGTGGCCGGACTGGCTGTCGCGGGGACATTGATGGACGAGGATGAGGACGCCGAGGAAAAGCGGCGGCGCATGGAGGCGAAAATCGCCGCCGAAAACTTCGGCGCGGTGGTCGGCTTCGCCGCGGGCGCGGCTCTGGCGGTGAAAGAAAAATTGGACGAACACGCCGCGCGAGAAGAACAGAAAAAGCAACAGCATGAGCAAACGATGGGAGGTATGTAGGTGATCCATACTTCCCTGCCATGAATTATACCGGTGAAAGAGACAGACCGATTGGGTCTGTCTCTTTTGCATAGGACAAGTTTTTTATAAATAGAGTGATAGCACCCATGGGAGGTGATCGTTATTATTGTCCGCCCCTTCACTTACGACAGTGATGCGCATATCGTTTCCGGCAGAAAAGCCATGATTCGAATTGAAAACCTCTCCCCTCAACTTACCGCTGAAGAGTGCATGGAGCAGCGGCGATGTATTGAAGAGGGCCTTTTCGAGATTTTTATCAAATACGAGAAACAACAGGAAAATAATAGCTATTTAGAAGCTGCTGCGGTATGATGTACCTGTCAGCAGCTCTTTTCTATGAGAAAGGAGCTACAAAATGAATGCAATATACGCAAGACAATCCGTTGACAGAGCCGATAGCATTTCCATCGAAAGCCAGATTGAGTTCTGCCAATACGAAATGAGAGGTGAACAGTACAAGGTTTATACCGACAGAGGCTACAGCGGGAAGAATACAGACCGCCCCGCCTTTGCGGAAATGATGAACGACATCGAAAACGGAGTGATCGGCAAGGTCGTTGTTTACAAGCTGGACCGTATCAGCCGTTCCATTCTTGACTTCTCCAATATGATGGAGCAGTTTGGAACACACAAGGTCGAGTTTGTGTCCACAACAGAGAAATTCGATACATCTTCCCCCATGGGACGCGCCATGCTCAACATCTGCATTGTATTCGCGCAGTTGGAACGAGAAACTATTCAAAAGCGCGTGGCTGATGCCTACTACTCCCGCAGCCAAAAGAGTTTCTATATGGGCGGCAGAGTTCCGTATGGATTCCGGCTGATCCCGACAACCATTGATGGTGTCAAGACGTCCATGTATGAGATCAACACGGAAGAAGCAGAGCAGGTGCGTTTGATCTATGAGCTTTATTCCAAGCCGGAATGCTCTTACGGCGACATCATCCGCTACTTCCAGAGCCACGGCATTCTCAAAAATGGAAAGCCATGGGGACGCACGCGCCTTGCAGACGTTCTGCGAAATCCCATTTACGTTCGCTCGGATCTATCCGTCTATGAGTTCTATCAGAACCAAGGCGCGATTATGGCAAACGACCCTGCCGATTTCATCGGGACGAACGGGTGCTACTACTACAAGGGCAAGGATTCCACCGGACGCAAGCAGATGAATCTGGAGGGCAATCATCTGGTGCTAGCGCCGCACGAGGGGATCATTCCCGCCGACCTGTGGCTGAAATGCCGTGCCAAGTGTCTGGAAGCACAGCAGATCAAGCCGTATCAGAAAGCCAAGAACACATGGCTGGCGGGAAAGATCAAATGCGGCGTCTGCGGATACGCGCTGGTGGATAAGCACTATTCGACCACCCGCTCCAGATACCTTCTCTGCTCGAACAAAATGAACGCCAAAGCCTGTGAGGGTCCCGGAACGATCTACACGGACGAGTTTGAGCAGATCATCTATGATGAGATGCGAAAAAAACTGGCACAATTCAGAAAACTCAGACAGTGTAAAGGAAATCTCATTAACCCTGAATTGACTGCGTTGAGCATCCAACTCACGCAAGCCGAAAGTGAGATCGCCGGCTTGATGGAGCGTTTGTCGGCTGCAGACGATACCATGTTCCGCTATATCAGCGGACGCATCAAGGAGCTGGACGGGAAAAAGCAAGAGCTGATGAAACGCATCTCTGAACTGAAGCTGCACAAGGAGGCCGACTACACGGAGATCAGCAATCATCTGACCATGTGGGATGAACTGAGCTTTGACGATAAGCGACAGACGGTAGATCAGCTCATCCGTGTCATCTATGCGACCAGCGATTCCATCAAGATCGAATGGCGCATTTGAAGGTTTATGATTTCCATCTTGTACGTTTCGGCGAAGGCCTGCGCCTCGCCAAGGACCGCCTGGACGAGAAAAACGTCTACTACGTAAACCCGAGCTTCGACAAGTAAGAATGACAGGAAAAAGCACGTCTTTTGGCGTGCTTTTTCCTTTTGACTTCCCTATCTTGACGCCATGGCGAAAGTGTGGTATCATCGCTTTGCCTTTCGGGAAGACTACTCTGACCGGCGGCGAACCAGATTCATTCTACCGTTCTGACAGCGAGGATGCGTTCCGAGCCACAAGAAGAGGGAAAACAAAGACACAGCCCTGCTGCGTCGTCATTTGCTGTTTCCATCCCTTCTGCTGAACGGCGGAAGGGATGATTTTTATTTTGACAAAGGAGAATGCGTTAATGGAAACGAGAGTCGCCGTGCTGGCCATCATCGTCCGCGGGGGAAGCTCTGTCCAGCCGCTCAACGAGCTTCTGCACCAGTACGGTCAGTATATCATCGGGCGTATGGGCGTGCCGTACCGCGAAAAGGGCGTGAATATCATCAGTGTGGCGCTCGACGCGCCAGGCAACGTCATCTCCGCCCTGTCGGGCAAGATCGGCCGTCTGGACGGCATCACCGCCAAAACGGTCTACGCGCCCGAGGGCAGCATCGGAAAGGAAGAAAACCAATGAAAAAGAACCTCAAACATCTCTTGGCCCTGTGCCTGACGCTTGCGCTCGTCTTCTCGCTCGCCGCCTGCGGGCAGAAGGCGGATGAAACGCCGAACGACGCGCAGAACGACCAGCAGACCGAGCAGGAGGAGTTCACCCCTGCGAACTATTCCATCGCCGCGCTCAAGGGCCCTACGGCCATGGGCCTTGTGAAGCTGATGAAGGACAGCGAAAGCGGCGAAACGACTGGCAATGAATATACCTTTACCCTTGCCGGTTCTGCGGATGAAGTGACGCCCGCGCTCCTCAAGGGCGAGCTCGACATGGCCTGCGTGCCCGCGAACCTCGCCGCCGTGCTCTACAATAAGACGGAGGGCGAGATCGAGGTGCTGGCGGTCAACACGCTCGGCGTTCTCTACATCGTGGAAAACGGCGAGAGCGTGCACTCCATGGCCGACTTGAAGGGCAAGACCATCGTGGCGGCGGGCAAGGGCTCTACGCCGGAATACGCCCTGCGCTATCTTCTCACGGAAAACGGCATCGATCCCGATAACGATGTGACGATCGACTGGAAGAGCGAGCACAGCGAGTGTGTCGCGGCGCTGGCTTCCGGTCAGGCGAGCGTTGCGCTCCTGCCCCAGCCCTTCGTCACCGTGGCGCAGAGCAAGATCGAGGGTCTGCGCATGGCGCTCGATCTGAATGCTGAATGGGATGCACTCGATAACGGCTCGGCGCTCATCACGGGCGTCATTGTTGCCCGCCGCGCGGTCGTGGAGGAAAATCCTGCCGCCGTGGAGGCCTTTCTCAAGGACTACGCCGCGAGCGTCGACTGGGTGAACGCCAACACCGCGGATGCCGCCGCGCTCATCGGCGAATACAGCATCGTGGACGCCGCCGTCGCGGAAAAGGCACTGCCCTACTGCAACATCGTCTGCCTGACGGGGGCAGACCTTCTTGAAGCGCTGCCCGGTTATTTAGAGGTGCTCTACAATGCGTCTCCTGCCGCCGTCGGCGGCGCGATG
>ENA-OOXF01000431-OOXF01000431.1-human-gut-metagenome-genome-assembly--contig:-NODE-431-length-32635-cov-6.522990_pt1 | contig 32635 bp, 24 predicted proteins | sample MGYA00241586_ERZ501341 | MGnify/ENA primary metagenome ERZ501341 (study PRJEB25962, sample SAMEA2042985) | human gut metagenome | biome: human gut; feature: human-associated habitat; material: faeces... | reverse complement strand
GACGGGTGCGGCTGCCGCGGCCCTCTACGGCTCGAATGCCGCGAACGGCGCCGTGATGATCACCACGAAAAAGGGACAGGCCGGAGCCTTGAAGGTGACGCTTTCGAGCAACACGGAGTTTCTGAATCCCTTCGTGCTGCCGGAGTTCCAGAACCGCTACGGCACGGGGTTGAACGGATCGGCTTCCGGCTCCTCCGTGTACAGTTGGGGTGCGAAGCTCACCCCGGCGGCCCGGACCGGCTACACCCCGGAGGATTTTCTCGAAACGGGCCATGTCTACACGAATGCCGTGACGGTCTCGGGCGGCACGGACCGCAACCAGACCTATTTTTCGGCCGCGTCGGTCAATTCGGACGGCATCATCCCCAACAACGAATACGACCGTTACAACTTCACGTTCCGCAATACCTCTTATTTTCTGAAGGACCGGTTGCGGCTCGATGCTTCGGCCAGCTATATCTACCAGCAGGACCAGAATATGACCAACCAGGGTGTCTATTCGAATCCGCTGGTTCCGGCCTATTTGTTCCCGCGGGGCACGGAGTTCGACGCCTACCGGATCTTCGAACGCTACAATCCGGCCTCGAAACTCATGGAGCAGTTCTGGTCGTCGGACCTCGAAGGTGGTGACCTCCGGATGCAGAATCCCTACTGGATTGCCTACCGGAACCTCCGCAACACGGACAAGAAGCGTTACATGCTGTCGTTTTCGGCCTCGTACGACATTCTGCCGTGGCTGAATGTGGCCGGGCGGGTTCGGATTGACAACGCCAACTCGCTCTACACGCAAAAACTCTACGCTTCGTCGAACACGACAATCACCGACGGCGGATCGAACGGCCATTATACCGAACAGCGCGAATACGACACGCAGACCTATGCCGACGTGATGGTCAATATCAACAAGACGTTCGGCGACGACTGGTCGCTGCAGGCCAACATCGGCGCCTCGATCAACAACGTGAAAACCGACCTGCTGTCGTACCGGGGCCCGATCCAGGAGAACGGCCTTCCGAACGTCTTCAATGTCTTCGACCTCGACGACTCGAAGAAGCGGGCCGAGAAAACCGGCTGGCAGGAGCAGACGCAGTCGATCTTCGCCTCGGTCGAGGTGGGGTGGAAGCAGATGCTCTACCTCACGGTGACGGGTCGTAACGACTGGGCTTCGCAACTGGCCGAGTCTCCCGAATCGTCGTTTTTCTATCCGTCGGTCGGACTGTCGTGGGTGCCCACTTCGCTGTGGGACATGGGCGAAGCTGTGACTTACCTGAAACTCCGGGGTTCGATCGCCTCGGTGGGTATGCCCTTCCCGCGCCACCTGACGATCCCGACCTACGAATACGACGCTACGAACAAGGTCTGGACAGCCAAGACGCACTATCCGATCGGGGATCTCTACCCGGAGCGGACCCGCACCTATGAACTGGGTCTCGACGCGCGGCTGTGGCGCCACATCAGCCTCTCGGCGTCGTGGTACTGGGCCGATACTTATAACCAGACGTTCGATCCGCAGATCTCCGTCTCGTCGGGCTACTCGACGATCTATCTGCAGACGGGACACGTCCGCAATACGGGTGTCGAGCTTTCGGCGGGATATGACAACACATGGCGGGATTTCCGTTGGGCTACGAACTTCACCTTCTCGTGGAACAAGAACGAGATCGTCGAGCTGGTCCACAACTACACACACCCCGAGACCGGGGAGTTAATTACGAAGGAACGGCTCGAAATCAAGGGTCTGGGCAAGGCGAAGTATATCCTCAAGCCAGGCGGCACGCTGGGCGACCTCTATACCAACTCCGATCTGGTCTATAACAAGGAGGGCTTCATCGAGGTGGACAAGAGCGGCAACGTGGCCGTCAAGGACGACTACATGGAGGACATCTACCTCGGTTCGGTCTTCCCGAAATACAACCTGGCCTGGCGCAACGACTTCTCGTGGAAGGGGCTGAACCTCGGCGTGCTCTTCACGGCGCGTATCGGCGGCATCTGCTACTCGGCGACGCAGGCCAACATGGACCTGTACGGTGTTTCGGAGGCTTCGGCCGCGGCGCGCGATGCCGGAGGAGTCCTCATCAACGGCCGCCAGACGATCGACGCCCAGAAATGGTACCAGGCCATCGGCTCGCAGTCGGGATTGCCGCAGTATTACACCTATTCGGCGACGAACTTCCGCCTGCAGGAACTTTCGCTGGGTTATACGCTGCCCGCTAAATGGTTCCGCGACCGGATGCGCATGACCGTCTCGTTCGTGGGCCGCAACCTCTGGATGATCTACTGCAAGGCGCCGTTCGATCCCGAGGCCGTTGCCTCGACGGGTCTGAACTACCAGGGCATCGACTACTTCATGATGCCGTCGCTGCGCAGCCTGGGCTTCAACGTGAAATTCCAATTCTAAATGAACAGCAAGACCATGAAAACTACGAAACATAACGTGCAGCGGCTGCTGCTTGCGGTCATGCTGCTCGGCATGGCGGCCTGTACGGGCGACTTCGCGGACATCAACCGCAATCCGAACGAAGTGACCGACGAACAGTTGCAGGCCAACAACTATAAGATCGGAACCAACCTCAAGACACTGCAGGGGCTTGTTGTCCCGACGCAGGAGCACATGTACCAGTTCCTGGAGAGCCTCGTCGGGGGTCCCTATGCGGGCTATATCGGCGCCACGGTCGACACCTGGCAGAACAAGTTCGAGACCTTCAACCCCTCGGCCGACTGGCGCAAGTGGCCCTTCGTGAATGTCATCAGCGAAACCTACCCGGCCTATCGCGCCATCATCAACGGCACGGACGACGTGACGGCCCACGCCTTGGCCGCCGTCTGCCGCATCGCCATCATGCAGCGCGTGTCGGACTCCTACGGCCCAATCCCCTACACGCAGATCATGGCCGACAAGACCGAATCGCTCGAGGTGGCCTACGACACGCAGCAGGAGGCATACATGGCGATGTTCGAGGAGCTCGACGCGGCGATTGCCTCGCTGGAGGACAACCTCACGCTGCCGTCCGACGCTTTCGGGCGCTACGACGGGGTCTATGCGGGCAATATCGCGCAGTGGCTGAAGTTCGCCAATTCGCTCAAGCTGCGCATGGCCATGCGCCTGACTTATGTGGACGAGGCGACAGCCCGCACGAAGGCGGCCGAGGCGATTGCAGGGGGCGTCATCACGGCGAACGCCGACAATGCGCGGATGCAGACCTCGGACAACCGCATGACGCTGATCTACAACGACTGGGGCGACCACCGCGTCGGTGCCGACATCATCAGCTACATGAACGGCTACAACGACCCGCGGCGCGAGAAGATGTTCACGACGGTGCGGCTTGTAGAGAACGGACAGGAGGTGCAGGGCTACGCCGGCATCCGCATCGGCATCAATGTGTCGAGCAAGGCCACGGCGGTCTCTTCCTATTCGAATCTGCTCATCACGGGCTCGGACCCCTATCTGTGGATGAATGCCGCGGAGGTTACCTTCCTGCGCGCCGAGTATGAACTCCGCTGGGGCTCGGCAGAGACGGCGAAGACGCTCTACGAAGATGCTATCCGCCTCTCGTTCGAGGAGCGGGGCGCCAACGGCGCCGACGCTTACATCGCCGATGCCGTGAGCAAACCGGCGGCCTATGTCGACCCGATCGGCAAACATTCGGTTTCGACGCCGCAGAGCAGCGTGACGATCGCCTGGGACGACAAGGCCACGGACCTCGAGACGAACCTCGAGAAGATCATCACGCAGAAGTGGATTGCCATCTTCCCGCTGGGGACCGAGGCGTGGGCCGAACACCGCCGCACGGGCTATCCGCGGCTGCTGCCCGTGGTCGAGAATGCCAGCGGCGGCACGGTGGATTCGTCGCTCGGGGCGCGGCGCCTGCCGTATCCGGTGGAGGAGTACACCGAGAATCCGACGAATCTCCAGGCGGCCATCGCCGATCTGAACAGCGAATCCGTCAATGGCGGTGGCGACACGCAGGGAACCCGCGTGTGGTGGGACCGCAAAAACCTTTAACGACTGACACCATGAAAAACAACATCATAATCAATCTGTTCCGCTGCATGGCGGTCTTGGTGCTTGCTTTTGGGGCAGCCGCATGCAGCGACTGGACTGAAACGGAGGCTGTCGAGCAGCAGGTCCAGCGGCCCGGGGATCAGGATCCGGCCTTCTGGGCGGAATATACGGCTGCGCTGCGCGAATACAAGCAGAGCGAACATTTTCTGACCTACGCCCGGCTCTATAACTCGCCGACCCCCTCCGCGAGCGAAAAGGACTATATGCGCTGCCTGCCCGACTCGCTGGACATCGTGTCGCTGACCAACGCCGACAACTTCTCGAAGTTCGATGCCGAGGATCTTTCCGTGATGCACGAAAAGGGGACCCGGGTGCTCTACCAGGTGGACTACGCCGCACGGAAGGCTGACTTTGCCGATGCCGCAGCACTCAACACCTACCTTGACGGTGTGATTGCCGCGGTCCAGGCGCACGGTCTGGACGGCTATTCGTTCACGGCCGATCCGTTGGACGCCGCAGCCACGGCCACAATCGTCGCGACGCTTTCGGCGGCGCGGACCGACGGACAGTTGCTGGTCTATGAGGGCAATCCGATCTTCGTGGCCGAAGCCGACCGTGCGAAACTGGACTATGTGGTCCTCGATACCGAGGCGACGACCGACATCACCACGCTGAAACTACAGGTGGTCAATGCTACGGGCTATGCGGGGATCGCTCCCGAACGGCTTCTGCTGGCGGCCTCGGCCGGGGCGCCGCTCTACGACGAGGATGTCGTGGAACATGCCGCCATTACGGAGATGGCCGAACGGGTTGTGTCGCTGGGTCCGCTGGCCGGGCTTGCGGCCTACGACATCGACAACGACTACTACGATGTCGAGCGCAACTACCCGCTGTTGAGCGATGCCATCCAACTGTTGAACCCTTCCAAATAGTGAACCATGAAAACACGGAAAAATATGCTGTTGCTGGCCTGCATCGGAATGGTTGCGGTCCAGACGGCCTGCACCAACTACGACGCCGACGACCACAAGTTCGGCAACGTGGTTTACCTCGACGTGGCGGAGACCTCCGAGGTGCAGGCGGCAACGATCAAGAATACGCTCGATGTCTTCGACCGGACCTTTGCGGCGACGCTGGCCTATCCGTCGGATCAGGACGTGACGCTCTCCGTGACGGTCGATCCGTCGCTGGTTGAGCGCTACAACGCCCGCTACGGCACGTCGTGGCCGATGCTCGATGCACGGTATTATACGCTTTCGTCCGAAACCGCGACGATCGCCGCGGGCAAGACGACCTCCGAGACGCTGACCCTCCGCCTGCAGCATCTGCTGGGCGAGGGCGCCGACCAGACCGGGGCTCTTCCGCTGGACGAAACCTACCTTGTGCCGGTTACGATTTCGCAGTCGTCGGTTCCGACTCTGGGGACCTCCTCGACGGTCTGGTACGTCGTCAAACGTTCGTCGAACATCACCGTCGCAGCGCAGCTCGGCGAAGGCAACTGGATCAATTTCCCGACGCTCGACAAATACGGCACCAACAGTCAGGCGTGGAACGGTCTGACGGCCGTAACCTATGAGGCGCTGATCTATATCGACCAGTTTGCTACCTCGACCGTTACCTCCGACGGGAATACCAATGCCGTCAATATCTCCTCGGTGATGGGTGTCGAGCAGTACCTCCTGTTGCGCATTGGCGACACGAACTTCGAGCGCCAGCAGTTGCAGTTCGACGGCTCGGGCGCCGGTTCGAAATTCGGCAAGTTCCCCGACCGCGATGCCACGAAGAACCTTTCGGCCGGGCAGTGGTACCATGTGGCCTGCACCTACGATCAGGCAACCCGCCGCGTCTGCGTCTATGTCAATGGCGAGTTGCAGAGCGAAGGCACCGAAATGGGCCTTACCTCGATGAGCGAGGATACGCGCATCAACCTGGCCATGCGGGCACTCTATGACTTCTATCTGAAAAATCCGACCCCCGACAACGAGAAGAAGTACGGCGGCTTCGGCGATGCCTACCAGTTCTTCATCGGCCGTTCCTACGACGATTACCGTCCGCTGAACGGCAAGATTGCCGAGGCGCGCGTCTGGTCCGTGGCGCGGACCCCCGAGCAAATTTGGGAGAACATGTACGAAATCGCCGATCCCGCGAGCGATCCGACCCTCCTGGGCTACTGGAAATTCAACGAGGGTGCCGGGAATACCGTCAAGGACTACTCGATGTACGGCAACGACGGCGAGTCTGAGATCGACCTTGTTTGGCCCGACGGGATCGAGATTCCGAAAATCAACGAAACGGAGGAGTAAACCATGAAAATGCAAATCAAGATGAAAAATATCCCGAAAATTCTCCTGGCAACGGTTCTGGCGGCGGGCCTTGCGGCCTGCGATGTCGATCCGATAGATACGACACGCGGAGAACTCCCCGACAAGGAGCTGCTGGAGAATACCTATGCACATTTGAAAAGCATACGATCAGCGACCAATATTGCAGTAATGGGTCTTACAGAGGGTAATTCTACGGATGAGGACTATATCTATTGCGGTTTGACGCAAGCTGCAAAAAACGACATGCAAGTGTCGGTTCACGTTGATATGGATCTTGTCGAAGTGTATAATCAAAAGTATGGAACAGAATTGGAGGCTTTTCCCAGTGAAAATGTTGAATTTTCTGAAATGGGAAATCTCCATATTGCCGCTGGTGAAAAATTCTCCGATAGAATTATCATATCCATCAAGTCCGATGGCGTGACGGAAGGCACCTATCTCCTCCCGATTGCAATTTCATCGGACAACAACTCTTTTTCTGAGGAGAATCAGGTAATCTATTATGGCGTCAAAGTCCGCAGTGTGTCAGTTGGAGAATATGATCTCGACACGGATTATGTCTCTGTATTTTATCTGAATACGACTGATTATCAGCCTCTATTGGCGGATATATGGGCATTGGAAAAAATAGAGAAACCCTCATTCCAAACTTTGTGGAAGCATCTATTAGGAAATATCATCAATCTACGCGTGGTTAGAATCGGATATGACGAAGCAACGGGCCGAGCCTTGTTGGATCTCAATTCGGACATTCGCTATGTCTTGGAACATACCGACAAATATATCCGTCCGTTGCAGGACAAGGGCCGTAAAGTCTGCCTTTCGATCGAAGGCGGGAATACGGGCTTGGGCTTCTGTAACCTGACCGATGCGCAGATTGCCGATTTCGCAGCACAAGTAAAGTCCTGTCTCGAAACTTACGACCTCGATGGGGTGAACCTTTGGGACCGCAATTCCGGGTACGGAGAGGTAGAGGGAATGCCTGCCATGAATACCACCTCATACCCGAAACTCATCAAGGCTCTGCGCGAAACGCTTGGCTCAGATAAATTGGTAACACTTACCGATTATGAGGAGCCGACCGAATACTTCTGGGATACTGAGACGACCGGAGGCATCGAAGTGGGAAAATACCTCGATTATGCCTGGTCCGGATATATGGATTCCAACGAAGGATTACAAATCGTTGATCCGTATATAGATGCAGATATGGCGACCATGTACGGTATTACATTGCGCGCTCGAAAGGAGATTGCTGGCCTACCAAGAGAACGATTCGGGTCTGTAGCAATGCCCTGGTATCCTAAAACCAGCCCCTTTATTACCGATCCGAGTGTGGCCAGTTTTATCAATGTCGGTATGTGGGGAATGCTGTTCCCTGAAAGAAGTAAAGTTGTAGTATATAGTGATTTGATTACATCTATACAAGGTATGGACTGGGAAGGTGTTATGAAAATGATCCCGGATTTATTTTGGGGCATTGCATTTGGTGAAGGAGCATTAGCTGGAACGGCTTCTTATCGGACTGAATTACTTTATACATATAGTGGAGGAATGCCTTTTCAATATGGACATTTAACGAAAGATTGGTAATACTCGATAGGACTTATGTCCATCTTAAAACCACATTATTCTAACCTAAATTCACAAAAATTATGAAAAAACATCTTTTAACTTTGGCAACGGTTCTGTTTGCTGCAGGAGCTCTGTTTACTTCGTGTGCAAACGATCCGGAGGAACCGCAGATCCAGATACTGTTTCAAAGAGTGTGTCTAGGGGGGGGTAAATAAAAAAGTCTACAGATTTTTTAGATTTGTATAGGGAACCAACAAAAACTAAAAAAAGAGTAGACTCATGGTGTTGACAAAGGAACAACTTTCCGAATTAATATGCAAACATTCGGAGCGAGAAAATGGCCTTCAGGATCTGTTGGAGATCTTGTTGGAGAGTATGATGGTCTCGGAGCGCCGGGAATATCTCCGGGAAAACTCCACGTCAGGGAATAAATGCAACGGCTTTCGTCCGGGACATAGTTACGGTCATGGCCGTACGCTGACGTTCCGGATACCCCGTGATCGCTACGGGAACTTTCATCCCCGGATTCTGGCGATCCTTCGCCATCAGGAAGACGAATGCGAACGTCTTGCCGGAACACTTTACACGAAAGGACTTACGCAGGAACAGGTCGGCGAGGTATTCCAGGATATCTATGGCGAGCACTACAGCAAGGCGAGCATTTCGCGAATGCTGGACTACCTCCGAGAAGATGTCTCGCAATGGCTCACGCGCTCTTTGGAGACGTATTACCCGATCGTCTTCATCGATTGCGTACACATGAAGATCCACCGCAAGCGGAGCGTGGAGACCGAAGCTTTCTATGTAGTGCTTGCCGTGCGTGAAGACAAGCGGCGTGAAGTGCTGGGGATCTTCAATAAGCCCACGGAGAGTGCCTTGGGCTGGGGTGAGATGCTCACAGAGCTGCATGAACGAGGCGTTCGGAAGATCGGCCTGGTGTGTGCCGATGGGCTGAAGGGTCTGGAGGATGTCATCAGTGCGGTCTTTCCCGGGACGCCGCTGCAACGCTGCACGACGCATCTGAAACGCAATCTGCTGAGCTGCGTGCGCAACGGCGACAAGGGAGAGCTGGCCGAGGATCTGCGGCAGCTCTTCCGTACGGGGGATCGCAGCTATACGGTGGAGAGAGCTTGGGAACAATGGCAGGCGCTCTGTGAGAAATGGGGGCAGGATTATCGCAGTTTTCGACGACGGGCGGAAGATCCGACTTACAAGGCCTACTTCACCTATCTGAATTACGAGGCAAGGATTCAGTCGATGATCTACACGACGAACTGGATCGAGCGTCTGCAGAAGGATTTTCGACGGGTTACACGCATGCGGGGAGCTATGCCCAACGAGGAGTCGGTTCTGTTGCTGATGGGCAAAACGGCCATGGATAAGAAATCCTATCTGAGGCCGGTGCCGCGGATCGACCTGGATCGGGTTTTATTCCCCGAGTGAAGACTATAACACAAAAATAAGAACAATACGCCGCGGCGTGTTGTTCTGAAACCAAGAATCGCTATATTTGCATATCTGAAGAATCTGAAGGCGCCTGCCCAGACACACTTTTTGAAACACTACCCAGATCCAGCCTGACGGAACCCAAATCTCGACTCGTGCTTACGGAGACAAGTCTCCAAAGATTATGGTCTATGTAGAGACCAACGACGTCAATCCGCTCAACGCCCTCTGCTGGGAGATGAATGGCAAAAAGTTCATCGACATCCTCAACCTCTTCGCATCGAACATCCATAAGGATTCCGACGGATACCCGACGGTTTATCTTAACGATAAACTGACCCGTGTCCTGGAACCCGATCCCAACAACCCGACCGAGACCGGTTTCCACAAATATGTGGAACCGTTGCAGGCGGCCGGTATCAAAGTCTGCATGACTTCGCTGGGAGACTGGCAAGGTATTGGTGTTGCCAATATGACACCTCAAATGGCAGACCGATATGCCGATATTCTGGTTTACTGCGTGGAGCGTTATGGTCTGGACGGTATCAATTTTGACGATGAGTATGCCAACTATACCTCACAGGAATATAATTCGTATTCCCATGTAATCAAGGCCCTTCACGCCAAGCTTGATGCCAAGTTCGGAGTCGGAGAAAAATTGATTACAGTGTTCCAGTGGGGAAACTACAACCAGATTGATGTTACTGCCGGCGGTATGATTGACTATGCAGATCATGGGACTTTTGGACCTGATGTCTTTATTCCTTCAAGCAGTATCTTGGGCGTAACAAATGATCGTTGGATGCCGCAGGCTATTGAATTGGGATATAATTATATTCAGTATTTCTTAGACCAAATTACATCCCGTTCGGCACAAACGGCTTCAGGAGATTACGCGGGTATTATGATGTTCAATTTACGGCCCGCCAATGATGTTAGTCCGCAGCCGGTATTCCAGGCCATTGCAAATGGAGCATACAACAGTGCAACTGTTTCGAATGTCTGCGACTCTCCGTACACCCAGGATTGGGAGTTTATTTCTTCTGGATTGGAATGGACCAAAAATAATGTGCCTGCCTACCAGCCTACCTATACGGGAAACTAATCTCTCGCAATGTGATGTAAGTCCGTATATCGAGTAATCAAGCTGTACCACCGGGCCCGCGCATCGTTGCGATGTGCGGGCCTATTTACTAACGACCTAAATTATAAGCCATGAGAACTTTTTCGCTCAAAAGTCTTTTTTTGATTCTCATTGCAGGATCACTTCTGGCTTGTGTGAAAGAAGATCCCGAGAAATCGGATTCAACGACCTTTTCCAAGCAATATACGCGGACCTATGGAGACAAGTCGCCCAAAGTGATTGCCATTATAGAGACCAATGATACGGATCCCCGTAATGTATTGTCTTACCATTTGGGGACTTCGGCGGATGATCCTTTGTTTTTTGATATTGTAGAGTTCTTTGCCGCGAACATTCACAAGGACGCATACAACGATCCGACAATCTATTTCAATCCTGAACTGGCCCCCTTGTTGGCCGACACCGCCACATATGTCAAACCCCTCAAGGATGCCGGGTTGAAAGTAGTCTTATCCATTCTCGGAGACTGGCAGGGCATAGGCGTAGCCAACATGACCGAATCCCAGGCTGACAAATTTACCGACATACTCGTCCACATCATTAAAACGTACGGATTAGACGGAGTTAGTTTCGATGACGAATATGCGAATTATGAAAACACGGTTGCTGATTCTTATGGTCGTATCATTGAACAGCTACGCACAAAACTCGATGCTGAATTTCCCGATACCCATAAATTGATCGGTGTGGATCAATGGGGGAATTACAACCAGATTGATGCAGAAGCAGGCGCAATGATTGATTATGTCTATCACGGCACGTTTGGGCCTGATGTATTCATCGCATCACCGAGTGTTTCAGGGGTAACCCAGGATCGGTTCTCTCCTCAAACCCTTGATCTTAATTTGCAATATATTCCATATTTTTTGAACCAAATCAAAATCAGATCTGCTCAAGCTGCAAATCAAGAGTATAACTTTATTACCACATATGATTTGCGCGTTGCCACGGATTGCAATCCATTGCCGGTGCTGCAAAGTATTGCAGAAGGGGCGTACAATTCCACGGTAACCTATGACGGAACCGCCTACGAACAAGACTGGACTTTTATCCCTGAGGGACATGAGATTACACACGAAGACGTACTTAATTCCAATCCCGAACCTGAACCTGAACCCGATCCCGAACCGGGGATAGAATTTCCTTCGATTCCCAATGTAGATCATGGAAACAGAACTCCTTTGAATATGACGACGGTCTATGTGAATACGACCAATCCGTTAAATGCAAAATCTTATTATTTAACAGATACCATTTCCAATTCCAGCGAGCCCTTCCTTGATTTGTGCGTACTGGATGCCGGGAAGATTCACAAATCGTCGGATAATATGCCGACTTTGTATCTGGACTCCGATATGAATCATGTTTTGTCGAATGCAGACTCCTATATCCGACCATTGCAGGAAAAAGGTATCAAGGTGCTTTTGCGGATTTTGGGGGATGGTCAGGATATGGGAGTTGCCAATATGAATGATAACCAGGCTGAAGCTTTTACCGATATTCTCGTGTGGGTTGTTGGCAGTTATGGTTTGAACGGAATAACCTTCGACGACCAGTATTCAGAATATTCGGGCATGGTATATAACTCATATAGCAACATCATTCTGAAGTTACGGGAGAAATTCGATACTTATTTTCCCGATGAGAATCGGTTGATAACCGTTCGCGAATGGGGTAATTACAATCAAATATCGGCTCTTGCCGGAACTGCACTTGATTATGCGGATCACGGAACATATGGCCCGAATGTTTTTATGTCCTCAAGTTCAATATTGGGCGTAACAAACGACAGATGGTCGCCACAGGCTTTGAAAATATCCACTAATTACATATCATATTTTCTAAATCAAATTAAAGTCCGAAGCATTCAAGCCAGTCAAGGAGGTTATGGCGTCATATCTACTGATGACATGCGTTCTGCGGACGACATAAATCCTTTGAATGTCTTTGTAAAGATTGCCGAAGGAGCTTTAGGAAAGACTGTGACTTATGACGGGAATAACTATGCAAAAAACTGGATTTCATCTGGGAGCCAAACCATCACCCACAATGATTGTGATCTGCCTTAACTTAAATAAAAAAGCTGCCGTATTTTATCCGCATATCGAGTAATCAAGCTGTACCACCGGCTTTGATGTCGCTCATGCTTTTAACGGCAGCTTTATAAGGTTCACAAAAAGGCACGAACTCAACCTATACCACCCGAGGCTCGCAAAAACCCGACGAAATGATAGGTTGATTCGTGCCTGTTTACACGAATCACCTATCCATCCTATTCGTCTCATAAAATTTTGCGATTTCGGGTGGTGACGATAGGATCAAAACAATCATATTCTGATTGTTTTGCAAAGGTAAAAATAATAATTGAAAAGTAAAAAATAACAGACACAAATCCCGAAAATCCAGCCAACTCCAACACAATGTATGATTATTTATGCGGTACATTGTGTTTCTCCCACAATCCCGGTCATGCAAAAGAGTGTTAAAAGGCTTGAGAAGAGTGATTTTATAATGCAACTGCTTTCTTTGACTAACAAGCCGTTGCACGATAATGATCGAAAAAGCCTAAATATTGCATATAATCGTTTTATCAATCGAATCCAACAAGTCTCCAGACAAGACGGATGTTCGAAACTTGATTCGTTGCAAACACTTGCCCGAATCCGCGAAACATTGGTTCAGTTGCTGGAAAGCTATAACGATTCCGATTCATTGCAGTGCCTGTTGATCCGTTCTTCACTTTCGTTGGTAAATTTCGAGAAGCAGATGATCTATTTGCAGCTAAAATATCCGGGAATACAGGACATACCATCTCAGCGTCGTCATTCGCCCCTTAAAATTTCAAAACGGTTCACCAATTCCGATCTGATGGAGGTGATTGCCGCCTTGTCAGCCGTGGGTTTCTTTTGCCAGCAGGACGATTCGCCAGCCACCTTCATGCAGGTGATCCGCGAATTCGAAATCCTCTGCAATACAAATTTCAAGAATCCGGATAACTGCCGCTGGGCCGTCTTGAACCGCAAGAATCGTCTGACCCACTTCCTCGATACGCTGCGAGGCACGCTGGTCGAATTAAGTCAAAAATGAATATTCCCGGCCATCCGCGGCCTCGGCAGGTCGTCTGGAACAGATGGCCTCATTCCTCCGCTATCTTGCCGTCCTTAAACCGACAAGTATGCAGCAGGAGGATGATTTGCGGGCATTGGAGAAGATCGTCCAGTTTGCCCGGGCCCTGGGAATCGTGTTTCTGGGGCTGAACAGTTACTGGTTCTGTTACGACTGGTTCGCGCACCACGCGTTGACCACACTCGTTGTGGACCGAATCTTCTGGAACCTTCAACAGTCGACCGGGATCTTCACCTGGTCATCCATCACGAAGTTCTGCGCCCTCTTCTTTCTGGTGCTGGGGTGCTACGGCACACGCAGCGTGCGGGATGGGAAACCCTCGAAGCGGCAAATCCTCCTTCTGGCCCTTGCGGGTTTCTTCCTGCTCTTCGGCAACGACCCGTTGCGGAGCCTTCCCGCGGGGCTGGAGGTCCGCTTCTGGAGTTATGTGTTGACCCTGCTGGGCGGCTACCTTGCGCTGCTGACCGCCGGGGTGTGGGTCCGCCGCCTGCTGCATACGACCCTTGCCCGCGACCCCTTCAACGACGACAACGAGAGCTTCGAGCAGGAGGCGCGTCTGCTCGAAAACGAATACTCGGTCAACCTTCCGACCCGCTACTACTACCGGGGCGAGTGGCGGCCGGGGATGATTAACGTCATCAACCCCTTCCGGGCGACAATGGTGCTGGGGACCCCCGGCTCGGGCAAGTCCTATGCCGTGGTGAACAGCTACATCCGCCAGCAGATCGAGAAGGGCTTTGCCATGTATATCTACGACTTCAAGTTCGACGACCTGTCGCTGCTGGCCTACAACCACCTGCTGCACCATCTGGATGCCTACCCGACGCGGCCGCGCTTCTGCGTCATCAACTTCGACGACCCCCGCCGCTCGAACCGCTGCAATCCCATCGCTCCGGAGTTCATGACCGACATCTCGGACGCCTACGAGTCGGCCTATACCATCATGCTGAACCTGAACAAGACGTGGATCCAGAAGCAGGGCGACTTCTTCGTCGATTCGCCGATCATCCTGCTGGCTGCGATTATCTGGTACCTGAAGATCTACGACGGAGGCCGCTGCTGCACCTTCCCGCACGCCGTGGAGTTTCTGAACCAGCCCTACGAGAAGATCTTCCCGGTGCTGACCTCCTATCCCGAACTCGAAAACTACCTCTCGCCCTTCATGGACGCCTGGCGGGGCAATGCGCAGGACCAGCTGCAGGGACAGATTGCCTCGGCAAAGATTCCTCTCTCGCGGATGATCTCGCCGCAGCTCTACTGGGTGATGACGGGCAACGACTTTTCGCTCGACATCAACAACCCGGCCTCACCCAAGATCCTTTGCGTAGGAAACAACCCTGACCGGCAGAATATCTATTCGGCCGCCCTGGGGCTCTATAATTCGCGCATTGTGCGGTTAATCAACAAGAAGGGACGGCTGAAATCCTCGATCATCATCGACGAGCTCCCGACGATCTACTTCCGGGGGCTGGACAACCTCATCGCCACGGCCCGTTCAAACCGTGTGGCCGTCTGCCTGGGCTTTCAGGACTTCTCGCAGTTGGAGCGCGACTATGGCGACAAGGAGGCCAAGGTGATCTTCAACACCGTGGGCAATATCTTCTCGGGACAGGTGGTGGGCGATACGGCCCGCACGCTCTCCGACCGCTTCGGCAAGATCGTCCAGCTGCGCGAGTCGCAATCCGTCTCGAACGAGAACATCACCCATTCGACCAACACGCAGCTCGACGCGCTGATCCCGCCGTCGAAGATCTCGAACCTCACGCAGGGGATGTTTGTCGGTTCGGTGGCCGACAACGTGGACCAGCCCCTGCCCCAGAAGATTTTCCATGCCCGCATCGAACTGGACAGCGCAGCAATCCAGGCCGAGGAGCGGCGCTTCGTTCCTATCCCGCAGATCTCCTCGTTCCTCGACGAAGAGGGTACGGATCGCATGGAGGAGATCATCCGCGAGAACTATTACCGCATCAAGGAAGAGGTGGTTCAGATTGTCGAGCGGGAGATCCGCCGCATCGAGAGCGACCCCGACCTCGCGGGGCTCCTGCCGAAGAAAAAGCAGTAACCCATCGTGCGGAAAACCCGCGGCTGACGGCCATGTACGGCCTGCGCAGGACGATTGGAAGCGACGGACATTCAGTCCTTTATATTCGCGGCATCAACCTTTTGTTTCACTTAAAACAGTTGCATTATGCCCGAAGAGAATCTGAATCAACCGATCAACCAGGCCCCGGAGCAGGCCGATCCCTCCTACAAGGAGACGCTGCTGCTCTACAACGAACAGAACGGCGCCGTAGAGGCCGTCTCGGAACTCAAGCAGGAGGGCCGGCAGTACAAGGCCGTCACCACCTCACCGCTCACGGCCAACAAACCGGCCTTCTTCGACCTGCGGAACAGCTCGGCCGTGGGCGCTTTCATCAAGGGGTTCCTCTCGCAGGAGAATGCCAAGCCGTTCCATTTTCTGAAAGTCGCGGCAGACAAGGCCAGCGAGGTGGCGCAGTCGCTGCTGCGGCTTGCCGACAACCCGAAGGACCCGGAGGGATTGAAGGCATTGAACGACCATCGCGTTACCTCATTCCAACTTGAACGAGTCAAGTTCGACACGCAGGACTTGCACCTACAGGAACTGAAGGAGATGGGCGTTGTCGTTACGCCGAAGGAGCTGGAAACGATGAAACTGGGACTTCCTACGACGGAGCTCCACAACATCAGTCTGAAGGTCGGCGACCTGTCCGTTGCCGGAGAGTTTGCCCTGCGTCCCTTCCGCGATCTGAACGGCGACGTGCAGGTCGGGCTTGAAAGCGCCCTGGCCCGTCCGGAGTTCGAACGCGAGGAGTTCCGGATGATGTTCACGGCCAGCGACAAGGAGCAAATGCTGTCGGGGAAGACTCCGGACCGCCTCTACGAAATGCCTAACCCGCATACGGGCGAAAAGGAGTGGTGCTATGTAACGCTGAACCCGGCTACCAACCGCTTCGTAACGGTGCCCAAACGTGAAGTTCCGGACCTGCGCTTCTTCAACGGCGTGCGGCTGACCGAGGCACAGCAGGAGAACCTCGCCTCGGGAAGTCGTGTGCAGGTCGAGGGCTGCACGATGCGTAACGGCGACATCACCTATTCGGGGAAGGTCGGCTTCGATGCACTGACGCGCGAATACCGGATGACGGACTACCGCTACAGCAAACCCTACATTCCCGAGTCGCTTTCAAAGCAGCTTGACGAACGGCAGCTTGCCGCCGTGAAGAGCCCCGAAGGACTCGACTGCTCGAAGGAGAAGGCCCATCCGATTCTCGGGAAAAACGGCAAACCGCTCTCATGTATTATCCGGCTCAATCCCCAGACCAACGGTGTGGACTACGACTTCACGAACCTGCGCCGCCAGGAGCAGCAGACCTCCCAGTCAAAACAGCAGGGGCAGGAACAAAAGCCGCCCCAAAAACAGGAACCGGCACCCGAAGCGCCGAGCCGGGGCCGGAAACGCTAATGCCGCACGACGATGGAACGACCCGATCAAACGTGGTTCAGCGAGCGCCTCCGGCAGTTTCTCGAGGAGCGGCATCCTTCGCAGCCCCGTTACCGACGGATGATCGAGCGGCGCAGCCGGTTGGCATTCGAGGGCTATCGGCAAAGCATCGAAGCCAGTGTTCCGGTCGACCAGGCGATCCGTGTTGCCGATCGGATCCTGTTCCGGGGGCTGCTCTTCTCGCCCTACGACACGGTCCATCTGATCCTCGAAACCGACTACCCGGCCATTCCCCAAAGCCAGCGTCAGGCGGTGGCGCTGAAGCTGACCCGGATCTGTTCGCCGATCTTCGAGCACACGCCGCTGGGAGATGACTTTGCCCAACGTCCCGAGTTCCGGCTGCTCAAAGAGCGTCTCCGGCGGGCCATCCGACGGTGGATCGACGAAAACGGAGTGCCGGGCTACCAGAGCCCTGAACGCCCGGCGCCTCTCTCGAAACGCTTCAAATAACCAATTTTTCAATCACCTTTCAAATCTTACAACCATGAAAAACCGAATTTTTGCGATGGCGGCTCTCGCCGCTGCGCTGTTTGCTTCGTGCAACAAGGAAACCGAGATGATTAACCCCACTCCGGAGGCACGCCCTGATGGTGCTTCGGTAACGATCACCCTCTCTTCGGGCGATGATGCGCAGACCCGCGCCTTCTTCGATGCCACGGCCACGGCCGAGGCGTGGGAGAAGAGCCTCTCGTCGCTCTCGGTCTTTACGTTCAACACCTCGGGAGATCTGATCCTGCGCCGCGATTTCACGGTCTCGGAACTCGCCTCGAAATCGGCGACCTTCTCGCTCCCGAAGTCGGCTGCCGGAACCGAATGCTCGTTCTATGCCGTTGCGAACTACGACGCTTCGTCGGCCAAAACCCGGTCGGCACTCACGGCCCTCGTGGAGAAGTCGGCCGGAGACTATAACGGCACCTTTGCGGATGTCTCGACCAAAGCGCTGCGCTCGGGCGGCTTCGTGATGTCGGGCTCGACGACCAAGACCGTCGGTGCGGTGAACACCTCGACGCAGGTGGGTATCACGTTGAAGCGCACGGTGGCGAAGGTCGCCCTTCAGACCACGATCGACCCGGAGTTTTCGGAGAAGTATCCCGGTTCGATCACGATCAACTCGGTGAAACTCTCGCGTGCCGCTTCGCAGTCGCTCATCGTGGCCGGTACACCCTCGACGGGAACCATGACCTACACCCATACGCAGACCCCGGGAACGGCCTCGTCGAAGTACAACAGCCTCTTCTATGTTTATGAGACGGGGACGCTCAATGCCGGAAGCCGCGTGCTGCTGGAGATCAACGCGACCTACGACAGTGACGGCAGCAGCTCGACGAGCGACGACCGCTCGGATGTAACCTATTCGATCGAGCTGACGGGCAAGGCTGCGGGTCAGATCCTCCGCAACGGCTACTACCGGGTTGCCGCCAATATCACGGGCCTTGTGGGTCAGGATTGCCAGGTGTCGGTAACGGTGGCCGACTGGGAGACGCCCGTTACGCAGTCGGTGGATCTGGGCGCCTAATCCATGTGTTGCGGGTCCCGCCTTGCCCCGAGGGGTCGGACGGGACCCTTTTTCTAACCTTTCAAACGATCCAGTTATGAAACGAATCCAGCAACTGCTGTTCTTTTTGACAGCAACCCTTGTTGCACTGACGGGATGCCGGGAGAGCCCGACGGAGGAGGCCGTGGCACCTCGCGGTGTGGCGGTTGAGATCGCCGTCCGTCCCGACAGGATGCAGGAGTCGACCCGCTCGACAGACGAGGAGGCAATCGACGATCTGAACTTCTACCTATACGACAGCCGGGGCGAACTGCTCCTGCATCGCTACCAGCAGGCGACGACTCTGCGCTTCGAGGTCGTGCCCGGACATTATCGGATGCGTCTTGCCGCCAACCTCGGCCGCGACCTCGGGGAGAACCCCTCGGAAGAGGAACTTCGAATCTCGGGCGCCGAAAGTTACGAACGTCTCCCGATGGCTGCCGAAGAGGACCTTGATGTAACGGCCGCCGGAGCAAGCCCCTCGACCGTCGAGGTTCGGCGGTGCGTGGCCAAAGTCTCCTACGAGATCAACGTCAAGGACCCCAATATCGAGCTTCGCTCCGTGCAACTGATCTCACGCCCGCGCACGGCGGTGCTCTTCGATCCGGAGGCGGCCCCGTCGTCCGATCCGGCCGACTATACGGACAGCCCCGAGACGACACTCACGGGGACAACGGCCTCGGATGCCTGCTACCTGCTTCCGAATCTGCAAGGCACCGTTCCGTCGATCACCGACCAGCGGCAGAAGAGTCCCGAGAATGCTCCGGAGCACGCCTCGTACCTGCTGATCCGCGCCGCGAACGGCAGCCGGAACCTCCTCTATACGGTCTACCTGGGCGGCAACAACACCTCGGACTTCAACGTCCGGGCCAATGTGCACTACACCTTCCGCATCTCGATTCTGGGCGACAACGAGATCGACACGCGCGTCTATTCCTACTCGATTCAGGTGTGGGATGACTTCGATGACTACCGCTTTGGCGACTATTGCATCTACGAGGGGACGACCCTGCTGCATATCGACGTGGAGAACAACGACGAGGAACTGCCGCTGAACGGGACGTTTGCCGTTGTCTCGGGTGAGAGCTCGAAGGTATTTTTTGATGACTTCCATGGCGAATCGGGCCCGGATTTCAAGGTATATAATCCGAATAGCACCAATCTCTTCGGCGTGCAGTACAGTCCGACGGTTTACACCTCGTCGAACTCCCGCTTTGCCTACCGCATTACGCTGCGGGATCCCTATGGGGTTTGCGGAACCTACGACTTCGAGCATCAGATGGCCAACGTCGTCTATGCGAAACCCTCGACCGGTGGCTCGATCACGGCCTCGGGCGCCTTATGGAGCGGCGAGACCGGCTCGGGAAGCAATCTTCGGAGCGTGGCGCTGTGCTACGAGCAGGGATGCAGCCTGACGGCACGCGCCGGAGCGGGATATGTATTCGAGGGTTGGTACTCGGACAGTGGCTATACGCAACGCCTCTCCACCTCGGCGACCTATGCGTTTCGTCCGCAGAAGGCCCGCACGGAACTCTATGCCCGCTTTAAGGCCGAAGCCATCCCGCTGGATGAAGACGGCACGGCCAACTGTTATATCGCCCGCAAGCTCAATACGACCTATTCGTTCGACGCTACGGTGCAGGGCAACGGGAAAACGACGACGAACATCCGCCCGCAACGCCTGAACGGAACATCCGCCATTCTGATCTGGGAAACCGGAACTGAACGCAATGCAATCATCTCGGATGTCTCTTTTGCCGACGGACGCATCACTTTTACAACCGGCTCTAAACGGGGGAATGCAGGTATTGGCCTGCTCGACAGCCGTGGCGAATGTATCTGGTCATGGCATATCTGGTCCGTAGACTATGATATTGAAAGCTCGGGACAGACCTATGCCTCGGGAGCAGTCTTCATGGATCGGAATCTCGGTGCCGAGACGACGGACTATACCCAACCCGCCTCTCGCGGATTATATTATGAGTGGGGCCGCAAGGACCCGATGATCTACTCCTCACTGCTTCGTGAAGCCATCTGGAATGAGCCGTGCCGTGGAGATATTACATATGCTCCTGGATTTGAATATGAACTCTGTGATCCGAAAGAGTATAGTGTCCCCTATGATGTGATGACGATCGAGTGGTCGATTCAACATCCAACGTGGTACATGTACGATGCCTCTTTTGAAGATTGGGAGTCGTGGGAGTCGGTCCCGGACTGGCTTTATGATTCCAATTCGAATTTGTGGGGCAACCGAACCACCGGTACGGAGATCATTATGATTACGGACAAGACGATTTATGACCCCTGTCCTCCGGGCTGGCGAGTCCCCGATCTGGAGGATTTCAAGGATATTAGCGTTGCTTCGGCCTCCATGCCATATTATGTAACGATCTACTACAACGGTTCACAGACGGCCAAATACCCGCTGGGCGGATTCCTATATAGCTCACGCTATGATAATAACGGAGAGAATGCCTATGTCTATACGGCGTCCCCCTATACCTGGAACGGATCGAAACTCAATCATTTTGGGGTTGATTGCTCTTCCATCAACATATCCGGAGAGTATCAAAGCATCTATGCAACTTCTTATTTCCGCTACGGAGCCGTTCCTGTTCGTTGTGTCCGCGAATAAAAATGATCGAGACGATGAAACGACAACAAATCATACCGATTCTGACTATGCTGCTCATGGCCTTGTGGGGTTCGCCCCACAAGGCTGCGGCACAGATCTTCGCCGTGCGTGCCAATGCGCTGGCAGTCTGTACGGCGACGCTGAACCTCGGCGTCGAGGTGGCCCTGACGGACCGCTGGTCGCTGGAGGGTGCTCTGTTCTGGAACCCCGTGCGCACGGAGGCGCTTGCCACCTCGTTTCGTGCAGTGCAGCTCGGCGCCCGCTACTGGTTCTACGAAACGCAGGTCGGCCCCTTTGTGGGTGCGCAGCTCTCACATGTCAATTACCTTGTCGGCCGTCGCACGCGCCGCTATGACGGCCGGGCGTGGGGCGCCGGTCTCTCCTGCGGCTATTCGTGGCTGCTCTCCAAACGGTGGAGCGTGGCCGTAGAAGGGGGTCTCGGGCTCTTCCATACGAAGGACACGAGGCGAGACCCTACGGTCTCGGACTGGGACGACGAATATATCTACCATACGCGACGCTGGACGCTGGCTCCTTCCCGCCTGGAGGTGTCGTTTGCCTATCTGTTTTAGCCATGAGAAAGCAACGAATGATTCTGGGCGGCGTGCTCGCCGCTGCGATGTGCGCAGCGACGGGCTGCTCGGTGGCCACACGCCTGGAGCGTCAGCGAGCCGCGGCGCAACTCTCGCAACTTACGCGCGCGGAACGTCAGGCCCAACAGCAGGACTACCGGCCGCAGGTCGTGCGGCTCCAACGCGACAGCAACACCTTCTTTCTGGCTCCGGTCGATACGCTGCCCGACGGCGAGCGGATCATGTCGCTGCAGATCGAGCAGGTAACGGTCGTGGCGAAGGTCCGCTCGGTTCCCGAACGCAACGGGAGGGTGCACCTCGACTTCGTGGTTACGCTTCCGAAACAGCTATTGGGCAGCAGCCGCAGCGTGGTCATCACGCCTCTGCTGCATAAACCCGACGGGACCGTTCCGCTGGAGGATCTCGTGATTCGCGGGGGACGCTTCTCGCTGTTGCAGGAGCGCGACTACTGGCAGTACGAGACCTATGTCCGACGCTTCCGGCCCGATACGCTGGGGCGGGAGGCGGCCTTCCAGCGCTTCGTGAAGTTTCCCTACCCGGAGGATGCCCGGTTGGATTCGCTGGCTGAGAGCCGCAGCACGATTACTTACTACTACTCGCAGGAGGTCCCGACGGACGAAACTTCGAAGAAGATGCTCATCACGCTCACGGGGAAGGTGCAGGCCGTGGACGACAGCGCCTACCGGCTGCCGCCCTCGGATACGCTGGCTTATCTGGTCTCGTCGATGCTCTCCTTTGTCGATACGCTGCCGCGCTACCGCATCCGTGTGATCGACAAGTATGTTACGGTGGAGGATCGCAACTACATCCGCTTCTTTGTGGGCGATACCCGGGTGGTGGATACGCTGGGCAACAACGGCCGTGAGCTGGAGAAAATCTCCGGCCTGATGCGCCGGATCATCGAGCAGGAGGAGTTCTACGTCGATACGATCACCCTCACGGCCTCCTCCTCGCCGGAGGGACACTACGCCTTCAACGAACGCCTCTCGCGGGGACGCGCCGAAGCGTTGAAACGCTACTTGGTCCGTCATTATGGCCGTGGCATCGACACGCTGCTGACCGTGCGGTGGGTCGCCGAGGCGTGGCCCGAGCTGATGAACCGCATCCGCACGGACCCTGCGCTGACGAACCGCGAGGCGATGCTGGAACTCGTCTCCGCAGAGCGGGATCCGGACCGAAGAGAACGGCTGCTGCGCGAGCGTTTCCCCCGGGAGTATGCCTATTTGAAGGAGGTGATCTACCCGCAGCTCCGCTCCGTGGATTTCCGCTACAACCTGCGTCGCAAAGGGATGGTCAAGGATACGATTCACACCACGGAGCTTGACACGACCTATGCCCGGGGTGTGGAGTTGTTGCAAAGGCGTCAGTATGCCCGGGCGCTCTATATTCTCAACGACTACAACGACCGCAATACGGTGGTGGCACACCTCTCGATGGACCACAACGAGCGGGCGCTGGAGCTGCTCTCGACGATGCCGACGGATGCCGTGACGGAGTACCTGCGGGCTATTGCCTGCTCGCGGCTGGGTCGCAAGGCCGAAGGACGTGAGCACTTCCTCGAAGCCTGCCGCCGGGATGAGCGCATGGAGTACCGGGGGAATCTGGATCCCGAAATTTCTGAACTGTTAAAGGACTAAACACATGAAACGCAAACGCATAATAACGATTCTGACCTACGTTCTTCTGGCCGCAGCCTGGGGCGCGATCTTCGTCTCGCTTTTAACGGCCTGCAACGTCTATGAGGATACGACGGTCGAGATAATCCGATGTCCCGAGATTCGGGATACTATCCAACTCCCGGAGTGGGAACCCATGGAATAAACAAAGGCTGCGAACTCAATCGCAGCCTTTGTTTTTTAATTGCTCTTGGGGACGAGAGGTCGGCAAAATTCCTTGTTGACCACCCGGTCGCGCATGGTCTGCATGGAATTGAAGTTGCGTGAGATGTTCTGTATTATCTCAATGTAGTTGTCCCGCCATTCTCCTTGTTCATCCTGCCACTGATAGTAAAACGGCTTGATGGAAACACATTTCGAATGCTCGAACAACGTGTTCAACAAAGTGCGATCCGAATTGCCGCAGGAGTGCCCCATGATGTAAATCTGATAGTAATCCGAATTGATGAATCGGAGCAGTTGGCGATATTTGTCTGCCTCGAGATAGCGTATGGATTTGATATTCGTCAGATAATCGTTATCGTTCAGCTTTGAGATCGTCTTGTAGTCATCGTCCATCTCATCCCCATAACCGAAAATAATATGGTTCAGATCGTCTCCCAGTGTCCCATGGATGTGATTTACTTCGAAGCCCGAATTTTTGTAAAGATACAGATCTGCCGTAGTCGTATAGTTGAAATTCAGCAGTAAAATCTGGTCCGGAAGCAGGAAAAAGTCTGGAACAATTTCTCTTCGTTTATTGATATTACTAATATGTTGGGGATAATTCACTGGGTCATTTAATCCGGGTCGATAATTTTTATTGATAATCTGTTTATTATATTCATCTATGTCTGAATGGTTAGAAAGATATGGATACCCGAATTTATTAAGAAAGATTTCTTTTTCTCTATCAGACTATGCTGTCAGAAAATTTAGTCGTTTTTTTGCAAAATCCTCGAATGCCGATTGGCCATCAATGGATATGTCTTGAGCCTCCAACGGTTCATAGATGGCCTTGTTGATGCACTCTTTGACTAACTCGGGATTTATCTGTTCTTTCTGGATGCCATCCAAATACTCGATTAAGAGCTTTTTTATGACATCTAATTCTTTGTTAAGTGGTTTGGCTCCGTCATATCCACAATTGCCTTCTCTGAAAATCCGTTTCAGCCAAAGATAGTATTCGCTTTCAATGTCCACCCAGTTTTTGGTTTCGAAGGATCGGTTTATATGCTGAAAAAATGGCGTTATCTCCATGAGAAATCTGTCAGGATTTGTTCTGACAGCCTCAATAACATCTGTAGGAGAAAATTTCGTCCCCGATGGAAAATGTCGTGAAGGAAAAATCCAATTCCAGGGTTGCGATTCTCCTTTTTGTGAAATTGAACATAACTCATCCGAGAGTTTATCACCTAAATATGCTCCTTGCAACCATTGTCCCCATTGTTCCCAATAGTGATTTATAAAGTTTTTGTAACTTGTAGGAAGATTATGCGCCAAATCAAATCCGTTCCCAATCAATATGATTCTGTTCATACCTGCTTGCGTATTGCTGTTATCTACAAATATACGAAATAATTTTCTCGGATAGACCTCGTCACCGCCGCCCGGTCCAGCAAGATAGCCACCCTGTGCAAAGATGCCAAGAGAACTGCTCTTGTCCTCATTTGCGCAGGGTGGCTTTGTCTCTTTTGCTGTCCGGGCGTTCCGGGCAGTTTCTAAAATCTTACAATTATGAAACTGTTGACCGAGGAGATCATCTCCCAATTCGAGGCCCACCCCTTCGGGTCCCAGGATGGAAAAGGGCTCAATGCCGAAGTTCTTGTCAAATACTTCAACCCCTGCGGCAGCGGGACGTGGCTCATCACCGAAGCCGAACATGAAGGCGACGACTGGCGCCTCTACGGATATTGCCATATTTTCGAATGGGAGTGGGGCTATCTGCTGCTCTCGGAGCTGGAGTCGCTGCGGCTGCCCTTCGGACTAAGTGTCGAACGCGACCTTTATACCGGCGGAAAATACCTCCGGGATTTCCTTTCCGAAGAGGAGATCCGGCAATTGGAAACGCTGGGCTGAAAAAACAGGAGCAACGGGCCGCCCGTTGCTCCTTGTCTTATCGCTGAATCGGCTTGACGAGATTCTTTTCGAGAATCTTCGCAATCTCGGACATCGGATAGAGAAACTTCCCGCCGAGGACCGTATAGGGGATAATCCGCTCGTCGCGGTAGGTCTGCAGCGACCGCTGGCTCAACCCGAAGAGGTTCCGCACCTCCTCGCTGGTCAGATAGGTCTCTGCATTGAGATGTGAGGGTAGGGTCTCGATCATCGCTTCGATCTGATCGAGCACAGCCAGGGCCTTCTCCTGAATCTCCTTGTATTCCGGAGATTTCCGCGTAATCCACTCTTCCATCATGCCCGGGATTTGACCAGATTGGCATCGAGGATGCGCTGAATGTCGCTCTCGCGGAAATAAACCTTGTTGCCGATCATCGAGTAGGGAATCTTCCGCTGCCGTCGGTAAAATTGCAGCACCCGTTTCGAAACCCGTAACATGCCGCATACCTCCTCTTGAGTCAGCCAGCCTCCGGGTTTACGGGGCATGGTCTTCGTGGCCAGATGGGTTGTCCGGATCTGAATCCGGTTGACGATCGCCTTCAACTCCTCGAAGGCGGCCGCCTCAATCAGTTTACATTCCATAACACCATTTTAAGTTCACTTGAGCCCCGCTTCCCGGAACCCGCCCGCAAAATAGGGCGGAATTCCGGAAAAGATGCAGAGTGTCCTTTACAGGCCTCTGATGTCCGACATATCCATTATAATGCCATGTTTTTAGCTACAACCTGCATATCACGCATGATCGACGTATCAAGGACCTTTGCGTAGTGTCGCGTCATGTTGACGTTGGCATGACCAAGCATCTTGGCAACATTGTCGATCGTGGCGCCACTGGCCAGCGTCAGGGTTGCGAACGTATGGCGCGCGCAATGCGTTGAGAGATTCTTGCGGATGCCGCAGATGTCGGCCAGCTCTTTCAAATACATATTCATCTTTTGATTACTACACACAGGGAGCAGTACACCTTGAGTTTGACAATATGGATGATCCTTGTAGCGATCAAGAATCTTTTGTGCCTCGTCCAGCAGCGGTATGTTGCACATATTTTTGGTCTTCTGACGAGTTTTGCGAATCCAAATCATTCCGTTAATATCTGTTACCAAGTGCTCAGATTTAAGTTGTTTAACATCCGAGAATGCAAGTCCAGTCAAGCAACAAAAACAAAATATATCACGGATTTGTGCCAGACGAGGAACCGAAATATTTTTATTTAAAAGAGTTTTCAGTTCTTGTTTTTCAAGAAATTCCCGCTCAACTGCATCTAAATGAAAGCGGATTTGAGCAAAAGGATCTCTTTTCATCCAACCATTAGACAAAGCTATTCTGGTAATCTTCTTAAAATTAGCAAGATATTTTGTCGTCGTATTATGACAACATTTGCGGATTGTTTTGAGATAAAACTCAAATTCCTCGACAAATTGTTTGGTAACCTCATCCAAATAGCAATCCTCTTTCTTATAGGTGTTGCGCATAAACTCTTCAGTCAGACGTAAGCAAGTTTCATATCGAAGAACGGTATCAGGAGCGAAATTAATACCGATAAGGGCTCTGCACTTTTTATTATGAGCATGGAAAACTTCCATCAAGGTATGACGATCCGACTGCTCCTTGCCCAGATAGCGGTTCAGAATGATTTGGGCGGATACCTCCTTCTTATCGAGTTCGAGATCTCTTTGGATTTGTAAAATGTTGGCGGAAATGGCGTCCAGATAGAGATTCAAATCCTTTCCGCCACGGCATTTTTCGTTGGCTTTTCCTTTTGCCGAGTTCCAGGCGTGCGGCTCAATGAAGCGTTTGATCGAGGCATCTGCGCGTTCTCCATTGATTGTCAGACGCATAAATACGGGAGCCTCGCCTCTTTTGTTGAGCTTGTCCCGCCGAATGTAAAACAACAGGCTGAAAGTTGTCCTTTCCATAAGTACACCGAATTAAGGGTTACAAAATTAGTTTCCCAAGTGTCTTAAGTCAAGAGGAAGACCGCTGCAAATAAGTGCAAACCAATCTGTTACGAGCAATTCGGTGTACTTTTTCGGCCCGAAAAAAAGTACACCGAATAGGCCACAGATAACCTGCTTTCAGATGCCTTTTTCAGCACTTTTGCCAAAAATAAAAAAAACCTGTAAATGCGTGATTTACAGGGTTTTTCGCTACTTTTCTAAGTGTGCATTGCGGAGAGAAGGGCTCTCGAACCTACATGTTCAAGAAATATCATAAAATTGCAAACTATTGATAATCACTCACTATTTGGAGTGTGTAGTAAATCTAAATCTTTCTGAATATCTTTTGCCATTCCAAATATTGGGTGTATATTTGGGTGTAGAATTTCAAACGCACCCAATTATGAATATCAAACGAAACATCATTTTTGCATTGGAAAGCCGGAAAAAGAACGGTGTGCCAATCGTGGAGAATGTTCCCATCCGTATGCGCGTCATATACGCAAGCCAGCGTATTGAATTTACAACGGGTTACCGCATTGATGTAGCCAAGTGGGATGCTGACAAGCAGCGAGTAAAGAACGGATGTACCAACAAATTAAAGCAAAGTGCATCCGAAATCAATGCCGATCTCCTGAAATACTATACCGAAATTCAAAACGTATTCAAAGAATTTGAGGTACAGGAAACTATGCCCACTACTCAACAATTAAAGGACGCATTCAACCTGCGGATGAAAGATACAAGTGAAGACCAGGAAGACGTAAAGATAAGTTTTTGGGAGGTATTCGATGAGTTCGTTAAGGAATGTGGCAATCAGAATAACTGGACTGAATCCACATACGAAAAATTTGCAGCCGTAAAAAATCACCTGAAAGAGTTCAAAGAAAATGTGACTTTTGAGTATTTCGATGAGTTCGGACTAAACGAGTATGTAAACTTCCTGCGTGACAAAAAAGACATGAGAAACAGTACCATCGGCAAACAGATAGGATTTCTCAAATGGTTCCTGCGATGGAGCTTCAAAAAGGGATATAATCAAAACATTGCATACGATACATTTAAACCGAAATTGAAGACCACCTCAAAGAAAGTAATCTTTCTGACATGGGACGAATTGAATAGACTGAAAGACTATCAGATACCCAAAGACAAACAATATCTGGAACGTGTCCGGGATGTTTTTCTGTTCTGTTGCTTTACCAGTCTGCGTTATTCAGATGTTCGTAACCTAAAACGAAGTGATGTCAAGTCCGACCACATAGAAGTTACCACCGTTAAAACGGCAGACAGTCTGAGTATTGAACTGAACAAGTACAGTAAAGCCATACTTGAAAAATACAAGGACATCCATTTTGAAAACCACATGGCACTGCCCGTTATCAGTAATCAGAAAATGAACGATTACCTGAAGGAACTGGGTGAACTTGCAGAGATCAACGAACCTATACGAGAAACCTACTATAAAGGGAATGAACGTATAGATGAAGTTACACCGAAATATGCATTGCTTAGCACACACGCAGGAAGAAGGACATTCATCTGTAATGCACTGGCTCTCGGTATTCCGGCACAGGTCGTAATGAAATGGACAGGACACAGCGATTATAAAGCCATGAAACCTTACATTGACATCGCAGATGACATTAAGGCAAATGCAATGAATAAATTCAACCAACTATAAAAACAATCAGCAAGTTTCACGGTATGCCTGTTATTGGGCTTATCTTTGTAACTTTCAATACATACAACAATGAGCAACAACGATAACAACAATATAGAAAAAAGAAGTTTCGAGGCTTTCGTCAATGCCATCGGCTCGGAAATAGAGCAGGCGCAAGTCCGGCTCATCAGTGCCGCCAATGCGCAGATGCTGTTCCATTACTGGAAGATGGGTAATTACATTTTATACCACCAGAAACTGCAAGGTTGGGGCGGCAAGGTCATCAAGAGACTGGCGCAGGCGATACGGTTCAATTATCCCGAAAAGAAAGGGTATTCGGTCAGGAACTTGGCTTATATGTGCCAGTTCGCACGCTCCTATCCATTGGGCGCATTACGGAGTTTCATAGAAACCGATGTGAAATTACTTGCTCCAAGTGTGCAGAAAATCACGGATGAACTTCAAAGCCTGAACAATGTGTCATTTACGCAAGAGCCTCTTGCGCAAATTCAATCCTCAGACAACAAGGAAGTTGCAATTGTGCAAGAACCTCTTGCACAAATTCAGGATGTAGCCCAAACAGTCGCTGCCGCTTACCAAATAGCGATTGAGGACATAGAAAAACTGTTCCTGGCATCACCTGTTGCAAAAATCAATTGGGCAAGCCATGTGATTCTGCTGAACAGTTCCCTTCCGTTGGGTGTCGATTACTGGTATATGAAGCAATCCGTGGAAATGGGCTGGAGCAGCAATACTCTTAAAATGCAGATTGAAAGCAAATTGTTTGAACGGCAAGTCAACAGCCACAAGGTCAATAATTTTACCGCCACGCTTCCTGCGCCCCAAAGCGACCTTGCCAACTACCTGTTGAAAGACCCGTATATCTTTGACTTGGCGGGAGCCAAAGAACGTGCGGACGAAAGGGACATAGAGGAACAACTGGTGAAGCACGTTACCCGTTATCTTTTGGAAATGGGCAACGGATTCGCCTTTGTCGCAAGGCAGAAGCATTTCCAGATTGGCGACAGCGATTTCTATGCCGACCTGATTCTGTACAATATCAAGCTCCATGCATACGTGGTTGTGGAACTGAAAGCCACCCCGTTCAAACCGGAATACGCCGGACAGTTGAATTTCTACATCAATGTGGTGGACGACAAACTGAGGGGAGAAAATGACAACAAGACCATCGGGCTGCTGCTGTGCAAGGGCAAGGATGAGATTGTTGCGCAGTATGCACTGACAGGCTATGACCAGCCTATCGGCATCAGTGACTACCAACTCAGCAAGGCCGTACCAGAGAACCTGAAATCGGCATTGCCGAGCATAGAACAGGTGGAAGAAGAACTGACGATGCTTCTTGACAATGAAAAGAACAAACAAAAGTAAGACACCTATGGCAGACAAGATACAGACGATAATCCCCCGGTACGGAGAACTCAACAGAATATACAGGGACTATATAGACAATCACGTTTTCTCTTTTGACAGGCAGAAATTCATTTCGGATTTCTATCGGCAGTATAGTGACACAAAGTCTTTTGAAGCCGCTATCCTTGAACTGGTGCTTGACAGGCAAAAAGAACAATACACCTTGATACTCAGCAGCCTGAGAACCGAAATAGAAAAGAGCATACAGTCTTATGAAACGCACCCCATAAGTGACAGTGTGATAGAACGTGTTTGCTATCAGCACATGGAAAGGTATTCCCCTGAAATTAAAGCCCAACTGGATGTTACAAGAAGTCTGAGCAAGCCGCTGAATGAAGCCAACAACAAGTATGATTCCATTGGCTATAGGGAACATACCGCCGAAGAGGAAAAGCAGGCGGAGAAAGAATATGAACGCTGCAAGGCTGAATATGACAAGGAAAGAGCCATACTGAACGAACTCTATGACCAGCAAAAGGCTGCAAGGAAAGAGGCGTTCCAATATATGAAGAACCGTTGTACGGACATATACCGCCAAAGCCGCCTTTTTCTGGACATATTGAAAAAATACATTCCTGACGGGAAACGACAGGACGAGCCGGGCAACCCCATCAGCCAGCAGGAAACGACGGACGGACAACAAGAATATTTCAGCATGAAATTGCTTTCGCTCATTCATGAGGTATGTGTTGGAGAACAGTTCGAGGAAATTTCCGCACTGGATTTCTATGCCAATATGAACCTGCAACCCTGCAACTGCAAGTTGAGAATCAAACCGAGAGAGAAAATCCGTGTATGCTATCTGATATTCCTGATGGGCGAGAAACTCTCCAAGCAGGACAAGGACAAATGGAAGGCCGGAATACTGGAATTGCTGGATATTGACGACAGCTACTACAAATCCAAATACAAGGAGCCGGTTTCTGATTTTCCAAGTGACAGCAACCAGAAATTCGCCAAGGAAATGGAACATATATTCAGATAATCCGTGATATATCCTGATACTTTACGAAAGTTCCACTTTTACCACTCAAAATAATTTTTGAGTGGTATTTTTATTTTCTGACATTCAATAAGATACAATGATATTCGGTTTATATCATCCCCATCCTTACCACTCATAACCCTACCTAATTTTGCATCGTTCGAGAACAGAAATAGCAGCCAGTGCGCAGGGCTGATTGTTTAACGACTAAATAGATTGGACGATGACAAATATCCAAGAATTATTATCAAAACCCGTCTGGCAGATGACAGGAGAAGAATTCATATTCCTGAGTAAGCACGCTTCAGGTCAGGCCGAAGCATTGCCGCAACCCGTTACAGACACGGAAAAGAAGTATGTGTACGGAATACTCGGTATAGCCAAACTGTTCGGGTGCAGTCTGCCCACTGCCAACCGCATAAAGAAAAGCGGTAAGATAGACAAGGCTATTACCCAGATAGGGCGCAAGATTATCGTAGATGCAGAATTGGCTCTTGAACTTGCCGGGAAGAAAACAGGAGGACGGAAATAATGGGAGGTATGCTTATGGACTATATGAAAGAAATAAAGGAGATTTCGGCAGAACAGGCAATAATCCTTTGGCAAGCTTCACGCCTGAGCCTGTCGAAAATCTACGAGAAAGCACCTGAGATTCTAAAAGTGCAAGGTTCGGTCATTGGTACACTGGGCAATTTCAGTGCATCCATCGGCAAAGCCAAAAGCAAGAAGACATTCAATGTGTCGGCTATCGTGGCGGCGGCATTGAAAAACGGTACGGTGCTCAGGTATGCGGCTGAACTTCCCGAAGCCAAACGGAAAGTGCTTTATGTGGATACGGAGCAAAGCCCCCACCACTGTCTGAATGTGATGGAGCGCATCATGCGTATGGCAGGGCTGCCCGATGACAGGGACAACGAGAACCTTGAGTTCCTTGCCCTGC
>ENA-OOXF01000393-OOXF01000393.1-human-gut-metagenome-genome-assembly--contig:-NODE-393-length-34044-cov-3.356203_pt1 | contig 34044 bp, 26 predicted proteins | sample MGYA00241586_ERZ501341 | MGnify/ENA primary metagenome ERZ501341 (study PRJEB25962, sample SAMEA2042985) | human gut metagenome | biome: human gut; feature: human-associated habitat; material: faeces... | reverse complement strand
AGATAACAGGAAATCTGGAATTGCTGAATTTATTGCGCGCTGCTGGGTTGGGAACACGTAGATCATTAGGTAAGGGCATGTGGGAAGTCATATATTAGGAGGTGTGCTATCATGGAAAAATATGTGATCACTCTTGGTGATTTCCTAAAGAATGCCGGAATCGTAGGATTTCATTATATGCTTGAAACTGCAGGGGCAGAGGAAGGTGTTGATTTCGGTCATTCCGATGATGACCAGGCATTATGGGTCAGCATGGATTTTGCGAAAAACGCGGATTGGACAGATATGTATTTTAAGGCCTTTATCAGGTATTTTGGACCATTCAGCACGTATCAGGGAATTAAGGATAAAATTCAAACATGTATTGAAAAGATAGAAGCTGAAAAATGGAATCCGGGAAAGAACGAAAAGGATGATTTGAAATTTATCAATGACAAACTGCTCTCGAACAGTTACCAGGCCGGCTTTGAAAATATCAAAGATCAGATCGAACATCCGGAAGTTTATATAACACTGAAAAAAGAAAAACTGATTGATAAAATGACAGCGGAAGAATTACTGGAAAGGCTTTCGAAATTACAGGTGTTTCTGGAGCAGGAGAAATGCAAAGAGACGTTTATTATGAAAAGTGTAGTCTACAACTATATCAATCGTTTCTGGGATGGAAAAAGTTTTCTGCTTCGCTCGAATGCAAAAAAAGATATGAGGGAACAGTTTGAAAAAGATTTTTCAGAACCATTCCGAAAATACTTTATGACAGATCATACAAAAGCAAAGGATCTGTGTATTGACTGTGGAGAACCTGTAACCACAAAAGAGAAAGTATCCATCGCATTTATGAAGGAAGTCGGGGACGATTTTACAAGAAAACGGTCTGCGTTCTGGAATTGTAATGTGGATGCGTTCCTGTGTCCGGTCTGTACGTTTCTGTATGCAGCAAGTCCGCTTGGGTTCCGACTGTTTGCCAATAAATTTGTGTTTGTCAATAATAACAGTGATATGTTCACTCTGCTGGCAGCAAATTCCAAAAACAGGAAAAGCAGTCTGGAAGGAGAAAAAGAAGAGAATCAGAGATATTCCCAGTGGTTTGCGGAAACTCTGAATATCATATTGAATGAGAAAAGACAGGAACTTTCCAATATTCAGGTGATCCTGCGTGGAACCGGGGATAAGGACAGATATAAACTTTCTATTATCAACAAGGATATACTGAATATCCTGAAAAGGGAAGATGTAGAAAAAGCATTGAAAAATCTTGGTCAGTATCCGTTCACAAAGATCAGAAATGATTTTGTAAATGTGCATGAACAGGCTGTTATGAACCTGTTGGGCCATCAGAATCAGTATATTTTGTTAGATTCCCTGCTGAGAGAAGCCATTGCAGGGAATGCTGCATCAAACTTTCATATACATTGGGTATATGAGATTCAGAAGGGAACAGAGATCAGTTACAAAAAAGAAGAAGAGAAGGAGGTTCTTATGTATTGCATCAGTATGAAAAAGAGCGGTTCGGAATTACGAAAAGCGATCATGACCGCAAAAAAAGACACGACCGGAGATAGTCTGCGTGGTATCGAGTATCAGCTGCTTAATGCGCTGTCGGTAAAAAATACAGAGAAATTTATGGATATCGTTGCGAGACTGTACAGTTCCTATGGATCGGAAAAACTCCTGATACCGAATGGGATGATTCGGATGTTACAGGACAAAGAAAAATTTTCGGAGTATGGATACGCATTTGTTTTAGGACTGATTGGATGTTATGAAGGAAAGAAAGAGGTAGAACAATGAGAAGAGAAGGATTGACAGTAACTATGGTTTTTCTTGCGGAAAGTGCCAATTACGGAGAGGGAATCGGAAATATTTCTACATTAAAGAAAATGTCAAGAGGAAACCACGAGCAGTATTCGTATATTTCCAGGCAGGCGATGCGTTATAACATTGTCCGGCAGGCAAACTGGGATCAGACTCCGGTGGACGGAAAAAGCGGTGTGGTTCAGTTTGCACCGTCTGCAACGATTGCGGAATATCCGGAAATCGATCTGTTCGGCTATATGAAGACAGCGGCAAAGGATGGCGATCAGAAAGGCGGAGCGTCTACAAGAAGCGCTGTAGTGAGACTGAGTAATGCTATTGCACTGGAGCCGTTTTTGGGTAATCTGGAGTTCTTAACTAACATGGGACTGGCAGCAAGAGGAAAGCTGGAGAATGGAATTGCACAGAGCGAAATTCAGCGATCATTTTATACTTATACCATAACGGTCGATCTGGACCGGGTAGGGATTGACGGAGAAGTGCAGATCACAGGAGAAGAAAAAGCAGATCGTGTGAAAACACTTCTGGATACCGTGCAGTATTTGTATCGGGATATCAAAGGTAGAAGGGAAAATCTGAGCCCATTGTTTGCGATCGGGGGAAGATATGAACGGAGAAATCCATTTTTTGAAAACAGGATCCGGATAGAAAATGATCAGATCAATGTAGAAACTCTGGCGGAACTGTTAGAGGACGACGCGATCCGCACCCACACATTTACCGGTGTCGTAACAGGAACTTTTGACAATGAAAATGAGATCCGGGGAAAATTATCCGGAGAATCCGTAGGTGCGACATTCAGACATTTAAAAGAGGAAGTGGAACAGTATTATGGAGAAAGCAATTAGAGTTCAGTGTTTTCAGAACCTGGTAAATTATCGAAAACCGAGCAGCTTTATCATAAAAGAGACATTCCCGCTTCCTCCGTATTCTACGGTGCTTGGAATGATCCATGCGGCCTGCGGATACCAGGAATTTCATCCGATGAAACTGTGTATTCAGGGAACAAACAGCGGAATGGTGTCGGAACTGTATACCAGATATTCCTTTTCTTCTGGTACGAAGTATGAAGAGGGAAGACATCAGCTGTGTGTGGATGGAAAATATGGTGTGTTTAAGGGGATCGCGAATGTAGAACTGGTCTGTGATAATCACATGGTGATTCATATTATTCCGGCAGAGGAAGATTTTGCACATGTATATCAATCTCTTCTATATCCGGGCAGGTATTTATCCCTGGGAAGATATGAGGATCTCCTGGATATCGAACGGGTTGACATTGTGAAAATTCATCAGGAAGAGGAAGTAGATCTCAAGCGGGATATGTACATACCGGTAGCGATGGCAGAGACACTGGGGATTGAGAAAAGTCGTATGACGGTGTACCATCTGACAAAGGAATATGAGATTACCAAACAGGGTCTGCGGCGGTGGAAAAAGGAAAATGGAAGAGTCAATGCTTTTTATTATCCTGCAGGAAATACACTGGGGCAGGGTGCCTACGTGGACGATTTCGAGGAAGATGCAGCGTTAGTGTTCTGTTAAAGAAGGTCAGAAAGGCGTGGGAATGAAATACTATGCAAAATCGAAGAAAAAGGGATTATCCGATAAAGAGCGGGGGAAACAGATAAAAGAACCGGAAGAAGAACAAAAAACACTGAATAGCCATCAGGAAGATATTGTGCGGTGTGCTGAAGCGTTTTTTGAAGAATATGGCCGGTATTTTTCTGAAAAAGAGAAACGGCTGGTCATAGAAGCCTGCCGCATTCATGATTGGGGGAAGGCGAATCTGGTCTTTCAGGTAATGATAAATCCGGAACTTGCCGGAGAACGGAAGTTAAATGTGAAATCTATCAGTCAGATCCCTCATGGACATCTTAGCGCAGTTACTCTGTCACAAAACGAATTCTTTGCAATGGACGATAGTTTTACGAAAGATGATTTTGGGGCTTTTGTCACGGCAGTCTATCATCACCATACGAGAAAAGACCAGGAAGACAGTTCGGAGCTTCGTACATATGGAAAGAAATATTATCTGGAAGAGATCAGTGATTATCTTGGACAGACCAGAACAAAATTGTACTGCAGCAACTTGAACCAGCTTCTGTTTCACAATAACGGATATAGTGGGAAGTTCCTATGTGATCCTGCAGTCTGGAATGAATATCTTCTCGTAAAAGGATTGCTGAATAAGTTTGATTATACGGTTAGTGCCGGATATGAGAATGCGGAACTGGCATGTGATATCAGGGAAAAAAGGCTGAAAAAAGAAGTGGAGAGTTTTCTGGAAGGAAAAGATTTACGGCCTGCTCAACAGTTCATGAAAGAGCATATGGATGATAGCCTTGTTGTTATTGCGCCCACCGGATCCGGAAAAACAGAAGCCGCTTTGTTATGGCTTGACGGGGAGAAAGGATTTTACACGCTGCCTTTGAAAGTTTCTTCCAATGCAATTTATTCCAGAATAAAAAACGGATATGGTTATGAACATGCGGCGATTTTGCATTCGGACAGCATGGCGATGTATCTGAAAGAAAATCCGGGATCTGCCTGGGAAAAACAGGAACAGGCAAAGTTGTTAGCGAATCCTGTTACTGTGTGTACGATTGACCAGTTGTTTACGTTTGTTTACAGGGCGCTGGGGACAGAGATCTTTGCAGCAACTTTGAAGTATTCCAAGCTGATCATAGATGAAATACAGTCTTATGATCCAAGAAGTATTGCTACGATCTTATACGGTCTGAAAACCATCCAGCAAATGGGCGGCAGATATGCGATTATTACGGCAACTTTTCCACCTGTACTGAAAGATTTTATGGAGCAATACGGATTGGCAGATCATTGTTTGTTTGCAGACTTTACAGAAGATCCGGATATTCTCATTCGTCATAAGGTAAGCATCCAGTATTCGGAAATGTATCTGGAAGAGATTGCAAAGCAGGGGAAAACCAAAAAAGTACTGGTGATTTGTAATACCGTTTCCAGGGCGCAGGAGGTTTATGAAAAACTGCGGGAAAGGAACGATTCTGTGTGGCTGTTACATTCCCGTTTTATTCGCAGAGACCGTAATTTACTGGAACAAAAGATTATGGAGTTTTCAGAATCGGATGAAGCGGGGATCTGGGTCACCACGCAGATCGTTGAAGCCAGTCTGGATATCGATTTTGATATTCTGCACACGGAAATGTGTACAGCAGACAGCTTGTTGCAGCGTATGGGAAGATGTAACCGGAAGGGAAGAAGGATTCCTGAACTTTCCAATATTTTTGTATATGATAACAAAAATGGAAGCGGAAGTATTTACGAGGAGAACTTGTATCAGCGATCGCTGGAAAAACTGAAAAAGTATGAAGATATCCTTTTTTCAGAAAAACAGAAGACGAAATATATGAATGAAGTGTATCGGACAGAAGCGATACGGAATACAGAATATTACAGGAAAATTCAAGACTGTATGGAGAAATTCTCGGAGATCCATCCGGCGGAATATACTCTATCGGAAGCGAAGGTGCGCGATATCAAGAGCATTACGGTCATTCCGGATACCATCTATGAAGAAAATCAAGAACTGTTTGAAGAAGTAGAAGACAGATATCTAGCAAAAGAGAGAAAGCAGGAGATTCGGACAAAGTTGCAGGATTTAACCATGGGAATCAATCTGAGGACCTGTTTTGGACATCCGGATGGAATAGATAAGGCAGCAATTGGCTCGACAGACATCCATCGAACACAGTTTGTTTATGAGTTTGATTGTGAAACACTGCAAGGACGAGGTCTTTTGCTTGGAGAGAAGGCAGATAGTATCTTTTTATAGGAGGTACGATGTGAAAGAAAATATAACTGGTATGATGGTATATTATTACTTCGTCTGCAAACGAAAACTCTGGTACTTCTGTCATGAAATCACAATGGAGACGGAGAACGAAGATGTGTTACTCGGAAAACTGTTGGACGAGAGCAGTTACAAAAAGAATGACAAACACATTTCTATTGATCAGATAATCAACATTGATTTTATGAAAGAATTCGGAGAGCTGCATGAGGTGAAAAAGAGTAAGTCTGTAGAAGAAGCAGGGATTTGGCAGATGAAATACTATCTGTATTACCTGCAGCAGCGTGGTGTGACCGGAATGAAAGGAAAAATCGATTACCCATTATTAAAAAAGACAATGAGTGTGGAGCTTACAGATGAAGACTGCAGGGAAATAGAAAAAATCATCTGTGAAATTACACAGATAAAAAAGAGGAATATACCACCGGATGATTGTAATAAGAAAATATGCAAGAAATGTGCGTATTATGATTTGTGCTTTATATAATACGAGGTGAGTGATATGAAACAAAGTTTTTATGTTTATAATAACGGGGACTTAAAACGAAAAGATAACACACTTCAGTTTACGAATCACGATGGAGAAAAGAGAGATATACCGGTTGAACGGATTTCTGATATTTATGTGATGTCGGAAATGTCTTTCAATACAGCTTTTATCAATTATATTTCACAATATGGGATTCCGATGCATTTTTTCAATTACTATAATTTTTATACGGGAAGTTATTATCCGAGGGAAACGTTGCTGGCAGGGAGATTGCTGGTAAGACAGGTTGAACATTACACGGATTATGAGAAAAGGATTGTGTTGGCGAGAAAATTTATCGAGGCTGCGGCGGATAATATTTATCGTAATCTCAGATATTATAATGGAAGAGGGAAAGATGTTTCTGTTTATATGAAAGAAGTGGATTCGTTTCGAAAACAGATTGGCAGTACGACTACAATCGAATCGTTGATGGGTGTGGAAGGTAATATCCGAAAACAATATTATGCTGCGTGGAATATTATCATTAATCAGGAAATATCGTTTGAAAAGCGTGTGATGCATCCCCCGGATAATATGATCAATTCATTGATCTCTTTCGTAAATACGCTGATCTATACCAAGGTGCTGGGAGAACTCTACCGTACTCAGCTAAATCCCACCATTAGTTACCTGCATGAACCGGGGGAGAGAAGATTTTCTTTAAGTCTTGATCTTGCAGAAGTGTTTAAGCCGCTGATTGGTGACCGGCTGATTTTTTCCCTGTTGAATCGGAATCAGATCACGGAAAACAGTTTTACGAAAGAACTGAATTTTCTTCATCTGAAAAAAGATGCCTCCAAACTTATCGTGTCGGAACTGGAAAGTCGGCTCAAGAAAACGGTGATGCATAAAGAACTGGGAAGACAGGTCTCTTATCAGTACCTGATTCGTCTGGAAGCATATAAATTAATTAAGCATCTGATTGGAGAAAAAGAGTATGAGGGATTTCGAATATGGTGGTGAAGTATGTATATCGTATTAGTATATGATGTAAGTCAGGAAGACCATGGAACTAAGCGATGGTCAAAAATATTCAAGACATGTAAAAGATATTTAACACACATCCAGAACTCTGTATTTGAAGGGGAGATAAGCAGAGCGCAGCTGGCAAGCCTGCAGCAGGAACTGAAACAGTATATCGATCCGGAGTTGGATTCTGTTATTCTCTTCAAATCACGTCAGGAAAAATGGATGGACAAGGAATTCTGGGGCAGAAAAGATGACCTGACCAGTTTCATCTTGTGATTGTCGACCTGAGATAGAGATAAAACTACGAGAGGTCGACAAACGTGAAAAACATAAGCAAAATAGTGCTTCCGGTGAACCGTGTTATATCGAAATAAATAAAAAGATAAAAAAATACCATGGTCGACAAAATATGGTATAATATGGAAGAATTAATCGGTGGTTCAGAGGAGCGGGGTATTAATAGAAACATATTGGAATGTAAAGGAGCAATGCCCGGATGCCCTTTCTGGCTGCCATAACCGTATTAATAGAAACATATTGGAATGTAAAGTCTGGAAAATATACAAACGCATATTTTGTTGGTCATGTATTAATAGAAACATATTGGAATGTAAAGAAAGAAACCAAGGTGATCGATAAAAGTTCCATCAAGTATTAATAGAAACATATTGGAATGTAAAGTTCGATGCGGATGCGCTTCTGGAAATCGAGGAACAGGTATTAATAGAAACATATTGGAATGTAAAGGTGTATGGGACGCATGATATAATTTTTTCGTTTTCGTATTAATAGAAACATAGTGGAATGTAAAGTAATTCTGTGCCCAGCCCAACGTGCAGGTTTTTTCAGTATTAATAGAAACATAGTGGAATGTAAAGTCATTCGCAGTACAAGACCATCTCGCCGGTCTGTGTATTAATAGAAACATATTGGAATGTAAAGTGTAATAGGTCCGACCATAAGATGCTCTTGTCTTGTATTAATAGAAACATATTGGAATGTAAAGGTGCTTTCCGCTGGTGGTTCCGGCGCTCAGAGGTGGGAAAAATATTCCTGCCTTCCGGTCTTCTGACATTTTTTATCGTAGGAGGTCCGCTGTTTGGTGTTCTGACTTCGATGGTTCCGGTTATTATGTTAACCTGTGCGCAGATCCAGGCGGCAGCAGACAATGATCTGTTCCCTGCATTTGTAGCGAAAAAGAATAAAAACGGTGTTTCACCGGTGATTCTTTGTTTCGTTATGCTGTTTTCGATTGCATGTGTTGCCACCGGTTCCAGTTTTGGTGTGCTGATGACGGTATTTTCCTTTGTCAATGCCCTGTCTGATATCGTGCTTTGTATGGTGCCGTTCTTCCTGAAGAAGAAATATCCTCATGCATGTAATCACTCTACCTTTAAGATGGCGATCGGACTGGTGTATGCGCTGTCTGCCTTTGCTTTTATCGTTGCGGCTTATCTGGCCTATGCGATGATCAGTACGCTTGGTATGACGGTATGGCTGATGATCCTGGGTGCGGTTGTGCTGTTTGTGATCTACATTCTGATCCGTATCGCTTATCTGAAGAAATATGGTCGGGATCTGATCGCAGAACTGAAACAACCATATGAGCCATGGGAAGCCCGTGAGCGCGAGTGCAAAGCGCTGGATGAAGTAAAATAGCCGTTGCTATTCACGGATACAAATGAATAAGAAACCGGTCGGGAAAGGCCGGTGTTGCGACAGCGTACGGATAGTATTCCGTACGCTGTTGTCGTATCCGGGGAAATCCGGAATATGAATAGAGGATGAGAGAGGAAAGTGAATTCACTGACAATATCCGGCGAAGCGTGTTGCGAGGATGGAGTGAGCAGCAACAGAAGGGTTGTGCGAAATAAATTAAGTATCGAATCGATGTGGAATATGTTATACTGAGAAAAAACGTGAAACCCTATGTTTGTAAGGGCGGTTTACACAGAAAGGACAGATATGGAAAAAGCAAGAACAGATGTATTATATTACGCGTTGAAGGAAAAAGGCTATCCCGATGATTTCTGCCGGGAGATTGCATATAAGCAGATGAATACGGATTATACCGCAACAAGGATGCTGGGATATCTGTACCGGGTATCGAACCCACGCCCGGAAGATGTAGTGGATGAGATGCTGGCTATCTTAAGTGACCGGAATGCGATCATTCAGAAAAAAGAACTGGAACATGCACAGGCAACAATCAACCGGATCTACAGAGAAGGGTTGTGACAGTCAGAATATGGACAAAAGAAGAACAGCAGTAAACATAGGATGCATCTGCCTCATTTTCCTGTTTATCTTTGGATTTTACAAATGTATCCAGTGGGATAATACGAGCAGAAGAGAACAGGAAGAAGCAAAAGAACAGAAGGAACTGGATGAAAAAGCAGCGGATGAGAAAGCATATGAGCAGGCAAAGGAATATATGGAAAATTACCGGATCAGTCTGCAAAAAAAGATGCGGGCCGCCGGAATCGAGGATCTCAGAGTATATTATGAACAATACAATCAGAGAACGTACTCCGATACTTATAATTTCTTGGATGATGATTCCGACTATCAGTATTTTTATTATGAACTGAGTTATTACTGTGACTCCATAGATTCTATATTCGAAGAGGCTACAAAGGATGGAAATTATGATCCTTTTGTGGAACTGCTGAAAGAGGAGTGCAAAGTAAAAGATCAGCGACCGGTGGAAAGAGATGGCTTCTATAAAATATTTGTCGGAGACAGAAAATATGCTGTAAAGATCAATGAAAGAGACCCGGAGGGCGAACTGACAATCTCCAGGGAATACGGAGTGTATTACAGGATCGAGCGGGGAGAAGACGGGTATGAACTTTATACGAACCGGGGAAAAATCTATCCGGAGGAAGAGAAAAATGGATCCGCAAGCGGTGCCGATTCGGACGGTAGTGGTAATTCCGGACATGCCGGAGGATCCGGTTCGGGCAGCTTCTACGGAGATGCCAGAGGATCCGGTTCCGACAGTTTCTCGGGACATTCCGGTGGCTCAGGTTCCCTGAAAAAAACAGATCCCTACGATGTGGATGATTACGATGATCCCGATGATTTTGCGGAAGAGTGGGCAGAAGAGTTTGGAGACGATGATTATGATGACGGATATGACGATGCCTATGATTACTGGGAAGAAGAGTATGATGATTAACTAGAATACGTGGGTGTGATATCATGCGATAATGAATAGCAGAGAATATTAAAAAGAAAAGAAATTTTCACAATGCAGTTTTGCAGACAATCTTGTGTTTGGGCAAGAGAGGAAAGGTGGAATTAAAGGATGGAGAAGCAGAAAATATTTGAACAGATCAGGGGAGGGCTTATTGTCTCCTGTCAGGCTTTGGAGCATGAGCCATTGTATACAAAAGAAGGAGGAATCATGCCACTGATGGCGAAAGCAGTAGCGCAGTCGGGAGCAGTCGGAATCCGTGCCAATACTGTACGGGACATTACACAAATTAAAGAAGTAGTAGATCTTCCGGTGATCGGAATTATTAAAAAAGACTATGAAGGAACACCAATGTATATTACGGTGACGATGAAAGAGGTGGATGCCTTAGTCGCATGTGGTGTGGAGATTGTAGCAGTGCAGGGAACCGGTTCCAGACGCCCGGACGGAAGCAGTGCGCCGGAATTTATCCGCGCGGTCAAAGAAAAGTACCCGCAGCAGCTGGTGATGGCAGATTGCGCAACGATAGAAGAAGGAATCACATGTGCACAGGCAGGAGCCGATTTTGTGGGGACTACGATGCGTGGCTATACACCGGAGACAAAGGGATGTGATGATATTGATTATGCGTTTATCCATGAACTTTCTGAGAAATGTCCGGCAAAGATCATTGCAGAGGGACATATCCATTACCCGGAACAGGCAAAAAAAGCGTTGGAAGCGGGTGCATTTGCCCTGGTAGTCGGTGGCGCGATCACACGACCGGCGGAGATCACATCAAGATTTGTTTCGGCGATCCGAAAATAAGAGAGCAAATAGAACGTTGGTATAAAAAAATAGTGCCAGTTGGTTTACATAAAGCCAACTGGCACTGCTTTTTTATGCTTGCAGTTACACGGCAAAAGCTGTGTTTATATGGATTAACGTTCACCGGCTGTGTCCAGACCCATCACCCATTTTCCGTTGGTAAAATCCGGAATATCAACGACAGCACCGCCTCTGGCTACAGACATCTCGGACAGGGCTGTGATCGCCATCCAGGAAGCTGCATCGTAGACATCTACCGGCATCGGGCTGTCTTCGCGCAGGCACTGGAAGAACTGTTCGAATTCCAGCCAGTCCATGCCGCCGTGGCTGCCCTGGACGCCTTCTGCGAGGAATTTTTTCCAGATCGGATGATCGTAGGTTTCGGCGTAGGTATCAGCGTTTCCGCTGCACTCTTTTCTCCAGTCAAAATCGTGATCGCGGTCTTCTTTGCGGTCGATGAAGACAGAATCGGTGGCTTCTTCGTACATGCCTTTGGTTCCACGGACAGTGAAGTTACGGCTGTAGTATCTCGGCAGGGTGGTGTCGAGGGTCAGCTGGATGGTTTCTCCGTTGGCACAGCGGATCATTGTGGTGATGATATCACCCTGGGCAAAATGTACCTGTTTCAGTCTTTCGTCATCGCTCTTATTCTGCATGATGAACTCATGGAGTCCTGCGGACTTGGAGGCGAAGGAAGAAAGGGTGAGCATCCGGTTTCCGTGGTTGATATTCAGGATCCTGGCGATCGGTCCCAGATCGTGAGTCGGATAGTTTTCGCAGTTTCTGGACAGATAATTTCTAAGGCGGTAATGTCTGTTCTCTTTTCCGAATGCGATTTCGTCTCTCAGATCATGCTGATATCCACCGGCGCAGTGAACTACCTCACCGAGAACACCCTGTTCTACCATATTTAACACCATCAGTTCGCGGCGGCCGAAACAGCAGTTCTCCAGGAACATGAACGGTGTTTTAGTTTTTTCATAAGCATCGACCAGTTTGTAGCAGTCTTCCAGAGAGTAAGCGCCACCGACTTCCATGGCTACGGCTTTTCCGGCATACATGGCAGCAAGGGCGATCTCTACATGAGATTCCCAGGCGGTTACGATGATGATCGTATTTACCTCTTCATTTGCGATAATATCTTTATAATCGGTAGATACAAAAGGCGTCGGCTGTCCGGCAGCTTCCACTACTTTCGCTCCTTCCCGGGCGCGATCTTCATAAACATCGCAGACAGCGACAACCTGTTCTTTCTGAGCCAGAACAATATTTTCCAGCAGATCTTTTCCGCGGCATCCAAGGCCGATATATCCGATTTTAATATTTTCCATTAGAGTCTCTCCTTTATGTGTCTTTGTATAACCATTTAGTAGATAGAGTTCTGCGAGGTTTTTTACTCTCGTAACTGCGAATATGCCGAATGATTATATTCTGAGGTTTATTATACACAGATACCGGGATTTGGCAAGGAAAGTAAAATCTAAATATTATGAAAAATCGTAACTATTCAGTAGCCACTGTCCACTGTGAAGGTACTGAACAGTTACGAAAAATCAAAGAAAAGTGAGTGAGAATCTTGTGTTTTATGTGGGAAATTTCTATAATAAAAGAAGAATCGTTTGAAAAAAATGAGAAGATTTCTGAGGGCTACAAACATAATGTAAAGGAGACAGGAAATTATGAAATTTACCAATGGTTACTGGCTGCTTCGTGATGAGATGAAAGCTGCCTATGCAGTAGAGTACGGAAGTCACCGGGTATACGGGCAGGAACTGACGATGTATCTGCCGTGTTCCCATATTGTGGATCGGGGAAGCTGTCTGAATATCCCGCTTCTGACGGTGACACTGTCCAGTCCGATGGACGGTGTGATCAAAGTGTCTGCGGTGCATCATGACGGAGCCGTATATAACGGACCTTTTGCAAAGATTTATACCGGCGATGCGCATGTGCGGATCGAGGAGAATGAGGAGCAGCTGATCTATCAGACGGGCTCTCTGAAAGCGGTGATCGATAAAGCACCGAATGGATACAAGATGGCATTTTATGAGGGAGATACTTTCCTCACAGAGTCGAGTTTCCGGAATCTTGCCTATATGCAGAACACAAAAACCGGGAAAAACTATATGCTGGAGCAGATGTTCCTCGATGTGGATGAATATGTCTACGGACTCGGGGAACGTTTCACGCCGTTCGTAAAAAACGGACAGGTAGTGGAGATGTGGAACGAGGATGGCGGAACTGCCAGTGAGATTGCCTATAAAAATATCCCGTTCTATGTGACAAATAAAGGCTACGGTATCCTGGTGGACAACGAGGGCGATGTGGCGTATGAGATCGCCAGTGAGAAGGTAGAACGGGTCCAGTTTTCCGTGGAGGGGGAACGTCTGGATTATTATGTGATCAGTGGAAAAACGCCGATGAGAACCGTAGAAAAATACACAGAACTGACCGGAAAACCGGCACTGCCGCCGGCATGGTCGTTCGGATTGTGGTTGACGACTTCTTTTACTACGAATTATGATGAGGCGACCACTTCCGGTTTTATTCAGGGCATGGCAGACCGGGAGATTCCGCTGCATGTGTTCCATTTTGACTGCTACTGGATGGATGCCTATGAGTGGTGTAACTTTGAATGGGATCCCGCGACATTCCCGGATCCGAAAGGCATGCTGAAACGGTATCATGATCGCGGGCTTCACATCTGTGTATGGATCAATCCGTATATCGGACAGAAATCCTGTCTGTTCAAAGAGGGAAAGGATCATGGCTATCTGGTTAAGAAAACAGACGGAAGCGTATGGCAGACGGATCTGTGGCAGCCTGGTATGGCACTGGTTGATTTTACGAATCCGGATGCTGTGGCATGGTATCAGGGAAAGTTAAAGACGCTGCTGGATATGGGCGTGGATTGCTTTAAAACTGATTTTGGTGAGAGAATCCCGGTGAAAGAAATCGAGTATTTTGACCATTCCGATCCGGTGAAAATGCATAATTACTATACTTATCTGTATAATCAGGCAGTTTTCGAATTACTGGAGCGTGAGAGAGGAACCGGCGAAGCTGTACTGTTCGCGCGTTCTGCCACCGTCGGTGGTCAGCAGTTCCCGGCACACTGGGGCGGTGACTGTTCTGCAAGCTATGTTTCCATGGCAGAGACTCTTCGTGGAGGACTTTCTCTGTCTCTGGGTGGATTTGGTTTCTGGAGTCATGATATCAGTGGATTCGAGAGTACCGCACCGGCGGACATCTACAAACGCTGGTGCCAGTTTGGCCTGTTAAGTTCTCACAGCCGGCTGCACGGTTCGTCTTCTTACCGTGTGCCGTGGATGTTTGATGAAGAGGCATGTGATATTCTGCGGGAATTTGTCAATCTGAAATGTCGTCTGATGCCATACCTGTACGGGCAGGCTGTGCGTTCACACAAAGAAGGCCGTCCGGTGCTGCGCCCGATGTTCCTGGATTTCCCGGAGGATCGTGCATGTGATACCCTGGATCGGCAGTATATGTTCGGCGATTCTCTGCTGGTGGCTCCGATCTTTAAAGAGAACGGTGAAGTGCAGTATTATCTGCCGGAGGGAACCTGGTATAATCTGATCACCGGAGCAGAGGTGAGTGGAGGAAAATGGCAGAAAGAGACGCATGATTATCACAGTCTGCCACTGATGATCCGTCCAAATACAGTGCTTGCTTTGGGCAATAATGACCAGAAACCGGATTATGATTATGCGGATGGTGTTAGCCTTCTGGTATCCGCGTTTGATGAGGGAGCCGAAGCGAAAACTGAGATACCGGATCTGAAAGGAGAGACGGTGATGACGGTGACTGCGAAACGTGTGGGAGATGAGATTCACCTGCATGTGGAAGGCGGAAATGGAAATTATACGGTGAGGAGCCTTTCGGGTTGCAAGGTAGTTGTGGAAGCGTAAGAATCTGCGGGGACAGAGAAGAAATACCGAAGCGTATCCGTAGAAATGTCAGAAAAGCCATAATGCGAAAATAAAATTGTAAAATTATATCACCACAAAGAAAAAGCATGCATACAGAAGCGAAAAAATCCTGTATGCATGTTTTTTTGATGCATTGCATATTAAAAATTGATCTGGTGAATCAATTTGCTTACATAAGATGCGTAGAACACTGCTGGATGTATTTGGATTCTGTGTCGGTCGTGGGAGATTGCAGTTGAAAAAGTGCTGTGTGCGGATCAGTTGCCGGCAGCCGTACCGCGCTCCGCCCAGCGAAACCACTTTTGTGGAAATTCAAAGACAAACAGGATACCAAGCACGATCGCCACCGCGATCTTCAAAGTTTGGAATCCACGGTCGGAAGCTTTGGCCAGCTGATCCGTCACGACATAATAGGCAGTCCAGTAGATCCCTGCTCCCGGAACCAGCGGGAAGATGCCTGCAATGAGAAAGATCGTCACCGGACAGTGGCGCCGGACCGCGCTGAGTCTGGAGAGAAAAACGACAAGAACCGTGGCAAAAAAGGTGGAACCGAAGAGCCCGCAGCCAGCCAGCAGTAACTTGTAGCAGATCCAGCCACAGCCTCCGGCCAGACCACAGTTTACATAATATTCCTTTGGCACCTGAAAGAGCAGGGCGAAAGCGATCGTACCGACAAAAGCGGTAAGAAATTCGAAAATCAGATGTACGGACATAAAGATAACCTCCTGAGAGATAGATAAATATATTTGATTTACGCAAGCAATAAGTAAGCTTCGCAAAGCGTATGTTATCTCGTTTTATAAAATCCGCCGGGACGAAAGAAACCCATGCATTCATAGAACCCCATGAATCACGGCAGAATCGCACCGCCCACAAAATGGTGATACCCGATCATTACAAGACCGACGCCCATTGCGATACTGAACGTGACAAGCAGTGCGTCCAACATGCGGACCGCACCGGCAATATAGTCCTGGTCAGCAATATCGCGGATGCCATTCGTAAACGCCACACCGGGAACCAGTGGGATGATGGAACCGATGATAATCTCACTCAGATGATGTCCAAGTCCCAACTGATAGATCAGGACGGCGATGAAAGTCACAAACATGCCACCGGATATATTCGTTGCGATTTTGGAAAGCTGTCCTTTCACCACGCACAGCAGATAGACATACAGCAGCAGTCCGGCGATAAAAGCCACGATACAGTCTACCGGATCGCCGCCGAAGAGATAACAGAAGCATCCGCTGCCCACGCCGGAAGCAAGGATCTGGCAGAGATTCCGCTTGGCGGGCATCTGCTGGATATCCTGAAGCTTCTGATAGGCTTCCTCCGGTGTATAGAATCCGTGTTCAATCTCACGGGAGAGCTGGTTGACCGCAGTGACACGGTCAAGCCGGGTAGCACTCAACGGGATGTGGCGTACCCAGGCAAAGTTTTGATCCGAGTTGCTGTCAGCCGTGAGAAAGAAACCACTGCTTAAGACAAACGGATCACACGAGTCGATGCCGTAGGCATGGGCGATCCGGTTGATGGTTTCCTCTACACGGAAAATCTCCGCTCCGCTCGCCAGCAGGATATCCCCGGCAAGTGCCGCCACATTTAACGCCATACGGTTATGTTCTTTTTCTACAGTTTCCAAAATAAAATCCCCCATTGTACACAAAAGATGCGGATACAGAAATAGAAAGATTTCGGGATGTATTCGCGTATGGTATGACTCTAACACATTTTCGAAAGAAAACAAAGAAAAACCGATACATTTTCAGCAGAAAATCAGGAGACATTTCACCATGTGTATGAGGAAAAGCAGCCGGAATCGATGGAAACGTATGGAAACGGTGGGATTTTTTGCTTGTTTTGAAATAGGTCTTGACGGGGGGAAGGAATATCTGTAATATATTCAAGAAGTACGCCCATCTGGTTGAAAAAGTTGGTGGGTGAGAAATGGAAAATAGAAAAGAAGTAACCGGCGGATCGTGGGTCGACTGTGTGATGGCGGTTATGAAAAAGAGGATAAGTATATGAAGAAAGATTGGGAAAACGTGACACTGATGCCGGAGTTTGACGAGCAGGGTGTTGCCTGCTATCGGCTGGATGGCGGAGATTATCTGAATGAGTATTATGTGGTTTCGGAGGCGGAGACGAGAAAGCTTCTGAACACACCGGAGATTGTCGGGTATGAGGTTTATAACTGCCTGATTCCGTCGACTTCTCAGATGTTATATTATCTGAAAGAACAGAAGAAAGTGACAACAGCGAATATCTTATCGATTCTTCGCGGTGCGCTGAATTATCCGCTGGAGGAGAGCTGCTACCGGGAGCACATTCGTGTGCATGATATCAGTTTCTTATCCAGTGAGCGTGTATTTCAGGAGGAAGAGATTGCGGGACTGGAGATCAAATACAGTAAGCTGACGATGGTACCGGACAGCACGTTGATGATCGGAGATATCATTGCGAGTGGGGAGACGTTGATCCACTGTCTGCGTTATGTGACCGATTTTTACCGGAATCACGGAGCAAAACTTCGGAATATTATCATCTTTACGATTGGTGGAACGAAGGGTATCGAGATCCTGGAGGATCTGACCCGGGATATTCGGGAGTTCTGGCCGGAATTTGAAGGATTTATCACGGTATATTATGAAGGAATCTTCGGTATGTATGAAGATAAGGGTGTATCCGGCATCAATCTTCCGAATGTGGACTTTTACTGGAAGGGTGGTATCGTGGCTCCGGAATTCCGTCGGGAGACACTTTCCATGTGCAGCCCTCTGTTTGAAAAATGTATTATCTATGATGGCGGGGCGAGACGTTACGAGATCCATGAGCATGTAGAAGAAGTGCTGGAGTTCTGGAACGGAATCAAAGAGCGCGCCGGTCAGATTGATTTTGGAACTTTACTGGAAGAAAAACTCGGTTATGAACTTCCGATCAGTTACGAAGACTGGATCCATGCAAACCATTATGAAAAGATTCGTCCGGCCGATACAAAATGGCTGTATCGCCAGGAACAGGGATATGTGGAGAGCATGAAGAACATTACATTAGAAGAACTGGCGCAGCAGCGGATTGATGAATTTACCGGTGCACTGCGTAAATATATTCTGTAATGGAATCAGCCGAAAGACAAATAAGGTTATGGAAACAAACTGAGACGGGAGAAAACAAATGAAAAAAGAGACAGAACAGAAAGTAGACATTGATTATGCGGATCGCGTCGTACCGGAGGAAGGAAAGAAGGGATTTGTGACCATGTTTATGATCATGCTGGGATTTACCTTCTTCTCCGCAAGTATGTGGGCAGGTCAGCAGCTGGCAGCAGGACTGGATTTCTGGGGATTCTTAAAATCTCTGCTGTTTGGTGGGGCAATCCTTGGTCTGTATACCGGACTTCTTGGGTATGTCGGAGCGAAGACAGGTATGAGCATGGATCTGCTTGCGCAGAAAGCCTTCGGAGAGAAAGGTTCCTATCTTTCCTCTGCAATGATCAGTTTTACACAGATCGGCTGGTTCGGTGTTGGTATCGCCATGTTTGCGATTCCGGTAGCAGGAGAATTATTCGGTGACAGTAAAACTGCCATGTGGGCACTTGTTATCGGAGCCGGTGTGTGTATGACAGCTTCCGCTTACTTTGGTATAGATTCTCTGACGGTGATCAGCTATATTGCAGTGCCGCTGGTAGCAGTACTCGGTACAGTGGCTATGGTCATGGCGATCCGTCAGGGCAACGGAACGATCGTGGATCAGTTCGCCGTATCCAGCGGTTCGCTCACCGTCGTTGGCGGTGCCGGTCTGGTTGTGGGATCTTTCGTATCCGGTGGAACTGCAACCCCGAACTTTACCCGATTTGCCAAAGATGCGAAGACAGGAACGATCGCAACGGTCGTGGCATTCTTTATCGGAAACTCCCTGATGTTCTTCTTCGGAGCAATCGCCTATATTTTCGTAGGCGGAAATGATATCTTCGAGGTTATGATCCGTCTGAATCTGTTCTACATGGCAGTTCTGGTACTGGGTTTGAACATCTGGACAACCAATGACAATGCCCTGTATACTGCAGGTCTCGGTCTGGCAAATATCTTTCATCAGAAGAAAAAACCGATGGTTCTGGTATCCGGTATCGTCGGAACTGTGCTTTCTGTATGGTTGTATTATAACTTCACAAAATGGCTGAACATCCTGAACTGCACTCTGCCGCCGGTAGGTATCATCCTGGTACTTTCTTACTTTATGAATAAGAAAGATTATGAAGATCCGACCGCAAAACCTGCAGTAGTCAACTGGTTCGCTGTAGGCGGTGTGATCCTGGGAGCTGTTGTGGCAAATGTTGTAAACCTGGGAATTGCATCCATTAATGGTATGGTGGTAGCAGCTGTATGCTATCTGATTGGTCAGGGAATTACCAAAAATAAATAAAAAATATAGAGAAAAATACAAAAAACCGTTATGTTGTACGAAAAACCGTAGGCATAACGGCTTTTTTGGTATACAATAGAGCGTAGAGTCTGCGAGAAGATAATATGGAGGGGTACATAATATGGAACAGGAAAAAATCAATCGATTGCAATGGATCCTTGATGATGCAGTGGCAAGGGGAGAGATCCCGGGCGCGATTCTGATGGTCAGAAAAGAAGGGAAGGAAACCGTGTATCTGGAAAGCGGTTATGCGGATATCGAGGCAAAAAAGCCGGTGTCGAGAGACAGTATTTACCGTCTCTATTCTATGTCCAAACCGATCACCGCAACTGCAGTGATGATTCTGGTGGAGCGGGGACTGATCGATCTGGCAGATCCGGTATGTAGATATCTTCCTGGATTTTGTGGACAAATGGTGGCTGCAGCAGACGGACATGTGGAAAAGCCATGGCGGGATGTCACGATCCAGGATCTGGTGAATATGACCTCCGGTCTGGTCTATGACGGCAATCATCTGACCGGAAAACAGACAGAAGCCTTATTTGCCGAGGTGATTCAGGGACTTGATGAGGGAGAAGGAGGAGCTTATGGTACGGTGGAGATTGCCAACCGTCTCGGCCAGATTCCGCTTGCCTTTCAGCCGGCGCGCTCCTGGTGCTATGGAACTTCCGCTGATGTGGCAGGTGCCCTTGTGGAAGTGGTTTCCGGTATGCGGTTCGGAGATTTTCTGGAAAAAGAGATCTTCACTCCACTGGAAATGGTGGATACAGGCTTCTGGGTACCGGAAGAGAAGCAGAGCCGGCTGGTGAAAACGTATGAGTGTAACGAAGGAAAGCCGTCGCTACTCTATACCGGTAATCATCTGGGTATCCGGAATGCGATGGATCGCCGCCCGGCATTCGAATCCGGTGGTGCAGGCCTGGTGTCTACGATCGATGATTATTCTCATTTTGCACAGATGTTGTTAAATGGCGGAAGTTATAAGGGAAAACAAATCCTCAGTCCGGCGATGGTACGCTTTATGACCGGTCATGTGCTGAGCGCAGAGCAGCAGGAAGTCTTTGAACGGGAAGGTATGGCATGGCTGGAAGGATTTTCTTATGGTAATTTCATGCGTGTGCTGGTGAACCCGGGCAGATCCACAACGCTGGGAAGCAAGGGAGAGTACGGCTGGGACGGATGGCTCGGCTGCTATTTTACCAATGCGCCGCAAGATCAGATGACGATCCTTATGATGACACAGAAAAAAGATTCAGGAACTTTCCGGATGACGCGGTTGCTGAGAAATACGATTTATAATATGTAAAAAACATAATTCTGTGGAAGAATGAACAGTTACAAAACTATAAACAAATGGAGAAGATGTGATGAAAAAAAGAGAATCATTTAATACCCGGTGGGGATTTATCCTGGCGTGCATCGGTTCGGCGGTGGGCATGGGAAATATCTGGATGTTTCCCACCAGAGTATCGTTATATGGAGGCGGAGCATTTCTGATTCCGTACTTTATCTTTGTGGCGCTGATCGGATTTACCGGGGTGATCGGAGAGATGACATTCGGACGTGCAACGAGATCCGGTCCGATTGATGCGTTCGGAATTGCCTGTGAGAGAAAAGGAAAAAGAAAACCGGGAGAAGCACTGGGGCTGATCCCGGTGGTCGGCTCACTGGCGATGGCGATCGGCTATACGGTCGTTATGGGATGGATCTTAAAATATACGGTCGGCGCATTCACCGGGGCGACACTGGCACCGGCTGATGTGGACGAATTCAGTGCTGTGTTCGGTTCGATGGCATCTGCGTTCGGCAATACAGGCTGGCAGGTTGTGATCCTGCTGGCAGCTATGGGGATCCTGATGTTCGGTGTCGGAGGCGGGATCGAGAAGGTCAATAAAGTGCTGATGCCGGTATTTTTCCTGCTGTTTGTGGGACTTGGTATCTATGTGGCATTTCAGCCGGGGGCTGTGGACGGATATCACTATATCTTCCGTGTGGATGGCAAGGCGCTTGGCGATCCGAAAACGTGGATTTTTGCCCTGGGACAGGCATTTTTCTCCCTTTCGGTGGCGGGAAACGGAACACTGATCTATGGATCCTATCTGTCGGATGAAGAAAATATTCCGGCTGCTGCGGGAAGAGTGGCATTCTTTGATACACTGGCTGCGCTGCTTGCATCCCTGGTCATCATCCCGGCGATGGCAACCACCGGAGCAAAGCTCGATCAGGGCGGTCCCGGACTGTTATTTATTTTCCTGCCAAATCTGATCAAAAATATGCCGGGAGGAAAGATCATTGTGATAATTTTCTTTGTTGCTGTATTATTCGCGGGTCTGACCTCCCTGATCAACCTGTACGAAGCACCGATCGCAACGGTGCAGGAAAAATTCCATCTGGAGAGAAAACCGGCATGTGCGGTGATCGCAGTGATCGGCGTGATTGTTTCCATTCTGATCCAGGGTATCGTATCCGGCTGGATGGATGTACTTTCTATCTACATCTGCCCGCTGGGAGCCGGACTGGCTGGTATCATGCTGTTTTGGGTATGTGGAAAAGAGTATGTGGAAAAACAGGTAAACAAAGGACGAAGCAGTCACCTTACCTCCTGGTTTTACCCGATCTGCAAATATGTTTATGTGCCGGTGTGTATCCTGGTACTGGTTCTTGGAATCGCGCTGGGCGGTATCGGATGAAAAAATATTTTTGACAGCAACTCTATTTTATCGAGAAAAGCAGCTGCAGTAACCTGGTTACTGCAGCTGTTTTTCTCATAGTTATGCTTGTTCCGCAGGCAAAAACATGATATGATACAATTGTCGGGAAAATACAAATCAAAAAACACATCACACTTTTGTTGCAGACAGTAAGATATTTTACAATTCATCCGTCTTATCTGAAAAAATATAATCATTTAATTCTTCAAAACTGGAATTTACTATTAGAAACAAGTTGTTTTATGCTTCATATGCTGATATTCTTTTTTTGAGATCTTAATCCTCTGAAAAAAGAGTCACGTTAAGCGGAGGTCGAATTTTATTTCTTTTTTCGCAAGATTAAATTCCACCCCTCATTCGGTTCAGTATTTCTTCCGAATGGCGCTACGTTTTCTTATTTTTTCAGTAATAGAGGTGTAAGGTTAATCTCGTTAGCGGGAATGGATTTTATTCCTAACTTGTCAAGAATATCCCCGCCATTAATGAAGCTGAACAACTGGTGTGCCGACTGGTTATTCAGCTTTTTTCTGTTATATGAGTTGATATTACTCATCATAAGATTGATATCATCCTGAGTTAAGTTATCAAAAGAGGTTTTCTTCGGAAGCACACGACGAATCATCTCATGTGTAACTTCACAACCACCTTTTTGATCAGAACGCTGTGGATCACAATAAAAGATATGTGTTCTGCGACCATTGCCCTTATTAAATTCGATTGCCAGCGGGTTAGTAAATTCACTTCCTCTGTCGGTCAAAATCACCTAGAAGAGGCTAGTGAATACTTCATGTCTTAACTGTTCATACAACCAGTCAAATATTTCTGTAACTGATTTGGCGGTATTGTTATCACGGATAAAAGCAAGCATTAAACTACTATTTCTAAAGTATATGGTCAACAAGACTTTACCGCCTTTGCGACCTTCTACTGAATCCATTTCCACTACCGGAATATCAGAATTCGCAGCAAGATAAGCTTCAAAATCCTCGTAAGTACGTCCTATATGACACTGCTTGTCTACTCTTACAGGCTTCTTATGTGAGCGGGTACGATAACGGACCTTTCTCGGAAGATCAACGTTATCTACAGATAACGACTTTCTGAGCGAGTAGTCTCATAATTCTTCTGAGCTGATTTGGCAGAATAAATATGCTTCTCCAGCTTACAGGATTGCCGTTGGATACAACCGTTACAAACGTATGGTGGTTTCTTCAGTTTGTTACAAACCAATACCTCAAACTGCTTGCAATGCTCGTAGCACTTTACACGAGGACATCTCTTGCAGCTTTTTAAATACTGTAGTTTGCACTTTGAACATGCTGTTCCGTATTCATCACAGGTACTTCGCTTGCTGCAGGGATTGAAGGAATCTTTACGTACAGTCTGACTATGGAGTCTGACTTCTTTTGAGATAGTAGAAGGGTCCTTGCCAAGTTCCCTACCTATCTCAGTAAATGAAGCTCGTTCTCTTAAGCGAACTTCTATTGTGGCTCTTTCATCAAGAACCAGATGTGCATTCTTAGCCATGGTATTCTCCTTGGATAACACCATCCGGACTCTATTGCTGAGCCACAACTATAACTAGATATCAAGAGGTTTGCAACACTAACTTCTAGGATATATTTTGCAATACTAAGTTCCGGTTTTTGGGTGAATGGACTGGAATTTAATTTTCCAATTCACCAATATCAGTCGTACACATGCAACCATCGTATACCGAAACGGAGCATTTGCAATCGTTGATAACAATGCAACAAACGGAACAAACGTTAACGGTGTTGCAGTACCGGCCGGAAAAGAAAGAGCTCTGACAGGAAATGAAACCATTCGTCTGGCAGATGAAGAATTTCTGTTTCGTGCATAAAACTGAATAATATATGAGAGGTATGAGGATGATTTATAAAATAGCAGCTCACAGCGATGTGGGTATTGTGAAGAAAACAAATCAGGACTCAGTACTCGTGAAAATCGCGCAGACAAACCATGATAAGGTTTGTCTGTGTGTCGTGTGTGACGGAATGGGCGGTCTGGCTGATGGTGAGTTGGCCAGTGCGACAGTGATCCGGGAGTTTGATCAGTGGTTTATCAATAAACTTCCCGGACTGCTGGAAACACCGGAATTTCCAATGGATGAACTTCGTGTACAGTGGGACGACCTGGTAATGCTGCAGAACAAGAAACTGGCAAAGTATGCATCCGGAATAGGAACACGCATGGGTACAACAGTCGTAGCTTTTCTGGTTGTGGATGACAAATATTACATCATGAACATCGGCGACTCGAGAGCTTACATGGTTTCCGATGCCATCTATCAGCTGACGAAGGATCAGACCTATGTGCAGTACGAGATGGATCTGGGACATCTGACCTGGGAACAGGCACAGACCCATCCACAGAGAAATGTACTGCTCCAGTGTGTAGGAGCATCGGATGAGATCCACCCGGATTATTTTGTGGGAGATGCCAATCCGGACACCACCTTTATTCTCTGCTCCGATGGATTCCGCCATGTGATCTCGCCGGATGAGATCTATGAGAAGTTTCGTCCGGAACTTCTGGAGAATGAAGATATCATGCTTCATAATATCGTCTCACTGGTGGAACTGAACAAATCCAGAAAAGAAGTGGATAACATATCGGCAGCTGTTATCCGGACATGTCGGGAGGGATAAGCATGCTGCAGATAGGTTCTTATGTAGACGGAAAATACAAAGTATTAAATAAGATCGGCCAGGGCGGTATGAGTGTCGTCTACCTGGCATTGAATGAAAAAGCAAATAAAACATGGGCCATCAAAGAGGTCCGAAAAGATGGACAGCAGGATTTTACCACAGTCAAACAGGGACTGATCGCTGAGACCAACATCCTGAAAGAACTGAATCACAAATACCTGCCAAGTATCATCGATGTGATCGATGACGGGGATTCCTTCCTGATCGTTATGGATTATATCCAGGGAAAATCACTGGATAAGATCCTGAAAGGAAGTATGGAAAAAGAAGGGCTTCCCATCGCACTGGACGATGTGATCGACTGGGGCAAACAGCTGTGTGAAGTGTTCTACTACCTTCATACCAGACCGAATCCCATTATTTATCGAGATATGAAACCGGGCAACGTCATGCTGAAGCCGGACGGAGAGATCTCCCTGATCGACTTTGGTACCGCCCGTACCTTTAAACAGGGGAACAGAGAGGATACCACCTGTCTTGGAACACCGGGATATGCGTCACCGGAACAGTACGGAGGAAACGGACAGTCCACACCCCGAAGTGATATTTACTGTTTAGGAGCTACCCTCCATCATCTGATCACCGGAAGAAATCCTTCCCCTACACCATTTAACTTCCCGAAGATCACACAGTGCCGGCCGAGTCTGGTGGATGAGATCCCGAGAGAGGATATGAACAAGCTGCTTGGCTTAGAGATGATCATTGATCGTTGTACACAGTACGAACCGGAGAATCGATATGAATCCTGTCTGGAGATGCTGTACGATCTGGAACATATCGAAGAACTGAGCCTTCCATATCGAAAGAAATTAAGAAATAAGCTGCTTGGCTTTGGTGTCAGCGCAGCAGTAGCTGTCTTATGCGGCGGTATTTCCCTTGGCTGTATGCTGATGGAGAACAAAACAGAGCAAAGCGGCTATGATTATTATGTAGACCAGGCAGAGAAGAGTGACGGAACAGCCAAAGTCAATTATGCGAAAAAAGCAGTTGCCATCGACCCGGGCAAGGAAGAGGCCTATCTGGTTTATCTGGATGCCCTGCGAAACGATGAAGACGGTTTCTCCGGTCAGGACAGTCAGGATTTTAAGGCCCTGCTGCAGCAGATGGCAGGAAGACAGACCTACGAAGAAGTACTGGAAGATAATCTGGACGGTTACACCGAGCTGGCTTATGAGCTGGGAATGGCTTACTACTTCCCGGGCGGCGCCGGAAAACCTGCAGGAGATAAAGAACTTGCTAAAAAATGGTTCGGTATCGTAGCACAGGCCGTGTTGTCCGATGACCAGCTGAAAGCTTTTAGCCTGGATTCCACAGAAAAATTGTCTGCAGACAAGATCCAGGAATATGATATCGACACCAATCTGGTGGAAACCTTCTTAAGTATCTGTAGTTATTACGGAAAAGTGGGTCAGGAAGATACCGTAACCGGTGAGATCAAATATTCCTACTCGGATTTCTGGGTAGAATTAAACGGTCTGGTAGGCGGACTTCCGGAAACCATCAGTACAGAAAGTCGGGAACGTCTGACACAGCTTCGATTGCTGAACGATGTATCTTATCAGCTGTATGAAAATGCAAAACAGTTCGTATCAGATGCCGGTGTGGACAAGGCAACTTTCCAGGGTGCCCTGGCAGCCATCGAGACAAGAGTCTCCGGTGCTGATACCGGTTCCAACCAGACGGCACAGCGGATCCGTGATAATACGATAACAACCGTGGACAATACAAAGAAACTGGTAGAATCTCTGTATGCACAGAATTCTGATGCCGTGAAGAGCGGAGGTGATCAGTAATGGGGCAGACACAAAATATTGAACAGCAGATCCAGCTTCTGAGCAATCTGCAGCTGGGATTTGGGATTGCTGCATTGCTGTTCCTTGCACTGGCGATATTCCTTTTCTTCTATCTGCATATCCCGCAGGTGTTTAATGAATACCGGGGAAAGAGTGCTCAGAAAGCCATGGAAGAGATGGCAGCCAACAGCAGCGACTCCGGACGTATCGTTTCTATGGATAAAAAGTCCAAAAACAAGAAAAAAGGAACCGGACAGCTGGTACAGAGACGTCACTATACAGACAATCTTACCGATGATCTCAGCGGCCGGATGAGCCAGGAATTTGGCGAACCAACCGGTCAGATGAATCTGAATATGGCAAATAGTTCCGAAGCAAATGGCATGATGCAGGAAACAGCAGCCAACGGCTCGGAAGCCACAGATGTGCTGGATCCGTCCATGATCGCCAACCCGGTACAGGAAAGACAGCATGTATCTACACCGGAACAGGAAGGAACCATGGTTCTGGATCCGAACATGCTGCAGCATTCCAACAGTACCTTTGAGATAGAAAGAAGTATCATCCTGATACATACGGAGAAGGCGATCTGATGAATAAGAGAAAAACAGCAAGGATATTTAATGATCTGTCGATGGCTTTCTTCCTTATATCATCTACAGTGGTCGCATTTCTTCCGATAGCTGACAGAGAAAAACACCCGGCAATAGCAGTATTTGCCGGGGGTATCTTCTGGGTAGGATTGTTGTGGGGGATTTTCCTCTACATCCTCAGCTGTCAGAAAATAAGAAATCTGAAAAGCTATCAAAATTATCGCTCGGTGGAGCGTATCGGTGCACTTGCACCCGGATCCACCAAAGAAGGATTGATTGCAGATCTTGCATTCATCCCGGGATTCCTAGTGATTATACTCGGAACCTACGTGTTCAACATACCGGATCCCGTCATGTTAATTTGTATGTGGATAACCATGGTATCCTTTTACGGACACTTCGTCCTGAATGGAAGGGTATACAAGTTTTTGCATAAAAGAAAAGTTATAAGATACCGAAAGGTAAAAGAGGAATCAGCCGAGAAAAATACTCAGCTGAAGGAAGGAGTCTGAGGACATGAAACAAAAAACAAAGAGAATTCTGGCGTTCGCCATGGCCGTTGTCTTCGAATTGTCAACCTGCGTAACCTCCAGTCCATACACCGTTATGGCGACGGAAGCAGGAGAAACGATCGCACCTCTTGCAGAAGAGAGAAGCGGCAGTGGAGAAGTCACTCCGGGTACAACAGAAACAGGAACACCTGGAGGAAGCGGTAAAAGAGGCACGGTAACACCATCTGAACCGTCTGCACCACCGGCAGCAGAAACAAAATACCTGAGTGTTAAGATAGTTTTGGGTGAAGGTGCTGGAACTATTGGTGGAGTAGACTTAGAAAATGTAAGTTTCACTCTGTCAAATGGTGAAAAAGAAGTAGCTTGTACTGTGAATCCAAAATCATCCACAACTACAGGGATGGAATATGCTACTGGTAAAACCTATAGCATAAAAGAAGGTAGCATTAGCGACAATTCTGGAATGTATACGCTCGGAGATATTACCTCCACAGTAGAAAATGCGGATTCAGAAAATCCGACATTGGTTTTAAAGATTGGAGAATTAACTCCGAAAGTTGGAACAATCTCAGGGGCTGCTAGTATCAAGGCGTTGTCTGAAGTGAAGTACACTTTGGATGGAAATTGGAGCGACAAGGTGGATCGATGGGTAATTGAAGGCAGCAACGCTGCAAAGGCTACTGTTGATGCTACTGGTGTTGTGTCTGCAAAAGTAGGTGGACAAAGTTTTATTCTGGCAGCATATTGTAATGATACAAAGTTGACAAGCAAAGAAATTCAAGTTACTAAAAATGCTACAAAATTAGAGATAAGTACAAATAACGAATCTGCCGGAGGAAACTCTTGGGACATACCATTGCAGATAACAGTTCGTTTAACAGATGAGTCAGGATCTCCTGTTCAGGGAAGAGAAATAACGGTTAATGTAAAGAATAAATTAATTGCTTCGACAGAGTTAAATGGTCTAACAGATCCGAACGGTGAGTTTAAACCTAAAGAAGTAAAAGTGTATAAGATTGTAGGTGATATACCTGTTTCAGCATCCTTCGAAGGTGATGATGCCTATCTGCCATGTACTGAAGGAATATCTTACAAGACAACAAAAGATTCTGGAATCCTTTCCTATGAAAAAAAGGACACCAAAACTGTGACGTTTACTTACGGAACAGAAGACGTTGTAAAAACACTGGAGTTAAGAGATAAGGATAAAAATCTTCTTGAAACAGAAGAGCTTTCTGACGTAAGTCAGGTGAAATTAAATGTCACATGTGATAATTCAGCTATACAAGTGACACCTAAAATAGTAGCGCCAGAGGCAGGAAGCGGAAAACCGTTGCAATTGCAATTGGTATTCCATGCAAACAGTGCAACTGAAAAAGAAATTCCTTTTACGGTGACTGCAGAGACACCAAATTACAAATTTGAAAAAGAATTATATGTAAAAGTGAATCCATATGAATTAAAACTGGAAGGTACTGTTTCAGTAGCGGGATCCGGTAAGACAGAGTATAACAATAAAAAAATCTACGATGCAACAGATCTTGTTGATGTACAGGCTACTCTGGTAGGCGATAATAATCTGACAGAGGCTGCAAAAAACGAAGTAAATACATACTTTACAAATCTGATTTTTAAAGGATATAAAACTGGAAAAATCAATGTTAAGGAAAATGAAGAAGAACAGAGCTTTGATTTTGCACCGACAGATTTTTCATTGTGTACAGATTTAGCGGAAAATATTAAAGATAAATATGTAATCAAATCTGGAGAAAAAGCAACAGCCAAAGTAATTATCCAGAAAAGAACCCTGAAGCTTACCGTAGCACCTTCCACACGTCCATACAGAAGCCTGGGATACACAATAGCTCTGGATAAACTGGTATCTGTAGCCGGATTTGCCGGAACGGATGAAGTCGATAATCTGAAAGGATTTACCTATCCTACAGTAGTAGATACCACTGCTACAGGTCTTACACCGGAAAACGTAAAGAAAAATGATACGGCAACCTGTTCTGTACACACCAATGCACTGGAACTGGATCCGGATTCAGGAGATCCGACAAATAATTACAAATTTGATTTTAATTCTTATAAACATGGTGATCTGACTGTAACAAAGGAAAATATTACCAATGCTACAGATTATGTGACAATCAACAACAACACAAGCACACATGCTTATGAAAATGAAAAACATGACCGTTATTACGGAAAAGATGCAGTGATCAAATTCGCGTTAGAAGGCGGATACAACAAAATTTATCTGCGCAAGGGTACAGATCTTACAACGGATGGTTTAAAAGAAGCAGAAGCGTATGAAGCAGGAACTGCTACAGAAGAAGAGATTTATCTTGCCAAGGTAAACAATGACGGAGAGGTATTAAACAGTACAAATCCATTTAAAATCACCTTCAAATACGATCCAGATGCACCGCAGTGCAGCGAAATCAAATTCGGAGAAGAGAATAAGGTAGTAACCGATCTGGCAACGACTATCACGTTTGGTATTTACAAGAATAAAAACATCGAAGCAAAAGTTGTACTTTCTGATGAATTATCAGGAATACAGGGATGGTCTTATTTTGTGGCCAACACAGAAAAAGATGTTCGATTTGATGAGTTGCTTACACCTGATGACTATGCTGAGGAACTGACAAAAGAACATTTTACCGCAGGAGCTACAACAGGAGCCAATGCGTATACCGTTTCCGTCGGAAAATTAAAAGACGGTGAGACACTGGGATCTAACAACTATATTGTATTCGTAAAAGTAAAGGATAATGTAGGAAATACAAAAATCTACGGTTCTAATGGTATCGTTTTGGAGAACTTCCACGATATTACCGTGGAATACAATGAGAAACCTGCATCCACAACAACACAGCAGGGAACTGTAGACAACAGAACCTATTATTCAGGTGATGCAGAGTTAGATCTGACAGCTAAAGAAAATGCAAGCGAAAGCAAATTCTACTCCGGACTGGAAAAAATGCAATATACTATTTCCAGACACTGGGGTGATGGTAAAAAAGAAACAGAAGAAGTTACAGAATCAAATAAATTTGGTTTCCCGAAAGATGTAACTCTGAAAGAACTTCAGGACTACTGCACCATCGATAAACTTCTGGAACTGAAGAACGACCCGAAAAAATCTCAGGTGATCACAGTTTCCGCAACAGCCAATGACAATGCAGGAAATGCAATGGAAACCCGTGCAGACTACACATTGGTTCTGGACTCTATCGCGCCGACAGTAGAATCCTCTTATGCACAGGCAAACAACAATGGCGCTTTCCTGAATGCAAAATATGCAAACAGTGATGTAACCTATTCTGTCAACGTAACCGAGCGTTTCTTAAATGAACTGAAAGTAACACTGAACGGAACCGTTTACACACTGGAAGAACTGAATTCTCAGAAGGATGCTCTGGGTATCAAAGAGATCTCCATGGATCCGGTTAATGATTTTGCAGATACAAAAGACAGTACCGTATATAGATTCACTATCGTATTCCACAAAGACGGTGAATATACCGTACAGACCAAAGTAGCCGATGCAGCCGGAAATAAAGGGGAAGACAAAGAATTCTCCTTCGTGATCGACACAGTAAGACCTGAGATGCAGGTTACTTATACTGCATATCGTCCGAACGGAACAAGCTTTGTTCTGGATCCGTCCCGGGGACGTGCTTATGCAAATGAAGAAGTAGCTTATGTAGCTGTAACAGCAGTGATCACAGAGAGAAACTTCGCTGAAGACAATACAAAAGATACATTCGATACAAACGATGCAAATGTTGCTTACACAGCAGTAAACAGCAAAGGAAAAGCAGTGAAAGTTGCAGATTATGACGCAGCGATCCGCGAAGAATGGACCAACAAAGGAAATGTCAGCACAGAAGACAACCGTTTTGTATATGAACTGTCTCTGCCGACTATCAGTGTAGATGCCAACTATGATTTCGCTTATGACTACACCGATCTGGCTGGTAACCCGATCAATGAAACTATCAAACAGGCAGTTACCCTTGACCGTGTAAAACCGGAAGGTACTGTAACAGTAGAAGATCTGGTGAACGGATCTGCTTCTGAGACATGGAACAAGTTCCTGAGTGCAATTACATTTGGACACTTTGGTAAGAACAGTGTAAGAGCTTCTATGACAAGTGATGATGAGACTGCAGGTGTGGAAGCTACTCAGTATCTGATCTCTGCAAAAGTACTGACAAGAAGCGAACTGGAAGCAAGAACCGGATGGACCGGTTACAGCAGCAAGATCAGCCTGGCAGCAAGCCAGAACCTGGTTGTATATGAAAAGATCACAGATAAAGCAGGAAATATCCAGTACATCAGTACTGACGGAATCATCGTTGATAATGTGGCACCGGTAGTGAAGATCACTCCTACCAATCCTGGATGGGGCAAAGGTGTATACAGCGCTGCCGATAATCCTGGATTTGACATCAGCGTTACCGATCCTGTTGTAAACGATGCATATGCAGGACTGAAGACAATTTCCTACACAATCACAAACGGAACCACAGGTTATGTAGAATCCGGAACACTGGCAAACCTGGAGAGAACATCCCACCTGCAGAGCTGGACCGGACATGTAACCATCAACCCGGATAACTTCTACTCCAACGATGTTCGTGTGAAAGTTACCGCAGATGACTGGTCCACCAACGATGCAACATCTGAAGAAATCAGTATCAAAGTGGATAACAAAGCCCCGATCGCAACATTCTCCTTCGATCAGAGCGATGTACACAACGGAAAATACTACAACAATGACAAAACTCTGACAATCACAGTAGACGAGCGTAACTTTGATGAAAGCTACCAGCCACAGGTTACATCTACAGCAGGCGGCGGATACAGCATCAGCGGATGGTCTCACAACGGAGAGATCCATATAGCTACTGTAACCTTCAGCGGTGACAGTGATTACACAGTAACCTATGACTGCTTCGACCTGGCAGGCAACAAGTCCAATACTGAGAAACTGGATGAGTTCACAGTTGATAAGACAAAACCTGTGATCCAGGTTTCTTATGACAACAACAGTGCATTGAACAACAACTATTACAAAGAAGCAAGAACAGCAACCATCACCATCACCGAGCATAATTTCAATCCTGGTGAAGTGACAGTTACAACAACAGCACAGCTGGATGGTGCAGCAGCTTCCGCACCTGGCGTAAGCGGATGGTCAGGATCCGGGGATACACATGTAGCAACCGTTTCTTACTCTGCAGACGCAGATTATACATTTACCATCAGTGCAACAGACCTGGCAAGCAATGTATCCGATCCATATGCAACAGAAAGCTTTACCGTTGACCAGACAAAACCGACAGTAGAGATCACCAACATCGAAGATCGTTCCGCAAATAACGGAGAAGTAGCTCCTGTTATCACACTGAATGATATCAACTTCGACAGCGGCAAGACTGTTGTCCACCTGACCGGAGCCAACAAGGGAGAGGTAGATACCACAGGTATGTACACTTCCACAGCAAGCAACAAAGGTCAGACACTTACTTTCTACAACTTCAAAGAAAATATGGATGATATCTATACTCTGACTGCTGAGACAACTGACAAAGCAGGAAATCAGTACAGCACATCCAAGATCTTCTCTGTAAACCGTGACGGTTCTACTTATCTGTATGACGATTATACAGAAGAACTGATCAAGAATGGTTACACCAACGATCCGAAGAATCTGGTAGTATCCGAGATCAACGTAGATACCCTGACCTTCCGGGAACTGACGGTATCCGAGAACGGAACACAGAAGACTCTGGAACAGAACAAAGACTTTGAAGTAAGTGAGTCCGGAAGCGATGTAAGCTGGAAAGAATACAAGTACACCATCAACGCATCCAACTTCGAAAATGAAGGAGACTACAACGTTTCCATCTACTCCGAAGACCGTGCAACTAACGTAACAACCAACACAGCCAAGTCCAAAGATATTCTCTTTGCAGTGGATAAGACTTCACCGGTTATCTCCCTGGCTAACATCGAAGACGGCGGAAGATACAAAGTAGAAAGCCAGAAATTCACAGCAAACGTAGATGATAACATGGCTCTGGATAAAGTTGAGTATTACGTAGACGATGAGCTGAAACAGACCTTCGATGCAGACGAAGTATCTGCAAACGGCGG
>ENA-OOXF01000391-OOXF01000391.1-human-gut-metagenome-genome-assembly--contig:-NODE-391-length-34132-cov-2.541039_pt1 | contig 34132 bp, 27 predicted proteins | sample MGYA00241586_ERZ501341 | MGnify/ENA primary metagenome ERZ501341 (study PRJEB25962, sample SAMEA2042985) | human gut metagenome | biome: human gut; feature: human-associated habitat; material: faeces... | reverse complement strand
AGCGGCTGGGATATGAACGAGCCTGTACAGCAGGCCTGCAAGCTGATTAAAGCAAAATATCCTGAACTGGTTATCATTACCGACGTCTGCCTGTGCGAATACACCGAGCATGGTCATTGCGGCGTACTGCAAAACGGCTGCACCGTCAACAACGATGAAACCTTGCCGCTGCTGGCTAAGGTTGCTGTTTCCCATGCTCAGGCCGGTGCTGACATGATTGCTCCCTCCAACATGATGGACGGTTATGTTAAGGCTATCCGCGAAGCACTGGATGCAGCTGCCTTCAACCATATTCCTATCATGGCTTATTCCGCAAAATTTGCTTCCGCATACTACGGTCCCTTCCGCGCCGCAGCAGACTCTGCTCCGTCCGCAGGCGACCGCAAAGGCTACCAAATGGACCCCGCCAACAGCGACGAGGCTCTGCGCGAGGTTGCTCTGGATATTGAAGAAGGCGCTGACATCGTCATGGTTAAGCCTGCGCTGGCCTTCCTCGACGTTGTACAACGTGTACACGAAACCTTTAATCGTCCGCTGTGTGTTTATAATGTCAGCGGTGAATACGCTATGGTTAAAGCTGCAGCTGAAAAAGGCTGGATTGACGAAAAACGTATCGTTATGGAAACCATGCTGGGCTTCAAACGTGCCGGTGCCAAAATGATTATTACCTACCATGCGCTTGATGTAGCAAAATGGCTGCAAGGCAAATAAGGAGATATAACAATGGAACATACAAAATCTCAGGCTGCTTTTGAGGAAGCACGCCAATATATCCCCGGCGGCGTTAACAGCCCCGTGCGCTCCTTCCGCAGTGTCGGCGGTGTACCGCCGTTCATCTCCGGCGGCAAGGGCAGCAAAATCTATGACATCGACGGCAACGAATACATCGACTACGTTATGTCCTACGGTCCGCTGCTCATGGGCCATGTACCCGACTGCGTAACCGACGCTATCAAGGCTGCTGCTGAAAAGGGCACCTCTTACGGCGCTCCGACTGTTGCCGAAACCGAACTGGCAAAATTAATCTGCCACCTCGTTCCGTCTATGGATATGGTCCGCATGGTCAACAGCGGTACCGAAGCAACCATGAGTGCTCTGCGCTTAGCACGCGCCTATACCGGCCGTGACTGCATCATCAAATTCATCGGCTGCTACCATGGTCACCATGACAGCCTGCTTGTTAAAGCAGGCAGCGGCGGAGCTACCTTCGGCGTACCTGACAGCCCGGGCGTACCCAAGGCAGTAGCAGCAACCACTATTACCGTACCGTTCAACGACCTGCCTGCTCTGGAAAAGGTTTTTGCTGAACGCGGCGAAGAAATCGCCTGCGTTATCATGGAGCCTACTCCGGGCAACATGGGTCTTGTACTTCCGCACGAAGGCTTCCTGGAAGGCGTGCGTGAGATCACTAAAAAGTATGGTGCTCTCCTTATCTGTGATGAGGTTATGAGCGGCTTCCGCAGCGCTCAGGGCGGTAGCCAGTCCCTCTATGACATCGATCCCGATATCACCTGCCTCGGCAAGGTAATCGGCGGCGGTCTGCCCGTTGCTGCTTACGGCGGCAAGCGCGAAATCATGCAGATGGTTTCTCCTGCTGGCCCGATGTATCAGGCAGGTACCTTAAGCGGTAACCCGCTGGCCATGGCCGCAGGCATTGCCGCACTCACCTACATGGAGCAGAACGATGTCTGCAACCGAGCAGAAAGCCTTTGCGCTATTCTGACCGGCGGCTTGGAAAAGGCAGCAGCTAAGGCCGGTGTACCTGTACAGATTCATCGCCTCGGCAGCATGTTCACCGTTTTCTTCAGCGATAAACCGGTAACTGATTTTGACAGCGCTGCAGCCAGTGATCTGGAAGCCTTCAAAATCTACTTCCACTCCATGCTGGAGCAAGGCATCTACCTGCCGCCTTCTCAATTTGAGACAAACTTTGTTTCCGTTGCTCACAGTCCCGAAGATTTGCAAAAGACTATTGATGCTGCGGAAATTGCCTTTGCTGAGGTTGCCAAAGCAAGAAAATAACAGCTAAAGCATTATAAAAAATAAGCGTGCAGGCTTGCACAAGCTGACATCCGTCAGCCTTAAGCCTGCACGCTTTTAGTTTTAAATTTTTAAATCTCATCTTAGCCACGAATCAGTTTAATAGAAGGTACTGCTGCTCTGACAAATTTCCACAGCAGCACGGAAATACTGCAATCCATAACCGAATGCAAAACGGTACCCGCACCCACCAGCACGATAACGCTCATTATAAAGCCATTGGACAGCTGCTCCGGTGTAAACATATAACCGCTGAAGAAGAAAGGCGCTACCACAAGCACCTCACCCAGAGCATGCAATACGGCAAGCCCCAGATTCAGACCGATACCGGCCACAAAGCTCTCCATAATATTCGGATAGCGCCTAATAATTAATGCACCGACCAAAGCGAAAATGATATGGGTTGCTGCACGCGCAGCGATAATCAGGGGTGTGGTTACAAAAAAGCCCATCGTTGTACCAAGGCAGACAGCAGCTGCCACCTTAGGCGAAATAAACATTGCCAAAAAAATTGCCACATGCGCACCCAAAGTAAAGGACATCGGTCCGATAATCACCTTCGGCATAACCATAGGTACAACCAAACCTATAGCGCACAATACGCCTGCGAGAACAAGTTGATAAATATTTTTATGTTCCAAGAGTATTTCCTCCTATTCAAGTATTAGCTAGTGATTATAGCACTATTCGAGATAACTTGCAAATACTATGTAAAAATGATTTTTTTAAAATTAGGTTATTCACTTCTCCCGGTGGATTTATCCCGATAATTTCCCACTTATCCCCAGTTTTTCACAAAAGTTATCCACAATGTGCATAACTTTTGTGGATTGGTGGATAAAAGCTGTGCATACCCTTTATAAAAATCTGCCTATCCATAAACATCTCCGCCTGCTGCTTATTATTTCGCTAACCAAACCTTCTCGATTTGACTTATTATCCATAATAGCATATAATTTAAGTAGGTTTATAGATAATTACCGAGTTTAACTCAAAGGTGGAAAATCAATGAAAATATCAACTAAAGGACGCTATGCCCTGCGCATGATGCTGGATCTGGCTGAGCATCAGCAGGACGGCTTCGTTGCCCTCAAGGACATTGCGGCAAGACAAAACATTTCCAAAAAATATCTGGAGCAGATTGTGCCTATTCTGAATAAATCCAACTTCCTGCAGGCCAACCGTGGCTTTCAGGGCGGTTATCGTTTGGTTAACGCACCGCATGAATATACTGTCGGCAGCATTCTGCGCCTTACAGAAGGCAACCTTACACCGGTAGCCTGTCTGGACTTTAACCCTGTAGGCTGTGAACGCCGCAACGATTGCATTACCTTGCCGCTGTGGCAAGGACTGAACAAGGTTATTGCGGACTATCTGGACAATATCACCCTGCAGGATATTCTCGACAACTATAAAGCTCGCAGCATTGATAATTATTCGATTTAATGCTTAATAACGCCGGCGGTTTTTTGCGCTCTAAATTAAAGAAAGCAGTCCGCGCAGACTGCTTTCTTTTGGTTAGGAAATGGGATGTGATATGTATTTTATCTGCTTATTCAGCAAATAACGGAGTGGAGAGATAACGCTCGCCAGTATCAGGCAGCAGCGCTACGATAACCTTGCCCTTGTTTCCCGGACGTTTTGCCAGCACAGTTGCCGCATATACAGCAGCACCGGAGGAAATGCCTATGAGCACGCCCTCCTTATGGGCAATAGCACGACCGGTTTTGAAGGCATCCTCGTTTTCAACAGCGATGATTTCATCATATACATTGGTATCCAAAGTGTCAGGTACAAAGCCTGCGCCAATGCCCTGAATTTTATGCGGACCGGCAACACCTTTGGAAAGTACCGGAGAACCTGCAGGCTCTACAGCAACAACCTTCACATTGGGATTTTGGGATTTCAGGTATCCGCCTACACCAGAAAGAGTACCGCCGGTACCTACGCCGGCAACAAAGATATCAACCTTGCCTTCGGTATCCTGCCAGATTTCCGGACCGGTAGATGCTCTGTGAGTTGCAGGGTTAGCAGGATTGGTGAACTGGCTGGGGATAAAGCTGTTCGGAGTGCTTTCTGCCAGCTCCTGAGCTTTGGCAATCGCACCTTTCATACCCTTAGCACCGTCAGTCAGTACCAGCTGTGCGCCATAAGCCTTCAGCAGATTACGACGTTCAACGCTCATGGTTTCAGGCATAGTCAAAATAATTTTGTAACCGCGAGCAGCAGCTACAGATGCCAGACCAATACCGGTGTTGCCGCTGGTAGGCTCAATAATAGTAGCCCCCGGCTTCAAAGCACCCTTAGCCTCTGCATCATCAATCATTGCTTTGGCAATTCTATCTTTGACGCTGCCGGCGGGGTTGAAGTATTCCAGCTTGCCCAGAATCTTTGCTTCCAGCTTGTTTTCAGCTTCGTAGTTTTTCAGCTCCAGCAGCGGAGTGCCACCAATCAAATCAGTAATGCTAGTATAAATTGCCATAATAAATCGCTCCTTTATCTTTCTATAATCAGTAATTTTCTTCGTTTAGTTTTTGCTCTATATCAACAGGTAACCAGAGTCAACATCGTGTATTAAAATGTAAGCTCCTCATCGGTAAAATCCCTCATTTCCTCTGTTTATAATCTCTAGTAATCATAGTTGATTTATAGGTGTTATTATACTGATTTTTTTCTTACTGTCAACAAAAAGAATTAAAATTTTCTTCTCTTGACAAAAAAAGCTCTGTAATGTACCATATGAAACATATTAATATAGTAGGAATTGAATTTTACTCAAAATACACAACAAAAATACGCTGACTCTGTAAATCTCACGCCGGTAAGCGTATAATAGAAAAGTAAAAGCAGGATTTCCGCTATTGAAGGAGAATGTTTTACTATTATGGAAAAGCAATTTATCTATGCAGATAATGCAGCTACAACAAAAATGAGCGACGTTGCCGTTAAAGCAATGCTGCCCTATCTTCAGGAAATATATGCCAATGCTTCCAGCGTGCACCTTTTAGGTCAGCGCAGTGCAGCAGCTTTGTTTAGCGCACGGCAGCAGGTGGCACAGGTACTTAACTGTGCGCCGAAGGAAGTTTTTTTTACCTCCGGCGGCAGCGAAGCAGATAACCAGGCGCTTATCAGCGCTGCGGCCCTCGGCAAAAAGCAGGGCAAATGCCATATCGTTTCCACTGCCATGGAGCATCATGCTATTTTGCACACGCTCGAAGCGCTGGAGAATCAGGGCTTTACCGTAACACTGCTGCGTCCGCAGGCTGACGGCATCGTCACCGCCACGCAGGTAGCAGAAGCTATTACAGATACCACCTGTCTTGTTTCCGTCATGTACGCCAACAACGAAACAGGCGCCATCCAGCCTATACGCGAAATCGGTGCTCTCTGCCGCAAGCGCGGCGTGCTTTTCCATACCGACGCCGTGCAGGCCGCAGGCCATCTTGCTATCGACGTACAGCGCGATAACATCGATATGCTTTCGCTGTCCGCGCACAAATTCCATGGACCGAAGGGCATCGGCCTTTTATTCGCCAAGAGCAATATTCAGCTTACAAGTCTTATCCGCGGCGGCGGTCAGGAACGCGGCAAGCGTGCCGGTACCGAAAACCTTCCCGGCATCATCGGTCTTGCCGCGGCGCTTAAAGATGCACAGGAAAATATGCAGCAAAACACTGCTTATATCACCGGCCTGCGCGATGCTCTGCGTAACGGCTTAGATAAAATTGACGGTGCCAGCTTCAACGGCAGCCGTGCGCATTGCCTACCCGGTACTGTCAACTACAGCTTTCAGGGAGTAAACGGCGAAGCTCTGCTTTCGCTGCTTTCTAACGAAGGTATCTGCTGCTCGTCCGGCTCCGCCTGCTCCGCAGGTTCGCTTGAGCCCAGCCATGTACTGCTCGCCCTCGGCCTGAGCCATGAAACGGCTCAAAGCGCCCTGCGCTTTTCGCTGTGCGAATACAATACTATGGACGAAGTCCAAACAATTATAACTAAGGTTACAGAAGCGGTAAACCGCTTACGGAGGTAAAATTATGCTGTCAACAGCTGCCAATTTAATAAAAAAGCTCGCCTGTGAGCATAATCTGAGCGACGCAGAGCTGTTGACGCTGATAACAAGCACTGAACCTGACATCAACAAGCTGCTCGCCTGCGAAGCGGATAAACTCCGCCGTCAATATTACGGCGACAAGGTCTATATCCGCGGACTGATTGAATTCACCAATTACTGCAAAAACAACTGCTACTACTGCGGTATCCGCGCCGGCAACAGCCTCGCGGAACGCTACCGTCTGACGCAGGAGGAAATCCTGGCCTGCTGCGCCGAAGGCTATAGGCTCGGCTTCCGCACCTTCGTGCTGCAGGGTGGCGAGGATGCGTATTATACAGATGACAAAATCTGCGCTATCGTCAGCGCTATCCGCAAGCAGCATCCGGACTGCGCCATTACATTGTCCATTGGCGAAAAAAGCCGTGCCGGCTATCAGGCATACTTCGATGCAGGTGCCAACCGTTATCTGCTGCGCCACGAAACTGCAGACGTAGAGCATTACGCCAAGCTGCATCCTGCCAGCATGAGCTTGGAAAACCGCAAGCGCTGCCTGTTTGACCTCAAGGAAATCGGTTATCAGGTTGGTTCCGGCTTCATGGTAGGCTCCCCCTATCAGACGCCGCAAAACCTTGTCAGCGACCTGCGCTTTCTGCAAAAGCTGCAGCCTGATATGATTGGCATCGGTCCTTATATTACGCATGAACACACACCATTTAAGGATATGACCAGCGGCACATTGGAACAGACGTTGCGCCTGCTTTCTATCCTGCGCCTGCTCTTCCCTTACGCACTGCTGCCTTCGACAACAGCGCTCGGCACCATCCATCCCAACGGACGCGAACTGGGGTTGCAGGCCGGCGGCAACGTCGTGATGCCTAACCTTTCGCCTGTAGGAGTGCGCAAAAAATACGAGCTTTACGCCAACAAAATCTGCACCGGCGAAGAGGCAGCCCAATGCCGTGGCTGTCTGGAGGCACGCGTAAAAATAGCAGGCTATAACATAGTAACCGACAGAGGCGATGTACGCCGCACTTTAGATAAATCAGAAGGAGAAAAATTATGAACAAGAAAGCACTAATCGCCATGAGCGGCGGCGTTGATTCCAGCGTTTCCGCATTGATGATGCTGGAGCAGGGCTACGAATGCACCGGTGTAACCATGAAGCTTTTTGCCAACGAGGATATCGGCGTTTCCAAAGCCAACAGCTGCTGCTCCATTGATGATGTAGCAGATGCCCGCAGCGTAGCAACCGGCCTTGGCATGCCTTACTACGTTTTCAACTTTGCCGACCGCTTTGAACGCGACGTTATCGACCGCTTTGTTGACGCTTACGTTAACGGCAGAACACCTAACCCATGCATTGACTGCAACCGCTATCTGAAATTCGACCAGCTCTTCGTGCGCGCACAGGAGCTTGGCTGTGATTACGTTGTCACCGGCCACTATGCGCAAATCAGCTATGATGAAGCCAAAGGCCGTTACCTGTTGCGTAAGGCAGTTGATCCCTTGAAGGATCAGAGCTATGTGCTTTATTCGCTCACACAGGAGCAGTTGGCACACGCTATGTTCCCTCTCGGAGGCCTGCATAAGACACAGGTGCGCGAAATTGCCGAAAAGCATGGCTTCGTCAACGCTCAAAAGCATGACAGTCAGGATATCTGCTTTATCCAGACCGGTACCTATGCTGACTTTATCGAAGCGCGCCTGGGCAGAAAATTTAAGCCCGGCAACTTCGTAGACGAGGCAGGCAACGTACTCGGCAGACACAAGGGCATTATCCATTACACCGTAGGCCAGCGCAAAGGCCTTGGTCTGGCACTGCCGCAGCCGATGTACGTTAAAGAGATTGACACCAAGAACAACGCTGTTATCCTCACAACAAACGAGGGACTGTTTACCAAAAATGTTACGGCTAAGAATATAAACCTCATTGACTGCGACGCTATCACCGAACCGCGCCGTGTAAAAGCACGCATCCGCTATCACCAGCAGGAGCAATGGGCAACCGTTACCCAGCCTGACGCAGATACGCTGCAGCTCGTTTTTGACGAGCCTCAGCGCGCTATTACCAAAGGCCAGTCCGTTGTTATGTATGACGGTGACGTAGTTGTCGGCGGCGGCACAATCGTATAATACCCTGCAAATTAAAAGCATCAGTTGCTACAATAATTGTAGCAACTGATGCTCTTTTATTATACTCGTTCTGAATGAGTAATAATTTTACCAGTTGTCAGCAAAACCTTTTTAAGCATGATTAATATTTTCTTTATATATACATTGTTAACACTGACTCTATATGATAGAATATAAACAGGCAGATATAAAGCGAAACAATATTTTTATACCGCTCTAAAATAAGTTTGCCAGAAGTAAGGAGGAATAATATGAAATCATTAAAAGGCACCAAAACCGAAAAGAACCTGTTGGAGGCATTTGCTGGCGAATCCATGGCACGCAACAAATACACCTGGTTTGGTATTGTAGCCCGCAAAGCAGGCTATGATCAAATCGCTGAATTATTTGAGAAAACCGCTAATAATGAAAAAGCTCACGCTTATATGTGGTTCAAGGAATTAGACCAGTTAGGCGATACTGCAGCTAACCTTTTAGCAGCAGCTGAAGGCGAAAACCATGAATGGACCGATATGTATGTAAAAATGGCACAAGAAGCTGAGGAAGAAGGTTTCCCTGAAATCGCAGCAAAAATGCGCGGTGTTGCAGCTATCGAAAAACGTCATGAAGAACGCTATCGTAAACTCTTACAAAACATCGAAGAAATGAAGGTTTTCAGCAAAGACAGCGGCCTGACCATTTGGGAATGCCGCAACTGTGGTCATATTGTAGTCGGCCCCAGCGCTCCGGAAGTTTGCCCTGTCTGCGCTCATCCGCAAGGTTTCTTTGAAGTACATATGGATAACTTCTAAACTTATACATCTCCCCAAATGCATAAGAGAAAGTAGAAAAGTGTAGCGTAAAATTTACGTTGCACTTTTTCTTTATTTCCGTTTCAAAACCAATACGCAAATGAAACGCAAATTTTTACGTTTCACTTCTGTTGCAACGCAAAAAAGAGCCGTGCCTGCGCACGACTCTTTTTTACTGCTTATTAAGCTTATCTTACCAATGGTATTTTTCGCCTCTGCTGATTTTAAAAGCACGATAAATCTGCTCAATCAAAAGCAGGCGAATCATCTGATGCGTAAAAGTCATTTTAGAAAAGCTCAGCGCCAGATCAGCACGCTTACGCAACGCATCAGTATAGCCAAAGGCACCGCCAATCACGAAAGTGATATGGCTGTTGCCGGCAAGCGCCAGCTCGTCCAGCTTTGCCGCCAAATCCGGGCTGCTCAACTGCTTACCAATGACATCCAGCAAAATCACATAGGAGTTTGCCGGAATAATTGCCAGCAGGCGTTGCGTTTCACGCTCCAGCACCTGCTGCTTTTCCGCAGGGGAGGGATTATCGGGCATACGCTCTTCGTTAATTGCCAGCGTTTCCAGCTTGCAGAAGGGTATCAGTCTTTTGCTGAATTCCTCTATCCCCGCAGTAAGATATTTTTCTTTAATTTTGCCTACACAGGCTATCGTTATCTTCAATTGCCGTAATCCTTCGGAACCTCTTCCAATACCACAGTTCTGCTTTCTCTCTGACCGTTACGCATAATAGTTACTTCGGCTCTGTCGCCTACCTTGCATTTAGACAGAGCAGTGCGCAGGTCAAGCGCAGTCTTTACCTTGTTGCCGTTAAAGCTCAGGATAATATCGCCGGGGCGGATATCAGCCTTCGCTGCCGGACTGCCGGGAACAACCTTAACGAGGAAGATACCGCCATGCAGATTTATTTCAAAGCCATAGCGATTAGCAATTTCCTGATCCATCAGCGAAGCACCCAGATACGGTCTTGCAACACGACCGCGTTCTGCCAGCTCCTGCAGAATCGGCTTAGCTGTGTTGATAGGAATAGCAAAGCCAATGCCTTCAACACCGCTTACAGCAACCTTAGCACTGTTAATGCCGACTACCTCGCCGTCAGCATTTACCAAAGCACCGCCACTGTTACCGGGGTTGATTGCCGCATCAGTCTGAATCAGGTTGAACTTACGCTCGCCTACTTCAATGCTGCGGTTCAATGCACTGATAACGCCTGCGGTTACACTGCCGCGGAATTCCAGACCCAGCGGGTTACCGATAGCAATTGCCGGTTCTCCGACCTGCAGTGTATCGCTGTCACCAAAGGTGGCAACGGTAAGGTTATCCGCATCAATTTTTACTACAGCCAAATCGGTTACGGCATCGGCACCCAGAACCTTGCCTTTAACGGTACGTCCGTCAGGCAGGCTGACGATGATTTCCGATGCACCCTCAACTACGTGGTTGTTGGTTGCAATATAGCCGGCCTTGTCATAAATAACGCCGCTGCCTGTACCACGCTCCATCAGCTGCGTGCGGTTGAAGAAGTCGCGCACATAAGCCTTGTTGGTGATACCTACGACAGCAGGACCAACCTTCTTGGCAGCAGCTACAATCGGTGTATTGCGCGCTGCGCTCAGCTGCTGCTCAGTCTTGGCAGCAGGCTTATCATGCACTGCGGCAGATGTTTTATTGTCGCCGCAGCCGGCAACCAGAATTGCCGCACCTAAAAGACCACAGACAAAAATATTGGCCGATTTTTTCCAGATACTCTTGTTCATCTGTATCCACTCCTTATTTTAAATCTAAGACTGCCGGCAGCGGACTGTCTGCTACTACCCTGTTCTGAGCAGCCACAAAAAGCTCTGTTTCCTGCAGGCGGTTATTATCATGTAAAATATTCTGCACCGTATCCTGCGCCAGCTGCGGCAGGTTATTGTGCTCGCTCAGGTGCGCCAGCACGATATGCTCCGGCAGACGTTCGAGCTCCGTCAGAAAATGCCCGGCAGTATCATTGGATAAATGTCCCAGCGTACTTAAAATACGCTGCTTCAGATGACGCGGATAAGGACCGTTTTTCAGCATTTCCACATCATGATTGGCTTCGAGCACCAAAGCACTGCTGCCGGCAACCGCCTCACGGATGGTATCGGTCACAAAGCCCGCATCCGTAAGATATGTGCACTTAGAGCCGTTGCTGCGGCTCGTAAAGGTATATCCGTGCGGGTCAACGGCATCATGCGGTATGCTGAAGCTCTGCACCTCCAGATCACCGCAAAGCAGACGGTTATTGTCAATAAGACGGCAGTTTTGGCGCACCAGACTGCTGTCCTTGGCTAATATTGCACGCCAGGTAAGCGCACTGCTATATACAGGCACCTGATAATTTTTTAAAAATGTTGCCAGCCCACGGACATGATCGACATGCTCATGTGTAATAAACACGCCGTCCAGTTCGTTTACACTGACGCCTATTTCCTTCATTCTCGTTGTCAACGCTCTGCAGCTGATACCTATATCAACCAAAAAGCGTTGCTTTGCTGTGCTTATCAAAGCGGCATTCCCCTTGCTGCCGCTGGCCAGCATCACAATCTGAAAGTCGTTTAGCACAACGCCTTCACTCCTATCAATATAACATCTTTATTATAGCAAATTCACTAACTGCTATTGTGGCATTTTGGTAAAAATAACGCTACAAAAATCTGACATAATTACCCAATATATAAAGAAAAGTGTACCAATCAGCTAGAGAATCGGTACACTTCTTTATAGTTTAATGCATCGTGGAGCACTTCGGACACAGACCAAAGAAATAGAACTGACGGCGGCTGATAGTATAACCGCTCTGCTTCTCTACATCCTGTGTCAGCTGCAGCTTAACGCCGTCATCCATCAGCGCATCGTCTACCGCACCGCATTTCAAGCAGCGCAAATGATAATGCTCACTGACATCGGCATCATAACGGAAGCTGTCCTCTCCTGTATTCAGAATCTGGATAACGTTGATATCATGCAGAATCTCTACAGTTTTATACACTGTAGCAAAGCTCATAGCAGGAAACTTCGGCTGCAGCTTATTAAACAGCATCTCTGCATTCGGATGCCATGTTTCATCAGCCAAGGCTTCATAAACAGCAAGTCTTTGAGGGGTGACCTTATAGCCACGCTCGCGCAACAGGTTGGTTAATTCCTGACTTGTAAGCATATTCATCACTCCATTGCCAACAGAATCGGATACAGAGGTTGTCCGCCGTAAAAGGTTTCAACCTCCCACTCATCATTCAGCTCTTTCACTTCAGCTGCCAGCTTTTCAGCCTGCTCTTCGGTTACATCGGCACCATAATATAAGCTGATCAGTTCATAATCCCCATCTGTCAGCATCTTCTGCAGCACTTCCTCCATGCTGCTGCCGTTGCAAACAATTTTATCGTTTAAGATACCAAGATAATCGCCCTCATGGATAGAAATACCGTTTACTACGCTGTCGCGTACAGCTACGGTAATGCTGCCACTGGCTGTTTCCTTGGCTTCCTTGGTCATAATAACAGTGTTTTCATCCATGCTGCGTGTTGCATCAAAATGCAGCAGTGCGGACAAACCCTGTGCCATATTGGTAGTAGGAACATAGGCTACCTTGGAATTACCAAGTAGCTTACGCACCTGCTCAGCCGCCAAAACAATATTCTTATTGTTCGGCAGAATAATGTACTGCTCGCAGGTACCGTTTTCAATAGCATTGACAAACTCTTCTACTGGAGGATTCATGCTCTGACCGCCGCTGATAATCTCTGCAGCGCCCATTTCATGCATAATCTTGGCAATGCCGTCACCGGCTGCAACAGTAAGCACACCCACGCCATGCTTTACCGGTTGAATATCCTCGGCAGTAAAGAGACGGTTTTCGTGCTGGTCACGCATATTTTCTATTTTGATATCATGCAGTGTTCCCCAGGTCTGCGCCATATTAAGCGCATCACCTGGATGCTTAGTATGGATATGCACTTTTACAATATCCTCTACCACTGCCACAATCATGGAATTGCCCATGCCCTCCAAGGCCTTGCTGACAGTCTGCTTATCAACATCAGCATCCTTGACGATAAATTCGGTGCAATAAGGATATTCCAAATCAAGCGGCTCGCCCTTTTGAATCTGTACCTTGGCACGCGGTGTAACAGGCAACACTTCGCAATCCTGACCGCGCAGGCCTGCCAGACAGCCCTCGAAAAAGACAATCAGGCCTTGGCCGCCGGCATCAACAACACCGGCTGCCTTCAATGCAGGCAACAGCTCCGGAGTTCTTGCAAGCTCTTCCTTGCCGCTGCGGATAGCCTCCAGCAGTACTTCCTCCAGGCTTACATTACCGCGAACAGCATTATAAGCACCCTTGGCCATACCACGGGCTACCGTCAAAATAGTACCTTCTACCGGTTTGGATACACTGCGGTAAGCATATAAAATACCAAACTGGAAAGCCTTGCCGATTTCTGTATTGTTCAGCGTCTTTTTACCGGCAACACCCTTGCCGATACCGCGCAGCAGCTGCGACAAAATTACGCCGGAATTGCCGCGTGCGCCCATAATAGCGCTGCGGGCAGCTGCGGCACCGATTTCGCCGGCCTCAGCTTCATCGCTCATTGCGCTGATAGCCTTTGCCACGGACGCCATAGTATGCATCATATTAGTACCGGTATCGCCATCCGGTACCGGAAAAACATTTAAATCATTAATAGCTTCAAAATTCTTTTCAAAGCTATGGTAAGCACCCAGCAGCATATCCTTCAGCTGCTTGCCGGTAATTACCTTGCTATTATTCATCTAAACCCCACACCTTTCCTTTCAGGCTTTGCGACGGACAAATACACCGATAGCACCGGGTCCGAGATGAGCAGCCAAAACGGTGCCGATACCTGTAAGCATAGTCGGTACATTCGGGAACAATCCCTGCAACTGCTTTTTCAAATCCTCTGCATCTGCCAAAGCCTCTGCATGAGCGACGAAAATTGCTTCAATGGGTGCCTTTTCAGCAGCCATCTCAACCATGCGCTTCATAACCTTTTTACGGGTACGGCACTTGTCCGCAACTTCCAGTCTGCCCTCTTTATCTAAGTGCACAATAGGGCGAATACCAAAAATACTTCCTATCAAAGCGCCAACTGCGCCAATGCGTCCACCCTTTTGCAAATAGTCTAATGTATTTACACTGAAAAATGTTTCTGTACGCGCAACCATCTCACGCGCCATTTTTTCGGCCTCGTCAATATCCATGCCTGCAGCTGTATGCTTCAGTACTTCCATAGCAATACCGCTGATAGGGCAGGCAGCAGTCTTGCTGTCGATTACACGGATATCCGCGCCCTTTATATCATCCATTACCTGACGTGCAGCAACGCAGGCGGTCTGATAGGTACCGCTGAGCACGCTGTCTACTGTCAGCATAATAACTTTTTTGCCTTCCTGAGCAAGCTTGGTGAAAAGCTCCACTACAACACCGATAGGCGGCTGAGAAGTAATCGGCAGTTTGCCGGTTGCGTCTACCATGCCGAACAATTCTGCCAGCGAGCGTTCCCCGTCCTGCCATTCCAAATCTCCGTGACGAATAATCAAACGCAGAATGTGGCAACGTTGATCATCCTTCAAAGCTGTTTCGTCTGCTGCCGAAATACTATCTACGACAACATGTATTTCATCGTGCATATAAGCCTCCTGTTAATTATGAATATTCTCTATATAAGTTATATCCGTTCTTCTCCCATATTATATTATATTGTACCATATTCTGAAAACTATTGCTACATTGACTATAGCTAACTGACAATATTTCAAAAATTAAACACTAAATTTCTAAAAATGGCAAAAAAAAAAGCCCTTACGAAGAAGGGCCAAATGAGGGGCTGTTTTGATGCTCTTAGTATACCATCTTTGTATACAAAATGCAAGAGTTTTTTGTAAATTTTTTTACGTTAGCTGACTAAATTGTCCACGAACCTCAGGCAAGTCTTCTGATTCGTGGACAATTACATTATTGATTACTATAGCCCGCAGTATCAAACCTGCGGCCGCTTACAGCTTATTTGAAGTCTGAGCCCAGCATAATTACGCCATCGCAGTCTGCAGCACCGTCACGGCTGATGCGCATCTGGTGCGCAAAGGGAACGTTAGAAAGACGATTGACAACAGCACCATTATTAGTCGTAGAAATAACAATTGTATTGGCAATTACATCACCACTGCCGCCGCTGATAACCTCAAAGCCTGCTGCTTGCTGCCGCTGCAGTTAACAAGACGTACAACTCCGCGGCTGTCGGAGGAAGCTTCTTGGGAAGCAGTATTTTTACCTGCATCCTTGTCTTTATCAGCCTGCTTCTTCTTTTCTTCCTTCGCTTTTTCTTCTTTCTTAGCCTTCAGTTCCTTTTCTTCCTTGACAGCTTCCTTGTTTTCCTCGCTGTCATCACCCTTTTCTACCTTTTCCACAGCGTTGTTGTATTCCTTCTCCATCAGCTCAGCTGCAGATTTGTAGTGCTCCGTCATGGTTGCACCCTGCATCTTAACCATCAGCTCACGCAGGTCGGTAATATCCGGCAGCCAGTAGCTGATGCCATCGATATACTTCGGAGTACCAGGAACCATCGCCATAGACAGGCCCTTTTCCTTAACCATGGAATGCAGCGCTCTGCCCAAATCTATCATATCGCTAAGAGGCATATCAGTCTTTACCATAGAGGTCAGCTGCTTAGCCAGGCCGGGGATATGCAGCAGCATATCGGCAGAGGTAATCTTGTCGTAAACTGCCATCAGGAAATGCTGTTGACGACGAATACGGCCGATATCGCCCTCTTCATCACGGAAGCGTACATATTGGATGGCTGTTTTGCCGTCCAGATGCTGACGGCCCTTTTTCAGATCAACGGTAAAGCCGTCCCAGGTATCATGATAATACATATCCTTTTCAACATCGATATCAATACCGCCGATAGCATCAACAAGACCGGTAAAGCCTTTAAAATCAACCATTACGTAATTGTTGATTTTGATACCCAGCAGCTCTTCTACAGTTTTCTGGGTCAGCTCACGTCCGCCGTAAGCGTAGGCATGGTTAATCTTATCCCAGCCGTGACCGTCAATGCGTACGCGTGTATCACGCGGTACCGAAAGCAGAGAAGCGCTTTTGTTGCTGCTGTCGAACATTACGACAAAAAGCGTATCACTGCGGCCCACATCATCGGAGCGTTCGTCAACGCCCATAACAACGATATTCTTTTTCAGATTCAGCCTGTCTGTCGGCGCAAGATTATCCAATCCCGTTTCCGGAAAGAAATAACCGAAGGCAATATAGCCTACTACACAGATAGCCGTTACAATCATTAAAATTTTTGTCTGGAGAATGCTTTTCATCCTTATATAACCTCTCAATCAATTTCTTCTGCCAGATATTCCGTCAGCTCCTTGCGGCTGCGGTACAGGAAAGCATACAGCATGCGTGCGGTCAGGCCCCAGATAACCTTATCCTCATACAGGTAAAAATACACATAATAGGACTTGTTCATGCGCCAGCCACGCTTGCGCTGCGGCACCAGGTCAAACGGAAAATCATCACCGGGATGGTCTGCCAGCTGCACGGAGCCACGCCTTGGCTTTTGCTCCAAAAGCACCTTTAGGGGTACAGTAAAGATGCGCTCTACCTCGCTTTTACTGTACGTAATCTTGCTGATATCATCAATCAGACCAACAAAGGGGTGGATAATCGGTCCGTTATGCGTCACCAGACAATCCAGTTCACCGCAGATGGTGATATTCTCCGGCTTCAGGCCAAGCTCCTCGCAGGTTTCGCGCACTGCGGTATTGCGAAAGCTGTTATCCTCACATTCGTACTTGCCTCCGGGGAAGCACACCTCACCCGGCTGACTGCGCAGCGTATGTGCCCTTTCCTCAAACAGCACACTGATGCCTTCTGGCGTACGCACTAAGGGCAGCAGCACGGCAGCATCCCACAAGCGGTCCAGCTTATCAATGCCAGGAGCACGGCGATGCAGACGTTCAAACAATACATACTGTAATTTTTCCATCTCATTCATAATAACACCTTATTTTAACACCTTTGCCTGCAAAATTAAATAGTATTTATAAATTTCTGCGCAGCAAAAGTTTTTTCCTGCCAACAAATGTAACTAAGCTGTAAAATTCAGGTAACAATCCTTGAAAAATGCATTTTAAACACTATGTTTCTGCATAAAAGGAAAGCGCCAGCCGCTAATGCAACTGACGCCAAGGGAAAGACAGATTTAATTAGTACAGAGGAGCTTCAGCTTCTGCATGCTTTTTTTCGCTCTTGTCAACCAGCAGAGTTACAGCAGCATCGCCGGTGATGTTAACAGAGGTACGCGGCATATCCAGGATACGGTCGATACCTGCGATAAGAGCAGAACCTTCCAGCGGCAGACCAAGGCTGGTCAGAATCATGGTCAACATGATGAAGCCTGCGCCCGGAACACCTGCAGTACCGATAGAAGCCAAAGTACCGGTAACGATAATGGTCATGTATTGGGAAGCAGTGAGGTCAATGCCGTACAGTTGAGCAATGAACAGTGCGCATACACCCTGATAAGCAGCAGTACCATCCATGTTAATGGTTGCGCCCAACGGCAGAACAAAGCTGGAAACTTCTTTAGAAGCGCCCATTTTTTGAGCACAGCTCATGGTCAGCGGCAGAGTACCACCGGAGGAGCAGGAGCTGAAAGCCATCAGGGACGCCGGAGCAATACCCTTAATGAATTGGATGAAGCCCATGCCTGCAAGGAATTTGATCATAGAGCCATAAACGAGAACTGCATGCAGGAGGCAAGCCAGATATACAGCGATAACAACCTTCAGCAGCGGAAGCAGTACAGAAGGACCGTTAGATGCAACTACCGGAGTAATCAGACCGAAAACACCAATCGGAGCAACAGCCATGATCATGCCAACGATTTTGTAGGAAACCTCAGCCAGACCATCAATGGTGTGTTTCAAAGCGTTAGCCTTTTCACCGACAACGGTGATACCAGCACCAACGAAGAGAGAGAAAACGATGATTTGCAGCATGTTGGCTTTAACCATAGCTTCCAGCGGGTTAGTCGGGAAAATGTCAATGATAACCTTGGAAATAGGCGGTGCAGCTTTAGCAGCAACTTTAGCAGTATCAGCAGCCATATGCAGACCAACACCCGGTTGCATGATGGTACCGATTGCCAAACCGATAACGATAGCAAAAGCAGTGGTTACCAGATAGTACGCTACAGTTTTAACACCGATACGGCCTACCTTTTTGATATCACCCAAGCTGGTAACACCGATTACCAGACTGGAGAATACCAGCGGTACGATAACCATTTTGATCATGTTCATGAAAATTGTTCCCAGAGGACCAATCCAGGTCTTGGCGAAGCCGGCACCTTCAGCACCCAGCTCCAGGCCTGCAATAATACCAAGCGCAAGGCCGATTAAAATTTTTGTAGATAAGTTCATTTTTACAACCCCCAGATATTTAAGTAAAAAAACTGTTAAGATAATTATAGCAACTTATCATGGAAAAGTCCGATTGTATACAGTATTATTGGTTTGTATACAATATTATTTACGATTATCCCGTCGAAGCGCATAAAAATACCCCTGCAGCAACGTGCAGGGGCAAAAGCAGATTATCTTATTTAACTAAAAGCTCGTACAGTACTACGGCCAGAGCACCGGGAACACCGAAGAAACCGGCAATCAAAGCCTTGATAACCGTAATCTTCATGGTAAAGCCCGCCAACGAGCCTACCAGATTGATGAACCACAGCAGCAAAGCGCCGCAGAGACCATTCCACACCAGCTTAAACGGCATTGACAGCAGCTTTACTACCAGTAAAAGCAGCAGCACACCGGCAATCATCGGCCCAAAGGCACCAATCGGTGACAAAATAGCATTAAATTCCATATTAAATAACGCCGGTCCTTTCTACATTGTGCGCCTGTTTTCCAGCGCTTTAGACAAGGTTATTTCGTCAGCATACTCCAAATCGCCGCCCATCGGCAGACCATGAGCAATACGGCTGACGGTTATTCCTACAGGCTTCAGCAGCTGTGCCAGATAGGTAGCAGTCGCTTCACCCTCTACATCCGAGTTGGTCGCAATAATAATTTCACTGACCGATTCCTGCTGCAGGCGCAAGAGAAGCTCTCTGATGCGCAGCTTTTCCGGACCAATACCATCAAGCGGCGAAAGCACACCATGCAGCACGTGATACAGTCCATGATAGCCATGACTGCGCTCCATCGCCGCAATATCCTGCGGCTGCTCCACTACACAGATAGTAAAGCTGTCGCGCGAGCTGTCACGGCAAATCTCGCATACATCGCTGTCAGTAAGATTAAAGCAGCGGCTGCAGTAGTGAATCTGCTCCTTGGCACCGCTCAAGGCCGCCGCCAGCTGTTTCACATCCTCCGCAGGCATGTCAATCACATGATAGGCCAGTCGCATAGCTGTTTTTGAGCCTATGCCCGGCAAACGCCTGAGCTGCTCATATAAATTAGCCAGCGGCCTGATCATTCTTGCCATCAGCTTAGAACATGCCAGGCAGCTTCATGCCGCCGGTAACCTTAGCCATTTCTTTTTCGGTAAGCTCGTCAATCTGCTTCATAGCGTCATTGACAGCTGTCAGAATCATATCCTCCAGCATTTCTACATCCTCGGGATCTGCAGCAGTCGGATTGATTTTGATGGATTTCAGTTCTTTTTTACCGCTGACAACAACGGTTACGGCACCGCCGCCGACAGACGTTTCTACAGTACGACTTTTCAGATCCTCCTGCATTTTCGCCATATCAGCCTGCATTTTCTGTACCTTTTTCATCATTGCCTGCATATTACCCATGCCACCTGGAAACATAATTAAATTCCTCCTTGATATTTACATATATTGATATTATATATTCTCAGAAACATAAGCCAAGGCTTCAGAGCCTCAAATTAGGTTTCATTGGTCTGATATATCCGTTACACTGCCGCCTAAGGCATTAAATGCCTTGCGCAGGTTTTCCGGCAGCTGTGCTGCCTGCAGATTTTGCATTTCGCTTTCCGGCGATTGTTGCACTTCCTGCTTTACAGGGGGCTGCGGCAGCTTGGCCTTGCCCTCAATGACAGCCTCCAGTCTGATTTCACGTCTTGCCAGACGCAGCAGGACCTCCTCGAAGGCTTTGCGATAATCATCCTTGTTCATCCTGTCCGCAAGGAACGGTGCCTTGAAGGCAACCTGCAGAATGTTGTTGGCAAATCTGAAGACTCTGCCGTTTTTGGCGCAGGATACCATAGAATTCTTCTTTTCGGCCTTCATAATCTCCAAAGCCTGCTTCCAGAAATCCTCACCGGCTGCAAAATCACCGGCATATTCCTCTGTCTGTTGCACTTTAGCGCTTTTAGGCTTAGGAGCGGCGTTCACCGCTGCAGCCAGCGTATCGGCAGCAGGCTGCGGTTGCGCTTTAACTGCAGGCTTCTTAGCCGGAGCAGCTTTTTCTACCTGCGCATTTGCGGATGCAGGAGCTTGCTGTGCAATCGGCTGCTGCACTAAATCTTCCTGAGCAGCAGGCTGCTGCACTGCCACAGCAGGTGCAGGCTGAGCGTTAACCGGAGCCTGCTGATAAACAGGCATCACACCGCCTGCCAGCTGACGCTCCAGCTGTTCAATTCTTGCCGATAAAGCAGCCAAAGTGCTGCCCTCTACGCGGCACAAATCAAGCAGGCACAGCTCTGCCGTAATGCGCGGACGCATAGAACCGCGCAGCTCCTGAATAGCGCTGTGCAGCCTTTCCTCCGCCGCCAGCAGACGGTCACGTCCGAACAACGGCGCCAGCTCCGCCAACGCTTCTTTAGTATCCGTCAGATAAATTTCTTCATAGTCAGGCACTGCCAGATAAAGCACCAGCGCCCGCAGATACTCAATAAGCTCCGTAAGCACCTGCTTGACATCCTTACCTTGTTCCAGCAGCAGATTCAACGTAGCCAGCGCCTGCGGCAGTTGCCTGCGGCCTATTGCTCCCGTCAACTCGTGCAGCGCTTCACGCCCTACGATGCCCAGTACCTCGCGCACGGTTGCCACAGTAACACGCTTGGCCATAACACCGCACTGGTCTAGCAGGCTCAGCGCATCACGCATACCGCCCTCAGCCTGAATCGCTATTAAGCGCAGTGCATCCGCATCGGCCTCAATGCCACTGCCTGCTGCTACCATTGCCAAGTGCTCCGCAATTTCGTCTACCGTTACCCTGCGGAATTCAAAGCGCTGACAGCGCGACTGAATCGTTGCAGGCACCTTCTGCGGGTCCGTCGTCGCCAGAATAAATACAGCGTGTGCCGGCGGCTCCTCCAGTGTTTTCAGCAAAGCATTGAAAGCTCCGGTAGAAAGCATGTGCACCTCGTCGATAATATAAACCTTGTAGCGGCTTTCCGCCGGCGTGAAGGCTACCTGCTCGCGCAGGTCGCGGATATTATCTACGCTGGTATTGGACGCAGCGTCAATTTCAATTACATCCAGAGAGGTTCCCTGTACAATGCGCTGACAGTTGCCGCATTGGCCGCAGGGCTCGGCAGTCGGCCCCTGCTCGCAATTCAGGGCCTTGGCCAGAATACGCGCCATACTGGTCTTACCGGTGCCGCGTGGACCGGAAAACAAATAAGCGTGGGCTATTTTTCCGCTTGCCAAAGCATTTTTCAAGGTTGTTTTTACAGCCTTTTGTCCCACAAGAGCGTCAAAATCCTGCGGACGCCACTGGCGGTATAATGCTACATAAGCCATCACTGCACCTCCCCGGAATTTATTACATACATAATTATTATACTCAAAATAGCCTGAAATGTAAATTGAAGTTTTGTAGTCCCAAAATCACGTTGAAATAAATATTTTACTAATACACCAAAGTATTATATAATATCTTCAGCAATTTAAAAAGGGAGGCTACAGTCATGACTATACCCGAAATTGATAAAGATTTCCTGCGCAGGCAGCTGCCGGAATTTGCCGGACAGACTGCCGACTATCATAACGAGAAAATCGGCAAAATTGCCTACAAGGAGTTTTCCGGTTACTTCGGCAGCTTCGCCCAACGTGACGGCAAAAGCAACATGCTGCGCCTGCGCTGCAGCGCCGGACGCATCACTGCGGAAAAGCTGGCCTTCATCGCCAAGATGATCCGCAAGTATAACATCAGCCGCATTCACTTCACAACCGGGCAGACTATACAGCTGCATGATCTCAGCGCCGAGGCTGCCGCTGAAATTTTGGAGCAATGTCTGGACGCGGATATCATCCCCTTCGGCTGCGGCGGTGACTATCCTGGTAATATCCTCTGCTCACCCTTAAGCGGTGTAGAGCGCGAGGAATATTTTGACGTGCTGCCTTACGCCGAAGCTGCAGCGCAATATCTTGTCGCTGCCATTCCCGACGGCAAGCTGCCACGCAAATTTAAAACCGGCTTTTCCAATTCCCCGCAAAATCTTACGCACGCCACCATGCGCGATTTAGGCTTCGCCGCCCGTCCCGACGGTCGCTTCGATGTCTACAGCGCCGGCGGTCTGGGCCCTGCTCCCTGCATCGGTATAAAAATGGCCGAGGCTGTTGCTCCCGAAAAAATCTTGTATCATATCAAAGCAATGCTCGCCACCTTCCGCGAATGCGGCACCTATACGCAAAGATCCAAATCACGCACCCGTTATCTGCCTGAGCTTTTGGGCGGAGAAGCCGCTTACAAAGCAGCCTACAGCGAACGCCTCCTGCAGGCACTGCAGGAAGGCGGTCTTGATTTGCAGCCTGAGGCAACAAAAATCACCAAGCGCGACTTCAAGCTCATCACCGGCTTCCGCATTACCTCACAGAAGCAGCCCGGTCTTTACGCCGTAAATTATCATCCACAGGCAGGACTTCCCAAAATTGAAAGCTTCCTCGCTCTGGCGGATTATCTGCAGAACGTTAAAGCCGCCGAGCTGCGTCTTGCACCCGACCAAAGCGTCTATATTATCAACCTCACTGCTCCCGAAGCAGCAAAGGTAATGTCGCTCACGCCTGACACAGCCTATAATGCCTTCACAAGCAGCGTAGCCTGCATCGGCTCCACCGTTTGCCAAATGGGCATGGGCGATTCCCAAAGCCTGCTGACAAGCTGCTTCGAAGAAATGGCTACGCAGTACGCTGCCAGTGATGCTCTGCCGCAGATTTATATTTCCGGCTGTCCTTCCAGCTGCGGCACCCACCAAATAGGCGAACTCGGCTTCCGCGGTACAGTTAAGGTCATCAAGGGTACAGCACACCCAGCCTTCACTATGTACATCAACGGCTGCTCACTGCAGGGCAGCGAACGCCTAGGGGAAGAAGCAGGTACACTGCTCGCCGAGGACATTCCCTTCGTGCTTTTGGAAATCGGCAAGCATATCGCTCAAAGCGGTCTGGACTTTGCCGCCTGGCAGGCAGCAAATCCTCAGGCCATCGCTACTATCGTTGCTCCCTATATGAAAAAAATCGAGCTGCTCAACAAATAAGCGCAACACAAAAAAATCCGTCGCACATGCGACGGATTTTCTTCGTTTATTTCCCTGTAGGACCGCAAAGACGGGCTTCCCCACGGCACATGAAAGTATCCGCTTAAGGCTGCTTCCTTCCGGACCTGACCTGGTTCACAGGCTCCCATTGCGCAGGACCCGGCTCTACGATCCTACAGAGAAACAAGCTATATGATTTTATTAAAAAAGCCGCTCAGTGCGGCAGATTTTTAAGTGGCGGAGAGAGAGGGATTCGAACCCTCGGTACGGTTTCCCGTACACACGCTTTCCAGGCGTGCACCTTCAACCACTCGGTCATCTCTCCAAGGTTGAAAACTTTAAACTATTTTCAATTTGCCAGCACAATACGTACCTGCAGTCAACATAACTGCAAGTAGTATTATACTGGCATTTTTAATGAAAGTCAAGCGTTTTTTGTAAAAATTTTTATAAAATCATCAAAAAAAATCTTCTGCGGCAGTTTAGGAGAAGGTATTCTCCTCATCACTGTCTTCAGCCGGCAGCAGCATTACCGCACAATCAGAATTCAGAACCACGTTTTCCGAGGTGCTGCCCAAGTCATCACCGTTAGTCATATCGGCACCGGTTTTAGTCATCATAATCAGACTGACATTGTCGCGCTCACAGATAGCGGCAATTTTTCTGGAGGCTACGCCATGTGCAATGCGGTAATCGGCTTCAATACCGAAAATTTTCATTTCGTCTACCAGCTCTTGCAAAAACATTTTGGCACTGCCGTATTTTTCCTTATAATCATGCTTGTTTCTGCTATGCTCAACAACATGCACAAACAATACCTTGCCTACATATTCACGCAAGCTACGGATAACGTTCAGCGCTTCTAAGGATTTACGGGAAAAATCGGTCGGTATCAGCACAGTATCCAGCAGATTTTCTGTAACCTCATCTTCCTCATCCTTATTAATCAGCAGGGGAATCATTGTAGCCCGTGCCAGCTCATAGGTAGTGCTGCCCATCAGCGCACGCTTCAAAAAGCCCTTGCGGTGAGATGCTACCAGCATCAGGTCAGCGTCGTTTTCTTCCGCCAGCCTGCTTAAGGTTTCGCAGGGCTCGCCTGCCGGGGTTACAATGGAAATTTCTTCATAGCCTGCCTGCTCTATATCATTTTTATACCCATCCAATCGGCTGCGCGCTTTTTTAAAGCTGCTACCGTCAGGGTCGGCATCATCGTCATCATCAAAGACGTGAGCCAAAACCACTTCCGTTTCCGTATCGGGGCATAAGCAAAACAGACACTCGGTCAATTTATCAGCCTGCGGGGACAGATCTGTGGCCAACAGGACCTTGGTGAATGTACTCATCTAATTGCTCCTTTAAAAAATATGTAATATATGGATAGTTCGCCATGAATCCCGAAATTCCTGCCTGAGTAAAAAACAGCTTTCCTAAAAATACTGCCACAGCAAAAATAAAAAGCAAAGCCCTTAAATGACTTTGCTTTTTATTTCAGGCACGCGCCTTTTTCAGGAGTCTTGCCAGCTCCATAACATTTTCCAGAGTTATATCGCTGCTGTTATCAGCTTCCTTTTCCCCTTCGATATCCACAAAAAAAGAACTGATAGGACATTCCAAAATCTGATGCAGTTTAATCAGATTGGGTATTGTCAAACCCGCGCGTCCGTTTTCGATATTGCTTAAATGCGTCTGAGTTACCCCCAACTCTTTCGCCAATTCTGTCTGAGATACCTTAGCGGAAATGCGCTGCATTTTTACACGCTTGCCTATCAGGCGATTGTATTCCTCTGTCATATTCATCATCATCCTCCCCTTTTCATAATATATATTCATTATTCCTAATTAAATTTATATAGACAGCATTATAACATATGCGTATTTTACAAGCAATAGTTTTTTAATTTTCCGCAATTTATTTAACTCTGCCTCTATCAAGTTGGCAACATTTATAATGTAGGCGAGGAATATTGTAAATAAAAAAAGCGACGTACTCTTGCATATAAGAGTACGTCGGACGCTATATTAAAATTATTCAGCAGTGCTCAAAAAGAATCAGGCCCGGATAAGCTTGCCAGGATTCAGGATATTGTTCGGGTCCATAGCGCGTTTAATAGTCTTCATGATAGACATTTCTACCGGGTCGCAATAAGCTGCCAGTGCGTCAATCTTTTTCGCACCGATGCCATGCTCGCCGGAAAGACGGCCGCCCAGGCTGTAAACATATGCGTAGCAGATTTTGTGGAACTCTGCGAGCTGTTTTTCCCATTCTTCGTCGGTCATATCCATCTTCAGGCAATTAAAATGCAGGTTACCGTCACCTGCGTGAGCCAGGCACATGCATTCGAAATCAAATTGCTTGGAAACCTCCATCAGGTGGTTCAGGCAGACAGCGATTTTGTCGATAGGTACAACAAGGTCATCAGAGGTAGATACCTTGCTCAATGCCTTGGAGCCTTCAAGACAGCTGCGGCGTACCTTCCATACACGCTCATCTGCTTCAACAACGTCGGTTGCACCGCAGGCAGTACAGATTTCGTCAAGCTGCTCCATCTTCATATCCAGCTCGTCCTCGTTAAAGGTTTCCACGGTAACGATAACGTAGCTGCCATCCTCGTAATGCGGCAGACGCTGTTCTGCATAATCGCTGGCAGCACGTACAAAGCCGTTGTCCATAAATTCAACACTTGTCGGATTCAGTCCGGCCTTAACCAGCGCAGGCACCAGGTCGACAGCCTTCTGTACCTCGGTGAAAACTGCAAGGATATCCAGACGATACGGAGCCAGCGGCAGCAGCTTCAGAGTTGCTTTGGTGATGATACCCAGAGTACCCTCACTGCCCATTACCAATTGGTCGAGGCAGTAGCCGGTGCTGCATTTTTTCAGGCGGTTGCCCAGCTCAGCAATTTCACCGGTCGGAGTAACAACCTCGATAGAATAAACCTGATGACGGGTAGTGCCGTAGCGTACAGCCTTATTGCCGCCGGCGTTGGTTGCAATGTTGCCGCCGATCATGCAGCTGTCTGCGCTGCAGGGGTCACCGGCATACAGCAGGCCTGCTTCGTTAGCCTTAGCCTGAATATCAGAGGTCAGCGCACCAGCCTCAACCTCCATATACATAGCATCGGCATCAAGCTTAATAATCTTGTTCATGCGTTCCATCAGCAGCACAATGCCGCCGAAAACAGGAATCGCACCGCAGGATACACTGGTACCGGCACTGCGCGGAGTTACAGGTACAAGATATTTATTGGCGATTTTCATAACAGCAGCCACCTCTTCGGTGCTGCCCGGTGCTACAACTACCTCCGGCAGATGGTGGTAATGAGCGTCTGGCTCTTCATCGGTTTTGTAACGCTCCAGAGTTTCGGCATCATTTTTTACATGCTCTGCACCGACTGCTTTACGCAGCTCCTCCAGGACTTCTTCGGTTACGGGATTGTAATTTGTCATACTAAAATCTCTCCTTTGCTACTTAGCTACAATGCTACATATTTTAGTTTTACAGCAGACCATTGAGATAGTCTTATAAATTAAAAACCTTGCCTGGATTCAGGATATTATTGGGATCCCAGGCTTTTTTAATTTTTCTCATCAGTTCCAGCTCACCGCCAGGAGTAAAGCGCTCCAGGAAGTGTGCCTTCTTGCTGCCAATGCCATGCTCACCGGAAAGACGTCCGCCATGCGCATAAGCATATGTATAAACCTCTTCCGTAAAGCGGCTCAGTTCGGCTTCCCACTCTTCGTCGGACAAATCCAGCTTGCACAAAACGATATGCAGGTTGCCGTCACCGATATGTGCGTTGATACGCAGAGGGAAGGGATATTTTGCCACAGTTTTAATGATGTACTGAATCATATCGCTCATTTCATCAACCGGCACAACAACGTCATCCGTCGTGCACACCTTGCTGATGAGGCTGACAGATTCCAGACAGTTGCGGCGCATCGACCAGATACGCTCATCAGCCTCCAGAACATCAACAGCGCCTGCGGCCTCGCAGATATCGCTGGCCTGCTCCATTTTCATGTCCAGCTCATCTTCATTGAAGGTTTCTATCGTAATAATAACGTAAATACCGTCTTCAATATGCGGCGCACCGGGGAACTCAAGATATTCCGAGGTTGTCCGCACATTAGGGTTATCCATATATTCGATGCTTGTCGGGTCGATACCTGCTTTCACAAGCTGCGGTACAATGCCGATTGCCGCCATCGGGTCATGGAAAATTGCCAGCATATCGATTTTATACGGAGGCAAGGGCTGCAGCTTCAGCGTTACCTGCGTAATAATACCCAGCGTGCCTTCGCTGCCGATAACAAGCTGCTCCATGCAGTAGCCTGTGCTGCACTTTTTCAGCGGCGAGCCCAGATCAACAATATCGCCGTAGGGCGTAACAATCTGCACAGCGTAGACCTGATTGCGCGTTACACCGTAGCGCACTGCCTTGATGCCGCCGGCATTCGTCGCCAGGTTGCCGCCAATCTGGCAGCTATCGCTGCTCGACGGGTCACCTGCATACAGCAGATTCTCCGCCTTCGCCGCTGCCTGAATATCCAGCGTGCGCACACCGGCCTGTGCTACCATGTACAAGCCTTCCTTATTCAGCTCGATAATTTTGTTGAGGCGTTCCATTAAAAGCACTACGCCGCCCTTGTCGGCAATAGCGCCGTCAACGATGCCTGTACCGCCGCCACGCACAGTCAGCGGAATGAGATACTTATTGCACAGCTTCACCACGCCGGCAATTTCCTCGGCATTTGCCGGAATTACCACTACATCCGGCAGATGGAAGCAGCGCTCGTCCGCCTCCTCGTCCGTCTTGTAGCGGTCGAGCGTATCAGCATCGGTTTTGACATATTTTTCGCCCAACAGCGTTTTTAATTCATCAATAAATTCAGGAGTTACAGAATTGTAATTGCTCATAATATATCTCTTTTTCTAATTTTTATAAAGAGTGCAGAGAAAGTATCAGATGCGAGGGAGGGCGACGACGGCGTACTTACACGTACTCCTAGGAGCCATCCCGACGCAGATGGTGCTTTATATGCGCTCTTACTTATGCGTTGAAGACTTTGCCGGGATTCAGAATAAGATTCGGATCCCAAGCCAGCTTAATCCTGCGCATCAGCTCCAGCTCACCGGCAGGTGTAAACTCTTCCATATAAGCCAGCTTCTTGGCACCGATGCCGTGCTCACCGGCTAAGCGGCCGCCCTGAGCGTAAGCATAGGCATAAACCTCTTCATGGAAGTCATGCACGATTTTTTCCCAGGTTGCATCATCCAAATCGCATTTGCAGAGAACTATATGCAAATTGCCGTCACCGATATGCGCATTGATTTTTACCGGAATCGGGAAGGGATACTTGCTGCCGATATGCATAATTTCTTTAATGGTCGGCGCAATGCGGTCTACAGGCACAACAACATCGTCGGTCAGGGAAACCTTGCTCACAAGGCTGATAGATTCCTGGCAGTTGCGGCGCATTGCCCAGATACGGTCATCCGCTTCCAGAACTTCAACGGCACCTGCTGCTTCACACAGCTCGTCAAGCTGCTCCATCTTCATGTCCAGCTCATCCTCACTGAAGGTTTCTACCGTAATGATAACGTAAATACCGTCCTCATAATGCGGTGCGCCCTTAAATTCAATATAATCGGCGCAGGCACGCACATAGGAATTATCCATATATTCCATGCTCGTCGGGTTCAGACCGGCCTGCATAATCTTCGGCACTACGTCAAGAGCCTTGAACGGGTCGTCAAATACTGCCAGCAGGTCAAAGCGGTACGGAGGCATCGGCTGCAGCTTCAAAGTCACCTTGGTGATAATACCCAAAGTACCTTCGCTGCCCATTACCAGCTGCTCCATGCAATAGCCTGTGCTGCATTTTTTCAGACGGCTGCCAACCTCCACGATTTCGCCGGTCGGGGTAACCATCTCCAGGCTGTAAACCTGATTACGGGTAACGCCATAGCGGACAGCCTTGCTGCCGCCGGCATTTGTTGCCAGATTGCCGCCGATCAGGCAGCTTTCGGCGCTGCAGGGGTCACCTGCGTAAAGATAGCCTGCTTCATTGGCCATCTTCTGAATATCAACTGTACGCACGCCGGCTTCGGCGACAACATACATCGCTTCGGTATTCATCTCGATAATTTTATTCAAGCGCTCCATGAGCAGTACAATACCTCCGCAGACAGCAATCGCGCCATCGGCAAGGCTGGTACCGCCGCTGCGGACAGTCAGCGGCACATTGTACTTATTGCACAGCTTCACAACTGCAGCAATCTCTTCGGCATTGGCAGGACGCACAACAGCCTCAGGCACACGGAAACGGCGCGGATCATATTCCTCGTCGGTTTTATATTGCTCCAGCTTTTCAGGCTCGGTAAAAACATTGGCGTCACCTACTACGGCGCGCACATCCGCTAAAAACGGTTCTGATACGGAATTATACTCTTTCATCATATTCCCTCATTTCTAAATTACATATAGACATCTGTGCGAAAGACAGCAGATGTTACTTATCTAACTTTATATTATAGTACAAATCGCGCTGTTTGTCTGTAAATTATGTATGAGAAATCAACACAAAAAGTTTTTCTTGCAGAGAAAATAGGCTCCGCCATATATTGTATACTTCCACGCACCCATTGCCAATCAATATAAAAAAGGTTAAGATATAGATAATGAAGCTGCCTTTGCTGCGCCTTAACGCAAGGGCAAAATAAATTCACAGCTATAGGAGAGAGGTCTTATGCAAGCTTTATTTGATGCAGTTAACGCCATCTGCGCCAAAATCCAGATTGTTTCCAACTGGTTCTGGGATTTCCCCTGCAATCTCGACTGGTACGGTTCTATCCCCATTCTGGGAAATTTCAGTCTGGCAATTATTTTATTGGTTGGCACAGGTATTTACTTCACCTTCCGTCTGCACTTTGTACAGGTGCACAACTTTGTCTTCGCTGTAAAGGTACTGATGCAGCGCAATCATACGCGCAACGGTATTTCCTCACTCACAGCCTTTTTGCTTTCCACCGCCATGCGTGTCGGTCCCGGCAATATTTTGGGCGTAACCGGCGCAATTTCCATCGGCGGCCCGGGCGCATTGTTCTGGATGTGGGTTTCCGCCTTCTTCGGCATGGCAACGTCCTTCGCCGAATCCACGCTTTCGCAGATTTTCAAGGAAAAGCGCGACAATGAATATGTCGGCGGCCTGCCCTTTTACGCACGCAAATTATTGAACGATTCCGCCGCTGTCGGCGTTGCGCTCAGCATGCTGTATATCGTTTATGCGCTGCTGTGCTTCCCCGCACAGGGCTTCAACACTATTTCCGCAGTAGGTGCCATCGCCAGCAAAATCTCCGGCGTGAACATTCCTACCAATTCCTCGCTCTACTGGATTTCCTTCGCGGTGCTTATCGTTATCACTGCTGTTATCAGCTTCGGCGGTATTAAAAAGGTAACGAAGGTTACCGACCGCATAGTTCCAGTGATGGCAGTTATTTATGTGCTCACTGTCATCGCTTTGACCGTCGGCAACATCGACCGCATTCCGCTGTTCTTCAGCTCCGTTTTCACGCAGGCCTTTGCGCCTGATGCTGTTTTCGGCGGTGCCTTCGGTCTGGCGCTCAGCCAGGGTATTAAGCGCGGCCTGATGTCCAACGAAGCAGGCCAGGGTACCATCACCATGCCGGCAGCAGCAGCAGAGGTTGCTCACCCCTGCGAGCAGGGCTGTGTGCAGGCTTTGGGCGTATTTCTTGATACCATCGTTATCTGCACCCTGACCGGCTTTGTCGTTATCATGGGCAGCATGTGGCTCACAGCTGATGCCAATGCCTGGTTCGAGATGGGCAAGCTGGATAAATTCTTAGCCTCCTGCGGCGCTCTGACCGGCGGCAATAATACTCTTTACAGCGTTGTTACGCTCCTCGTAAGCGTTTGCTTCGGTCTGTTTGCTTTCACCTGCCTCTTGGGCTTTATGTCCTTCACCGAAATGTGCGCCAACCGCATTTCCAGTAAGGCATCCTTCATCAACGCCATCCGCGTGCTGTGCCTCATCGTTATTTCCTTCGGTGTTATTACCAACATCGCCGGTATGGATTTAGGCGCACTGTGGGAATTGAGCGACTTCGCCAACATCCTCATGGTATACTGCAACTTACCGCTGCAATATATCGGCTTTAAATATGTACTGCGTGCCTGGAAGCATTTCGAAAAGAACGACGGTACTCCGTTCACCTCCGAAATTGCCGGCCTGCAGCTGCCTGTTTGGGATGCTTTAGCCAAGGAATACAAAAACGAATATCATCACTAAAAAATTAAGCGTGGCCGCTACTAGCAGCCACGCTATTTTTATACTCTATTCACCTTTCAGCATCCGCAGGAATTCAGCCTCATCAATAACCGTTACGCCCAATTGCCGTGCCTTTTCCAGCTTACTGCCGGCCTCCGCGCCCGCAATGACGTAATCCGTCTTTTTGCTGACGCTGCCGCTGACCTTCGCACCCACATCCTGCGCCATCGTCTTGGCCTCGGCACGTCCTAACGTAGGCATTGTGCCCGTAAAGACAAGCGTTTTTCCGAAGAAGGGGTTATCCTCCTGACTGGCAGGTGGTGTAAATGTCATCGTCAGTCCTGCTGCCGCCAGGCGCTCCACCAAGTCAATATTCGCCGGCACGTTCAGCCAGGTAACGGCGCTTTCCGCAATTTTATCACCGATATCACGAATCTGCGCCAGTTCCTCCGGCTGTGCCTGCTGCAGCTTTTCCATGCTGCCGAATTCCGTTGCCAGAATACGCGCTACCTTGGCGCCAACATGACGGATACCCAAAGCAAAGAGCAGCTTGTCCAGCTCGTTCTTCTTGCTCTCGGCCAAAGCCGCCAGCAGATTATCCGCCGACTTTTCGCCCATACGCTCCAGCTTCAGCAAATCATCCTTGCGCAGGCTGTACAAATCCGCAGCATCGCGCACTAAGCCCGCATCAAGCAGTGCATTGATAACAGAAGGACCGCAGCCGTCGATATTCATCGCATCACGGCTGACAAAGTGAATCAAGCCCTCGCGTCCGAGCGCAGGACAATGCGGATTGGTGCAGCGGATAGCTGCCTCCTCGCCCTGACGCTCCACACGCCAGCCGCATTCCGGACAGACATTGGGAATTTCTACCTCTTTTTCGTCACCGGTGCGCTTTTCAACTACTACTCGCAATACCTCGGGAATAATTTCGCCGGCCTTGTTGATAACAACCCTGTCACCGATGCGGATATCCTTGGCACGGATAAAGTCCTCGTTATGCAGGGTAGCACGGCTGATAACGCTGCCACTTAATTTTACCGGTGTCAGCACTGCCGTCGGTGTCAGTACGCCTGTGCGTCCCACACGCCAGTCGATATCCTCCAGCGTAGTTTCCGCCTGCTCCGGCGGATATTTATAGGCCGTTGCCCAGCGCGGATCCTTGCCTGTCGCACCCAGAATACGCTGCTGGTAAACATCGTTGACCTTGATAACAGCGCCGTCGGTATCGTAGGACAGGCCTTGACGCAGCTCGTTGAAATCGCTGATATATTTAATCGCCTCGTCGATATTTTCGACAACCTTATAATTTTCGCTCACCTTAAAGCCGTAGTGTGCCAGCAAAGCCAGCGATTCGCTGTGCTTGGGCTGCGCTCCCTCACCTACCAGATAATAGGCAAAAAAGCTCAGGCTGCGGCTTGCTGTTACCTGCGGGTCCAGCTGACGCAGACTGCCTGCCGCTGCATTACGCGGATTGGCAAACTCGCTCTCGCCGCGCTCCGCGCGCTGCTCGTTTAAACGCATAAACGCCTGACGCGGCATATAGACCTCACCGCGCACATCCAAAAGCTCCGGCACTGCTTCACCCTCAGGCACCTTCAGCGTCAGCGGAATGCTGCGGATGGTGCGCACGTTGGCCGTAACATTTTCGCCCACTACACCGTCACCGCGGGTAGCGGCGCGCACCAGCTTACTGTTTTCGTAAATCAGGCTGCAGGCCAGGCCGTCAATCTTCGGCTCCATAACGTATTCCACCTTGCTACCTGCAGGCAGACCGCCTTGCACACGTTCGTCAAAGGCACGCAGCTCCTCGGCGGAAAACACATTGCCCAGGCTCAGCAGCGGCTCCAGGTGACGCACCTCGGTAAATTGCGAGGAAGCACGACCGCCGACGCGCTGCGTAGGCGAATCGGCCGGAATGCTGTCAGGATAGCGCGCCTCCAGCTCACGCAGGCGCACCATCATGCGGTCATATTCGGCATCCGTAATTTCCGGCGCATCCAATACATAATATAAATATTCGTTATGACGGATTTCGCGGCGCAGCTTATCGGCCTCGGCCAAATCCGTTGCACGCTCATCAGCAAATAAATCCATTTCTGCCATTGCTTTATCCTCCAAAATTTTTATAAGAAAAACAGCTTACAGCTTTTCCAGCTTGGCATACTTCGTCAGCAGGCTACGGATACCGCCGCCGGCAAACGCAACCGTAACCTCCTGGCCGTCATCTGCAGCCTTGGCGGTGACAATCGTGCCGGCACCCCATTTTTTATGCATAACCTTATCGCCGACAC
>ENA-OOXF01000383-OOXF01000383.1-human-gut-metagenome-genome-assembly--contig:-NODE-383-length-34407-cov-6.064014_pt1 | contig 34407 bp, 35 predicted proteins | sample MGYA00241586_ERZ501341 | MGnify/ENA primary metagenome ERZ501341 (study PRJEB25962, sample SAMEA2042985) | human gut metagenome | biome: human gut; feature: human-associated habitat; material: faeces... | reverse complement strand
GGGTGTTTACGGAATTATGTGCTTGTCTTTGCTAAAAAAAGAAAGAGCTTTTTGATTTTAAACATAGGTGGTTTGGAGATCACCCTTGCTGTTCCTTAGTACGGAATGCCAGCGCGTACATGCGCATCTGCTTGACCATTGCCACCAGGCCGTTCGAGCGAGTAGGGCTGAGGTGCTCTTTCAAGCCGATCTTTTCAATGAAGTAAAGATCGGCATCCAGTATTTCCTGCGGGGTGTGGTCGGACAGGATGCTGATCAGCAAAGAGACGATCCCTTTGACGATTACCGCATCGCTCTCGCCTTTGAACAGGATCTTGCCATCTACGTAATCCGCCTGCAGCCAAACACGGCTCTGGCAACCTTCGATCAGGTTGCTTTCCGTTTTATACTTTTCCTCCAAAGGGGGAAGCGAGTTACCCAAGTCTATCAGTAACGCATACTTGTCCATCCAGTCGTCGAAGTCTGCAAACTCTTCGATGACGTTGTTTTGAAGTTCATTGATTGTCATTTCTTTTCTATCTTTTATCTGTTATATACAACTTCGAGTACTGTCTGGCCGACGGCTTTCAGTACGTTTTTGTCTATATTGCTCATGTTGTCGTTCTGCGTATGCCAATGGTCACGGAAACCTTTGTCCGAGTTCGGATCATAGTTGATGATATCCAGGCAAGGAATACCGGTTTCTTCGATGACTGCTTCATGGTCGTCTGTCACGCCTCCGCCGTTTGCGTTGATGAAATATTTGCCGTATCCTAAGTTACGGGCCGCTTCCCATACTTCATCCACATAACGGGCGGCATATTTCATCGAAATGTATTCTTTATAGAAGACCGCATCTTTGGCACCGACCATGTCGAGTAGAATACCGAATTCGGCTTTGTAGCCCGGTTTGTGCGGGTTCTTCCCCCAGAAGCGACTGCCGAGGCACCAGGTGTCGCTCGTGTCGTTGTACCTGTCTTTAGCAAATTCGGGGGTCCCGTAGTCTTCGGCATCAAAGAAGATGATGTCTACCCCTGTTTCGGGAGCCTTCATTCCTATTTGTCGGGCGATTTCCAACAAGGCGCCTACACCGCTTGCACCGTCATCAGCCCCATCCAACGGTTTCTTATGGTTGGCAGGGTCGGGATCGTGGTCTGAATAAGGACGCGTGTCCCAATGGGCGAAAAGCAGGATGCGTTTGTCTTTATCGGGATTGAAGGAACCGATGATGTTACGTGATTCCAATGGGGTTCCGTCGTAAGCTGTAAGTGTAGCTTCCTGTTCGTATACTTGTGCTCCGAAACGTTTCAGCTCGGATGCTAGGTAATCGCCACAAGCCTTATGCTGGCGTGTTCGGGACGCGATAACCGAATGATACTTGTTTCTCGACATAAGCATAAGCACTGTCCGCATCAAACAATGGGGCGGTTGTTGCTGGAGCTTTCTTTACTTCCGTTACGGGAACTGTTGTCTCGCTGGTTCCTTTCTGACCGCATGCGAACAGGGTCATGGAGAATAATAATAAAATCAGTTTAGTCATATCTTGTCGTTTATAAGGAGTTATCGGGAGCGGATTGCGCTTTGTTCATCACGCGCAACAGATTACCTCCCCATATTTTAGCAATATCATTTTCTGTATATCCTTCTTTTAGAAGACGCATTGTGATGTTTATCAGTTCATTGCTCGCCCGGCAGCCGATCAGTTCGCCGTCACCGTCAAAGTCGGAACCTATCCCGACATGGTTGATCCCGATCAGGTCCACGATGTGGTCGATATGACGGATCGCATCGCTCAGGGACGCTTTTTCGGCATCTTCGTTGATGAATCCTTTGTAGAGGCATATCTGTGCGACACCTCCCTGTTCGGCGAGCGCCTTCAGTTGTTCGTCCGTCAGGTTGCGCGGATGGTTGCAAAGCGCGCGGGCAGAAGAATGGGAGGCGATGATCGGGTAGGTGCTTGTTTCAAGTGCGTCATAAAAGGTACTTTCGGCGGCATGCGAGATATCGACCAATACCCCTGTCTCATTCATTTTGCGGACGACTTCTTTCCCGAAAGGACTGAGGCCGTTCCATTCCGCGTCTCCTCTTGCTGAGTCGCATATGTCGTTGCTCCCGTTGTGGCAGAGAGTGATATAGGAAACTCCCATTTTCCGGAAACGTGTGATATTCTCGATGTCCTTGCCTATCGCATATCCGTTTTCCACGCCTAACATGATCGCTTTCTTTCCGGCGGCTTTCAGTACGTGGACTTCCTGTGGCGTGTAGGCGATGCACATGCGTGTACGGTTCAACTCCATTTGCCGGTGTATTTCCTGCAGGCGGTTCATGGCGAAGTCCGTCGCTTTCAGCAGTGAAGCGTCGTCTCTCGGTCCCTGCGGAATATAGGCTACCATGATCGTCGCGTCAATCAGCCCCTCTTCCATGAAAGGGAGGTTTACCTTACCGCCTTCTTTCAACCCGATGTTGAATTCACCCGGAAAGATCATTGGAGTGTCGGTCTCGGCGTCGAGCGTCACATTGCTCAAATAGTCCGGCATCTGCGGGACATTTGTGTACACCGGCAGCCACGCGGAAAATGTCGTGGAGCTGAAGCACACCCACTCAACGCCCTTGATTTCATCAGGCACGCCGCTGCGGATCTGACAGATCGTCGTCACGCCCGTGCGGTTGATGCCGATAGGACGGTAAATGCCGCCTTTTTCCGCATGGCCCGCATAGGGATCGTAGGGTGTACCCTGATAGTGGGACGAGAGCAGGTATTGGATATCCTCCGCGGCAACCTTGCGCTCGGGAACGTAGGACCACGGAATGTCATCGCTTTCGGGCGTGAAGTCCGCGTTTTCGCCGTCCCAGCGGTAGGTGTGCGGTGCAAGGCAGCGGCCCATGAACCACGCGCGCGGCGTGTTGTAGATGTGGTCCATGTCGCGGTGCGAGCCGAAGATATCCCGCGGGTTGAACTTGCCATCCTGATTCAGATCCAGATGGTTTTCCGAGATGAATTCTCTGAGGTCTACCGAGCAGAGATGCGATTCCCGGGCACCGAAAGCGTCCTCTAAATCGAACGAGTCCATACCAAACTGGTTCGGGTTGATGATGACGCGATCCTCGGGAATTTTCTTCGCGATCCAGTGGTGCCCGCCGATGGTCTCGAGCCACCAGACCTCGTTTTCGTCGTTGAAGGCGATGCCGTTCGACTCATAGGTGCCGTATTGCTCCAGAAGCGCACCGAGGCGCAGCACGCCCTCGCGCGCGGAGCGGACGTAGGGCAGGACGAGGACAACGATGTCCTCCTCGCCGATGCCGCCGCAGCGCTCCTCTTCCCCATCCTTCGCCTCGCGCAGCTCGACCATCGGGTCGGCCGCGAGCACGCGCGGGTTCGAGGTCGTGGTTTCCGTCGCCGTCATGCCGACGTTCGCGGCGTTGATGCCGGTCGCGGCCCAAATGCCGTGCTTCGGGTCCACGCTCGGGCAGGACGTGTAGCGCATGGGGTTCTCCGGCAGTGTGATCTCCACGTGGGACTCTACGCTTTTATAAATCTTCGGCTGCTGGTCGGGCTCGACCACGATCAGCTTTTTCTCATCAAAATGACCGTCGTCCGTACGGGCGATCATCGTCGAGCGGTCATTCGTCGCCAGCTTACCGGCCAGTACAGTGGTGCAGGGCATAATTACATCTCCGTTTCCTGTCGATTTCACCGCAGCGCCCTCTCTTTTCGCACAGCGCTGTCAAGTTTTATCTGAAACTATTATATTCACGGAGGCCTCCTCTGTAAAGGTAAAAGTCCCCAAAAGGCTGTCTGCATCCCAAACAAATAGATGTGCGGATAAAAGGGGCGACCCGCAGCTTTGACTGCTGCAGCTCTCATTTTTTCTTTAAAATTTAGAGATAACAACAAGTCGGTTGCTGAATGCATTTACTTATGCCCTGATTTGTTGTATAAGGTCTTTAGTAATTGCCCAGTCTTCAGCGGAGGACGATATTTCAAAAATACGGGAGGCGATCCGTCATGGACAAGACGGTACACGAGCTGCTGAACCAGCAGGTCAACAAGGAATTTTACTCTGCATACCTTTATCTCGAGTTCTCCAACTATTTCAAGGCCAAGGGACTCGATGGCTTTGCCAACTGGTACATGATCCAGGCGCAGGAGGAGCGTGACCACGCCATGCTGTTCTACACCTATCTGCAAAACCAGAACCAGACGGTGACGCTGGAAGCGATCGACAAACCCGAGCCCTCGATCACCTGCCACATGGATGTCCTGAAGGCAGGCCTGGCGCACGAGGAATATGTGACCAGCCTCATCAACGGCATTTACAGCGCCGCCTACGATGTGAAGGACTTCCGCACCATGCAGTTCCTTGACTGGTTCGTGAAAGAGCAGGGCGAGGAGGAAACCAACGCGAACGATCTCATCTCCAAGATGGAGCTGTTCGGCTCTGACCCCAAGAGCCTGTATATGCTCAATCAGGAGTTGGCCGCAAGAGTCTACACCGCACCCTCTCTTGTTCTGTAAGCAAGGCATTTATTAACAAAAGGCCGCAAAGGAAAACGGCGAACGTACCGTTTTCCTTTGCGGCTTTATTTTAAGAACTGCGCGGTCCGCTTTTCCTGCAAAAGGGGTATAACCTTTCATTGGGGTAAACTTAGGGGTGAAACGTGTTCTATAAAAGCACAAATGCGACTTTTTCGTGCAAAAAGCGATTAGACAGCAGGATAAAAAAAGGACCGCAACCTTTCGGTTGCGGTCCTTTGGAAGGGTGCGACAATCTGGATATTTCTCAGACTACTTGCGCCCCTCCTCTCTTTTAATTCTTGATGGTATTACATATCAGATTTTATGAGTTTTGTAAAGGCTTTTTCTTATTGCTTATTACCTGTTTTCTCGGCTACTATGATGTTAGTCATCCAGCTCCGCCTCGTGCTTGAGGATCGTGCCGGAGGCCGCATCGATCTCGTAGTCATATTCCATATTGCCGGACTTGAACTCGACTTCGTAGACGAGCGTTCCGTCCTCATCGTCCAGCTCGATGTCCATGTCATACGCCTGATTTTCACTCAAGCCCGCATGGTTCAGGGCGATGGACTTTGCCTTGGCGTAGCCGATATCCTGCACCGTTCCGGACGGCGCGGGCTTCTGACCAGAGGGCTTCGTCGTTTCATTCGATGCGGAAACGGCAGCCAATAAATCTTTCTGTCCGCTGAGTACTTTCCCCGTGTAGGCGTCCACCAGATACTCAAACTCGCCCCATGCCGTGTGCAGCTCGACCTCATAGTGCGCGGGAGATTCGTCGAGCTCGGAATCGACCTCCGCCGTAACGGAATCCACCGCCGTCGTTCCGGCATACTCCTCCGCAGCGGTACGGGCTGCATCCATACCGATGGGCATGGCGGGCGCGCCCGCTTCGGCAAGGTCCTTGAGTTCCTCGACCGAGAGCTTTGCCAGCGCGTCAAACTTGAGCGACGGGTTGATGGCGAGGACGCGGTTCACCAGCGCCGCCTTGCCGGTAGAAATGTTATTTTCCCGCGCCTGCTGCTCCCGCGCCGCGTCCTGCGTCAGCGTCTGCGTCAGAACGGCGGCCTTTGCTTCGCTCGTCTGCAAAACGCCGTCCACGGCGCTCGTCAGCTCGCGCTGGAGCTTTTCCGCGCGAGCGGTATCCTTGTCCTCCACCGAGATCATGATGGCGGAGGAAATGCTATTAAGGTAGCCGTTTCGCACAAGGCTGCCCACGATAGCATTCACCGCCACGTCGAGCTTTGCGCCCTTAAGATCCGCGCCGTTGCCCATATCCGCAAGGATAGCTTTCGCGTCCTCGTTGAGCGGTGTGCAGACAAGGACCTTTTCGCTTCGATTCACCTTCAGCTCAATGCTCGGGTTCACATCCAGCGACACCACGGACGCAACCGCGTTCGCTCGCTGGTAGAACAGCCCTCCGCCGAGCAGCATCACCGCAAGGCAGGCAGCGATGAGCGATGTCCATTTTCTCTTTGTCGTTTTCTTCGTTTTCATGTTGATTACCGTTCCTTTCCGCGCTTCACAGCGGGAGAGAACGCCGCTCACATCGTCCGGCGCGGTCTTTTCAAGCGCCGCAGCCAGCCTCTGCTCCATTTTTTCATTGGTCATCGGGCGTCGTCTCCTTCCAGAAAAATTCGCATCTTTTTCAATGCTCTGTGATATTTCGACAGGACGGTGGGAAGCGGCAGTTCCAGCAGCGCCGCGATCTCCCGGTGCTTCATGCCCGTGACCGCGTGGAGCAGCACGATGCGCCGTTCCTCGTCCGCAAGGCTTGCCAGCGCGCCTTGCAGCAGCGCACGCTCGTCGGCATCCAAACCGCATTCCTGCGCGGGAATGGCGTTCCATTCCTCCTCGCTGAGCGCGGCATGACGTTCCTCGCGCCGCAGGCGCATCAGGCACAGACTGCGGCACACGGTCAGCAGCCACCCCATGGGCGAGCCGGTGGGGCGGTATTGCTCCGCGCAGTTCCACACCTGCACATAGACATCCTGTGTGAGATCCTGCGCGTCGTGCGCGTTTTTAAGGTAGGAAAGCGCTAAGCCGTACACCGCCGCGCGCGTGCGCTGATACAGCTCCGCCAAAGCGTCACGGTCACCACCGGCAACGCGGATGAGCAATCGCTGCAGTTCGCGGCGCTCCTCCGCCGGCGCATATTCGGTTGTCATCAGCATACTGAGCATGGGCTTTTTTCTCCTGTCATCCGTGTAATGCACGGAAAGGACGATTTATTGCACGGGATTTTTTATTTTTATGATTCTGTTTCTTTCGCCTCATCGGACTGCAGCATTCTGTGATCCTCCGTCAGTACCTTCATCTGGCTGATGGCAATGGCGTTGAGCTTTGCCAGACGCTCCGTCTGCGGTATTCCCTCGTTGATAAATACTGCATTCAGGTTCTCCAGATTGGACAGGCACACGAGCTGTGATACATTGGCATAGTCACGGATGTTGCCCTTAAGATTTTGATGGGCATCACGCCAATCCTTAGCGGTCATGCCAACAGCGCCATATTCAAAACATCGGCTTCGTTGGCATAGACCAGTGAAATCTGACGGGCGGACAGCTCCGGCGGGATCAGATTCTCCTTGATGGCGTCCGTATGAATGCGATAATTGATCTTGCCAAGGTTGCGCTTGATGTCCCAACCAAGCCGCTTCATTTCCTCGGTCTTGAGGCGCTCAAACTCCTTAACTAAATAGAGCTTAAACTCCACAGAGATCCAAGAGGCAAACTCAAATGCAATTTCCTTATGCGCGTAGGTCCCACCATAGCGGCCAGCCTTGGAAACAATGCCGATGGCGCCAGTCGAATCTACCCATTTCTGCGGTGTCATCACGAAACTGTTCAAACCCGCTTGGCTTCTAAACGCATCGAATTCGACACGGTTAAAATTCGGATTGTAAAGCGTTTCCCACACGCCGAGGAACTCGATGGTGTTTCTGTTGCGAAGCCAGTTTTGGATGATATACCGCGGATTATCACTATCCTTGATTTTTGCAATGTCTGTCAAGCTGAGAAAATCATCCCGCTTGAGATCCCACTGCACGTTGATTTCTGTTCCACGAACGACCAGCTTATCCATTTTCGCCGCACCTCCTCGCAGTTAATTCTCTCAACAACCCTTGACACCCCGCCAGCACATCCTGCCACGTTGCCTCGAAATCGCCCGTGTACCACGGGTCGGCAACATCGCCGGGGCGGTCGGTGTAGTCCATCAGGAGGTGCAGCTTGCCGTCCGGATCGCCGCCGCAGATGCGCTGCATATTCCGCAGGTTCGCGCTGTCCATGCCGATCAGCAAATCGTATTTGTCGTAGTCCTGATTGGTGAGCTGCCGCGCCGCGTGGCCGTCGCAGGAGATCCCATGCTCCGCCAGCTTGCGCCGCGCCGGGGGATAGACCGGATTGCCAATCTCTTCCCGGCTGGTCGCTGCCGACTCGATTTGGAATTGTGACGCCAGTCCAGCTTTTTTGACCAAGTCCTTCATCACAAACTCCGCCATCGGACTGCGGCAGATGTTGCCGTGGCACACAAAGAGTATCTTCATCGCACGTCTTCTCCTGCGTTACTTCTTTTTCCTCAGTATAGCAGGAAACCGCCTGTTCGTCGAGAGAAGAATGCAGCCACGCCTGAGATTCTATAGCATCCAGCAGTTTCGCTTTCTTCCAGCCGAAGCGAAGCACGGCTCGGATGTACCACGCGCGCTCCTCGTTGTTGTCGCACCGCTCTAAAATCGTCACATTCTGCGTCCAGCCGAGGCTCATCGCCAGCCGCATGATTTCAGGGGATTCCTCGTAGGCTGTGTAAAACGCCCGCATACGGCGCAGGTTGCGGGGAGAAAAGCCCTCGACCGCAGGATAGGTCATTTGCAGGTACTCGGACGCTGCAACAGCCGCGCCTTTTTCAGCTCTGCCGCTGACCAGCCGACCAATCTCGCAGTACAAATTCATCTGTGAAAGCTGCTCAGCCATAAGTCTGTCCAGTTCGGAAAATAGGATGCTGTAATCTGTAGGCTTGCGGATATTCATGGGCTTTCTCCTTTCTGGCGTTGTGTGCCTGTTCTGTAAAGTAGAAGCAGCGGAATGGCAATGCCATCCCGCTGCCGTTTCAATTTTAAGGGTTTGTTTCCTCCAGAGGGTTCGGTCGGTATCCGTCCATCAGAGTATCGTTCTCCATGATGAAGGGGTGTGTCGTATCCTGACCCCAAGAGGTGTCGTATTTCTCCATCAGGTAGTCGCTCAGTTCTGTGCGGTTCTGGAGTTTCACCAGACGGTACGGCTCCTGGAACGCCACCTTTTCGATGAAGTATATCGTACCGTCCTCCGCTGGCAGCAGCACACCGACATGACCAATGAACAGCGTGTTGTCTTCATCCGAGAATTTATCGTGGAAGACAACCGAGATCATGCTTGCCCTGCTGTCTGCAAACGCGATACCACGGGCTGCCCAGCCCTCCTGAAGCACTTTGACCTGCGCTTCGACCTCTGTGCTGTCCGCGGCGTTCACCGGCGCGAACAACGCGCAGAATTTGGCGGTGCTGTCCCCGCAGAGTGCGTCAGGATCGGCGTCGACTGTCTCTAAATCGGTAAAGAGCGAGTCCTCGCCCTGTACCTCCGGCTGGTCGGCTCCTGCTGTGATGAATTCGCTGAACAGGCCAAATGCTGTAATGCGGCAGTTATAACCGGGAAAGCTGCCGTTTGCCGCCGTCCATTTATCCTGCATTTCGTAGGGATCATACTTGGTGTCGGTCGGCGCGGCGCTCTCGAAGCCATCGGTCAGCCATTCGCTCTTGACGCTGGCGTTAAACTGTTCCACCCGATCCATCAGAGCGGTGATGCGGAATTCTTCGATTCCCGCATCCGTGAGAAGCTCAGAAAGCTGTTTTCTGGAATCCTCATCGGTCAGGTTGGAATATTCCACCGCCTCCAGCGCAGGCTGATCTGTAATCGGCTCTTTCTGCTTACCGCAACCAGCTGCAATGGTAAAAATCACAATCACATATAAAATAAATGTTGCCGTTCGTTTTCGTCTTTTCATAAAATTACCCTCTTTCAGATTATATAGTGTTCCCCAAAAAGAAAAAACGGCTAAAAAGAAATTCACTCTTGTATCGCTCTAATTCGAAAATACAGCTACGATGTTATCAGTTGCACCCTTTCATATAGATATGCGGAATCCCACCCTTTGCTTGTTTTGCAAGGCTCATTCGCGCTTCGAAAAAGGCAATTTCCGCAAGCGTTAATGGTCTGATATATTGCACCTTGTACTCGCTAACATAGCTTTTCAACCCCTCAAATATTGCGCAAAAATCTGAATAGCAATTTTCAAAATCTGTATAGTAGCAATCGGGGTCAAACTTATTATTTTCAGCAGCTTCGAGTGCTTGCAAAAAGCCGTTTCGCTGTAGTTTCCCCAGAAGTTCAACTACTTCTTTATCACACCCCTGAAGCAAAGCTGACGATAGTAGTCTATCCGTCGTTTCAACGACGCCTTTTTTTAGCTGGCTAAAATCCTTATATAGGTCAAAATGCCGTGTCCAACCTTCACCTGCATCGGCCGTTGTCATCTTCATATAATAAACTGAGCTCTCAGTTATATGAATCTTTCCTTTTTCAAACCCGGGCAAATAGGTCTGCGCTACAAGCAGTATTTCCTGTATTACTTGACATATCTTAGTTAAATCAGGATCAATGATTCGCAAAGTCGCCTTCTCTTCTTCACGTCTCGGTATATAGACCTGAAACACATAAAATATGAAATTGATTATTACCCCGATGCTCAAATCTGAAAATAGCTTGTACCATTTCTCAATACCAGAAATCAGTTCTGGTATGTCATATGATATGTAATACGATAGAGTTATACTAACAGCAACTATCAACAAAACAAAAAGGACTCAGTTTCTTTTGGCAAAAGACTTAATTGCTGAAAACATAATCTTGCTCCTCATTCGATTCGGTTGTTCACCTTTCTTGCCAGTATATTACATATTTTATTATACTATTTTCTTACGTAGGGCTCAAGACAATCTATAAATTACAAAGCCGCAAAGGAAAAAGCGGCGCTGCACCGCTCTTTCCTTTACTTCCTTTTCCGCTGGATCTTAGCAGATCTGCACGATCTGCTCCCAAGGGGCAAGCGTCATGCAAACTTTCTTCTCTTCGGCTGATCGACCACCTGCTCAATCTCCGTCCCACCTCGAAATGTCACGCGGATCTTTTCTCTCGACAGGACACTGACCTTTTCGACCATCTGATAAACGATGCTGTCATCCCACTCTGTCAGTTCAGAAGGGATCGTGTTCATCACTGCGGTCGCTGCATGCACACGGCGCTCGATCTGCTCCTGTTCCTGACGGATCTGCAAGATATTGGCTTTCCGGCGTTTCAGCTCTTCTATCATGTCGGAGATCGCGCGGAATCGTTCAGCATACTCTTCTGCGTTCACCGCATTGCTCGCCTCCTGCAGCAGGTTATCGAATTGCTTGCCGAGTTCCTCCGTGGCACGGTCGATATCGCCAAGGCTCATCAAGCCCGCCCTCGGCGCGGTGAAACTCACCAAACTCACGCCGCATATCATCCAGGGCTTTTACAACGATCTGCTCGCCAATGGCCGCATTGTTCCCAAACGGGACAAGCAGGGCAAGATCATCAAAAAGGACGGCGTCGCCGTCACGGAGACCGCACCGCTCAACGCAAAGACCGTGCGCAATGTTCACGGCGTTCTGACAAAAGCCCTTTCACAGGCCGTCAAGGTGGGCTACATCGCACGCAATCCGTGCGACATGGTAGACCTCCCCCGCGTCGAGAAAGCGCAGATCATGCCGCTCACCGACGAACAGGTCAAGTCTTATCTCGCCGCAGCGGATACCGACAACGATTATGGAGATATTCTGAAAGCAATTCTCTTTACCGGCCTGCGTGAAGCCGAAGCGCTGGGGCTGACATGGGATTGTGTCGACTTCAAGAAAAGCACGCTCAAGATTTGCAAGCAGTTACAGAAGCGCCCCGCCGAGGCTGGCGGCTTCCAGTTTGCCGCCCTCAAAAACGACAAGACGCGCATCCTGCGCCCCGCCCCCTTCGTCATGGATATGCTGCGCGCCGTTCGCTCTAAGCAGGCGCAAAGGCGTTTACAGGCCGGTGATCTTTGGCAGGACTGGATAGACCCCGCCAAGCAGTATGCCGCCTGTCGGCTTGTTTTCACAAATGTGCTCGGCGACCACCTGCACCCACAGCGTCTTTATGCACATCATAAGAAGATTGTAGCCAAAGCAGGAGCGCCGGACGCCCGTGTGCATGGTCTGCGCCACACCTTCGCCGTGCTCTCCCTGCAAAACGGTGACGACGTGAAGACCGTGCAAGAAAATCTCGGCCATGCGACCGCCGCTTTTACGTTGGACGTTTACGGTCACGTCTCAGAGCGCATGAAGGAGGACAGCGCCGCCCGGATGCAGGGCTATTTTGAAAATCTCAAAAAGGCATGAAAAAAGCTCCGTCGATCTCATCATCGGCGGAGCTGCTTTTGTCCCCGTTAAGAGGTAAAACTTTTAATTGGGGTAAACTTAGGGGTAAAACGTATTCTACGAAAACGCAAATGCAACTTTTCTGCGTCAAAAGTGCCTAAATCACGCAGCAAAAAGAAAGAACCGCAACCTTTTGGCTACGGTTCTTTGGCAGCGGGAGAAGGATTCGAACAGCGACTCAGGTGTTTTTATCACCTTTTCCCATACCATTATGTGTAAAACGGTCTGAAACGTAAAACAATCTGTACCAGTCAGTCCGGTTGTTTTATAAAATTCAATTCTATAAAGGGTAAAAACAAGGGTAAATTTCGAGAAAGGAATAAGGTTAAAAATGGAAATCACATATAGCAAGCGCGATGATTACTGCATAAATTGCTTCTCGCAGCGCACTGTCCCCTTCCTCAATTTTGAAGTGCACACCGCTCACTCCAATGTAGTTCTCGGGAAACTTCTTGGCGAGCGGAATCATGCAGGCATCCAAGTCAGCAACCTCAACTGACGCACTGGGCACAAACAAAAAGAATTCAAGAAAATTCCCCTTTTGCAACAAATTGCATCAAATTATGTGATAATTCGTTCCGAAATTATAAAACATGATACCAGTCAGGCCGGCTGCTTTATAGGAGGTGACCTGCTAAAGGTCAAAATAAGGGTAAAATCAAGGCCTAAGAAAGGTCTGCTGCATGATTGGAGATATCTTAAACTTGCCCCCACTCACATACTCTGCTGAACATTTTTACTGAGCGACAAAGAGATTGCCTGCTGAAAAATCTCTGAAAACCGCTGCAAAACGATGGATTGGTAGGCGTCCCGATGTGTGATGATCGACAATTCTGTGGAAAGGTCGAACCCATCCACCAAGAGGGGGACCAGACGGTCATTTTCGGAAATGTTTTGATTCAGCTCATGCACCATCTTCAAAAACATCTGCGGGCAGAAGCAGGCACCGACATTTTGGGCAGCCAACATCAATTGGATCTGATAAGTACCGACAACGATCTGCTTTTGAATTGAAATTTTTTGCTTCAAGAGCCAGTTGTCGATTTTCGACTGCAGGTAACTGTTTTCCGGACTGCTGATGAAAGAAAACCGTGATATCAGGGAGGGCGAAATCGTATGAGAAGTAATTGTCGACTCCATCCCATGATCTTTTAAAAAACTGGCGGACGAAACAAGAACGATAGGCTCCCTTTGCAAAAATGTGCAACGGAATTCCGGCAGTTCCGCCGTGTCGGTGGCCAGAAAAATATCAAGTTTTCCATCTAACAGCAATGTTTCAAACGTACTGGTGTTGCCCTGATAGATCTCGATCAGAACATTGGGAAATTCCCTGCGAAAATCGCGAATAACTGCGGGAAGAAGGATACTTGCCCTAGTATTATGAATGCCAAGGCGGATCCGATTTATGCGCTGCGCCTTCAGTTCCTCCAGCTCATCAGATAACGCATCCTCCAGAATACGCTGGCGGAGCAGATTTCGCTGCAGAGCTTGCCCTTCAGGGGTCAATTGAAACGTTGGACGCCGGATGAAGAGCTCCGCCTGGTAGAGCTGCTCTAACTTCTTGATATGGCTGCTGATGCACTGCTGTGTGACAAATAATTTTTCAGCCGCCCTGCTGATGCTCATTTCTTCTGCAACCACTAAAAAATAACGCAGACTGATGTTCATTGTCGAACCTTCCCACACAAGATACGTCATATTTGACAATTTTCTTACCCCGTATTTTATCACACAAATAATTCTTTGTGAATATCAAATTTATTTCTGTTTTACATTTCACTGCTGTAAAGTTAAAATCAAACCATACAAAACGAAAAGCAAAAGTGGAAAAAACTTTGTGACTTTGGAGCGATAAAATGGAAAATTACTTTTTGAAAAAGGTTCGTGCAGGGGAGAAGTGTTTGGGAACCTTTTCTTTCCTGACGATCGGAAACGCCGTAGAGGCTCTTTCCTATACAGGGCTTGACTTTATCATTATTGACGCAGAACACGGAACGGTGGAAACAGAGACAACAGAAAATCTGGTTCGTGCCGCAAAACTCCATCAACTGACACCCTTCGTCAGAGTAAAGGATTGCAGCCGGCCGGCTATCTTGAAAATGCTGGAAGCCGGTGCGCACGGCCTGGTTATTCCACAGATCCGCACGATTGAAGAAGTTCGGAACGTCATTGCTTATGCAAAATATTTCCCAATTGGTTCCCGCGGAGTAGCGGTAGGCATCAACGGCGGCTATGGCTACGAGCCTTTTGCCGATCATGGCCTGAAAGACTATTTTGACGTCTGCAACCGCGAAACGCTGATTTTTCCCCAGTGCGAAACGAAGGAATGCCTTGAAAGCATTGAAGAGATCGTCCGTGTTGAAGGAATAGACGGCATTTTTATCGGCCCCTACGACCTATCTGTCGCGCTGGGCAATCCCGGCGTATTCGACACGGTGGAATTCAAGTCTGCCGTCGAGCGCATCTATACGGCAGTAGAAGCGGCAGGAAAAATTGCGATCATGTATACGACGAACCCTGACGACGTGCCGAAATATTTTCACCGCGGTTTTCAGGCCGTGACGCTCGGAACCGATATTAAGCTGATGGTTTCGCAGTTAAAGGGCCTGATGGGACAGATCAGGAGCAACATTTGAGGAAACTCCACAGTCAACAATCAGCAGAAATGCTTTTAAGGAGGAATGCAGATTGACAGAAGTGCAGTATCAGGAGCTTGCACAGCGCACGCTGAAGGCGCAGGAAGAGAATCGTGAGATCCCAATGATCACGAAGGAATTTCCTGAGCTGACCCGCGCAGAGGGGTATCATATCCAGGCGCTGCGCGAACAGCTTGTCCTTTCGGAGGGACACCGCCTTATCGGGTACAAAATGGGTGCGACAAGCTTGGCCAAGCGCCGCCAGATGGGGTCTAAAATGCCGAGCTACGGCAGGCTGTTCGAGCATTATCAGCTTCCCGAGGGCCGTTTTGAGCTTGACCGCTTCATTCATCCGAAGCTGGAAAGTGAGATCACATTTATTCTCGCCAAAGAGTTGAAAGGGCCGTTCGTATCCGTACCGGATGTACTGAGCGCAACAAAGTATATCGTCCCTTCTTTTGAAATCATCGACAGCCGCTATGAAAACTTCAAATTCACCGGGCCGGACGTCGTATCGGACAATATCTCTGCCTCCGGTTTTGTGCTTGGCGCACGGCGGATCGATCCCTATGGCTTAGATCTGACGCAGCTTGGTGCAACGCTCTACATTGACGGGGAAGATATGGCTTACGGAACCGGCGCCGAAATTCTCGGGCATCCCGCCAGAGCGGTTGCAGAATTGGCCAACCTCCTCTGGGAGCAGGAGCGCCGGACGCTGGAGCCCGGCATGATGATTATGACCGGCAGCATTACCACAGCCACGCAGATCGAACGCGGACATCATATCAAGACTGTGTTTTCCAAGCTTGGCTCGGTAGAAATTGAAGTTGTCTGAGAAAGGGGAAGTTCACATGGATCAATCGTTATATCCCATTCTGGGCAAGCGCCTGTTTGACGCCTACGAATCAAATCAGCCGGTGGGCGCATTTTCGTTGGAATATCCCGACATTAAAATTGAGGACGCCTACGCCATTCAGATGGAACTGAAAAAATGCCATGAGGCCGCCGGCCGGCACGTGATCGGCCGCAAGATCGGCCTGACCAGCAAAGGAATGCGACAGCAGGCGAACCTCGACCAGCCGGATTACGGCTTCCTTTTTGCAGAAGCACAGTATTTTAACGGTCATACCGTTCCCTATGGCAAGAGCATTATTCCCAAGGTCGAATTTGAACTGCTGTTCAAGCTCAATTCTGATCTTGATCGCCGCGATCTTACAAGGAACGACATTCTGGATGCAACGGAATATATCTGTCCTGCCATCGAGATTGTGGATAAGCGATATCACAACTTTTATGGCAACATTTGCGACAATGTTTCCGATAACGCCTTTTTCCACAGCTACATCCTCGGTGATACGATCGTGCGTCCCTATGATATCCCGTTGGATGAAGTCGGCCTGACGGTGTTCCATAACGGGATCCAGAGCCTGTCCGGTACAGGCTCTGGCGTGATGGGGCATCCCGCCGAGGGAGTGATCTGGCTGGCAAACCGTATGCTCGATGTCGGGATGCCGCTCAAGGCCGGTGAACTGATCCTGTCCGGTTCCTTTACCGGTGGGATCATGGCTCAGCCCGGCGATACATTTGAAGCAATTTACAGCGACCACCTCGGCTGCATTCGCGTCAATTTTGAAAAAGCGCCCGATGCAGCGAATAAAATGGACTAAGGAGGATCATCAATGGGATTCAATCCAACCTGTTACGATGTGCTGATCAAGAACGGAACCGTGTGGGATCCGGTCAGCGGCGTAAAGGAAAAGAAAAATGTCGGTATTTACGGCTCCCGCATTGCAGAGATCTTTGAGCCGGAACGCCCGAAGGTATGCGGAATGCGCGTGATCGACGCAGAGGGAAAATATGTGATTCCCGGCCTGATCGACGCTCATGCGCATGTTTTGCCCGGTCTTCCCTTCTCTTATCCGATGGACGAGGTGTGGAAGCGCGGCATCGTCGCACTGATCGATCTTGGCAGCAACGCCGCCGGCTCGTTCAACCGCCTGCGCCGGCAGTACATTGACGATGCCCCGTTTCCGGTCAATGTGGCGTTAGGCCTTTCCAGCCAGACGGATTGCCGCGGCGGAATTGCCCGCTATACCGATTTGGAAAAAGAGGTCGATAAGGACAAAATCAAAGCGGTTTTCGAGAGTAACCCCGACTGTCTTGTGGGCATTAAGGTCCTCATCGGGCACAATGACTCTCCCGAACACGATCTGACGCTGGCTGTTATGAAAAAGGCTCGCGAGACTTGCGACTATGTTGGATGCCGGATGTTTGTCCATGTGGCAAATCCCGACGCGCTGCTGCCGGAATTTATCAACTTCTTCAACCCCGGTGATGTTTTTGAACACACCTACAACAAAGGCAATATTCTCGATCAGAACGGAAAGGTTTATCCCGAGGCTTGGGAAGCCAAAAAGCGCGGCGTTCTGTTCAGCTCTTCCCGCGGCTCACGCAACTGGAGCTCCGAAGTTGCCCGCGCGGCGTTTGATCAGGGGTTTGTGCCGGATATTATCTCCGACGATCTGACATGCCTGAGCAACGATCCCTATACGAGCCGTCTGCATGTCCACATGGGCGAGTGCGTTGCCATGGGCATGAGCGTCGACGAGGTGCTGAGAAAGGTGACCGTTGAACCGGCAAAGCTGATGAAGAATGTTGAAGTCGGCTTGCAGCGCGGCCTTCCCGCCAATATCACGATCATGGATATCGATGAGGGGGAGCACACGTTCCGTGATGCGTTTGGCCTGACATATTCCGGTCCGGTACGCTTCACCCCGCTGGCGACGATTTATCGCGGTGAGATCAAATACAACGTCATCGAGACGGATTATTAAATAAGGAGGAATCTAAAAATGCCATTTTACCGTGTGTACATGCCCCGCGGACTGGATGACAAAGCTATGGAAAAGTCTCTGCGGGAGATCAATGCAGCTACGGCAGACATCCTGGAAAATACTCTGCCGACAATGGTGCATGTGGGTGTTTATGAATCTGACCCCGAAAAAATCTATCAGGGCGGAAAACCGGCAGAGGCTCTGCTGCCGACCGTTGTATTCAACTGCGGTCCCGGCCGCAGCCTTGAGGCAAAAAATGTCCTGATGGACAAGGTATCTGACATTCTCAGCGAGAATTTTGGGTGCAGAAAGCAGGATGTGCGCTGCCATCTGCTGGATAACTGGGCCGGACATCATTTGATGATCGATGGCAAGCCGAAAGATTTTTCAAAGAAGGTGAAATAAAATGCCGTATATGTGCAATATTCAGATGCCGATGGGCAAGCCGAAAGAACTGATCGAAAAGACAATGGTCGAGGTCTCGGAGGTCCTGATCCGAAACTTTGAAACGAAGCCGAAGCAGGTTCGCGTTATTGTTGACGAGCTGCCGCAGAACCGTTACATTATCGGTGGCGTGATGGCCAGCGAAATGCCTGAGTTTAACGGAGAGAGTGAGAAAAAGGATGAAAATTGAGACCGTTGCGCTCTTGGGTGCCGGCGGAATCGGGTCTTACTTTATCTGGGGGCTCTCCGAGGCATTGGGAGATCGCTTTTGCGTGGTCGCCGACGGCGAACGTGCAGAACGTCTCCGCAGCAACGGAATGACGATCAATGGGCAGCACTTTAAGCTGAATGTGAAATCGCCGGAGGAAGCTGCCGGGTGTGATCTTCTGTTGGTTGCCGTAAAATATTACAGCCTGCAGGATGCGCTTACGACGATTCAAAGGATCGTCGCTCCGCATACAACGGTGGTCAGCCTGCTCAATGGAGTAGACAGCGAGGAAAAGATTGCTGCCGCCATTGGCGACGAGCACATGCTCTACTCTATGATCCGGTTTTCCGTTCAGCGCAAGGGACAATCTACGTTCTTTGATCCCGATAAGGCAGAGGGCCTGTTGATTGGAGAAAAACACACTGTGGAGAAAACACCTCGCGTGGCAGCGCTGGAATCTCTCTTTGCAGGAACACAAATCCGCTGCAAGGCAGTTCCCAATATCGAGGAAGAGCAGTGGCGGAAGCTGATGATCAACGTTTCAGGAAATCTGCCGCAGGCAATTTTCGGCGTGGGATACGGTGCCTATTTTGACAGTGAGCATCTTGCAGCGATCCGAATTCACCTGCAGCAAGAGGTCAAGCATGTTGCGGAAGCATTGGGGATAGTCCTCGTGCTGCCAGACCCGAAAAAGGCGGTTTTTGCTCCGGCGACCCGCTTTTCGACATTGCAGGATCTTGACAACAAGAGACATACAGAGGTAGATATGCTGCTGGGGACTCTGCTTGAAAAAGCAAGAGAGCACAATATTTGGGTTCCCTATGCGGAGTACACCTACCATGCGATCAAGGTTCTGGAAGAAAAAAACGACGGAAAATTCGATTACGCCTAAAAGAGGGCAAGGAGAAACAAATTATGATACAGGAACTCTTCAGACGCGAGGTGGCAACAAAACCGGCCTACATCCCCGGAAAGTCCGTAGATGAAATGAGACGTGAATTTCATATCGACCGTTTTGTGAAAGCCGGATCGAATGAAAACCCGCTTGGCCCGTCTCCGCTGGCAATCAAAGCCGTGCAGGAAGCGGCATACACCATGAATCTCTATCCGGATGACTACGGGTATGAGATGAAAGCAAAGCTTGCCAAAAAGCATGGCTTAAAGGTCGAAAACGTTGTTCTCGGCAATGGCGGTACGGAGCTTTTAAAGATGTTCGCCGAGTGCTTTATCAACGATGGCGACGAAATTGTTGTTTCTGAAAGCACCTACAACAAATACGCAACTGAAGCGGGCTTCCTTGGCGGCGTTGCTGTCCGCGTCCCGACAAAAGATGATTTTGAAACGGATGTAGAAGGCATGCTGAAAGCCGTTACCGACAAAACAAAGCTCCTTTTTATCTGCAATCCCAACAATCCGACCGGCAACATTGTGACACATGACAAAGTGGAATGGCTGATCAAAAACACTCCCAAGCATGTTACGATCGTCCTCGATGAAGCCTATTTTGACTATGCACAGTTTTGCAAGGATTATGGAGACTCAACAGAGTTTTTGCAGGAGCGGGATACTCTCATTATTCTTCGTACATTTTCAAAAATCGCAGGGCTTGCCGGCGTGCGTATTGGCTATGCACTGACAAATGAAGAGATTGCTGCGGCGCTGAATCGTACCAAGCTGACATTTGGTGTAAATTGCTTTGCCCTTGCCGCCGGTATGGCCGCACTGGAAGATCAGGAGCATATTGAGCGCAGCAAGGCCCTGAATCGAAAGTCTATCGAAATGATGGAACAGTATTTTGAAAGCCGCTGCCTTAAGTATATCAAGAGCTATGCCAACTTTATTTTTGTTGATGTGCAGCGTGATGTGAAAGAAGTTTATAATCAGTTGTTGACTTACGGCGTTGTTACAAGAGGGGGACATCTCTGGAAGCTAAACAATTGGCTTCGCATCAGCACTACCACTGAGGAGAACACGAAGATCATCATCGACGCGTTGGATAAAGTGCTGTTTGGCAATCCATAAAATAGGATCAAAAAACAAAATGTTGAATTCCATCCTGGATCCTATCGCTGCATAGCAAACGGCCGCTGCGGAGTTGCAGCTCCGCAGCGGCTAAGATTCAAGAGAACCCTTACGAAGACCCCTTGCAATCCTTCCTCATAATAATCTGATATGCGCGTCATGTCAATTATCTATCATCATTTACCGTTCGTCAAATACTTTCTCTGTTCGAAACAAAGCGCAAAACAGCAGACAATCAGATCACAGGATATTCTGTGACCGAAATACAATGAAAGAGGAAAAAACCATGACAGAAAAGAAAACTTCCTATCTGGCTCCCGCATTGATCCTTATCTGTACTGTTGCTGCACTGATCACCATGGTCGGCGTTATTAAGTGTAATGTTGCTGTTAGTCTGATGATCGTGGGCATCATCACAATTTTCTTAGCCCAGGCTACCGGTGCAAAGTGGGAGACGATCTCCGTCAACATCGGTGAAGCAATCAACACTGTCTATATCGGTGTCTTTATTATGATGCTGGTAGGCATGCTCATTGGCTCCTGGATGGCAGCCGGTACGGTTCCCATGCTGATGTACTATGGCCTCAAGTGGCTATCGCCCAGCATATTCCTGGTGGCAACCTGCATCCTGTGTTCCTTGATGTCCATTATGACGGGCACATCATGGGGTACGATCGGCACGATGGGTATCGCCCTGATCGGTGTCGCTAAGGGCCTTGGCGTTAATGAAATGTACACGATCGGCGCTGTTGTCACAGGAGCTCTGATCGGCGATAAAATGTCCCCCCTGTCCGATACCACCATTCTTGCACCCACGGTTTCCGGCACCGATGTTTATAAGCACATCGTTTCCATGCTCTACACCACCGTTCCGGCTTTTGTCATCTCTATCGTCATGTATGCGATTTTAGGAATCAATCATACGGGCAGTTCTGTGGTTACCGAGAGCTACACAGAGATCATGAATACCCTGTCTGCAAACTTTAATATGAATATTCTGTCTCTGCTGCCGCCCATTCTGGTCGTGGTACTCATTTTACTGAAAAAGCCCTCGATCCCCACATTCGGCATCGGAATCTTTGCCGGCGGTGTTGTGGCTGCGCTCATTCAGGGCCGTGGATTCAAGGAAATTGTTGGTATCTGTGCTAATGGCTTCTCTGTGGACACCGGTTCCGACATTGTCAACTCCATGGTAAACCGCGGTGGCCTGCTGAACATGATGTCCACCATCGCTGTTATTATTGCCGCCGCTCTGTTCAGCGGTGCGCTGAAATCCTGCGGTGTCTTTGAAATGCTCTGCGATATCATCAAGAAGATCGCCAAGGGCCGCAGGAGCGTGCTAGCCAGTTCCTATGTTCTGCATTTCCTGCTGTATGCTCTGACAGGTTCCTACTTTGTCACTTTCTCGATCGTCGGCCCCATGATGGGTCCTATCTTCGATGAATATGACATCGATCGTCGCAACCTCTCGCGCATGTTGGAAGACACGGGCACTACCGCTGCGCCCCTAATCCCCTGGAGCACTTTCTCCGTCTATGTTGCAGGTGCTCTTGGCGTTTCCTCTTGGAGTTATCTGCTCTATTGCCCGCTGAGCTATCTGGGGCTTATCACCGCGGCAATTTATATTGTTACCGGCTTTGGCATTTTCCGCAGAGACGGCTCCATGTTATGCAGCAATAAAGCCGTTGACAAAGCCTAATCCACCTGCGTGAATGTTTCCCGTTATGGCGTCAATCAGGTCGGCGGTGCCGGCCCCGGCGGCGCGATGGACAACGGCCTGAACCCGACCACGACCCTCGGCGGCGGCACCTGGGGCGGCAACAGCATCAGCGAGAACATCTCTCATGAACATCTCCCGCATCTCCTACAAGAAGTTTCCCTCCGATAAGGAGCAACTTATATATTATGGCTCATTGGCCGCTGTTTTCCCTGCTATAATACAGAGTTCTCCATCCACGCCGATCTCCTTAAAAGCGCAAGACATTAATACAACGGTGAAAAGAGCAAGATGATTGTAGCCGATCATCTTGCTCTTTTCTATTTTCTCGAAAGCCCCATATACACAATAATTACAAGGCTTCCTAAACACTATGTTCAAATCAAATATTATTTTGCTTGAAATCAAGTCCGAGTTGCTCTAATGTTTCCCTCGGCAGCCTCCCCAGCAGCTTTTCTGCGCGCTTGCAGCGCGCTGTCAGTACTTCCATCTTCGCACGCTGCTCGTATTTCTTGCGGCGCTCGGCGGTCAGCTCGTCTCTCAGCGTATCTCTCTCCTCGTCGCTGCGCCGCTGCATTGAGAGCGAAAGGGACACGGCCTCCTGCATCCGTTGGATCTCTGCTTGGAAGGACTCCACCTCCGGCAAGAGCTGTTTGAGCAGTGCTGCCGCCTCCTCGCGCTTTCTGCCCGCGTTGAACACATTGACGTCACTCAGGGCCGCTTCCAGCTTCTCCAGCTTGATGTCCATTGCCGTGACCTTCTTATACCACTGCGGCGTCAGATGCCTGCGCTTGGTTTCAACGGCAGGTGTGCCGCGCTCCAGCTCCGGCCACCGCTCCGCCATACAGGCGTAAAAGTCGTCCTGCCAGCGGATCATCGTTTTCTTGTTGCCGAGGATCTCCTTTGCAGACAACCGCCCATCCTTCGTCAGCGGCACGAAGCACAGGTGCAGGTGCGGCGTCTTTTCATCCATGTGTACCACGGCAGAAATGATGTTTTCCTCGCCCACGCGCTCTTTCAAGAAGTCAAATGCACGGTTGAAGTATTCCGGCATTTCCGACTCATGCGCTTTCGCAAATTCGGGGCTGACCGTCACCAGCGTGTCCACGAATTTTACGCTGTCTTTTCGCACACGGCACCCCGCCATTCGGAGGCGGTGCCGGATCTCCTGCTCATAGCTCCAGTGCGGTGTAACTAAGTGGTAGTTCTGCACGGTGAGGCTTTTGTCAATGTCCGGATTGCTGGCGTAAATCTCTTTTGTCCTCTCGTGGTGGGCGCTCAGCGCCTTGGACGCGCCTCCCTTGTGCTTGGCAAATCGTAAAATGGCATACGCCATTGCTATACCTCCTTTGTCGTATTTTGGAGACGAGGGAGCGGAGAATACCCACCACGACTTTCTGAAAAAGTGCGCCCGACAGATGACGATACCGTCATCTGTCGTCCTTCTTTTTCGGCCCGGTCAAAACTGCGCGGGGAGCGACATCCCCGCGCAGTTTTCCCGTCCCCCGTCGTGATGGGTATAATACACTAACTTTGTTCCAAAGTCCGTGTGCCAGCCGTTCCCTCTGGACTCCCTCAAGCGGTCATTTCCCACCGCCTGCCGGAGCGGGAAATGACCCTGCCGGTGTACGGTATGTCCGATAATGTACGGTATTTTGAGGGGGAACCCCGCTCCCCATTTTACCGTACATACCGTACATTACCGTACACCGTCCCACCGCAGCGAAAGCGCTTTGCCCTCTTTCGTGCGATAGGAAACATAGCGGACGCCATACTCGCGCAGCAAATTCTCCTGCTGCACATTCAGCGTCCGTACGATCCAGTTGGGTGTGAAGCTCCGGCTGCTGTCCATCTCGGAGAGACACTGCGCGAGCTCTGTCGCTGTGCCGTTCCACGATGGATTTTCCTCATTCACCAGCCGAGAAACAAGCTCGACCAGCGGGTTCGGCGGCTCCTTAAGCCGCCCTGTCTCCACCTCGATCAACGCCCAGCGAAGATGTGTGGCATCAAAAGAGATGTGCAGTCGAAGCTGTTGCTGGTCACGCCCAACCGCCTCTAAAACGGCATCCGAGGCTGTGCGCTTATCTTTATGTAGGAGCAGCGCGCCGTCCGCCGCGCCCATCAAGCCATTGGTGCCGGAGATCATGTTGAACACGTCCTCTGCGCCCTCCTTGCGCGTATGGTGAACGACCAGCACGGTGACGCCGAAGGTATCGGAAAACTCCTTCAGCCTTGCCAGCGTATCATAGTCGGCGGCATAGCTGCCGCCATCCGGCGTCCGGCCTCGCACCCGCTGCAGGGTGTCAATGATGATGAGCACCGTGTCCGTGTGCTCGCTCCAAAAGTCGGTCAAGCGCTCGATCAAGCCATCATCCAAAGTTTCAGAGAACACAGAGAGGATCAGGTGCTCACTGTCTCGTTCTGTCATCTGCGCCAGACGCTTTTGCAGTCGCTCGTAGGTGTCCTCTAAGGCAAGGTACAAAACCGTACCCTGCCGAGAAGAAAAGCCGAGGAAGGGCGTTCCCATGCTCACCTGATAGGCCATCTGCAAGACGAGAAAGGACTTGCCGATCTTCGGCGCGCCAGCGAGGAGGTAAGTCCCCACCGGCAGCAGGCGGTCGATGACCGCCGGGCGGACGCGAAAGCGTGTTTCCATCAGCTCCGGCATGGTCATGATCTGGATCTTTCCAAACTGCTTGTGCGTTTCTTCAATCTCTGTTATACTGACTGTGCGTGCAAGCGCAGGCGGCTGCTCCCCATCTGGTGCAACAGATGGAATCGGGGCAGTCGTTTCTTTATCAGTTGCCATTCCCACCTCCCGTGTTCTGCTCGATCCATTCAATGAGCTTGTCCTTCGGCACAAGCAGCCGCTTGCCGATGCGCAGCGTGGGAAACGTCCCCGTGTTGAGGAGCTGATACGCTCCTGCGCGGGAGATGCCCAGCGCCGCCGCGAGCTGATTGGCGTTCAGCACCGCGGGAAGATTTTCGTAGTTGTTGTTCATGTTAGACCTCCTCGAAAATTGTAGTTGACATTATGGACTATAAAGACTATAATACACAATGTAACTATTATGGTATGATTGTATAATGCTTGTATGAAAAAGTCAATAGATAATTTATCGTACATATTTCGCTGTATCTAGCAGGAGGCGGACATGATCTTTCCTGAACATATGGAATTCCGGTATTACATCACCCCGGAACGAAAAGAATGCTTTGCACTATATGACAAGACGCTGGGAAGCCGCATGACCTATCTCGATCAAACGCAGGATCTCGGCCAATGTCTCATTGACCTTTACGATGCGGACTTTTACGAGGCCTATTGCGTATTATCTGAGATCAATAAGCTGGTACAAACGAAAAAGGATGAGGCCGCATGGAGGAAACTGCTGAAGCTGTCGCTGCCGCTTTGTGAAGTGCATCCGTTCTTTGGGCTGCTCGCAAAGGAGCTGAGCGAGCTGGAATCGACATACGCTCACGGTCAGGATGCTGACGCAGCGATTGTCCTTTCATTCGCCAACGATTTTGAAGCCATCGTCAGCGATGCAAAGGCGCTGATCGAACGATGCCTGGACGACCGCTATCAGCCGGACTACTCCACGGCAGAGAGATACCGCGAGGCGCACTACGATGCGTTGCTCCGCTTCGACGATATGAGGTACGGCGAGCTTGCCACCGAGGAGGTCATGCTGGACGGTCCGGCGTATGACAGCGCCTACCATTACAGCGTGGAGCTGCTGCGCGAGCGTGGCATCAGGACAGCACTGCGCGAGGTGCTCTATCCCAACACCGTGCGAGACCTCTATAGCTACTTGAAAGCGTACTGTCTCCGCCTGCCGCTCCCGATCCACAAGTGCAAAAACTGCGGCAGATACTTCGTTGTGACCGGCAACATCACGCAGGACTACTGTACACGGTTGATGGAAGGCTCGGAAAAAACCTGCCGCCAGATGGGAGCGGTGGTGCAGTATCAGAGCAGGCAGATGAAGAATCCTGCCACAAGGGAGTTTACGCGCTCCTACAAGGCCCACAATGCCCGTGTGCGATACGGAACGATGACCAAGGCAGAGTTCACCGCATGGTCGAAGGAAGCGCGAAAGAAGCGCGACCTATGTACCAGTGGTAAGCTGTCCCTTGAGGACTTTGTGGCGTGGCTCGACAGAGACAAACAGCGATAAAACAACGGACTGACTGGCCGTTTTATGATCTCAGAAGAACAGGAGGTTTCATTGGCAACACGAAAGACAAAAGGAGCCAAGGGCGGCGGCACGATCCGTCAGCGCCCTGATGGACGCTGGGAGGCACGCTATACCCTCGGCATTGATCCCGGAACGGGAAAGCAGATTCAAAAATCCGTCTATGGCAAAACGCAGAAGGAGGTAAGGCAAAAGCTCACCGCGATCACTGCGGAGATCGACAGCGGAACGTTTACCCAAGAGAACAAGACAACGGTTGAACAGTGGCTCAATATCTGGTTAAACGAATACATGGGCGATAAGAAATACGGAACGATACGAAACTACAAAAATGCCTGCAGGTATCATATCATTCCGTATATCGGTCAATGCCGTTTATCCGATCTGAAGCCGCACATGATTCAAACCCTATATAACAGGCTTCAACGCGGAGAAGACGACAAGCCACCCCTGTCACCAAAAACCATCCGCAATGTGCATGGCGTCCTCAGCAAAGCACTGAATCAAGCAGTGTGGAATGAAATGATCCGCTCGAATCCGGCACAGTTGACCACTCTCCCACGCAAAGAGCAAAAAGAAATTGAGACTCTTTCCGACAAGCAAATTCAACAGTTTTCCATGTTAGTCGAGCAGGACAGCTATCGTGCCATTTTGAAATTCATTCTTTTCAGCGGCGTCAGAGAGTCAGAAGCAATTGGGTTGACGTGGGACTGTATTGATTTTGACCGAGGTACGATCCGTGTCTATCATCAGATGTTAAAGCGTACCAAGGAAGCAGGTGGTTATACGTTGGCGTCCCTTAAGAATGACAAAGAGCGTCTGCTGACTCCGCCGCCGATGCTGATGACTATGCTGAAAGAGCAGAAGAGGGAGCAGGTGGAGCGGCGTATGAAAGCTGGCCCAGCATGGCATGGATGGAATTCTGTAGAGGAGCAGAAAACGTGGTTTGTCTTTACGACAGAGTTTGGTGACCACTACTGCCCGCAGACGGTGTACGCACATTTCAAAAAGATCGCAAGGCAAATCGGTGCGGAGAAGGCGAATGTCCATAGCTTGCGCCATACCTATGCAGTGCTCTGCCTTCAGAACGGTGATGATGTGAAGACCGTGCAGTCAAATCTTGGCCATGCAACGGCAGCATTTACGCTGGATGTGTATGGCCATGTCTCTGAAAAAATGAAACAAGACAGTGCAAACCGCATGGAAGCCTATATGCGGGGCACTGTCTATGGAAAGACCCAAAACGGTTAAAGGGTCAAATAAAGGGTCAGAAACGAGAAAAGAGGTCTGAAACCCTTTGGTTTCAGACCTCTTGCTGGCAGCGGGAGAAGGATTCGAACCCTCACATACGGAGTCAGAGTCCGCTGTGCTACCATTACACAATCCCGCTATATTGCGCTGTTCGCCGCGCTGTGTCGTTCAGCGAACAAATGTTATTATAGCAGGAACTTTGCATTTGTCAACAGGAAATTTTCTAAAAAATCAAAATTTGGAAAATTCCTGCCTCTTCCCCATTTTCCTGTCACATCCAGATGGCAAACAAGCGCAGCAGCGGCTCGAACACGCGGCGCAGTACGCTGCGCTTAGCCCACTCCTCTTTTGTGACGAGACGGCTGTGGTCGACGATCATATCCATATCCTCGAGCAGCGATTCGATCATCGGCGCGCTGTAGACCATCACGCCGCACTCATAGTCGAGCTCAAAGCTGCGGTAGTCCATATTCGCCGAGCCAACAAAGGCTGCTTCGCGGTCGACCATGATGCTTTTTCCGTGCAGAAAGCCAGGGGTATAGCGGTATACCTTTACGCCGTGTTTGAGCAGCTCGCCAAAGTACGACTCCGCCACGCAGTCGGCGTACCAGTGGTCAGGCTTGCCCGGCAGCATCAGCCGCACGTCCACGCCCCCGTCGCCCGCGATGCACAATGCACGCATCAGGCTCTCATCGGGGATGAAGTACGGCGTCGTGATATAGAGGAAGCGCCGCGCGCCGGAGATCATCTGGAGAAACACATCCTCGGCCGGATTGTCGGGGTTGTTCTGCGGTCCGTCGGTAAACGGCTGGCAGAAGCCCTCGCTTTTGACCGGCGTATGGGGGCGGTAATAGTCGTGCTCGTTGTGCATCACGCCGCCGAGGTTCACACACATGCGGATAAAGCTTGCCGTCAGGCCCCAGGCGCCCTCGCCTTCAAGACATACGCCGCTGTCCTTCCAGTAGCCGAAGCGCTCGATGAGATTGGCGTACTCGTCGGCGATGTTCACGCCGCCGGTGTAGGCGACGTCACCGTCGATGCAGGCGATCTTGCGGTGGTCGCGGTAGTTGAAGTGCAGGCGGTTCACATACTCGTGCACGGGGTTGAAGATGAATACCTCGACGCCCACCTCGCGCAGACGGTCGATCGTCTCGCCGGAAAAGCGCTTGATGTTGCCGAAGTCGTCGAAGATGATCTTGACCTCAACCCCCTCGCGCGCCTTGGCGCAGAGGATCTTTTCAAGCTCATCCCAGAGCTTTCCCTCAGCCAGAATGAAGTATTCAAGGAAGATGAAGCGCTCAGCCTTGGCTGCGCGGTCGATGAGATTACGCAGCAAAATCGCGCCCTCGGACAGGTACGTGACAGAGGTATTCTGATAGAGCTGGAAGTCGCGGCGGCAGAGGTAGTTTGCCGTGCGCGACCAAGCGGGCAGCTGGCGCGTGAGCTTGTCGACGGCAATCTCACTGCGCATGCGCACGCTCTCCGGCTCGTCAGGAAAGCGCTTGGTGTTCCGCGGCAGATGGCGCTTCTGCGCCGCGCCGCCCCAGAGGAACCAGAGAATCATACCCACCGGCGGGGCCAGCAAAAGCAGGATGAACCAGATGAGCTTATAAGAAAGCTCACCTGGTTCATTGTAGATATGCACCGCAAGGAACAGCGCGCCGACCTGTACGACGCCGTAGGCCAGCGCCAGATACTCCTGCATAAAGTAGGAGATGGCGACAACAAAGCTGATCTGCACCGCAAGCAGGACGACGACCAGCATGATCCGCAGCGCCGCAGAAATGCGCCGCTCGCCCTTTTGCTGAATCTGGAATCCCTTCATCGCAGTCTCAGTCCCCTCCTGTTGGCTGTTCCCTGTTTTTGATTTTTTGTTTTCCTCAGTTCTTCTCGTAGCGCTCGTTCTTCTCGTTCAGGAGCTCGGTCTTGATGTCGTAGAGTTTCTGCGAGAGGTCCACATAATAGTTATGCGGGTTATCGAAGCGCTTGACCTCGTCCCAGAGGGTATCGACCTGCTCGGCGCAGTATTTTTTGATCTCCTCGATGCCGGGACGCTTGTAGACGAGCTTGCCTTTCTGGTAGATGGGCACGAGCAGCTCGCGCGCTTCGAAGTGATAGACTTCCTTACGCTTCCACGTGGCGTCGGGGTCGAAGATCTCAAGATTCTGGCTGTCGTCCACGGTCTCGTCGTAGACCGTCAGATAGTCGGCGATGGCCTTGCCGGTGTCACGGCCATAGAAGCGGTAGAGCTTCTTGAAGTGCGGTGTCGTGATCTTGCCGACGTTCTCGCTGATCTTGATCTTGGGGACGATATTGCCGTCCTTGTCCTCCACTGCGACGAGCTTATAGACGCAACCGAAGACCGGCTCGCTCTTGGCGGTAATGAGACGCTCGCCGACGCCGAAGGCGTCGATCTTCGCATCCTGCATCCAGAGGTCCTGGATGAGGTACTCGTCGAGCGAGTTCGAAACGGTGATGGTGCATTCCGTCCAGCCCGCCTCGTCGAGCATCTTGCGCGCCTTGCGGGAAAGATAGGCGATGTCGCCGCTGTCCAGGCGGATGCCGCACTTTTTGATGCCGAGCGGCTTCAAGATGTCGTTGAACGCTTTGATGGCGTTGGGAATGCCGGACTTTAAGGTATTATAGGTGTCGACAAGCAGGACGGCGTTCTGCGGATAGTATTTGCAGTAGGTCGCGAATGCATCATATTCGGTGTCGAACATCTGCACCCAGGCGTGGGCCATCGTGCCGAGCGCGGGCGTGCCGTAGAGCTGGTCGGAGATGGTGCAGGCAGTGCCGCAGCAGCCCGCAATATAGGCAGCACGAGCGCCGTCGATGGCGGCGGCGGAGCCCTGCGCGCGGCGGGAACCGAACTCCATCACAGCGTGACCCTTGGCGGCGCGGACGATGCGGTTGGCCTTGGTGGCGATCAAGCTCTGATGGTTCACGGTCAAAAGCGCGAACGTTTCAAGCAGCTGCGCCTCGATCGCGGGCGCGCGCACGACGACCATCGGCTCTTTCGGGAAGACGGGCGTGCCCTCGGGCACGGCGTAAATGTCGCCGCTGAAGTGGAAGTTTGCAAGATAGTCGAGGAATTCCTCGCAGAAGATACCTCTCCCGCGCAGGTAGTCGATGTCCTGCTGGTCGAAGTGCAGATCCTCGATATAGTCGATCAGCTGGTCGAGGCCGGCGGCAATGGCGTACCCGCCTCCGTCCGGCACCGAGCGGAAATAAACGTCGAAATAGGTAATGCGATCCTGGAACCCTGCTTTCAAGTAACCATTGCCCATAGTCAACTCGTAGAAGTCGCAGAGCATGGTCATATTGAGTTTCTGATCGGTTTTCATAGTCACCTCATAGTGTCACGGCGCGGACTGTGCCGCGCCTTGTAATAGGTGCATTATATCCTGCATACCAAAATAAAGCAAGGCTTTCCGCCCTTTTTCCGCTTTTTACTTGACTTTATGCACCCTGTCCCCTATGATAAAGGGACTTTCTAAAGAAACGGAGCATCACAATGGGTGTTATTTTAGGCATTGACATCGGCGGTTCGAGCACGAAGATCGTCGGTCTTGCCCCCGATCTTTCCGTCATCGACATGCTGCGCGTCAAGGCTGACGATCCGCTCACCTCGCTCTACGGCGCGATGGGCAATTTCCTTTCCACACATCATCTCCAGCTCTCCGACATCCGCCACATCGCGCTCACGGGCGTAGGCTCTTCGTATGTCGAGGGCGATATCTACGGTGTGAAGACCATCAAGGTCGAGGAGTTTCCTTCCGTCGGCGCGGGCGGCCTCGCTCTCTCCGGCAAGGAGCACGCGGTCGTCGTCAGCATGGGCACGGGCACGTCATTCCTTTGGGCCAATAAAGGGAAAGAGGTCCGCCATCTCATCGGCAGCGGCGTGGGCGGCGGCACGCTCGCGGGCCTCAGCTCGCTCACGACAGGCGTGCACCAGTACGCGCTGATCCGCAAGCTCTGCCAGGACGGCGACCTCAGCCACATCGACCTGACGATGGCCGACCTCTCGCGCGATCAGGTGGGCGATCTGCCGCCCGAGGCCACGGCGGCGAACTTTGCCAAGGTCGCCGACGACGCGACGCCGTCGGACAAGATGCTTGGCATTGTCAACCTGGTGCTCCAGTCCATCGGCACAATGTCGGTGCTCGCGTGCAAGTGCTGCGGCACGGACACGGTCGTCCTCACAGGCGCGCTGACGATGCTGCCGCCGGCAAGGGAGACGTTCGAGCTGTTCAAACAGCTCTACCATGTCAATTTTATTATTCCCGAAAACGCGACGTTTGCTACCGCCATCGGCGCGGCGCTGTACAGCGTGAGAGAAAATTGACGAAAACTATTCAAGAAAGTGCCTGCCATCCGGCGGGTACTTTTTATTTTCAAACGCTTGTTCTATTTCGCATTTTATGCTACACTGTTCGTGAAACGAGGTGAACGCGATGGACCGCATCATTCTGCACTGCGACTGCAACTGCTTTTACGCCTCCTGCGAGCTTTTGAGCCATCCTGATTTGCGCCAGCTTCCCGTCGCGGTCTGCGGCGATCCAACGGAGCGCCACGGCATCATCCTGGCAAAAAATGAACCGGCGAAGCGCTGCGGCGTCAAAACGGCGGAGACCATCTGGAAGGCCAAGCAGAAGTGTCCCGGCCTCATCCTGCTGCCGCCGCACCACCGCCTCTACGCCGAATACTCGAAAAAAATCAATGCCGTCTACGGCGAGTACACTGACTTAGTCGAGCCGTTCGGCATCGACGAGAGCTGGCTGGATGTGACAAATTCCCTCCACCTCTTCGGCGGGGACGCCAGAGCGCTCGCCGACACGCTGCGAGGCCGCATCAAGCGCGAATTTGGGCTGACGATCTCGGTCGGCGTGTCATTCAACAAGGTGTTCGCCAAGCTCGGCAGCGACTATAAAAAGCCCGATGCCACGACCGTCATCGCACGCGACAACTGGCGCGACATCGTCTTCCCCCTCCCCGTCGGCGATCTTTTGTTCGTCGGCCGCAGCGCACAGGAGCTGCTCGGCCGCTACGGCGTGCGCACGATCGGCGAACTCTCAAAATGCAGTGAGGAAATGCTCGAAACCCTGATGGGCAAAATGGGCGTCCAGCTCCACGACTATGCCAACGGGCTGGACACCGATCCAGTCCGCTCCCGGTACGAGCCGGAGATGGTGAAGTCCGTAGGCAACGGCACTACCTTCCCGAAAAACCTCACCACCGCAGAGCAGGTGCGGGGCGGCGTCGCCGTGCTGGCGGACTCCGTGGCCACCCGACTGCGGCACAGCGGGCTGTATGCCGGTGGCGTCCAGGTGACGGTGCGGGATCCCCAGTTCCATGACCGCTCCCGTCAGATGCAGCTCTCCGCCCCCACCCACCTGATCCGAGATCTGACCGCCGCGGCCATGGACCTGACCTCCCAGCTGTGGAAACCGCCCACACCCATCCGGGCACTGACCGTCACCGCCATTCACCTTCTGCCCGAGGGCAGCGCCTATGAGCAGGTGGATCTTTTCACCGCCGGGGCGGCACCCCAACGGGAAAAGCAGGAAAAGCTGGAGGCCGCCATGGCCCGCATTCGGGGCAAATTCGGCTCCGGCGCCATTGTGTACGGCGCCGCCCAACCAGAAAAAGAGGAGGACCCCTTTTCATGAACAAGCAAACGGAAAAGCAGCAGCTGCGAAAAACCATGCACACGTTGGAGGCCAGGCTGCCGGAGCGGTATCTTGCCCAGGCAGACCGAAAAATCGCCGCTCAGCTGCTGGCCATGCCGGAGTACCAGGCGGCGGACACCGTTTTCTGCTTTGTCAGCACAGGCCGGGAGATCGACACCCATCCCATTCTGCAAGCTGCGCTGGAGGCGGGAAAAACGCTCTGCGTTCCCCGGTGTCTGGGCGGCGGCATCATGGAGCTGCGCAGCATCCAAAGTCTGAACGCTCTCACCCCCGGCGCTTATGGAATTCCCGAGCCGCCGGAGGATGCCCCTCTCGTCTCCACAGACACGGTGGATTTTGCCGTTCTTCCCTGCCTGACCTGCAATCACCTAGGCCAGCGGCTGGGCCGGGGCGGCGGCTACTATGACCGCTTTCTTGCCTCTTATCGGGGCGGTACGGTGCTGTTATGCCGGGAACGGCTGATCCGGGAGGAAATTCCCGTCACATCGCTGGACTATCCCATCCCCTGGGTCCTGACTGAGGCAGGCCTTTTTGAAGATGGCACCCCCGCCCGATTGAATTGACGGGAAACCCGTCTTTCCCGGTGATCCCTGTGATCTCTGGCCGGAGCACCGCCCGTTTTTACCGGACAGCCCTTGCGTTCTCTTGACAGCTTCTTTTGATTTTGCTACGCTGAACAGGGAAAACTACGATTTCCACATTCACCGCTCCGAGGCCAGATCCCGGTGCCGGGGCGGATCTTGACGAAGGAGGAGTTCTCTATGATCCACGAAACCATGGCGTATCTCTCCCAGGTCGATCCCGAAGTGGGTGCCTCCATTCAGGAGGAATTTGCCCGGGAGCGGCGCAATATTGAGCTGATCGCGTCCGAGAATATCGTCAGCGAAGCTGTCATGCTGGCCATGGGCACCTGCCTGACCAACAAGTACGCCGAGGGCTATCCCGGCAAGCGGTACTACGGCGGCTGCTACGCCGTGGATGTCACGGAGGAGATCGCCCGGAAACGGGCCTGCGAGCTCTTTGGCTGCAAGTACGCCAACGTTCAGCCCCACTCCGGTGCCAATGCCAATCTGGCGGCCTTCTTCGCCCTGGTCCAGCCCGGCGACACGGTTCTGGGCATGAACCTGGCTCACGGCGGCCATCTCAGCCACGGCAGCCCTGTGAACATCTCCGGCAAGTACTTTCACGTCGTCTCCTACGGTCTCAACGACGAGACGGAGCGCATCGACTATGATCAGCTTCTCACCGTGGCAAAGGAATGCAAGCCCAAGCTCATCATTGCCGGTGCCAGCGCCTATCCCCGCATCATTGACTTCGCCAAGTTCCGGGAAGTGGCCGACGCCGTGGGTGCCTATTTGATGGTGGATATGGCCCATATTGCCGGTCTGG
>ENA-OOXF01000369-OOXF01000369.1-human-gut-metagenome-genome-assembly--contig:-NODE-369-length-35127-cov-11.437671_pt1 | contig 35127 bp, 36 predicted proteins | sample MGYA00241586_ERZ501341 | MGnify/ENA primary metagenome ERZ501341 (study PRJEB25962, sample SAMEA2042985) | human gut metagenome | biome: human gut; feature: human-associated habitat; material: faeces... | reverse complement strand
GGACATCTGATTCCCAAATTTCCGGAAGTGCGATTTCATCGCACGAGAATATTCACTGCTTGATCTCAGCTCTCTGCGGCTTCAGCGATTCACGCATAGACTTGATGTCTGTCTTTAGCTCCTCGATCTGAGCGACCGTCTTGGCTACACCCTCTTCTAAGAGAGCTTTGTCCTTCTGCAGCTTTGCAATCTGTGCATCGAAGTCGGTCTTGGCGCGGTTCTTGCTTCCTTTGGTTCTGGGCATACTTGTGTACCTCTTTTTTACTCTATAATTATATTTTCAAAATGTCAGGTATTATCTATTTCCGGATTTATCTTTGAAGCTTTCCACTTCTTTGAGAAGCTCATTGCTTTCTCTAATGCTCTCAAAATTGCCTGCATTTCATTTAAAAAATCATCACCCTGATCAAAAAATGTATCGTGCAAATCTTCATATACTGCTTGAACTCTATCCATCGCTTTCTGTGTATAATAATCGAGCTGATCATCAAATGCACACTGCGAATAATCTGACTGCATAATCTCACCGACTTCTACATCAGAATCAAACGAGGCCAACTTATACAAATCTCCGTCTTCGGATACAACTTCTTCTAACCACTCAATATTCAAAGCTTGGAGTTCTTCTTTTAAATCATCAAGTTCTTCATTATATCCATCATTTTCTTCGTCATATGTTTCTTCCGCAATATTACATAAACCTTCTAGTTCTTCCAAGTCTCGATATAATGCATCAAGCTCATCAACACTTATGAAAATTGTTTCCGCAACCACTAGTTTCGTTCTCTCATAATCCGTATAAACATTTGTTATTATTTTATTATAATGGTGTTCAAACTTTGCATATAGTGACAACACAAACAGACTAAATGCACTGAAGCTCTCGTCATAATATGAAAGAGATTCATTTTTTACTGCATCGAAAAATTCACTATATAATTTTTGGATAAACACCTTGTCTTCAATAATAACTCCGGTTTCTATATTATTTGCACTTTCATTTGAAAAATTGGCCGAGCCAATATAAACTATATCTTCTGTTCCTATAATTTTAGCATGATTATGAACGTTAAAGAAAGGAACAAATCCATTCTGGAAATTTTCTGGATTCAATTTCGATATATAGACATTAATATTCCGTCTTGCCGTCATCCTCATGTGATTTCCCGCATCTGAATTATAATATCTCTCCATCCTAGACGGAACATTTGTAATAATTTGAACATCAGCATTCGTTTCTTTTAATGCGTTTAGCAATTTATCGTCCTGCTGATTTCTTGAAATATTGTAGGTAAGAATTCTAATTATACTTGCACACGGAAAATGATTAAGAACCTCTTCATAATTCAGTTCTTCTCGATTGGAAACAAATCGTCCCCCATTAAAAGAAATTTCCGTCAACTCTCCTCACCCCTATATTAGTTTTTGTTTTTCTTTTCATCACATCTCAGCCGATCACCGAATCCCTGATTCTTAGATCGTTGCCTGCTGCTCACCACGGAGAGGTGTGTGATTAATCAAAAAGATTTTTGATTTGTCCGAGCAGCGTAGGGAGCTACCGCTCTCAGTATATCACAATTTCATCCAGTTTTACAGACGTTTTCCTGCCTTCATCACCACAGAATATATCAATCCGCCGATTATTCCACCTACTGTGTTGTAGAAAATGTCTGACAGCTGGAACGTTCCTAGCCGCAGCAATAACTGCAGCATCTCAATGCTTATCGAAAAGATAAATGCTATCTTTCCGCTGTACCACAGTATCTTCTTCCAGCCTTTCTCCATTTTCTCTTGGAACGTCCACATAACCACACTACTAAACGGCACCATCATGATTACGTTCTCGATGCACTCGGTGGTCAGCTTCTGTTCGCCGTTCACTGTCTCCCAGATGCCCCAGCCACCCATGACATCGGATAAAGGATTCATCCACAGCTGACGGTTTAACAGGGTTCGGAACAGAATAAGTGAGGTCAAAAAGGCCAAGAAGAATAGTTTTCTGAAGAACACGCTCTCTTTAAACTTCTGATACCATGTCACTATGGCATTTTTCCAACCTTTGCCAGGATGTATTGGCTCATACGCATACAAGTAGAAAAACATAGCTAGGAAGGAAAGCAGGAGTGAAAATCCAAATGGCTCATAGAGAGCAGTCAGGATGTTTGTGATGATCTTTCCAAGTAAATCAATCGTTTCTTTCATCGCTGTTTACAGATCACTGAACAGATCAGCCTTGTACACACCGTCCTCCAACATCTTTTTAAAGCTGCCCTTTACTGTTGCGACATCCTCGTGATAGGTCATACCATACCAGGTATCATTTGTTTTCAGCACCTTCACAGACATTTTACCCTGTTCCAGCAGTTCACCGATGAAGATCGGGATTAGATACTCTGCTTTCAGAGGATTACCCGGTACTTCTTTTTCAAAGAACTCTTTAAAGCCCTCGTCCAGCGTTGTAAGAAAATCAGGAGTCAATCCCCACATATTCATGGATACATATTTCTTTATGGGGTCTGACCCCAGCACTTGATATAAACTTGTTTTCTCATGGCTATCACTCCAATTTCTCTTCCACTTTTTTACATTTCCATTTCATTTTTTAGTCCTTCACATCTCAGCCAGTCATAAGACCGTTGCCTGCTGCTCACCACGGAGAGGTGTGTGAAGATTTGAGCAGCGTAGGGAGCTACCGCTCCCCTTGTTTTGTTTATAATTTCTTTAGAAATGTTTATTTTTTCTTTATGGGGTCTGACCCCGGAGTATTCTGCCTGCATGTATTGGCTCATAAGCATAAAGATAGAAAAACATGGCGAGGAAGGAAAGCAGGAGTTAAAATCCGAATGGCTCATACAGAGCAGTCAAGATGTTTGTGAGGATCTTTCCGAGTAAATCAATCGTTTCTTTCATCGTCGTTTACAGATCACTGAACAAGTCAGCCTTGTACACACCGTTCTCCAGCATCTTCTTAAAGCTGTCCTTTACGGCCGCAACATCTTCATGGTAGGTCATGCCGTACCAGGTGTCGTTGGTCTTCAGAACCTTCACAGACATCTTGCCCTGCTCCAACAGCTCACCGATGAAAATCGGAATCAGATACTCCGCTTTCAGCGGATTCTCAGGTACTTCCTTCGCGAAAAACTCTTTAAAACCCTGCTCCAGAACATCCAGAAAATCAGAAGTCAATCCCCACATGTTCATAGATACCAGAGAATTTACATCCACAGCCACTCCGTCTGTTTCTGCTCCAGTTGCAGTCTTTACAATATTCTTGGTTTCTACAACTTCGGTCAAGTTTCCCTTCTCGTCCATCTTACAGATACCGCGAGTCACACCACCATTATCGGACAGAGTGTTCTTCAGCACAAAGCCTGCCATGCAGGACTTTCCGCCGTTCACCAGATACTCATGAACAGCCTTGAAGCCTTCCTTGCCATAGTAATCGTCTGCGTTAATGACGATGAACGGAGTTTTAATTACATCCTTTGCTACAAGCACAGCCTGACCGGTTCCCCACGGCTTTGTCCGGCCTTCCGGCAGAGTTCCCGGGATATCGTTGATATCCTGGAAAGCGTAGTCCACAGTTACATCATGAGACGCGCAAATAGAGGCAATGCGGTCTCCGATGACTTCTTTAAACTCCTTCTCGATATCCTTGCGGATGATAAATACCACATGATTGAAACCAGCTTCAATCGCATCATGGATGGAATAGTCCATGATGATATGTCCAGCATCATCCACTGGCTCCAACTGCTTGATTCCTGTTCCAAAACGGCTGCCGATTCCGGCGGCCATGATAAGTAATGTTGTGTTCATATTCTCTCCTTACTGTGCTCGCAATTTAATCAAACCCCAAAAATCATTCTAGGCTATCTTCACTGCAAATACTTGTCTACGAACTCTAGTACAGAAGACAGTGTGTCAGCTTGTCCAAAATCTTCGTTCTTAGCATCTGTTCCGGCTCCATTAACCAGAATTGCTTTGCATCCGGCCGCTAATCCAGCTTTAATATCGTTCTCACCATCACCAATCATATAGCTCTGGCTCAAATCGATATTATAATCATCCGCCGCCTTTAGCAACATTCCCGGCTTCGGTTTACGACAATCGCATTCAATCTTCAATTCTGGTACTTCACCTTCATATCCCTTGTGTGGATGATGAGGGCAATAATAGATTGCATCAAGGTAGGCTCCCTGCAAGCCGAGTTCTGTCTCCATCTTATTATGGATTTCCTCCAGTTCCTGGAATGCCACCTCTCCTCTAGCAACAACAGGCTGATTTGTGACTACAATTGCAAGATAACCAGACGCATTAATTTTCTTGATTGCCTCTGCCACACCATCAATCAACTCAAAGTCATTAATGTTTCTAAGGAACCCAACATATTTATTGATCGTACCATCCCGGTCGAGGAACACTGCTTTCTGCTTGTTTGAAAGATTCTTAGCCGATACTCTTCCTGCTTTGAAATCCTCTTCTACCTGATGGAAGCGGTCAGGTGTTCCCATATCTTTTACATACTCTGGCGAATCATAGCAGAACATCTTACCGGTTCCCGCCAGCGGTTTCAAAAGCTGACGATCCAAATCAACTTTTACAGTCTTCCCTGTCGTCTTGTCCACAGTGCCAATTTTATCTGCATCAATTGCCACCATATCAAGGACTTTAGGATCAATCACATGCAGACCTGCATTGACTCTATTCTTATAATATGTCGGGCGAACATCTTCCTTTGCCAGCCAAGACTGAACCGACATATCCTTTTCCGCTATGATGAGTCCACTATCGTAAGGATGGTTATTCGGATGAGTAAACAGCGTCACCAATCCACTATGTTCCTGATGAAATCTTACCATGCGGTTGAAATCAACATCAAAAACGGCATCCGCATTCAAAAGAAGAAACGGCGCTTTTCTTAGTCTCTCCCTATTGACCGTTTTTTTAAATAAAAGAAAACCAGACATTATAAAAAAGGATGTAACGCCAATTGTACTAATTGTATTGATTATATACACATGCCAGAATGTATTCGCACAAAAAAACTTCTGCCCGATATGTCTCAAGACAATAAGGAGTGCAAGTGATATCTTTAAAAGATCTAGGTTTCCGTACCCCCCCCACCACCACACACATTCAGTGGATTTTTCTGCATAAATTTATTAAACATCATATATGATACTTTTTTATTCCTTCCTTGTTTAATGCTCTTAGTTTTTGTGTACCACAACTTTAGCCGGAACTCCCACTAACGAAATTTCATTTTGTTCGAAACTTTTAGTTACTACTGCCCCTGCTCCAATATAAACATTGTCTCCGATTCGAACATTTCCAATGACTACTGAGTTCATCCCCAATTCGCAATGATTCCCTATTGAAGGGCCGTTTCCACCATTTTTACTGCCTAAACATGTTGTTCCAATTATAGTGCAGTATTCTCCTACCGATGAATTTTCATTGACAATAATATTTCCTGTGTGAAATATGTGTAGCCCTTTTCCAAAAACATTCAGTGGAATCTCAAACCCTAGTTGTAGACCTATTTTATTTCTATAATGATTATGGAGTTTAAATAGTAGTTTCGTTATGCCCCCCCCGCACAATTATTATAATATTCACAAATTCTTAATTCGCGCAAATATCGTCGAATTAAACTTTTTCTTGAATATCCTTTTTTTTCAAGCTCAATTACATTTTTCAATTCTTCTCTTGTTGATATCATTCTACCCTTTCTCCCCTATGTAACATCGTTCTTATCTTTTACATTATTTTTCTTTACTCTTAATAATGACTAAAATCCTCGATTTTTCATCACGTGAAAATACAAAAACCAAATGTATTATACACCCTATAACGCCACATAAGATTGCGGTTAAAACAAATGACACCCATGTGTTTGGATTCAATGTTTTTGCAATTAAAGTAAAACTTATTGTCATACAAGTGCAAGAAATTATCGTTCTTAAAAGCGTCGGATAAAATGTAAACCATTCTATTTTTAAGCAGTGTGTCATATAAATCGGGTTCGTCACAAGATTGATAAATAGCATAATGACCGTTGTTGTTAATACAATAGAATATATACCCAACGAACTATATTTTACTAGTATTGCCATTCCTGCCACATTAAGTATTCCACCTACAACTGTAACCAGACAAGGAATTTTATTTTTAACAGTCAATGTGTATATATAATATAGAGGATATACCGGTCCCTCGATAACGGAAGAAAGCATCGTGATAACTGTCAGCACATATATCAAATCAATATCCTGTCCTGGTATCCAAAGGGCATAAAAAACTTTTCCCAAAGAAAAAAAAGCGGCGAAAACGATACTTGAAAACAGGCTCGTTAATTTCATTGAAAGCTTTAATTCCGAAACAAGTTTATTCTTATTTCCATCCGAATAACTCTTCAGAAGTAGCGGTTGAAAAGGTTGTGCTAACAACTGATTAAAACTCATAAAAATACTTGAAATTGTTTTTGTTATTGCAATTTGTCCCATTGCTAAATCAGACAACCACAGGTTTGTCACTATCAAATCCAACCCTGAATTCAGTGTGTTCCCAAGACTATTAATGGAATTCCAAATACCATTCACCACTAACTTTTTTATTGCCTTAAACGAAACGTTTTTCCGTTTTATCTTTAATTCCGGTGTATATTTTTTATAGATCCCTGATGTCAAAATTGTCATTAACAGTCTCTTTACTTTATTCATCTTATCTCCTTACACTCTATGAAACCTCTCGTTCATATACAAATTCATACAAATGATTAATTAATAACAACCAAATCCATGTTGCCCCCGTACCAAGCAACACTTCAAAAATCATATCTATTAGCAATCCTATCCAAACAAATTGAATTCCTGTTCTTTTAGATCTATTCGGAATTTTAGTGATATTAGAAGCTATCGTAATCATTATTAAACTTAAAATAAATACAAGTATAATACCACCTTGCCAAAGACAATCCAGTAACTGATTATGCGGATTTACAAAAGCAATACTTTTCAAAAGTCCCGTTGCCGTTTCACCATCAACTACTCCCCAACCAAATACGGGTTTACTAGCAATTAACAACAATACTCTCTCCCAGGCTATACTACGACCTGTAAATGTCATATCCTTATGTAATACGCCTTCAACAAATGGTTTCAGTAACGAAGTGGACCCCAATAAAATCAAAACCGTTATGCATCCGTTCCAAATGTCATCAACAACTTCCATCTCTCTTCAAAACCGCCAAAACAGTCTTAAACAAAATCTTTATATCCAGTCCGATATTCCACTGGGAAATATATTCTGTGTCCAGCCGGACAATCTCTTCAAAATCTGTAATATCGCTTCGGCCACTTACCTGCCACATACCGGTAATGCCTGGTTTGATGGCTATTCTGGCTCTGTGGTGAAGTTCATACTGTTCCAACTCATCAGGCAAAATCGGTCGGGTTCCAACCAGGCTCATGGATCCTCCTGATGTAAAGATAGAAACAACTTTTTTTCAGAGAAAATTTTTCAGCACCATACCATGCAATTACCCTCAAAAACAGCACAAAAAAAGAACCTCTGATTTCTCAGAAGTCCCTATTTTACGCTGTTTTCTTAAAATTCTTCCACAGTCAGCACCGTTGCCTGCTTCATATCAAATTCCACCAGATTGTACTCTGAATGGCATATCCCCGTCAAACGATACGTCTTTTCCGTATCCCATTCGCACGTTTTCCATATCATTCGCAGCATTGGCACACTGCTGATCTTAAATTCCCAATTCTCCGGGTTATATTTAGGCACACGAAAACACTCTGCTTCTTTTCTGGCACATGCCTGCACCACCAATCCCCGCTTTTCAAGGTTAAACAAAAATCGTATGTACTTTGGCTCGCCCAATGCGACTATCGTTGAATGAAAAATCCGTATCTTTCCCCATTTTTGGCATAGAGAAATCCCCGGTATCACAATATTATGTTCCTGCACACTGATACCTCCGATCTTTAGGGCAGACTTTCCCCTTTAACTATTTCCCTGTTGTAAATTCTGCATAACCATCCAACATATTTATTTCCAGTGCTTTCCTATGTTCTTCCACTGGCAAGCCAAAAGAATCTTTCCATTCCTTTGGATAAAATGGTATTCGATTTTTCCTTTTTATTTCTTCCACTGAACGCTCATTATCTGTAGAATTTGATGCTGTTTCTTCTATACTATTAGCCTTTTCAGTGGTAAACTGACTTTCTGTGTCTTTTTTCGCTCTTTTCCCTTTAATGTCAAGAAATATCTCCGTTTCCATCAAGTCAAACACATAAATTGTTTCATCTTCAAAAGTAATCTTGTGTCCCAAAATCTTATATCGGCAATCCAGATTCCATCCCATCATTTCATACATCATTGCAGAAAAGATTTTATTTGTCATTTTTCTGCTTTTACGCTTATCTGGTTTTGCCACACACCAACGAAGTGCATCTTTATCATTTTCCTCACATTTTCGGACAACCATTCTCCTACTCTCCTGGTTCACAAGTATCTGTATGTAAACTGCATCCTCTAAACCAGCAATGCAGGCTGTATTAAATGTCACACTATCTCTACGAATTACGACAGCCGGTTCCCTTAGATGAGCAAACAGTTCTCGCCTGACAACCTGATACCCCTCATAGCTAAAATCCTCTGCCAACTCGATTGCTTTCTGATCAACAATTTCTTTTTCGTCCGTATACTCCGCTATATCATGCATAATTTGCACACCTCATTTTATCTATCAATTTTTCTGCTGACTCCAACAGATCATCAAGAACTTCTCTGGTTATAATCTCCATCCCTTCAACAGTTCTTGCAGGACGCAGTATGTCCCAGTTTCCTTTATATGACACTCTCTGTAAAAATACTGTTCTATTTGTAGACTCTCCGAAATTATATGCCCAGGCTTCCGGATAAAGTATTTTCTTTACTGGCTTCTGAGCTTCTTCTGGCTTTTTCTCCGTTTCTTCCGCAAATTGTTCCGCATTTTTTTCCTGTACAAATACCTCTGGTTCTCCTAATTCAAAAATCATTACCTGCTCATCTGCACTACCACAAAACTGTCCTCGCAATTTATACTTACAGTCTTTATTCCATCCCATAAGCTCATATAATGGCTCTGAAAATCCTTTACAGCTTTTTGGAAGCACCGCCCAACGTCCATCTCGTATAGTTCCCCATTTTATAGCATTTATGCTGCTTCTTTCGCATGGACGAACTGCAATGCACTTTTCCACAGAATTAAAGAGCAATTCTACATACTCTACATCTTCAAATTTTTTCAAACAAGCTGTATTAAATACAATTTTCCCCGAAGAAATCGTTACTGCCGGATCGAATCTTGTTGAAAAGAACTGCGCCCTCACAATTTCGTAACCACTTAAATCAAATCCTCGGTTTTCCGTTTTCTCTGCACAAATTTCATTATTGTTTTCAGAATAAGCACTTAATGATGCCTTTTCATAATCTGCCGACGAAAATCCATTCCATGCACGATTTACAGGCACAAAGCCTTTTAAAGCTCCCTGATCCACTACCTGTAAAGTTGGCAATGGATACCCTTTTTTCATATATTTGCTTGCATCCAGCATTTTTTGCGCCGCATTATAAATCTCCCGGCTCACAATAGCCTCATGGTGGTCGGTCTGCCTATATTGATTCCGATCATGGTTATTTTTCTTTGATTTATGATCCAGGTAATTAGGTGTAAAAGTTTTTCTTGATAAAACATCCCCACAATGCCTTTCATTGCGTAGAACATTTACAACTGTACTTCCTGTCCACTTTGTATTTCCTAATTTAGTTTTACGTCCTAAATCCATCAAAATTTCAGCAATTTCAGAAGTAGGAAAGCCGCTCAGGAACAGATAGTAACACAAGCGAACCGTATCTGCTTCTGACTCATTAATAATCAGATTCCCATCCTCATCTTTATCATAACCTAAGAGTTTGGGTGTCAGAAATATCCCTCTTGAAAACCGCTGTTCAATAGAGATATTCATTATTTCGCTTTTCGTATGTGATTCTTCCTGGGCTGCTGCCGATAACACCGCAAGCATCATTTCGCTCGTATTATCAAGCGTATAAATATGCTCTGTTTCAAAAAATACTCCTACCTGTGGTTTCATATTTGCTAATTCACGAACTTTAGCAATACAGTCCACGATATTTCTGGCAAATCGTGATACACTTTTGGTAACTATTAAGTCTATTTTCCCTGCTTTGCAGTCCTCAATCATACGATTAAATTCATCCCTATGCTGTAAAGAGGTGCCAGAAATTCCTTCGTCCGCATATATGCCAACAAGTGTCCACCCTGCATGTTCCTTTATCATATCCTCATAATGATTTTTCTGCAGTTCATATGAAGATGTCTGATTGGCGTCATCTGTAGACACACGACAATAAGCACACACCCTTTTGGTACCTGCATCTTCAAATAATTTTTCTTTCTGTTTCGCAGGAATGAACTCTAATTCGCTGCGATCCACGCCCTTATACCTTGCACGAATCTTTTCTTTCCGTTCTTCCTGGCTTGCAGCATGTTTTTCCTGTTCGTTCATATGCTGTCCCCCACTTCCATATGCCAGTACCAGATCTTACCTTTTTTATATGCTTCTATTTCAGCAATTTTTTTTGCTTCCTGTACCGTTCTTTTTGCAATACCATACTCTTTCATTTTTTCATAAATATAGGTACTTGGTAAATCTTCTGCTAATAATAGTTTTTGCAGATATTCTACAGCTATATCTTTCTTTCCTGTACTTTTCTCAACATTCAACAACTCTTCCACATTTATCTGGCATTTCCCAATCCATCGGAACCCTTTTTCTTTATCCAGTTCAAACCCTATCGGTTCTCCTTCTGGTGCAAGGCTTGATTTTACCGGAAACATATACCTTTTCCAAGGTTCTTCTTTATCTCTGGATACCATAAGAATGCTTCTCGCTGCTGCCGCAATATCAATGCTGCCTAATCCTCTGTATAATTGGTTTCCACCACCACTTTTGTTCATATGTCCAACTAATACTATTGCACAATTAGTTTCTTCTGCCACCTTGGATAACTTCGATAAGATTTCTCGCATTTTTACAGCATTTGTCATATTTCCATTATGACCGATAAATGCCTGTATCGGATCAAGCACGACCATTTTCGCACTAATCTGTATAATAGCATTTCTTATACGTTCATCTTCCAGTGTCAATTTATCATTATCTTCCTTTATAAATGCAACTCTATTACAATCAGCTCCAGCCTGTTCCAGTCTTGGTTTTATCGTATCTCCCTTTCCATCTTCTGAACACTGATATATTACCATCTCTGGCTTTTTTATCTTCTGTCCATCTGGTAAATATCCGCCTTTTGTTAGTATTGCTGCAACATGAATAATCAGTGTTGATTTACCCTCTCCCGGATCTCCCTGCAACATTGTAATCTTCCCACAGGGAATATATGGATACCATACCCATTCCACCTCCGAGGCTTTCACATTTGAATAAAATTCAACACCCGTATTTATACTTTCCAAATTGATGCCCCCGGTGTCTTTTGCCTTTTCTTCTACTACATGTGAATAATTGCATTAAACTTCTACTTATGTTTCATTATAATATATCTTTTTTGGGAATACAATAAGGAATATCAAATGTGTGTGGAGTTTCACAATGAATCTTAACTAATAGTCAAAGTCTAGGAGGTGACAGGTTTGGAAGTAAAAATTGATTATCTTGCTATCGGTAAAAGAATCCGCACTGCACGTCTGTCAAAAGAAATGACTCAGGAAACACTTTCAAATATGATTGACGTTGCCCCTACCTATGTCAGCAGTATCGAAAACGGGCATACCAAATTAAGTCTTGCAACATTACTTGGTATTGCTCAAAGCCTTGATACTACTGTAGATCAGCTTTTATATGACAATACACCTGTACTGGTTTCCAAATTCGATGCTGATATAAAAGAGCTTACTTCTGATTGCAGCAATCAGGAAAAAGAATTTTTACTGGAAATCATTAAATCAACAAAAACTGCATTACGCAACTACAAGCCAGGCAAATAATTTAAGGGCGCAGAAACTTTGTTATTTCTGCACCCTTCTTCTATACTTTTGCGGTCTTGCTTCCTTGCGGTGTTGTCCATTACGATTTTATATTGTAGTTTATTCCGTCTATCTAAACCGAATACATCGAATATAGCATATCATCTACTTCATTTTTGATTTTTCTTAAATTATCCATATTTTTAGAAATCATATTAAAAAATGAAGACCAATAATTATTAGCCATTCCTATACCATCATCATAAAATTTAAATGCTGTCAATTGTATATATTCATTCAATAAATCCACTATTTGTTTCCCCAAATCAAGAGAATGTCGATTTAACACTTCACAAAGTTCATTCCTTTTTTCAATGTATTCACTTATATTAAGCAGTGCGTCTTTATACATAAAGTAATGTGTATCTAATTCATTTTGTAAATCAATCGGATTAGAAAATGATTTTGCAAAATTCATTTCCCAATATTTATATGCATATTCCAATACGTCGTGGAGGCAACCATTTGCATACTTGACCTGATTTAATACTTCCCTTTTTCTTTCCATCTGCTGGCTTTGAAAAGGAACTCTCTCTTCTCCTTTCAGACGACAATCTTGTTCATATTCCGCTATTATTTTCCATTTTTTTAGTTCTTCCGCAGGATATTCTTCTGAATTTTGGTCAATTAATGTATGACAATCACTACATAACCAAATTCCGTTATTTATAGATGCTCTTTCTTCATTTGTCATCCTCGGATCATACCTAGCACCCTCCGGCGATGCAGCATAAATATGTGCAGCTTGACCTATTGATAATCTTTTATCCGCTTTTTTATGCGGCCCAAGTGTTTCTCTTCTACACTTTGGATTTGAACATCTTCCCCCAACACGTTCACAAAGAACTCTCTTAATACGTTCTGAAAAATCGGCTTCTCTCATATGCAACTTCCTCTTTCTATAATTCCAAGGTTTCCTTAGTCATAAAGGATTTTAACTTATTCTATCATATCCCAATATAACAAAAAAGCATAAAAATACCGCCAAACAAACTTCTTCTATGTTCAGCGGTACTTTGATACCTTTTAAATTTCGTTTTCAAACATTGACATTCCTGCAAGCATCATATCTTCATCCATATCCAGATTATCACTATCTTCTGGCTCTGTTTCCTCAACTTTGCGACAACTTATTCCACCCATTGATTTCTCTATTTCTGACAAAAACTCCTTGTCTTGAAGTAACTGTTTTTTGATAGCGTCTATGTTCATTGCACCTGTGGATGTTCCTGTTCCTGCTCCTGTTTCTCCGTTCTTCATCCATGCCTGAACCAATTCTGTCACAAGTGCTGTCTTGCATCTTTTCTTGGTTTTTAAATATTCTCCTGCTGCTCTCTGACGCTCATCATCTTCATTAAATATCAATACAACCTTGATCTGTCCCATGATCAGCACCTCCTACCCTCTCCGCAGACGTGCTGTTGTCAGTTTTTCATACCCAATCGCATTCGCCCGGACGTCATCAATAAATTCCACATATTTAAATTCCGGTGAATTTTCAATCTGTTTTCTGAGTAAAAGACTTCCTCCACCAAGAAAGACCGCCGGATTTGTTCTAAAGTCTGTTACATGAGTATGTAGTTTATTGATAATTCTCTGTAACCAGTTTTCTGCCATTCGCTGAATTTCCAGTATGATTTCTTCATCTAATATGGTTTCTTCCTGCATTAAAACCTGTTCTACGTCTGACGAATCTAAATGAATGCCATAGTTCTGTTGAATCGCATTGGATATTTCAGACCGGAGGACAGCCATACCAGAACGATCACTGACACGAACCGATAAATCCGGTTTTCCATTTCTGATTACTAAAAGATCAACAGTTCCATCCCCAATGTCAATACAGTTTACGGTTCTGTATTTCTTCAAAAGGCTTGCCTTAAAACACATGACTGCTGCAAAATTTTGTGGGCTGACAAATACATCTTTTAAATAGAAATTAACGGATTTTCCATTCATCTTAAAACTGATTCCATGTTTTGCATGATCTAAGAAATATTTCTTAAATGAAGTTGCCTGCTGACCGTAATCTGCCGGTGGCAATCCCACGCCAAGCACTACATCTTTTCCCGTTAATGTAATTCCTTTATTACGAGCTTCCATTGCAAGGGCATACAATGTGAGAATAAAGTAATCATCATCTACTGTCTTATCAGCTTTAAACGGCATTTTTGTATCTGACAGTGTATAATATGTTCCCTGATACTCCAGAATATCTTCATTCATAAAACGTCCCGGTTCAGACACATATCTGACAAGTCCACATGGGAAACATACATTCTCTCCCTTCATATTTCCATTTCCATGATCAATTCCAAAAATGATTTCTGCCATCGCTTTTTCCTCCTGTTTTTTAACTGTACTTTAAGTTGCACTAACATATATTTTTGTTCCAAAATTGCTTCTATTTAAGTATCACTTAACTTATTCTTACTATCACTTTTGTATGTTTTGTTCTACTTAAATATTACTTTTGTATGTATTTTTAATATATACCATACATTTGTATGTGTCAATACATTTTTATATATTTTTGTGTATTTAGCAGTAAAAAATATGTTATAATCCCTTTATGGAGGTAGCAATAATGACTGTTGGCGAAAAAATCAAATACTTTAGAACTATGCATGGGTTCACTCAGGAACAACTTGTACAGGCTACTGGTTTAAGCATAAGCACTTTGCAAAAATACGAGTCTGATGAACGCAAGCCCAAGCCGGAGCAGCTCTTGAAAATATCACAGGCCTTGGGCATTAGTATCAATATTTTTATGGATTTTGATATTCATACAGTTTCCGATCTGCTCTCACTTATATTTAAAATGAACGAGCAACTGGATTTAAATTTTGATTCTCAGAAAGATACAAGCGGAAATATCATTCCTGACACCCTTACTCTTTCATTCAAAAATCCAATAATCAATCAGAAGCTCAGCACTTACGTTTCTTTCTTAAACAAAATGACAGGCTCAGAAAGGGAACAATATACTCAAACGCTCCAGGAATTAGAGAATCAGCTTCTTGATGACAATACAGAAATTCACAAAACTGCTCCTGCGAGTAATTCCGCTAATAACGTACCGGATTCCACTTTTTCAGATCCGTCTTATCAGAAAATACAAAGCCTGTTATCTGATTGCACACCACAGGAGATGGAATGGATTTTAAAATCCGTTCAACTCATAAAAGATTGTCTGCGTGACACTAAATAATTTTCGGGAGGATTCCTTATGACTATTACTGAAAATGATTTTATAGAAAAAATGATTGAAATAGCTAAAACAGGTTATGAAAACATGACACAGCTTCAATGCGTGTTCTTTACCTGGAATGAATTTTTCAATACGGAAGAAGATGCTTGCAGAGCTTTCGAGGTCGCTTCTCAGATTTTCTCTGCTGCCTATCCAGATGAAGCACCTTTGGACGAAACTAACGATTTCTGGGGAGAACTCGCCTGCTATTTATAAAAAAATTTGAGGGAAGCGTCACAAAACGTTTCCCTCACTTATTATGCGTAATCTATTTTTTCAGATCTTCCAGTATCTTTTCTACATTAATTCCGACTCCATTTAATTGTGGTTGCAATATCAGATACTTCTTCAATGGACTTAACTTATTGAGCAATCGCATAATTTTACCACTTTTCTTTTCTAACTCTAATTCTAACTCTTTCAAACCAAACTTATAATATGGAACTTCTATATTTATTTCCTTGAGATAACGTTTTATCAGTTCTATACTATCGTTATCATTAAGCTGTATAGCTGCATTACCTACAATTATAAGAAAGTCTATGCTGTCAACACCCATATCTTCAAATTCTACACTCTCCAGATACTCTTTCAGGTTTTTGATTTTCTTTTGTTCTACCAAACAATCCAACAAATATATCTGTGCAAATGCTGTTTTTTCATACTCAAGACTTGTGCAAAAATTCTGTTCTGCAACTTCATAATTTCCCATTTTCCAGTATGTATAGGCAATATCAGAATAATATTTTACCTTTCCTGCTTCAGTAAACTTTTTGATGTCCATTTTTTCACGCACATACAAGGCTTTTTCCAACCACTTTGTGTCTGGATCAAAATTGTAATACATTTCATACATCATCGCAGTAACATCCTGTGAATACACTTCATCTTCTGTATATAAATCTCCTTTTTCCAGTTCTCCTATTACTTCATCTGCAATCTTTTTCGCACTTGTATTATCAGAAACCAATTCAAGCTGTATTGCCTTATCAAATTTATATTTCAATTTCATTAAGGAACTATCCGTCTTTTCAATCAAAATATCATCCAATTTAAGCAACTCCATTAATTGTCCTGTCGGTAAAATGACTGATCGTAACAGTTCCAACATTCTCTGGTCCGTATGTACATCCACTTTTATATTTTTTACAATAGCCTCAATCTGCTCTGAGAATTTCCCCTTATCATTATTCAAATCATAATATAAAAGCTGATAATATTCGCATTCATTCTTCCAGTCCTCTGCATCTACTAATTCTTTTATAGATTCAAATCGTTCTCCCCAGTTATCTGTATTTCCTTTCGGTATACTGCGAAAAATACGATCTGCCAACTCCGACAGAGCATTCACATCATTATGCAACATAAATCTTCCAATTACAGGGTTATCCTTCAATATTCTATTCGTGTGCTTTCTTACATCTTCCAAATAATCAGAAAGCATCGCCACAGCTATATAATACGCTTTAATATAATTTTTGCTGTCGATTTCTTTTTTATAATTCTCTATTCCCTGTCCACTAAACGGTTTACAACACATGGAATACAAGCGTCCTGAACCACACAGGCATTTTTCATCATCTAACATATCTCATTTCTCCCATTGATTTATTGATTGATATTTTATCACATCTTCCGCATCATATAAATGGCAAAATAAAACCACAGGCATATCACTTTACACCTGTGGTCATATTTCATACTATTATTTTTAACAAACCCTTTTATGTATCGCCACAATCTTGCTGATCGGAAATCCCACTATATACCATACTGCCCGGATTCCGAGCCATGCTGCAATTACACAACCAAATACACCGCCTACTATCACGCACAGAGCAGCCATTCCAAGAATACCGGATAAATCCCAATGCCAGGGAATTATAATAAACATATGTGGGATTCCCACTGGCACTCCATATACCAGCATAAATCTGAACCAGTCAATTTCCCCATCCACCATATAAATATATTTTCCAATCCATCCAAGCAGAATCAGCCCTGCAAATACTAAGATTCCTTTACATACAAAATTTTTAAATGTCATGCTTCCTTTACCCCTTTCTGGTATTTTTCTATCGTTTTCATCAGAACGTCATCAAAACTGAATACTACCTCTATCCTCTTTTTATCATATACATAAACCGTATCAATCGTGGCATTTACAAGTTCTTTTGTAATCTTCTCATGCTGCATTTCCCCTTCCAGTAATTTAACAGCCGATGCAACTTTACTTTTATATGCTTCTTCCTCCGCTGATAAACGTGTCAGTGTTTCTATCTCTGCCTGTATGCCATTTATCCGATCTGTAATCTGTGTCTTTTTCAGCATATACTTTTCTTTCGTTATAACGCCTTCTGCATACGATTCATACTGTCGTATTCTCTCACTTTTTAATATATTGCTTTCAGCCTCTAGCTGTTTTATCTTTTTTCTCCTGACACTATCCAAGTTGGTTGTCTTTTCCTCAAAATCCAACTGTATAGCATCCAATACATAAAGGACACGTTTTAAGGCATACCAGACATGACCTTCTATAATTGAAACAGAAACCATCTCGTCCGAACACTTGGCAAATTTCCCTGTCATCTTTTTGTGTGGACAATATACCCTGTCATTAGCACCAGATTCCATCAGCACCATTGATCGCCTGCAATTCCCACATCTGACTTTTCCTTTCAATGCAAATTTTCTTGTTCCCCGGTAATCTGGTTTTTTCATAAATGCGATAGTTGCTTTTGCTATTTCATATTCTTCCTCTAACACGATTGCCGGATGAACATTTTTTGTAATGACCACATCTTTATCTCTTGATTTTCTGGTTACTTTACTGCCAACCGCAATACTCTGTCGTTTCCCCTGCACCAAAGCTCCTGTATATTCATATCTTCCAAGAATGGCTCGCACCATGCCACAGTCCCATAAAATTTCCGACTCTGGCATTTTTTGATTATATCCATAATGCGTAAGACCATTTTCTTTATTATATCTTCCCGGTGTCGGTATCTTCTGTTCATTCATATAATAAGAAATCTGGGAAGTACTGCATCCCTCGATTGCCTTATCAAAAATCGCCCGCACATATTTCCCTGCTACCGGATCTATCAGCCATTCCCCTGTTTCACTATCTCGTAAATAACCAAAAGGCGGTTTTCCCCCTGTCCATTGACCATTCTTCCATTTCACTCTCAATGCACTTTTCAGTTTTTTAGAAATATCTTTGCTGTAAAGGTTATTGACCAGGTTATGAATTGCCATATCCATTCCCATTGTTTTACCTAAATAATCATTACTGTCATAATTGTTATTCAATGAGATAAACCGGATTCCCAGTATTGGGAGTACCTGCTCCAGATAATCTCCCACACCAATATAATCTCTGCCAAATCGTGAAAAATCTTTTACAATAATCGTATCTATTTTTCCTGTTTTTGCGTCCTCTATCATACGCTTAAATGCCGGACGTTCAAAATTAGTTCCCGAATAACCATCGTCCACATACTCTATATATTCGTCCGACAGATCATCCCTGTCCTGAACAAAATTTACAAGAAGCGTTCTCTGGTTATCAATGCTGTTACTTTCATCCTTATTGTCTTTTCCCAAATCTCCATCTGCAATAGATAACCTAAGATACAATCCATTCTTACGCACTTTTAACACCCTCTATCAGTTCTGCTATCTGTTTAAATTTATCATCACACTTGAAGCACACATGAATGCTTCCGTTTTTATATATCTCCACATATTCTACAAGTTCCTGTACCAGTGCTTCATTGAAGCTCCGGTCAGAAAGATATTTTTCCAAGTTGCTGACCATATCCATATATCTGTCAGTTTTCTTCTCCAACATTCTTTGATCTTGTTTTGCAATTTGCAAATCGTCCCTCAGATTTTGTAACTCCCGGATATAACACTCTTTCATCATATCGAAGTCCTCTTTTTCTACAATCCCGCCCACATAGTCCTCATACAATACAGTGTTCTTTTCTTCTGCCTGCGCTATTTTTCTTTCTAACATTCGCACTTTTGCGCCTGCTTCATAAAAAGCATTTTTCTCACTGGAATCACTTTTCAATTTCTGTAACAGCTTTTTTCTGTCACACATACTTTTTATAAGAATCTGAATCTGATCCATCACAAGTATCTTCAGCAGATTTTCTTCTATCTTCTGACCGCAATAGTTATTCGCATAATTCTGAGCAGAACAGGTATAATAAATTCCCACCTTCTCCATTGTCTTATAATTATGGGTATAGCGGACACAATACATTGGACGACCACAATCTCCACATCGAACCATTCCTGGAAAACAGTCTTTGTATTTTTCTCTGTCCTCCATATATTTTAGATGCCAGTTTCTTGTAACCTTTCTTATTTTGTTTGACCTCTCCTGCAGTTCTTCATAATCATCCCTTGCGATCATCGGTGTATGCATATCCCTCTGAACATTCCAGTCCTCCGGCGAAGTTTTATACTGCTTTATTCCTTTATATAATGACTGCTTCAACTTTCCGGTTACAATATCTCCAGCATATGTAGGGTTATTCAAAATCTTATCTACCGTATCCATTCTCCACTTTGTCTGTTCCAACGGAACTGTCAATACACCCGTTTTTTCTCTTTGACCAGGTGTAGCAATTCCCATAAGATTTAATCTGTCAGCAATCTTCTTTTTGCTGACGCCCATCATATACCACTGAAATATCATCCTTACAAATGGTGCAACCTCTTCATCAACAATCTGTCTGTGCCTATCCTCTGAACGGACATATCCAAATGCTACTTTTGATAAAGTAATATTTCCCTTTTTTCGCTGTGCATCTTTTGCAGCCAGAATCTTTTTTGACATATCTTTTGCATACATGGCATTAACCATATTTTTTAATGGAACACTGATATTTTCCCTGTCCTCTTTTCTGGAACTGTCATAATCATCAGTGATTGCAATAAACCTTACATTTAATCTTGGTAAAATTGTTTCCAGATAATATCCTGTTTCCAGATAGTCCCTGCCAAAACGTGATAAGTCTTTTACAACAATGCACTGAATCTTTCCTGACCGGACATCTTCCATAAGTCTCAAAAAACCTGGTCGTTCAAAATTAGTTCCGCTAAATCCATTGTCTATATATGTACCTGCTAATTTTAAATCTGGGTGCTCCTCTATGAACTTTTCAACCAGCATTTGTTGTACAACTAAAGTTTCGTCCGTTTCATTTCCACCATTTTCAACAGATAATCGAATATACGCTCCTGTATCTATCAGATTCTCACAGTTTTCTATAATCTGATTACTAACAGCCTCAATATTTTTATTTCTTCTGCTTTTCCTTGCCATTGCTATTCCTCCATCCATTCTTCCGGGAAATAATTCTTCCAGTTCTGCATTGTCAGGTATACATGCACATCTCTTAAATCTGAAACAATTATTTTATCTACCCATTTTTTAACATGTTGACTTTCCAGCTTCTCCGGTAACTCTTCCTTTTGAAATGTTTTTATCCATTCATTTTCCTCGCTATAAGCCTTTTTCATATTTGCAAGCCTGTCCATCAGTCCTTCAAAATCGTTTTCATACATTTGCAACTGCGCCTGTATTTCTTCTTTTTTCTCCTGATATTCAGTCTGACCAATCTCATAGTCCCGGAATTTTTCATATAAAGGAATACGGTCTTTCTCTACCTGCTCCATTTCCTGAAATATCATCCATGCCTTTTCTGAATATTGCTGAGTCTCTTTCTGTAATAGCTGTTTCATTTTTTCTGTCTGCAAATATGCTTTCATTTTTTCAACCACATCCATTTCCAGAGAAATTGCATTTTTTACTGCCTCTGTAACCTTAGCTTCTTCTATATAAATTTTTCTTTTCTTTGGTAATTCACCCATCTGCGGATTGAACACAAAAGCAACGTCACCACTTCGGAAATTTCTCAGGTACAACGGTTTTCCAGTTGCTTCATCATAGATTTTTCTTACATATGGTCCAGGCTTCCCACCTATGATATTATCTGTAGTTGTTCGACTTTTAATAAGTCTTCTAGCCTGATCAAAAACTCCTTCATCTAGTATTGGTGTTATTGAAAGCGTACAAACTTCTCCGTTGATTGTTTTCTGCCAATAGCCATCATATGCTGTACATTCTAAAATCCTCCGCAAAGCGCCCTCGCTCCACCTATTTTCATAATGCGGCCAATGCTTATGCCCCACTCTCGCATTATGTACCATTGGAGATTCTTCTCCTCTCTCATTCAGAATAGCTACTATTTTTTTTATAGATATTTCTTCCAGTGTCATTTGAAATATCTCTCGTACAATCTTCGCAGCCTCTTCCTCGACAATCAATTCTTTTCTATCTTCTGAAAGTATGTATCCGTATTTTTCATCGTGAACTGTATAATAGCCCTCTATCTGCTCACGAATCGCATATTCACGCATACTCTTTACCTGTACCGCAATTTTTTCTTTTCTGAAATACTCGTCTATTTCTTCCCTGCTTTTTCCAATACTGCAAAAATCGCTCTGCACTATCGCAAAGTGAAGTCCCGCCGGGAAGAATGTTTTAACCAGTACATCTTCCGCACAGGAAATATATTTTCCACAACGGTCAACACTATCTACTACCACCATATCAAATTTACGATTGATTCCATCTGCCGTCATTTCTTCAAAAGCTGTATTTTCATTTTCATCCTTTTTCCGGTCACTGTATTTTGCTACCAGTTTCCAACCATGTGATTGTATATAGTTCTGAATATGCTCATTCTGCTGTTGGATAATATCTGATGAAATTTTCTTTGTATTCTTGCACGATGTAGTCCTTGTATAACTTACGCACCGCATTTAAATCTACCTTCCCTTTCTTCCATTTCCCGAATATTCTGAGCTGCTTCTGTCATTTCCTGTATTTCGTCTGCATACTTGAAGCAAATTTCCAGACGATCTTTCCCGTACACAATGACTTTATCAATTAGAGTAACTACCGCTTTACGGTCAAGCTGTGTAATATTCTGATAGCACTTGAAATCCTCAATCCAAGGGTGTTCCCGTTTTCCCTCCGCAGATGCCTTTTCTTTTCTCTGCTCTAATTCACGTTCTGCTTTTTCCGCATTATGCAGCTTTTCTGTAAATCTCCGGTTATACTCATGGTATTCTTCTCTCGTCACAATGTTATCTAACATATCCTGATACAATCGGGTTTTCAAATCCTTATACTTCTCTACTTCCTCATGCAGAACCACCAACTGCTTTTCCAGTGAATCCAGTTCTGTCTTTTTATAATTTTTCATTCCACTGTTCTGAATGATATTCTCCGCATTTACCAATAGAGCGATCTGCCTTTGTATAGCATCCAAAACAACATTATGAACCGTCTTTTCACTAATCAGATGGGAACTACAGCCATCTCCATTTTTATATGTAGAACAATGATAGTAATAATACCGCTTTCCATTTTTTGTTGTACTTCTCTTTACCATGTTCTGCCCACAATCTCCACATCGTAAAAATCCCGAAAAAATATATACGGATTCTTCCTCTGGTGCTGTGCGGGTATCCAGTTCCATCAATGACTGTACATATTGAAATACTTCCTCTGCAATAATCGCTTCATGCATTTTCTCTACACGAATCCAGTTTTCTTCTGCTACTGGTCTGCACTCTTTTACTTTATAGTTGATTTTGCGATTCTTTCCCTGAACCATTGTTCCTGTATATAACTCATTTGTCAAAATGCGATTTACAGTTGTGACCGCCCATTTAGGCTTGGCTCCCGAACGAAATCCACTATTATAGTTCATACCACAACTTCGCTTATACTCCATTGGAGGAAGCACTCCCATTTCATTCAGCTTCTCTGCAATCCTCTGAGAACTGTATCCGTCCATTTTCAGATTGAAAATATATCGGACTATATCTGCTGCATATTCATCTATGATAAGATGATTTTTATTCTCTGGATCTTTCTGATAGCCATATCCGGCAAAGCTACCGATAAACTGTCCATTTTTTCTTTTTACATCTAACTGACTTCGGATTTTAATTGAGATGTCCCTGCAATAAGCATCATTTATCAGATTCTTAAAAGGAACAATGATCTGGTCTGCATCATCCGATTCTGCTGCACTGTCATAATGGTCTGTAACTGCAATAAACCTTACTCCAAGAAACGGGAATATCTTTTCCAGGTATCTTCCTGTTTCAATATAGTTTCTTCCCAGTCTGGATAAGTCCTTGACGATAATACAGTTGATTTTCTTTTTCTTCACATCCTCAAGCAGTCGCTTAAATGCAGGACGTTCAAAATTTGTTCCGCTGTAACCATCATCAACATATTCATCGACCAATGTGATCTCCGGGTGCTGTTTTACAAAATCGTTAATCAGACTTCTTTGATTGCGGATACTATCACTTTCCAATTTATCTCCGTCTTCTCTGGAGAGTCTTAGATAGTCCGCTGCTAATATAGACTTTTGATTGAAATACATAAAGCCATCAACCTCCTAATTTACTATGCCGTCCGGCAGTGTAAACCAAGAAATTCATGGCTTCTTGAATGCTTTTAAATTTTGACCCAACACCATATTAACATAACTTCTGGCTCACTGCTATACCTTTTTTCATTCTTTTTTAAATTTCTTTCCATACTGTTTTTCTTCATTTTCATAACGAAATACACCTGCTCAGGCTTTCTTCCAGTGTACATTTTCCAGTAAAACTTATTTTTACCGCTACTCCATGAGAGATATAGCAATATGGATTTTTAATCTGCCTGATATAATCTGTAATCCGTTCCTCCTGTGGCAGTTCTGTTTGTATCTGCACCTGCTCTATATCTACCAGACTGCTTGTGTCCACCGTTCTAATATCTATCTCTGCCATCTCCTGCATTTCTTCTGGTGTTGGTAATTCTTTCTCTGCCATTTTTACACCTCCCGGAAAAAATTACTTCTACCTATAAAGCTCGGCAGAGGGTATTTACCAACCTGCATTTCCTGTTTTTTTATTTTTTTCATTTTGAGGGTTGGTAAACAGGCTTTCCAAAGCCTTATTAGTAGAGGGATTTCTTTCTTAGAGCAAGTTTCGCTTTGTAGCACAATAACCCGCTTTGCGGTTATTGGCTATCAGCAACTTGATGGGGATTTCGTTTCCCCATACCCTCGACGCATATAACAAATATGCTTTTCTGGCTCCTACTATCGTATCGCAACGTGATATTCCCTATCACTTTCCCTATGTACTGCCAGAGCAGTTTGTATGGATTCTCTTTAAGCAAATATATAAATATGAAAGGATTTGATAAGCATGGCTAGACCAAAGAAAGATAAATGTATTACCTATACCAAAGACGTACACTTCCGTTTAACTGAAACGGAATATGAGATTTTACAGAAAACCGCCCAGGACGCAAACCTTTCTGTTTCAGAATATGTCAGAAAGGTATTGAATAACCAAAAGGTAATTGTGAATTACAATCTGGTTGCTGATGTTCCAGAAATAAAGAAACTACTCGCAGAGTTTGGAAAGATAGGCAGCAACCTCAATCAGATTGCAAAATATTTTAATCAGGGTGGAATTCTTTCTCAGGAAATGCGTGGAGAAATAAATAAGCGACTTCGAGATTTATATGAAATGAAATATAAGGTAATGGAAATGGCAGGTGACTTTCATGGCAATACTGAAACATATCGCAAGTAAAAACGCAGATTATGGAGAAGCTGAACGTTATCTGATCTTTCAGCATGACGAATATACGCAGAAACCTATCCTTGATGAAAACGGTCATATGCTTATTCGTGAGGAATATTACCTTGATGGTATAAACTGCGATCCATTTACCTTTGCAGCGGAATGTCAGGAAACAAATGCTTATTTTCATAAGAACCAATCTTACAATGAAATCAAGTCACACCACTATATCATCAGCTTCGATCCTAAAGACCGGGACGAACATGGATTAACTGGAGAACTGGCACAGCAACTTGGCGTGGAATATGCCAAAGAGAATTTTCCCGGACACCAGGCACTTGTCTGTACTCACACTGACGGTCATAATGGCAGTGGCAATATTCATGTGCATATCGTAATCAACAGTATCCGCAAATATGACACTGAGCCTCAGTCCTATATGGAATTTGACCGGGATTCCAAAGCTGGCTATAAACATCATCTTTCCGATAGATACCGAATCTATTTGAAGCAAAAAGTCATGGATATGTGTACCGCCAATGGGTTGAACCAGGTAGACCTTCTAACACCTGCGGAAAGGAAAATATCTGAAAAAGAGTACTGGGCAAAACGCAGAGGACAAAAAAATCTTGATAAACACAATGCAGAACTTGAAAAGAAAGGACTGACTCCAAGGCAGACTACTTTTCAAACCGAGAAGCAATATCTTCGTGATGCTATTGATACAGTTGCTTCACAGGCAACATCACGAGAAGATTTTTCCAGATTGCTGTCTGAAAAATATAATATTACATTCAAAGTCAGTCGTGGCAGATACAGCTACCTGCATCCCAATCGCAGTAAATACATTACTGGAAGAAGCCTTGGTACGCTTTATGAGGAAAAACATCTTCTGCAAATATTTCAAGAAAATTCTACTGCACAGATTACTGAAAATCCGGTTCCTGATATTTCTCAAGTTGGCAATTCCTCAACTCCACCATTTTCTGTCCACACTACTACAACTGCCGAAGCTCCACATACTTTCCTTTTTATAAAATCTGATTTACGGTTGGTAACAGATTTGCAGCATTGTATTAAAGCACAACAAAGTCAGGCGTATGCTCAAAAAGTAAAACTGTCTAATCTAAAAATGATGGCTCAGACAGTTGCCTATGTACAGGAGCATGGCTTTCAATCCAAGGCAGATTTAGATGCAGCTCTTTCCGCTGCCTCTGCTCAAAGCACTGATGCAAGAAATACACTAAAATCCACAGAGGATACTTTAAAGAATGTCAATGAACAGATTCATTATACCGGACAATATCTTGCCAATAAATCCATATATTCTGATTACCGCAAAAGTCGGAACAAAGAAAAATTTTATGATGATCACCGGGCAGAACTTACACTCTATGAATCTGCTCTCCGAATACTCAAAGAAAAATCACAGGGCAATAAACTTCCTACATTAAAAATGCTGCGTGAGGAAAAGAATCGCTTAACAGAATTACAGACAATGCAACGTGAGGATTTTAATGCCCGGCGTGAACATGAACGGGAACTCCGCACAGTATGTTCCAATGTAGATATTATTCTTGGGACCTCACAAGTTCAAAATCGCCAGCGTGAACATACACAAGAAAAATCATAACCATCTTTTTTCATAAAAAATAGAGGTTCTTCCATAAAGCCAGGGAAGCAAACCTCTATTTCTCTATTCTACTTTTTCTCCATCTACATATAATATAAATTTTTCAGGATTGTGGATAATATCATATTCTTCATTTTCTTCCTCTGACGAATATTCGATCTCACAGAATTGCTTATTATCGTTAAAATCTTTTTCTGTCTTATATACATTGATCTGTACTTCTGTCGGGCATACCATATCATAAGAAAACTTTATAGACTGAAAAGAATTTTCCCGACACATTTTTATAATCTGTTTTGCCAGTTCCTTTTTATCAGCAATTTCCTCTTGATTTGCTACAACCGTTAAATGTTCCGTAGTGTTAAATCTTGTACTATTAACTGCATCTGGAATCTCCGAAAGTTCCTCCGACTGTGCTTTATGAAATCCACTGCATATGCACATCACGCATATGAAGCAAACGACTACCAGTACAATTCCTTTTGTTCTCTGCTTTTTCAATCCATCTCCTCCTCATAGATATAGGTTCCGAAAACAGAACCTTTGTTACTTTCTATCTTAACCCTATAATGAGGGAAAGACAAGAAAAAGGTGGAGATAGCCGTTGATTAAATATGATAAATTGTGGCTTACCATGCAGGAAAGAGGTATTACAAAGTACGCACTTCATAAAGAATACCATTTCAGTAAGTCCTTGATACACCGCTTGCAGAATAATGAGGGTGTCAGTATGAACACCATCAATACACTCTGTAACATTCTGGATTGTAAAATTGAAGATATTGCAACGCACTACAAAGACTAGCCTTAACCGAAGCATTCGTCACTGGCCAGTCTTTTTATATGCGAAAAAAGAAGCCAGCCACAACAAAGTGACCAGCTTCTCATTTTTATTTTTTTGTACGTTCCATATCTTGTCCCATTACCTGCTGCATAGCTTTCTGTCCACTGCGTCTTGCAACTTCTTCCTTTTTCTCATTCAATTTTGCAAGGATAGATTCTTTTGGACGATTCTTTTTCTCTTTCGGTGCTGCATTATTTTTAAGTCCGTCAATCATATTATAATTTGCTTCCTCTGTAATTTCTGCACTTCTCAGGTATTCCCCATTTTCCAGATACTTCTGCCAGTTATCCAGTTTCGGTTTACTATTTTCTGTCTGTTCCTGCACTGGTGGATGCAGAGAATCAAGAATTTTCTGTTTTACCGCATCATCAAATCCATTATATGTGCTATCTACAATCACTTTGCCATCCTGGTTCAAAACTACATATGCAACATCTTTCCCATACTGCTCATGTTCCATAAGGAAATAATTCTTGCCTTCTACCAGCAGATAATCTATTACTTCCCATGATCCGTCTTTTCCCTCTATTTCATAGCCAACCGTATCCTTCGTAAGTCCACCGTTTTCCGAAGATGCGACTTTCATAAAATCAGAAATTTCTATAAAAGCATCTTTATTTACATAGTAAACAGTCGTGATACCATTATCATTCAAGATCATCACGTCACTGGTACTGATTGCATGACCTTTATAATTATGTGGTTGTTTCTTCTCCAGCTCCTTTTTTATCTGCTCTGGCGTTTCTCCCAGTTTCATTGTTCCAAGATACACCTGTTCATAATTTTTCACCTGCACAGGAATCTGATCCTGTGCAAGTTCTTCATAGGTCCGGAAAAGAAGATTTCTCAATTCCGGTTTCTTTTTTAACTGGTAAACTGCAAACTGACTTGTACTCATTCTCCATCCACCTCCAAATCTGCTTTATAAATCTCGACGGTTCTTTCCAGCTCTTTGTATCCTTCATCGCTAAGATAATACAGCTTCTGGATTGTTGTAAATATCAGATACTTCATATCTTCATCCAGATAGGAAAAAATTTCATCCATAGCATTCATTGTCTGAATCCTGTCACCCGCATCAAAAATCGCAACAGCAATATATTCATCTTCCTCAAATCTTACCATCATAATGACACCTCTCCCTTCTTATGTGTTCTGGATTTTTCTTTCGTTGCAGTTTGTTCCTGCTCTTTTATTTTTGCCTGACGTTCCCGGAGTGCCTGAAGAACAGATTCTTTTCTGCTCTTTGGCTGTGAAACATTTTCTTTCTGTCCAGGCTTATCTCCAACTGCCTGTTCTGTTCTTTTTGTCAGTTCCTGCTTCCTGGCAAAATATTTTTCCACATCATCCATTGCTTTCTGAACTAATGGACTTTCCTTATAGTGTTTAATCATCTCCACACCTTCCCTGTCAACTTTTCCAAGTCGCATAAGATCATACGGTCCGTCATAATCACTTCCATCGTGCAGTTCAAATCCAACACCTTTTATCCCATTCATACGTTCAGCGGGAATGGTTTCATAAATGTGTAAGGCTTCTTCCAAAGTAAGATTTTCGTGGTACTCACCCATAACTGGAAATTCCATGCACTCTGCAACATAAAAAGTAATCGTGGCTTCTGTCTGCTCCTGCTCTGACTGTCTGGTAAAAATAGAGAGTGTTTCTGCATTTTCCAGACGTGAAAGTAATGACCGGGCAGTAATTACATCACTGTCTATATTCGATTCTTTTGACACCTCAGTCAGCCAGTCTTTTAAACCAGCTGTCTCCCTGTGCAAAATATCCTCTGTGATTTTCTCGACCTGTTCGTCCCTATTTTCAACGGTATCCTTATATTCATAAGTATCATACTCGTAACTAAAATTATCCAAGTCCACTGCTAGTTTCTTGATTTCCTGCTGATCAAGATAAGCTTCTGATTCCTTTATGTACTCTGCCAGAGTAATCCTTTCTTCTGAAATTGGGTTAATATCTACTTTAATGCCTGCTATTGCCATACCATAGGAATTCAATTTGTCAAAAAAACTATCCTCTCTAAGATTTCCTCGATAAGAAAGTACCACATCAAGATCAGAATCTTCACGATACATATCATCTCTGCTTCTGGAGCCATACACTCTCGCCCCGATCAGCGAAACTTCATTTTCCAGTCCCATTTCTTCCAGAACCGCCCTTGTATGAGCCAGTACGTCATATTCCACTTCTGCCCGATTCATTCCATTCAGTGCTGCTTCGCATCTGCCAAGCTCAGATGTCTTTCTTGTAACGCCATTCTCCAATAATGCTTTTGCATTGCTGGTTAATTTTTCTCGGAACTCTGCATCATCTACTTTGACACATACCTCTTTCTCCATTCCTTCTTTTTTCAGGATTTCATAAGTTGCTTCCTGAATGGAATCATCCAGATGGTCATATTCTCCACTGACAACCTCATGCAGATCAGCATCATAAAAAATATAGGCATATCCTTCTTCTGTCGGCTGGACCGTCAGATATGTTTTTGCTTCCGCAAACTGTACAGTAATTCCTTCATATTTTTTCATAGCTGCTTCCCTGTCATAGCCATAGAAAATAGATTCCGGGCAGTTCTGTTCCAACAGTGTCTGCACGATATGCTCCTTTTCCGCATGTTCTGTCTGAACTTCCAGGGATTCATAGTTCATTACCTTTGCATCTTCTACCGAAAGTCCTTCCTCTTCTAAAATATTCTCCATTGCCTCTGAAATAGAGATAGTCGGATCATCATAAACACCGCCATCCAGTTCCAGATAATCCTTATCATAAAATGTATAATCGTAACCATCTTCTACTGTCTGAATGGCAAAATACTTTTCTCCCACCTGATATGCAATCTGCACATCATGCATATCCAGTCGATCTTCCATTCTTTTCACTGCTTCGTATACTTCCGGGTTCAGCCAGCCACCAATCTTTTCATAATCATGTGTCAGTTTGTCTATTCCATTTTCACATACAATAAAATCAATGCTCTCCTGCATAGTTTCTGTATTCTGAATGCCAAGCACTTTTTTCTGATGGTTTGGAATTTCCAGATATTTATGCATGGCATCATCCAACGCTTCAAACCGTTCAACCTTAATCACACCTTTTGCATTCATATCTTCAATCAGATAGTAATTGTCAATATAATGGATTTCCGGCATTCTTAACGTAATACCATCTGGCAATACAACCGAACTGACTGCACAGAAATTAAACCATACCTCTTTTCCAGTTTCGTTTTTTCCAACCAACGTTTCTGCCCAGTTATCTTCCTGTACAACCTGTGTTTTTTCTGTTCTTAATGTCTGACCGCTATTCAGCGAAATAATTGCATTTTGCGGTAATTCCGTCATGTCATATACTGTTGCACCGTTTTCTTCCAGATAATCTGAAATAGCTTCCATTGCACCTTCATCAAATCCATACCAGATGTCCTCTGCCACCAGTGTTCCATTTTCTGAAACAATAATATCAGCCACTTCCTGACCGTATTCCTCACTTCGCATCTGGAAGAATCGCTCCCCATGATATGTTTTCATATCCATCGCATACCAGGTGCCTGTATGTCCTTCTGCGTCATACCCTCTTGTAGTTTCAGTGATATGCTGATTTTTCACACCAAGCACCTCTTCCAGTTTCCGGGTACGGATTTCTTTTCTTGCCATATCAATAAATCCATTCAGGACTGCAGGATGGCTGCCCACAATATAGTCCCTGTTCAGATCCATTCCCCGACTGATATTTTCCGGAATATCAATGCCATCTGCCCACCGTTTATTGCCATCAGAAAATCTTCCATCATAGGAAAGCTGTTTCAATGTATTTGCCAGAACAAATGCAACTCGTTCTTCCCCGTATTTTTCAAACACGCCTACTGCAATTTGAAATCCTTTTGTTAAAGATTCCGGGTTAATCCATTCTTCTAATGTATGCGCACCCGCTCCTTCTATGAGTCCAATACACAGAGACGGAATTCCCATAGCTAGCGGTATATTACAATCCGTGGACGCCTGCCCAAATGCAGGTCGTTTTCCGGTAACTTTTTCTATCAGATCGCTGCACTTTTGTGCTATCCGCATAATTTTTTCTGTATCGACCACTCCCATGCAGGGACGTTCTCCTATCTTTTTACATTCAATCTGAACATCATCTGTCTTACGTTTTTTTAATGTTTCATACAAATAGTTCTCGCATTCCACCAGGGCTTCTGCCTCATCCGAACGTGCTTCATACAGCATACTGCACTCCTGCGCAATCGTATTTACCGATGTCCCTCCCGAAATGACTCCGGCATTATATGTAGTATGCCCGGCGCCAACAGGCTGATAACCGTACAGTTCATGAATCAGTGCTGCCATTTCCGCAACTGCACTTTTATTGCCAAAATCAAGATAAGAATGTCCTCCTTTCGTCTTTACTACAATTCTATAACGATAAGAACCGACACTCGATGTATAGATATGATGCGTGTACAGATCAAAGCTGGTTACCCACCTTAAACGATTTCCATAGGACTCCATCAGTTTACGGCTTCCTGCAAGATTTCCAAGTCCTTCTTCCCCCACATCAAATACAAACCAGACACCACAGGACCTTTTTTTCACTTTTTCATGAACATATTTGATCAGCAGCAATAATATTGCGGCATTTGCAGTATCATCTCCAATTCCCGGACAACACCACTTCCCCTTTTTTTCCTTTATCCTCAATTCTGTTTCTTCCGAAAATACGGTATCTAAATGAGCCATAAGCATACAGTTATTCTTTCCAGATTGGATATTCCATGGCACGATCACATTTGTGCATTCGTCTGACAGTACTTCTTCTATTCCCTGCGCCTGAAGCCATTCCACGCAATATTCTGCTCTCTTTTTCTCATGTCCCGTCGGTGCTTTTATCAGTGCCATTTCCCTTAATGTCTGTTCTAATAAAGTTTTCTGTTCTTTGATATACTGCTGTATACTCTCCAATACATCTACCTTCTTTCTCTATTTACTCCGTATCATTATACCACCACTATAACACCATTCCACCCCATATGGTCTGCATGCCCGGTTTAAATATTCTAATATTGCAAGTGCTTCTATCTCATCTGCCACATACGGCAAATTCTTTTTGTATCTTTCCTTATAAAATCCAAGGCTTACCGGCAAAAGTTCTGTTTTTACACATTTTCCGTCTATAATCTCAAAATACGGAATAACCGTCTGATAAACTTCCGGTATCGTATACAGAGTTTTCTTTGCCTTAGCACTTCTTTTTGCAATTCCTTCTGCCCCGGATGCAGATTCCGGCAACCCGTATTTTTCCATATAATCAGCAGGAAGATCCCGCACAAACTCATTTTCAAATATAAAATTACCAAGACAGTAAAAAATAGGACAGTCCTTATAAAACTCAATTCCTTTCATCTGATGTGTTCCACTTCCGACCACGGCACAGGCACCGGCATCAATACAGGCATGTGCAAATTCCTCCATAAAATAATCTGCTTCATATTCCTGATCGGCTTTTATCTCATGCGAATGTATCATGATAACCACCGCCTCACAGGTATACAATGCCTCTTTTATTCCATTTAATGTTCTTTCCACATCCCGTTTATCAGAATAACTCCATCGTCCTTCCTGCTCATTGCTATCCACAATAGTAAATTCCATCGTTCCAAATTCCATCCGGTTCTCTGCAAGCGACGGTATAAACCCCTGCGCACGATGTTTTTCTCTCAAACTGTTAAGTCCTGTATTTTTATTGATTTCTTCCAGATATGCCGCATGTTCTTTTGTGATCTTGTAAAGATTATGAGTCCGCAACGCATTTAATCCCGGTCGTCCCGGGATTCTTGGGGTCTGGCTCCCTGCTCTCGCAGCATTTTCAAATGTTGAACAGATATCGATTACCCCAACTCTTCCATTTTTTGTCTCTATCATTGCAGGTCTTGCTGCCTCATATAAATTTTTTCCACTCCCCGCATAAAAAAATCCTGCTTTTTTTACATTGTCGATGGTCATATTCAGACCTTCATAAGAATAATCCATACTGTGATTGTTTGCTAATCCCAGCATATTAAATCCATATCTTTTGATATCCAAAAGACAGGATTTATCCACAGTCAGCCACGTTCCTCCTGAAAATGCAGAAGCAAAGCAGGTCCCATCTGTGACTGTGGTCTCTAAATTTGCCATTCTGATATCACCACGTTTGATATACCGGCTGATTTCTGCTATTCCGTCATTTTCCCTTGGGATTTTTTTTGTGATCAGAATATCTCCGGCTGCCGTAAATCTGATAGGTTCTTTTTTCATCTGGATCTTCCTTCCCATATCTATACAATCACCAATTCTTTGTTTTGCATTTCCTCTATCAGATATAATACCATATCGTGCTGTCTTGTCTCATTTTTTCTTCTAAAAATTTCCCTGATCAACGGTACTTTCTCTTTTAATAAATGTTTCTGCCGGGACTTTTACGTTTTGTCGTCTGCTTCGTTCCGTTCGAGATTCATCAGGTCAAAATCGACATATTCTCCATTGATTTTGAAAAAATGGGGAAACGTACACAGCTTCCGAAAGCCGTACTTTTCATAAAGTCTGATAGCACGGGCATTATCGCTGCGCACTTCCAGATTCAACTGTTCGAAATCATTCTCCTTTGCAAAAACAAGAATTGCTTCCATCAGAGCAGAAGTCGCACCACATCCCCACCATGCTTTTTTCAGGCTGATCCCGAATTCCCCACGGTGGCTCATTCGCTTGTGTTTGCGGTTCAGGCTTGCCGTTCCAATGATCTCATCTTTCACTTTGGCAAGATACTGAACATTGTCCGTCGATTCGGATTGCATACGCAGGTAGTTTTGCTCTGCTTCAAGGTCAAGAGATACGCCCTCTGCACCGAAGCTTAAGTTTTCTGTTTCTCCACCGACAATTTTCAGATAATCCAGCAAAGCCGCTGCATCCTCTGCCCGTGCGCGCTCTATGACAAACAAGCTGTTATTCAATTTCAAGACTTCCTTTCTTCTGGATATTCCCGTGCATTATTTACGAAGTCCGGCGGTCTGCATGATGGCCTCGACCGGTTCTACCGGATCGCTGCCCCAAGTAATCTCCACATCTTCACACCCGGCGCTGTCCAGCAGCTTGACCGCCGCCTGCACAGCCAACAACGAAGAACCGGATGTTCCGACCGTAACGCTTGTGTCGATTTCATCCGGAATGGGGAGCGTCAGCAGGTTTCCATACAGCAGCAGGGCACCGACATACATGAGGTCAAAGCAAAGAAACGCCGGGGTGCGGCTGAAACGGTAAATACCGATCGTAACCAGCTCCGTTTTATCCTTGTCGGGAATACTCGCCCGACAGCTATCCTTTATGCACAGAACGGACAGCAGGAAGATAACGTCTCCCATCATCCCGACACAGAAGCCGGTAAACCGTGCGTTCACAGGAAGATGGCTCCAGCCGAGGGCTTCAAAGGATTTCTTTAGGTTTGCCATCGGCACTTTGTTTTTGCCGCTGATGTTGATGCCCCGCAGCAAAGCGATATACCACCGCTCCTTTATCATTTTCCAGCACTCGCTGCGCCAAGGA